>Ga0163144_10018348_pt1 | contig 14164 bp, 9 predicted proteins | sample OliLak19BULKMAT1_FD_123175 | JGI IMG/M metagenome (GOLD analysis project Ga0163144, IMG submission 123175) | Freshwater microbial mat bacterial communities from Lake Vanda, McMurdo Dry Valleys, Antarctica - Oligotrophic Lake LV.19.BULKMAT1 | ecosystem: Environmental > Aquatic > Freshwater > Lake... | reverse complement strand
CGACAGGTTGCTACTGGATGTGCCTTGTTCGGGCTTAGGTGTATTGAAACGAAACCCAGATGCCAAATGGAAGCTGACTCCCGAAGCCATAGAAGCGGTAAAGCAAAAGCAACAGCAAATCATAAATGGCTACGCCAGTATGCTTAAAATGGATGGCTTGATGGTGTATGCCACTTGTAGCTTGTTGCCAAGTGAAAATAATGAGCAAGTGGCCAAATTTATTACCAATAAAAATGGCGAATTTAACTTGTTGAAAGAGCATCAGATATGGCCATCGGCAGGTTTCGATGGCTTTTACATGGCTTTAATAAAAAGAAATTGAGATTTAATGTCATTCGATTGATCCCTTCGTCACCCCTCTCTCGTGGAGAGGGGCAGGGGGTGAGGTCACTAAATTTGCCTTCCTAAACGGTATTGAATTAAGGTTGGTTCATTGTCTACACAGATTCATAAATTTCGCCTATTATTAATATTTCTGCTCTCCTAATATATACTGCAAGGTGATTATAGACTGATTGTAGTTTTTCAACGCTTCAAGCGAATTTAACTGTATTTGAAAAGCTTGGTTCAAGTTTTGCAAATAGATATAATAGCCAATACTACCAAGTCTATAGCTTTCCTTAGCAGATTTGATGATCTCTTTCGATTGGTCGTTTCCCACAGTTTCGAAATACGTTACAGCTGTACGGTATTGCCGCAGTTGCGACAATACTTTCGAATATTCGCCCTTCAACTGATAATTATTGTAAGTAGATTGGGCTTGTACTATTTCTACATCTTTTTTCGCAGCCCCTATCTTCGAGCCATAGGTCCAGTACCAAATGGGCAATGTGATGCCAAACTGAAATCTGTACACACTGCTTTTGTAGGTCGATTGATCAAAATAGCCTACCACCAAACCAGGAAGCCTTCGGTTTTTTTCGAGCGACAATTGGCTTTTTGTGGCCAATCTTTGCTTCTGAAAATATTGCGTAAGTGGGTTGGTATCAAAGCTGCTATCTGGCAACTGATTCACTTCATAATCTACTATTTTTATTAAGTTTCCTGCCGAAGTAACGCTTGTATCTTGCGGCCGACCTATCAAAATAGCGAGCTGAATTTTTTCGTTTTGCACCGAGGCTACAGTTTGCAGCAAATTAAACTGTATTTGTTTGTAATAGGCCTCACCATTTATTTTTTCCAAATTAGAGATTTGACCTACTTGATATCTAATAATATTGATATCAATTATATCTTGAAAAATAGAATCTTGTCTTCTCAAAGATTTATATTTTTCTGCCAAATAATTTAATGAGTTATAGGTAGTTCTCACATTGTAAATCAAGTTGTTGGTGGTAATTCCTTCTTCCGATCTGGCTATTTCTATGTTGTTTTTCTGAATTTTAACCTGGTTGGTATACACCGTGGGAAAGCTGAAACGCTGCAAAATGGCAGGTCGGAACTCATCGCCAATAGGTGCCTGCATTATTACCTCCAGGTTATCGAACGATACTGCAGCGCCTCTCAATCTTTCTTGTTTTTCTATTTTCAACCCTGCCACTTTCATTTGTGGGTTATTTTTTAGCGAAAGTTCTACCGCTTCTTTTTCGGTTAGTATAGTCTGACCATTCACAAACGAAGCATTTAAGGTGACACTCAGCAAAAGGGCAATGCTTTTTATTTTATTCATTGTTAATCAATTAGGGTCAGACAATGATAATAGTTTAGAACAAAAAAACGAAATGGAACGCAATAAAATTATATTTGCAAGTGTAACTATAATCCACCCTTAATATATTGGCATCAGAAAATACCATAGAAAATATGACTAAAATCTGTAAAAAAAATGGGTTGACGAGGCAAAAAGCCTTCTTTTATGTTGCGTTAGGTGTTGCCTTTTTTTCACTTACAACCGCTGCCCAAACTGATTTTCACTACAATTTCGATACAGGCAGTAAAAAGGGAGGAAGCGGTTATTCAGGCGTACAGGCGGCATTTAATGCCAACTTGTTGCTACCGTTTTCCACCTTGTCAAACCTAATTTCTGCGGGAATAGGAGCAAATATTAACCTTAAATACATGTTCGATAGCAAATTTGCCATAGGTGCTTACGGAGGGTACAATTTGCTGGCAGGCAGGCCTGCTGTAATCGGCCAAACTAATTCCATAATACAGTTTGGCGCAACGGCAGAGTATTACTTGCTCAAAGGGACTTCTTCCCCCTATTTGGGGCTTGATGTGGGCAACTATATTTTTAGCCAAAATACAAGTGCCAATGCCTCAGGTGCTAATCAAAGTTTTTCATATTCAAGAAATAGTCTGGGTATTGGCCCCAATATCGGTTTTGTTTATAACCTCAATCCCAATATGCTAATTAATGCTAACCTTAAATACAACCACACTTTCGAGCCCTTGCCAAACAGTTACAACGTACCCACTCAATTTTTGCAGGTCACGATTGGCTTAATTTTCAACCTTAGTTATACACCCACACCGCCAGATGATGAGTAAGCTTACATTTGAGTATGCCTTGCCCGATATACAGCAAGCAGCCTATAAAATTGCTAGATTTGCTGCTGGTGCAAGAATTTGGACATTCGAAGGCGAAATGGCAGCAGGGAAAACCACACTCATTAAGCATATTTGCCGAAATTTTGAAGTAAAAGATACCGTTACCAGTCCTACTTTTTCTTTGGTAAATGAATACGAAACGATCAATAATGAAGCCATATACCATTTTGATTTTTACCGAATAAGGCACGAAATTGAAGCCTTGGAAATAGGCGCTGACGAGTATTTTCATTCCAATAGTATATGCTTGGTAGAATGGCCTACAAAAGTCCCTTCTATTTTGCCTAAAAACAGGATCGAAATTAATTTAGAAGTGCTGAATGACAACAAAAGGAAAGTTTTTTTATTATTAAAAGATTGATACCCTTAACTTAGATTTTAAATTCAATATCCTACGAAAAAAACTCCCCTTTGGGGTATGGGGGCTTTTACTATGAAAGGTTTTACAGAACTTGCCCAAGAACACGCTCTCTATCCCGATGAGTCGCTTCAAAAAGTAAAAACAGGTTTTAGGTCGCTATTTATTGGCATTCCTAGAGAAATTGAGGAATATGAAAACAGAGTAATGCTCACGCCCGAAGGTGTCGCGCTCTTGGTAAATAATGGTCATGAGGTGTGGATAGAGTCGAAAGCAGGCGAATATTCAAAATATACCGACAGGGAATATAGCGAAGCCGGAGCAAAAGTAGTTTTCTCTACAAAAGAGGTATACCAAGCTGATATCATGCTCAAGGTAATGCCCCCAACTCTTGATGAAATCAGTTACATGAAGCAGGGCCAAGCGCTTTTTTCTGCCTTGCAGTTGGCCAAAGTTTCGCAAGAATATATTGAAGCTTTGATGAAGCAAAGGGTTACGGGCGTTTCGCTAGAGTTCTTAGAAGATAAAGTTGGTGGAAAACCCGTGGTACGGGCGATGAGCGAAATTTCAGGAAGCACAGTAATGCTCATTGCCGCAGAGTATTTAAGTAGTACAAACGATGGCAAAGGCGTGATTCTGGGAGGAATTACAGGAGTGCCCCCAACTAAAGTGGTAATACTGGGTGCAGGAACAGTGGCCGAATACGCAGCCAGAACAGCAATGGGGTTGGGAGCGGAAGTAAAAATTTTTGATAACCATATCTATAAACTCCGAAGGCTCAAACAAAGCCTAGGTGCACATATATATACATCTACACTCGATACCGTTACGCTTTCCCACGCTTTGGCCGAGTGCGATGTAGCTATTGGAGCACTTAGAAGCGATGACGACCGAGCCCCTTGTGTAGTTACCGAAGAAATGGTGTCGAACATGAAAGCCAACTCAGTGATTGTGGATGTCACCATCGATCAGGGTGGATGCTTCGAAACATCACAGATCACGACTCACAAAAAACCTGTGTATAAAAAATTCGATGTTATTCATTATTGCGTGCCAAATATCGCCTCGAGAGTGTCTCGAACCGCAACCACGGCCCTTAGCAATATTTTCACCCCCATGCTACTGCAAATTGCCAACAACGGAGGGCTGGAAGAAATGATTTTCAACAAAGAATGGTTGATGAAGGGCGTATACACTTACAAGGGAAGCCTTACACATGCCGCCTTGGCTAAACGTTTTGAGATGAAATACAAAGACATGAAGCTCTTCATGATTTCAAGATTGTAAAAACCAAGCCTTTTTTTACTTCATCTATTTTGAAGGGAGTTTCAGCTTAAAATAGCGATATTTGTTATTTAATGTGTATAAATTAGCCGTCTTTGTTTTAAATACTTTTATACCCAAAACATCCTTAGTCAAAACCTAACCTGCTGATTCGCAAATATTTAAATAAGCAGCTTCAACAAGAAAAAATTTACCAAACACTATAATCTTCTTCATGAAAATAATTATACTACTAGCTCTTCAATCGTTTGTGGTTTTCAAATTATCGGCACAGATGCAACTGCTTCCCATCAAATCCGATTACAAATGGGGGTACTGCGATACCAATGGCGATGTGATTATCGAACCTCAATTTGATTATGCTGAAGACTTTGTGTGCGATGTAGCAAAGGTAAAATTGAAAGGCAAACTTGGCGTAATTGATGCAAAAGGGAAAATCATCATCGAGCCCAACGAAGAGGCAATAAACGTGTTTTGCCCCAATTACATATCTGTAAAAGAAGACTCCCTTTGGGGGCTCGACAACTCTGAAGGGAAAAAGTTGATAGAGCCTAACTATTCGAGTATCGAGCTTTTGGGAAGTTCTATTTTTTTATTGAAAAAAGGCAACACAATCGGCCTATTCGATGCCATGAGCAATACGCTAGTAGCTCCAGAATTCCAATCTATAGTTAAATCAAAATATTTTTATTTAACTAAGAAAAACGATCAGCTGGGCTTGTTAGACAAAAATTTAAAGAAATTGGTTGAAAACGAGTTTATCGGGCTTGAAATATTGGATTCAACTACAATATTGTACAAAGAGAGAGACTTCTGGGCTGTTTCAAATAGTGATGGCAACGCTATCACTGGATTTGATTTTATGGCTTTTAAAAAATTGAGCGACAAATTAGTAATGCTCAAAGCTAAACTTGGTGGGTGGCACTTGTACAACATTAAGCAAAGGAAAATAGTAACCAACGACCGATACGAAAGCTTTTCGCTAATTGACGATAATTTGATAATGGCTAATCGAGCCAATAAGTATGGCGTTATTGACGGTAATGGCGAACAAATATTAGAGTTTATTTATTCTAATATTCACAAAAACGAAGGATTTCTCCTTATAGAAAAAGATGCAAAATGGGGCTTGGCAGATAGAAAGGGGAAAATTATAATCGAAACCGTCCACGACCGTTTGTTTCCTTTCAAAAAAAATATTGCGGTTTTTGAAACCAAAATAGGTAAAGGTGTTATTGACAATAAAGGCAAGATTGTGATACCAGCCATCTATCAAGAAATTGACTTGAAAAGCAATTTGGCAGTGTGCAAAAGCATTGATGGCAAAATCACCAACCTAACTCTAGACGGCAAGCCTAAAAAAAATGTACTAAGTAACCCTCCATCGGCCTCTGTCTCTATTTCAAAATCCGTTGTAAGCACAGCTTCAGGCCATGCTTGGTTGAAAGGGCCTGGTAAGAAGTGGGGCTTAGTAGGCCACGACACCATATTTGTGCCTTTTAGGTTTATAGAGATAATTATAAAAGGTGAATATACTTTGGGAGGTACTAAAATAGATTACCGTAACAATGCCAGAATGTATGGTTACCTTAACCAACAGCGAATGGTAGAGCAAGCCACACTTAAATTGGCTCTGATAAATAATTATTCAGGTAAAATCATCAATCAGGGAACCTCCATCTGGTACTATCGCATTGATGATTTTCAAACTGGCGACAACGCCAAAATCATATTTGAAGGTGGTTTGCAGGCATTAATAAATAAACAAGGCAAAATTGTGCAGGATTTTTCCTACACAACCAGAGAGCGAAAATTATCTAGGCAGCCATTCACTTATATAGGTAAATTTAACGAACAGGTGGCCAGCTTCTCTGTTGGTGGCACCATGAATTATGCGGGCGATTGGGAAAGTGGTAAAATTACTGGAGGCAAATGGGGGTATATTTCTCAAGATGGAAAAATTTTATACGAGCCCCAGTACGATGAGGCAGGCGATTTCTACAATGGCAGAGCCATTGTGAAGGTTAAAGGGCAGTATGGGGTAATAGATCGCACTGGCAATTTTGTTATTGACCCCATCCATGAATCTATATCATTTCTAGAAAACTCCAATCATAATTTTTTTAAAATTGAAGCTAAAAAAGATAGATTCGGCCTCATAGACGCAGAAGGTAAAACCCTTACACGAATTGCATTCGATAAAATTTTTCCATTTCGTGAAGGAATGGCAAGGGTGATGGTAAATGGCAAATACGGGTTTTTAGACGCTAACCAGCAGATGATTGTACAGCCCATTTTCGACAATGCACTTGATTTCTCAGATGGTATGGCTGCGGTAAGCTTGGGCCGATTGTGGGGTTTTATTAACAAAGAGGGTGTGCAAGAAATTATTCCTATGTCGCCTTTTGTGGGCAGTTATAAAAACGGTGTAGCAACAGCATCGAAAGACGGGAAACTCACTTACATTAGCAAGGAAGGCCGTTTGTTGGTGATACCTAAATACACTTTTGCCTCTGAATTTGCTAATGGCATGGCCATAGTATCTACTGATGGAAAGAAGAAGGGAATTATAAATATGGCTTGCAAAGAGTTGGTATTGGAAAGCTACGATGACATTCAGTTTTTAAAAAGAGCCGATCTTGCTAAAGTAAAGTCCAACGGTGAGTGGAAATTATTTTCTTTAAAAACGTTTAAGGCTATCTCCAAAAAATCGTTCTTGGAAATAGATGAATTTAGTAACGGACTGGCTCTAGTTAAGTATGACAACTATTTCACCTACATAGACACAACTGGGAAAATCATTTTTAATAAGAAGTATAGTGTCGCCTCGCCTTTTAGCGAAGGCTTGGCAAAAGTAGGTCTAGACGCAAAAATCGGCTTTATTGATACAAAAGGAGCTGTAATTATTCCTCTTACACTTTCAAATGCTACAGATTTCAATTCAACTCGTGCTTTTGCTATGGCCGAAAATAAATTGTGGAGAATAATATCGAAAACAGGAAAAAATATTACCGCAGGGTTATACAGCAACCCGAAAATATTCAGCAATGGTTTATCACTGGTTTCAATCGGTAAATCATTGCAATTCATTGACACACTCGGAATCAACATTTTCAAACAAAAATTTGAGTTAGCTTATTCTTTTGAAAATGGAATAGCAAGGGTCAAATCAGAGAAATGGGGTCTACTGAATACTTTTGGATACCATTATGTAGATAATAAGTATGATTATATCAGTGAGTACATAGAGAATCAGGCCGTGGCAGGCCTTTACCGATCGGTAGGAATTGCAGATTTGAATGGCAATTTTATCATCGATCCTTCTTTTGATAGTGTATTTGGCATAAATGAAAATCTTTTTCGCGTTGAACAATCGGACGCAATAGGTTACATAAAACCCGATAAAACTTTTACTTGGGGATTAAAGAAATAAAATAACTTACATTTTTTAAATAATAATCACAACTTACTTACCCACTGTTCACGTATAGAGGCAAGTAGTAAATATTTAATTGCTAATGCCTATGAAGCCGATTCAATCTATTATGATTATTGACGATGAACCTGTTAATAACTTTATTTGCAGACGTACCATTGAGCACTTCGATCCAAGTATTGAAGTAATTGAGTTTGATAAAGCAAAAGACGCACTGACCTATTTTGAAAGTCAGTCAAAAAGAAAAGACCAAAGGCTTCCCGATGTTTTGTTTCTCGATTTGAATATGCCATTGATGGATGGGTGGCAATTTCTAGAACAATACAAAAGCTTGATGCCCTATTTTAACAGCGATATCGACCTATTTTTACTTACTTCTTCCTCTTTTGAAGGTGATTTGAAGCGAGCCAGAAGTTTTCCTGTTATTTCGTATTACATCACCAAACCATTAACCATTGGTGTGTTGGAGAAAATCAGACTTCACCAAATACCGTTGGATTATTAGCAGCAATGGTGCTTAGACGTATTTTTTTGTCTTGGGTGTATTTTTAACAATTCAGTTGGATTTTTTGATTTAGATTTGCACAATTTATGCCACCTCATGCAAGAGGCATGCCAAACGCTAACGGTGCTAAATGTCCAATTCTTTTTTATTCTAAGATCACCAAATTCCATTTCTAATCTGTGCCTAAAGACACCAGTATCAAATCCGTTCTCATTATTGGAAGTGGCCCCATAGTTATAGGTCAAGCTTGCGAATTCGACTATGCAGGTTCACAATCTGCTCGCTCCATTCGCGAAGAGGGAATCGAGGTCATTCTCATCAATTCCAACCCTGCAACTATCATGACTGACCCCATCAATGCCGATCATGTATATCTGAAGCCACTCACCAAAAAATCTATCATTGAAATACTGCAAAATCATAAAGTAGATGCAGTGCTGCCGACCATGGGCGGGCAAACAGCGCTAAATTTGGCCATTGATTGTGACAAGGCCGGAATATGGAGTAGGTATGGCGTGCGAATAATTGGGGTAGACGTTAATGCCATCCAAACTACTGAAGACAGAGAAAAATTTAGGATCAGAATGATTGAGTTGGGCGCCAACGTATGCAAAGGCCGCACTGCCAAATCGTTTTTGGAAGGCAAAGAAATAGCACAGGAAACTGGTTTTCCGCTGGTGATTCGCCCTTCGTTCACCCTTGGCGGTACAGGCGGAGGCTTTGTAGAAAAACCCGAAGATTTTGACGAAGCATTGAACAGAGGGCTACATGCCTCACCCACGCATGAAGTTTTGGTAGAGCAATCTATTTTCGGTTGGAAGGAATACGAATTGGAACTGCTACGCGATAGTATCGGCAATGTAATCATCATTTGCTCCATCGAAAATTTTGACCCGATGGGCATTCATACAGGCGATTCCATTACTGTTGCGCCCGCTATGACACTTTCTGATACCGCTTACCAACGAATGCGTGACTTAGCCATCAAGTGTATGAATGGCATTGGCATGTTTGCAGGAGGTTGCAACATCCAATTTGCCATGCACCCCGACACAGAGCAGATCGTGGTGATTGAGATCAACCCAAGGGTGTCGCGTTCTTCGGCACTGGCTTCGAAAGCCACAGGCTATCCTATTGCCAAAATTGCGGCCAAGCTAGCCATTGGCTACCACCTCGATGAACTCAAAAACCAAATTACCAAGACAACAAGTGCATTTTTTGAACCAGCTCTTGACTATGTAATTGTAAAAATCCCCCGTTGGAATTTCGATAAGTTCAAAGGCGCAGATCGCTCTTTAGGCTTGCAAATGAAATCGGTTGGTGAAGTGATGGGCATTGGTAGAAATTTTCAGGAAGCTTTGCAAAAAGCCTGTCAGTCGCTCGAAATTCGAAGGAACGGATTGGGTGCCGATGGCAAAGAACTGAAAGACATAGCCAAAATTGAAGACAGCCTGAAACACCCAAGCTGGAACCGTCTATTCCACGTTTACGATGCCTTTCAGGCTGGAATGTCGCTAAAACACATCCAACAGCTAACACAGATCGATCGTTGGTTTTTAGCTCAGATTGAAGAAATGGTGGTTTTTGAAGATGAATTGGAAAAATACACCATTCAAACATTAACCAAAGAAATTTTGCTCGAAGCCAAGAAAAAAGGCTATGCTGATAGGCAGATTGCCCATGTAATCCGCTGTATGGAAAGCGAGGTTTTCAATAAGCGGCAAGACTTTACTATTAAGCGAGTTTTTAAATGTGTAGATACTTGTTCTGCCGAATTTGAAGCCAAAACACCCTATTACTATTCTACTTTTGGCGATGAAAACGAATCGATCGTTAGTGACAAAAAGAAAGTAGTGGTGCTTGGTTCGGGGCCGAATAGAATTGGGCAAGGAATCGAATTCGATTATTCATGCGTGCATGGTGTATTGGCTGCCAAGGAATGCGGCTACGAAACGATTATGATCAATTGCAACCCTGAAACAGTATCAACCGACTTTGATATTGCAGATAAATTGTACTTTGAACCGGTATTTTGGGAGCATATTTACGAAATCATCTTGCACGAAAAACCTGAAGGAGTAATAGTGCAATTGGGTGGACAAACGGCACTTAAACTGGCCGAGAAGCTGGATAAATATGGCATCAAAATCATTGGCACTAGTTATCAATCGCTCGATTTGGCAGAAGACAGAGGTCGTTTTTCAAAACTGTTGCAAGAATTAAGCATACCTTATCCCAAGTTTGGGGTAGTGGAAGATGCAGAACAAGCGGTAGATATTGCCAAAGATTTGGGTTATCCCTTACTGGTTCGCCCCTCTTATGTGCTGGGTGGACAAAGCATGAAAATTGTAATAAACGAGAAAGAACTTGAAAATCAAGTGGTGGAGATTCTCCGTCAGATCCCTGGCAATCAGATATTGGTCGATCATTTTCTGGAAGGAGCAATAGAAGCTGAGGCCGATGCGATATGCGATGGCGACAACAGCTACATTATTGGCATTATGGAGCATATTGAACCAGCCGGAATTCACTCAGGCGACTCCAACGCAGTGCTGCCTCCATTCGATTTGAGCGACCATGTAATCAAGCAAATCGAAGATATTACCCGAAAAATAGCCAAAGCGATGCAGGTGAAAGGGCTCATCAATATTCAGTTTGCCATAAAAAATGAAATCGTGTATGTAATAGAAGCCAATCCAAGAGCTTCCAGAACTGTGCCTTTCATTTGCAAAGCATACCAAGAGCCTTATGTGAATTATGCCACCAAAGCCATGTTGGGGGCAAAAAAGATAGCCGATTTTGACTTCAAACCGGTGAAAAAAGGCTACGCCATTAAGGTTCCAGTGTTCTCATTCAACAAATTTCCGAATGTAAACAAAGAATTGGGCCCAGAAATGAAATCGACAGGAGAGGCCATTTATTTCATTGACGACTTGGAAGATGAATTTTTCCAGCAGATATATTCAGAGCGGAATTTGTATTTGAGTAGGTAAGTAGATATAAAGGCTATATTGAGCTGCTAATTGAGCTAAAAGGCAAGCTATGCGAAACTCACTTTTACCTCAAATTTGGCACTAAGTATCGATTTCAGCAAACTTTTCTGACTTTTCGTTTCATTCGGAAATATGATTGTACGATGCGTTAAGGGGAGGGTCGGAACAGATAGTGTGGTATTATATGATGATTCCATCTTTCATCTCTAGTTTTCTATCGGCCATGTTTGCCAAATCTTGATTGTGAGTTACAATCACAAATGTGTGGCCAAGATCGGCTCTGAGTTTAAAAAATAGTTGATGCAGTTCTGCCGCATTTTTCGAATCGAGGTTTCCACTGGGCTCGTCCGCAAACACTATTTCTGGTCTGTTTATCAATGCCCTTGCCACTGCCGTTCTCTGCTGTTCGCCACCTGAAAGCTCAGAGGGTTTGTGAGATGCCCTATGGCCGATATTGAGCATTTCCATCAACTCTATGGCATTTTTTCTGGTCTCTTTTTCGTTTTTATTCGCTATGAATGCAGGAATGCATATATTTTCTAAAGCTGTAAACTCCGGCAGCAGGTTGTGAAACTGAAATATGAACCCCATTTGCAGATTGCGTACTTTTGCTATCTGTTTGTCTTTAAGCTGCAACAAATCTATATTATTGAGCAGTAGCGAACCTTCATCGGCTTTGTCTAATGTACCAATAATGTGCAACAATGTGCTTTTGCCCGCACCTGACGAACCAACAATTGAAACCACTTCTCCTTTTTCAATTTTCAGATTGATGCCTTTCAGCACTTGCAATGGCCCGTATGTCTTCTTTATGTTTTCAGCAATGAGCATTCTTAGTTAGTTTGAAAATTAAGTTCAAAAGTAACACAAGTGATTAATAGATAAAACCTAAGAATTGAAAACTAATACAAGCCGGGGTTTTTGAAGTATATGATTTGAATATTGATATGGTAAATAAAGAAACAGGTGCCTTTATTTCACCATATCATCCAGTTGGCTGGCAGCCAGTTTGAATGCTGCTATACGCTTGAATCGGCCATTAATATACGCACTACCTGTTACGAGTAAGCCCCCGTCTCTGGTGAGTGTAAGCGCACCATTGGTGCAGGGAATGGAAAGGCCCAAATATTTCGAGCCAATTAAGCTGCCGCTTAGCTCGTCATATACATATATTACAATTTGTTTATTCACGGTATTGGAGGCAAACAGCAGTACTTTTTTACCTTTTATAGTAAACCTGCTAGCATTTATAACCGCATCTGGTTCTAGTTCCAGCATTTGCCTGCCGGTAATATCTGTACTAGCCGATGTGCCAGCAGTAGCCAGAGTAGCATTAGGGTTAATATAATTGTTGCCAAAATAAAATCTTGATATGGCAAATTTGTTGCCCTCTAGTGGAGTGATACTATTTATTCCGCCTGAATAGCGAAAACCATTTATAACCCCCTTTTGGTTTTGGTCGGTACTATTCACAAATACCAAGGCGAATGTAAAGTTTCTGAAACCATTGAAATAATAGTCGGAAGTACTTGTTTGCCCTACAGAAAATGGAAATTTTTTACCGGTGTTAGAAAGGTGTCCAAACACATATTCATCTGCGCTCTCTAATACATCATATTTTTTGCTAAAGGATGTCGCAAAAGAGGTGCTTACTTTGGCCAGCATGGTAGCCCGATCCGATTGGGAGTAACCTTGAATCAAATAATTGCCATCATTTGCCAAGCCAACACAAAGCGGATAGGTAACGGGCAAGGGAGTGGTGGTTGCAAGATTACCCTTGCTATCAACCTCCATCATGTAGGCTTGCGTGGTTAAACCATTCATGGCAAGAAAGCGGTAATTGGTATCTGATTTGAAAATGCCTTTGGCGGGGCTCACATAGGTAGCATCTAAGGTAGTTTGTTTCACTACTTTGCCCTCGGCATCTATGGCTAGGAGTGTTACGCTAGGGAATTGTTGGTCAGGGATTTCATTCGTAGCCAATATTAAGTATCCTTTTGCAGTCTCTACCACATCTATGGGTGTAATTGCATTGCGAAAAGATGTATCGTTGTATATTTTGACGAAAGATTTCTTAGGATCGGCAGTATCTAAGGCCTTTGAACAAGAACAGATCAATGCCGAAAAAAATAGCAGACAGCCTATTGCTTTAACGGAATCTTGTGTTAATAATGTCTTCAACATGTGATGCCAAAATTTATATCGGTGGTTAATTAATGAGTTTCGGAATAATGCAAACAGTGGTGGTTAGTATCATAGCTAATCTATTTGCAAAAGAACTATCTAGGTTTTACCGACTTATAATTGCCTGTATTTAAAAACTTGAGTGGGAACAATACCCCTGCGCTGATCTCTACATTCGACAAATTTAAGTTGTCCATCGCATCGCCCGACCCTGAAAGTGCGTTTTGGGTAAAGCGATGGTCTGCATTGGTGATATTATTGAAACCTAGCAAATAATTTCCCTCAAGAAAAATACGCACATTGGCTAAATCGTAATTTAACCCTACGCCACCCATTACCCCAAACCACCAAGGATTGAAGAGCGAAGTTGCACCAATAATAATAGGTTGAGACTCACTGCTAGTGCTGCCACCACTGGCTTGGTCTGTCTCTGTTATTTTTAATGATTTTTGAGCACTGAACTTATAGCCTACAAATCCGCCTCCATGCATATATGGCCTTAGTTTGCTGCTTAAAAATTCAAATTTTAAAGTGAGCGGCAAATATGCATACTCAACTATCTGCGTTTGCTTATAGGTTTGCTCTACTGAATTTGAAGCGGTAGAGGCATCTTGCCATTTGTATTTGTTAGAATAATTGAACTGCACGCTTTTGTACCCAGGTGCAGCATAAATAGAAAACCTGCGAAAAGAATATTGAAACACAAACTGAAACTGAGTTCCTATTTGGTTAAAAGCTTGGTATTCCTTTTTATAATTATCATAGTTGCCATCTATGGGCTCAAATACAGTGAACCTCTGAAGCGCAGATGCCTGGGTTAGGTTTATTCCACCTTTAAGGCCTAGCCAATATTG
>Ga0163144_10018347_pt1 | contig 14164 bp, 11 predicted proteins | sample OliLak19BULKMAT1_FD_123175 | JGI IMG/M metagenome (GOLD analysis project Ga0163144, IMG submission 123175) | Freshwater microbial mat bacterial communities from Lake Vanda, McMurdo Dry Valleys, Antarctica - Oligotrophic Lake LV.19.BULKMAT1 | ecosystem: Environmental > Aquatic > Freshwater >... | reverse complement strand
GCCGATGATCGCGGCGAACCACAGCGTCGCGCACGCGCCGAGCGCGAAGCTGAACACCACGGGCGTGATCGCGCGCCCCTCGTCGGGCTTCCAGCCGCGCAGCAGGAACGCGAGCGCGATCGACAGCGGCAGGCCCATCGCGATCCAGTGCTCCTTGGCGTCGAACCAGCGATGCCCGCGCTCGGCGCGGCCGGGCAGCGCGGCGGTGGCGCGGTGCAGCTGGCCCTCGGTGAGCGTGGCGTCGCGGTCGCCGTAGCGCCGCTGGAGGTCGTGCGAGGCGCGGACGCGGGCCTCGCCGTCGGCGAGCACGGCCGCGGGATCCTTGAGGTACTCGACCTTCACGCGCACCTTGTACGTCGGGTACATCAGGTTGCCGGCGACGAACGCCGCGAGGTGGAGCACCGCGGCGTAGAGCGCGAGGCGTCGCACGGCGGCGAGCCGGCCGGACGAGCCGCGCAGCAACCGCACCATCCACACCACCAGGTGCGTCGAGGCCGCGACCGCCGCGACCGCGAGGACCGTGTGCAGCACCAGCAGGAGGCGCGCGTGCTCCTCGGCGAACATCACGGTCCGGACGTACCACGCCGAAAATGAGAAGGGGGCCACACGGCCCCCTGTTCCTCGTGCCGAGCCCGCGGCTCAGCTGTGCGTGGTGGCGTTGTGGCGACGGATGAACGTCGGCACGTCGAGCTCGGACTCGCCGTCGAGCTCGCTGCCGAGCACGGACTTGAGGCTCGGGCGCGGCAGCGCCTTCTTGCGCTCGGGGTGGACGAGCGGCGCGCCGTCGACGCTGGCCGGTCCGGAGCCCGCCGCGAGGTGCGCGTGCGCGTGCGCGTGCTCGTCGCCGTCGACGCCGAGCTCGGCGAGCGCGCGCTCGACCGCGGTCAGCTCCGCGAGGTCGGGCGCCCCGCCGTACGACATCTCGACGTCCGACTCCTCGACGACCATCGCGCGCGGCAGCTCCGCCGACTTGCGCGGCGCGATCTGCGGCGGCGGGTACTCGCGGGTGATCTGCGTCGACGCGTCGTACGGCATCACTCGGGTATCGCTGGTCCGGCGCACGGTCTGGACGACCTGGCGCTCGGGCTCGACCGCGGCGTGCAGGCCCTTGTCGACGCCGGTCGCGATCACGGTGATCCGGATCTCGTCGGTGATGTTGGGATCGATCACCGAGCCGAAGATGATGTTCGCGTCCTCGTGCGCGGCGTTCTGGATCAGCGACGCCGCCTCGTTGACCTCGTGCAGCGTCAGGTCCGGGCCGCCGGTGATGTTGATCAGGATGCCGGTCGCGCCCTCGATCGCGACGTCCTCGAGGAGCGGCGAGCTGATCGCCATCTCCGCGGCCTCGATCGCGCGGCGCTTGCCGGAGGCGCTGCCCGAGCCCATGAGCGCGCGGCCCATGTTGCACATGATCGTGCGGACGTCGGCGAAGTCGACGTTGATCAACCCGGGCACGGTCATCAGATCGCTGATGCCCTGGACCGCGTTGAGCAGCACCGCGTCGGCCTTGCGGAACGCCTCGACCATCGAGGTGTTGGTGCCGACCAGCGCGAGCAGCCGGTTGTTCGGGATCACGATCAGCGTGTCGACCGCGCGGGACAGGCGCTCGATGCCCTCCTCCGCCTGGCGCAGCCGCTTCCTGCCCTCGAAGCCGAACGGCTTGGTCACCACGCCGACGGTGAGCGCGCCGCAGTCGCGCGCGACCTGGGCGATCACCGGCGCGGCGCCGGTGCCGGTGCCGCCGCCCATGCCCGCGGTCACGAACACCATGTCGGCGCCCGAGATGCAGTCGGCGATGTGCTGGATGCTCTCCTCGGCGGAGCGGCGACCGACCTCGGGGTTGGCGCCGGCGCCGAGCCCCTTGGTGAGCGCGTTGCCGAGCGGCACCTTGTGTGAGGCCATGTTGGCCTCGAGCGCCTGCAGATCCGTGTTGGCGGCGACGAACTCGACGCCGTCGAGGTTGCCGCTGATCATGGTGTTGACGGCATTGCCGCCTCCACCACCGACCCCGATGACCAGGATCTTCGCGTGACTGACGTCGTCGAATTCGATGAGTGCCATGGTGGGTTCCTTCCCTGATCCCTTATTCAAGTGCGGGGATCGCGCGGGCAACTTTTTGACTAGAACATCTCGCTGAGCCGCGACCACGCGCGCTTGAACAGCCCGCGATCGCCGGGCTGCGCGCTCTGCCCGCGCACCGCGGCCACCCGGCCGAGCTGCGCGCCGTACATCACGAGGCCCACGCCGGCGGCGTAGGCGGGAGACTTCACGACGTCGACCAGCCCGCCCACGCGGGTCGGCCAGCCGCGCCGGGTCGGCAGCCCGAGCACCAGCTCGGCGGTCTCGGCGATGCCCTCCATCGCGGTCGCGCCGCCGGTGAGCACGACGCCGGCGGCGAGCGAGTCCGCGTAGCCGGAGCGCATCAGCTCCTTCTTGAGGTGCTCGAAGATCTCCTCGACGCGCGGCTCGATGATCTGGACCAGGGTCGCGCGCGGCATCACGCGCGGTCCGCGGCCGCCCACCGACGGGACCTCCATCGTGTCGCCGTCGTCGAGCAGCGAGCGCGACGCGCAGCCGTACTTCTTCTTGATCTTCTCCGCCGAGTCGAGCGGCGTGCGCAGGACGGTCGCGATGTCGTTGGTGATGTGGCCGCCGCCCAGCGGCAGCACCGCGCTGTGGACGATCGCGCCGTCGGCGAACACGACGATGTCGCAGGTGCCGCCGCCGATGTCGATCACCACGACGCCGAGCTCCTTCTCGTCGTCCTCGAGCACGGCCTGCGCGGACGCGAGCGGCTCGAGCACGATGTCGGACACGGCGAGGCCGCAGCGGTTCGCGCACTTGACGACGTTCTGCGCGCTGGTCACCGCGGTGGTGACGATGTGGACCTTGGCCTCGAGCCGGACGCCGGCCATGCCGAGCGGGTCACGGATGCCGTCCTGATCGTCGATCACGTACTGCTGCGGCAGGACGTGGAGCACCTCGCGGTCCATCGGGATCGCGACCGCCTTGGCCGCCTCGATCACGCGGGCGACGTCGGCGTCGCGGACCTCCTTGTCCTTGACTGCGACGATACCGTGCGAGTTGAGGCCGCGGACGTGCGCGCCGGAGATCGCCGCGAACACCGTCGAGATCTCGCAGCCGGCCATGTTCTCGGCCTCGTCGATCGCCGCCTGGATCGCCGCCACCGTGGTGTCGATGTTGACCACGACCCCGCGGCGCAGCCCGCGCGACGCCGACGTGCCGATGCCGATGATATCGACGCCGTCGTCGGTCACCTCGCCCACGATCGCCGCGATCTTGGTGGTGCCGATGTCGAGGCCGACGATGATCTCGGTGCTTCTGGGCTTGGCCATGGCGACGGGGGGCTCCGGGTCAGCGCGCGAACGCGACGGTCACGTGATCGGGCCGGGTGGCCTGATCGAGGTGGATGGCGCGGGCTCGGCCGCGCTCGTCGGGGGTGAGGGCCGCCCAGGCGGCGTCGAACGTGGCGAGGCGGGCATCGAGCCGGGCGCCGGCGGTGGCGCCGAGGCGGATCGCGATCGCGTCGTCGTAGGTGAACAGCGTCTGGCGGTCGCCGTCGAGGCGGAGCTCGCCGATCCGCGGCCGCGGCGTGGCGCTCCAGCCATCGAGCGTCGCGAGCGCGTCGCGCACGCGCGTGGCGGCGTCCTTGGGGTCGGCGGCGTAGGCGTCGCGGTCGAGGCCGCTGACGATCGGCAGGCCGGCGCCTTCGCCGTCATCGAGGCGAGCGCGCTTGAACACCATCCCCGCGGCGTCGGCGAGGTAGAGTTCGCCGAGCGAGACGACCGCGGCGGCCTCGCGCTCCCGGACGTCGATCTCGATCGTGCGCGGCAGGCGGCGGCTGACCGTGGCGCCGGCGACCCACGCCTCGCCCTCGACCGCGGCCTCGATCGCGTCGAGGTCCGCCTGGAAGATGTTCTGGCCGATCGCGACCGGCAGCCGCGCGAGCAGCTGCTCCGACGACAGCGTGCGGGTGCCGCGGATCTCGATCGCGGCGATCGCGAATCGGGGCGAGGTGGTCAGGAATCGGTAGCCGTAGAAGCCGCCCGCGCCGACGGCGCCTGCGATCGCGACGACCAGCAGCGCCGGCGCGCCGCGACGGAGCGCGCGACCGCACGCGTCGGCGAGCCCGCGAGGCAGCCGGCGCAGCTCGGGCAGCCGCGCGCGCAGCGATGCGCTGCGCCGCCGGTTGTTCCGGCGGGGGCTTCCAAGGGTCAGGCGCGACTCGGAAGGAACGGACACCTCCGTCCGCCCCCGCGAGTCGTCGCGCCCCCGTGTCGACGGGCGTGATCGCTCCATGCTCGAACGAAATAGACACGGCGCGATCGAGGGGCCAACTTTTCGCCCTAATCTCCTGCGATTGGGGCAGATATCTTGAAGACCCCCGCACGCGTGTTCAGGTGCGAGCGTCGGCGCTCGGCGTCGTCAGTCTTCGTCCGGGAAGTCTTCCTCGATGATGAAGAATTCGTCGTCGTCCTCGACGACGGGCTTCGGCTTCTTCGCCTTGGCCTTCTTCTTCTTCGCGGGCGCGGCTTTCTTCTTGGGGCTGCGCTTCACAGACTTGGTCTTGCCCGGCTTGCGCGTCTTCGCGGCGGGTGACTTCGCCTCGGTGGTGCCCTCGATCTTGGGCTGCTTCTTCTGCCGCGACTTCGGCTTCCACACCTGCGCCGACGCGTCCGGCGGGACCGCGACGTACGGCATGGCGATCAGCATCGCCACCCCGAGCGCGATCGCGCGAACCATGCGCATGCCGTGAGGATGGCATGAATTCCCGGTGGGTCAGCCAACCATTTCTTCTATGCTCGATCGCATGGGGAAGGCGGCGCTCGTGCTCGCGATGTTGGCGCCTGGCGTGGCCGTAGCAGGCCCGCAGGAGGACGCGAAGGCCGAGCAGGTGGCCGACTTTCCGGCGCTGGTCGACGCGTTCGACTTGCCCTCGATCCCGGCGAACGGCGACATCTGTCGCTAGAGGATCGTGACGGTGCCGGCGCCGCCGTCGACCTCGACCATCGCGCCATCCGGGATCCGGCCGAGCGCGTCGCGCAGGCCGACCACGCAGGGAATCCCGAACTCGCGCGCGACGATCGCGGAGTGCGACAGCACGCTGCCGCGCTCGACCACGACGGCGCGGGCGCTCGGGAACAGCGGCACCCAGCCCGGGTCGGTGCGGTTGGCGATCAGCACGTCGCCGGCGAGCTCGACCCCGCGCGGGTCGAACACCAGCCGCGCGGGCGCGCGGACCCGACCGGGCGCGGCGGCCACGCCCTGCAGGACCTCACCTGCCTTGGCGAGGTCGAACGTCTGCGGCGGTCGCGCGACCAGGCTCGCGATCACCGGATCGAGGTACGCCGCGCCCGTGGTCCAGAACCGTTCGTCGGGCGTGGGCGCGGCGCGGTGGCGGGCGAACTCGGCCTTGCGCACGGCGGCGAGGCCGCGTAGGTCCGTGGTGGTCGCGGTGCCGCGCGCGAACCCGATCAGCTCGCCGATCTCGAGGTAGAACACGTCGCTCGCCTCGTCGAGCCGGCCGGTCTCGGCGAGCCGCTTGCCCATCGTGACCACCAGGCGGCGCACCAGCCCGAACGCGCGGGTGCGCGCGAACCGGAGGTTCTCGCGGTTCTTGACGTGCCGCCGCGCGTTGCCGAGCAGGAACCGGAACAGCCGCTTCTTGATCGGGTTGGTCACCGCCGCGTCGACGGTCGCCTCGGCCGCGGCGCGGATCACCCGCTCGCGCGCGTCCATCTCCGCCACCGTCACCGGCGGCGCCGCGAGGTAGCCCTTGAGCGCGGCGTACAGGAACGTGTCGTCGTCGCGCAGCGTCGCCTGCTCGAGCTTGAGCTCGTCGATGCAGCGGTCGCCGAACCGGTCGACGTGGAGCGCGAGCCGCGTGCGCAGCCAGCCGAAACGCGTCGCGACCTCGGCCTTGATCGCGGCGGCCGGCTTGGTCCGCAGCAGCTCGCACAGCGCCGGGTCCTCGCGGACGTCGTCCATCAGCGCGAGCAGGTCGCGGGTCGGCTCCGTCGACTCGAGGCCACCCTCGCCGCACAGCAGATCGTTGTGCAGGCTGGTGTCCGCGAGGCCCCAGGTGCCCAGCGCCTTGCGCAGCGCGCCGAAGTAGATCATCGCGAGGATGTCGTTGACGATCGGCGCCTGCCAGCGGCCCATGATCCGGGTCTCGGCCTCGACGTACGCGTCGACCAGCTCGTCGAGGGCGAGCGCCTCGAGGTCGCGCTCCCACAGCTCGCCGTAGCTGTCGCCGAAGTCGTCGAAGAACGTCTCGACCAGCCGCTGCGCGCGCGCGAACCGCACGCCGAGCTGCGCGACCGACGTCACCAGCTCGGGCAGATCGACGAGGTAGCGCTGGGTGAGCGACCGCGCCGCGGGCTTGCCGCCGAACGAGGCGCCCTCGCGGACGCCCATCATCTGCTCCATGAACTCGGCGTTGAACTTGTAGCCGGGCAGCATCTGCAGCCCGCGGTACCAGGACTCGAGGTTGTAGTAGACGCGGCCGCTGACCAGCCCGATGAACTGCTCGAACAGCGCGGCGTTGGCCTCGAGCTCGCGGCGCGGCACGCCGAGCAGCTCGAACGCCTGGCGGTAGACGATGCCGTAGGCGCGGCGCGCGAAGCTGTAGGTCAGCGGCGTGGTCACGCCGTTGTAGCTCTCGACGATGTTCGAGTTGTCCCACAGCCGCTTGCGGCCGCCGTGCGGGTCGACCGGCAGCTTGGTGATCGGCCGCGCCTGCAAGAGCCACGGGCCCGACGCGTCGATCGTCCACTCGAGATCGACGGGGAACCCCATGCTCGCCTCGACCGCGGCGCCCAACCCGGCGATCGTCAGCACGCCGGCGTCGTCGAGCGACGGCCGCGTGCGATCGGCCTCGGGCACGTCGAGCTCGCCGCCACGCCGGACCGCCTGCGCCTTGTCGACGACGTCGCGCTCGATCACCGCGCCGCCGCGGACCGCGAAGGTGTCGCACGCCATCCGGCCCGAGACCACGCCCTCGCCCAGGCCCCACGTCGAGGTGAGGATCATCTTCGTCCGGTCACCGGACGAGGCGTCCGCGGTGAACAGCACGCCCGAGACCACGCCGTCGACCATCTGCTGGACGACGACCGCGATCGCCACCGGGCGGTCGTCGAGCCCGAGGTGCGTGCGGTAGACCTTCGCGCGCTCGCTGAACGCCGAGCGCCAGCACCGCGCGACCGCGTCGGCGATCCCGGGTCCGTCGACGAACAGGAACGTGTCGTGCTGGCCGGCGAACGACGTCGCCGCGCCGTCCTCGTCGATCCCCGACGACCGGACCGCGACCGGGCCGCCGCCGAGCCGGCGATGCGCCTCGGTCAGCTCGGCGACCAGCGCCGGCGGCACGGTCAGCCCGTGCTCCGCCGCGGCGACGAACGCGCTCGCCGGGATCGCGAACCACGGCGGCACGCGCGCGCCCGGCACCGACGCGAGCGCGGCGAGGCTCGCGGCCTTGCCGCCCAGCGCCGCGCGCTCGGCCGGACCGTCGCCGGGCCAGAACAGCGTCACGACGTCACCCCGTGCGCGGCGATCGCGGCGACCGCGACGCCGAGCCACACGACGAGGTAGTGCACGCCGGCGACGACCTGCAGCAGCTTCTCGCGCTTGGCGGTCGGCTCGACGACGAACTTGCGGATCTCGAACAGCGCGTAGCCGGTGATCGCCGCGCACACGCCGATCCAGATCGGCCCGCCGCCGACCCGCCACCCCAGCCACGCGCCGCACGCCGCCGCGATCACCAGCAGCGCGCCGCCGAGCGCGCCCGCGCGGCCGACGCCGATCAGGCTGCTCCACGAGTCGACGCCGGCGATCTCGCTCGACGGCATCCAGGTCTTGCGCAGCACGTCGATCGAGAACGTCGAGGCGAGCGCCATCGCGACCAGCACCCACAGCTCCGCCGACACCGGCACGCCGGTGCGCAGCACCAGCGCCGCGCACATCACGCTGGTGATCAGGCTGTGGCTGATCGCGTAGAGCCAGTACCGCTTCGACAGCCAATGCGGCGCGAAGAACTCGAACAGCATCAGCACCGAGTAGCCGAGCGGCAGCAACCACCACAGCCCGGACTCGAAGCCGTGGGAGAACCCGAGCGCGAGCTCGAGCGCGATCACGATCGCGCCGGCGATCTTGAGCTGGCGCAGCGTGATCAGGCCGCGCTGCACCGGGCGATCGGGCCGCGTCGCCGCGTCTTGCGCGAAGTCCTTGTGCTCGTCGAACACGCGGAGGTGGAACAGCAGGAGGAACATCATCAGCGCGCCGGTGACCGCGTGCGCCTCGACGATGAACGGGCCGCCGACGCGCAGGTGCGGCGCCTCGACGACGACCATGACCACGGCGATCGTGGCCACGGACAGGAGCAGGGTCACCGGGACCGGGAACCGCTCCGCGAGGTAGGTGCGGAACGAGACGAAGAATGACATGACCGTTACGCGCGCTGCAGGGCGGCGCCCAGGCTCGCGACCGGCTCGGCCAGACCAGGCGCCATGATCCGGACCGGCGTCGCCGCGATGCCGACCTCGAAGGTCTCGCCGTGCTCGAGGATCTCGCCGTCGCCGAAGAACCGCACGCGGCGGTCGCACTGGATCGACGCGCGCGTCACCTGGATGTACTCGATCTCGGGGATCTCGAACAGCTTGCCGCGCTGCGCCCACAGCACCGTCTTGAGCAGGCGGCGGCGCTGCACGCGCGGGAACAGGATCAGCTCGAACCGGCCGTCGTCCATCTCGGACACCGGCGCGAGCTCGAACGACTTGCCGACCTTCTTGCTCGACGCGACCATGACGCCGTACGCGTCGAGCTCGCGGACCTTCTCCTGGCCGTCGGCCGCGTCGGTGTACTTGATGACCGTCTTGGCGCCGAGGCGCTGCTTGCCGAAGATCACCGCGACGCACGCGAGCGTGTAGATGAAGTGGCCGAGGCCGGCGAGCAGCCAGCGGCGGATCGGGCCGCCCGAGCGCCAGCGGTTCGCGCGATGCGCGACGTCCGCGACCCAGCCGAGCCCGCCCGCGGAGTAGAACCGCGTCCCGTTGACGTCGATCGCGTCGATGTCCTTGCGCTCCCACGACGCCATCGCGAGCGCGTCCTCGGTGGGCACGCCGTGCTGACCGACGAGGTGCGCGAGGTCGTTCGCGGTGCCGGCGGGGACGACCGCGAGCCGCGTTCCGGAATCACCGAGGCCGTTGACGATCGCGTTGACCGTGCCGTCGCCGCCGACGGCGATCACCAGCTCCGCGCCCCACGCCGCCGCGCCGCGAGCCGCCGCGACCGCGCCTTCGAAGTGGCGGACGCGGGTCTCGATCAGCTGCACCTGCTCGCCGAGCGTGCTTCGGAACAGCTGCTTCCACTTCGCGTCGCGCGCGCCGGGTGCAAGCTCGTTCACGATGATCACGGCACGACGCACCGCGCCAAGCTGTCGCAAGCTGGCGACAGGATTGGTCACTCGGTGGCTGCCGGGGTGGCCGGCAAGATCGGCCAGACCAAGGCGCGAGAACGAAGGAAGCGTAGGCTCGCTTTCGTTCGTTACGCCAGATCCCGCTTCAGCGGTTCGATCGTGATCGATCGTCGACAGCATTCCCCCGCACTCAGCAAGCAACGATCCACCGTGTAGGTTTCAAGGTCGAAGTCGATCGAACACGCGTCGGAACGACGTTGGTTCGGTGGCGCGTCGCTTGCTGTTCGCGATCGACGTGGCTGATCGCGTTTCCATCGTCGAAGGCGCCTCCGAGATCGTCGGAGAGTTCGCGGACCTCACCGATCAGGTGTTCGCCACCGACGGAGATCCGCGGAGACCCACGAGCGCGAACGTCCGCGCGATGCTCGACGACGCGCATCCGCAACGACGGCGATGCAGCTTACGTTTGTTTCACGCGCCCGGCCGCGCGCGCGTCGCGGCGATCCTCAACCCGAGGCTGAAGGACGATCGCGGCGCGCCGATCGGCGTGCTCGGGTTCTTCGAGGCGCACGACGATCAGGACGCCGTCACCGCGGTGCTCGGCGCGGCGTCGCGCTGGCTGCGCGAGCACGGCGCGACGACGATCCGCGGACCGATCAACTACTCGACCTGGAACGACTACCGGTTCGCGACCTCGCCGGGCGAGGGCTGGATCCGCGGCGAGCCGTACCATCCGGCCTCGTACCTCCCGATGTGGGAGCGAGCCGGGTTCGGCGTGTGCGCGACCTACGGCAGCTACTGGCTCGATCCGATCCCGACGATGCTCGGCAAGTTCGCCGCCGGGGTCGCGCGCGCCGGGGCGACCGGCGTCACCGCCCGGGCGATCACCGCCGGCGATCTGCCGGTGCTGCACCAGCTCGCGATCGACGGGTTCGAGCACGCCTACGGCTACTCGGCGATCGAGCCCGACGAGTTCTTCTCGATGTACTCCGCGGACCGCGCCGCCGAGGCGAGCGCCATGTCGTTCCTCGCGGTGCAGGACGGCCGTCCGGTCGGGTTCGTCTACGCGTTCGTCGCGGAGCTGCCGGGTGGTCCGGCCGGCGTGATCAAGACGATCGTCGTGAGGCCCGCGGCCCGCGGCGGCGCGGTGTATGCGACGCTGGTGTCGGCGGCGTATCGCGCGTTCGAGGCGCTCGGGCTGACGCGCACGATGGCGGCGCTGATGCACGTCGACGGCTCTCCCGCGCAGATGGGGTGGTGCCGCCCCGAGCGCAGCTTCAAGCAATATGTCCTCCTCGAGCAACGCGCCTGACCACGCGGTGATCCGCGCGATCCTCCGGCACGGTGACGTCGCGCCGGCCCGGGCCGCGCTGTGGTTCCACCGCGACGGCGCGTGGCGGACGCTGACCTACGGCGAGCTCGCGACGCGGGTACGGCGGGTCGCCGGCGGGCTCGCCCGTCGCGGCGTGGTCGCCGGCGCGCGGGTCGTCGTGCTCGTCCCGATGTCGCCCGAGCTGTACGTCGTCTTGCTCGCGGTGGCGTCGCTCGGCGCGACCGCGGTGTTCGTCGAGCCGGCGAGCTCGCCGCGCGAGATGGCGCGGACGATCCGCGTGACCCGGCCGGTGGCGTTCATCGGCATCCCCAAGGCGCACGCGCTGCGGCTGATGTTCCCGGGCGCGACGTCGACGCCGGTGCGCGTCGTGGTCGGCTCGCGCGCCGCGGCGCGGCTGCTCGGCGCCGAGGCGCTGTCGGCGATCGAGGCCGAGGCGCTCGCGCCGCCGGTCGTCGCGCTCGAGCCGGCGATGCCGGCGCTGCTCACGTTCTCGAGCGGCTCGACCGGCACGCCCAAGGGCGCGACCCGTTCGCACGCGTTCCTCGGCGCGCAGCACGCCGCGGTGTCGCGGCTGCTCGGCGAGCGGCCCGAGGACGTGCACCTCAGCGCGTTCTCGATCGTGATGCTGTCGACGTTCGTCACCGGCGCGACCGCGGTGATCCCGTCGATCGGCAAGGGCGTCGACGACATCGACGGCGCCGCGATGGTCCGCGCGATCCGCGACCTCGGCGTCACCGTGCTGTCGGGATCGCCGGCGTTCCTGGCGCCGATCTTCGCCGCGGCAACGCCGGGCGAGCTCGCGAAGGTTCGCCGCGTCGCCTCGGGCGGCGCGCCCGTGCCGGTCGAGCTGTGCGAGCGCGCGGGCGAGGTGCTCGGGCTCGCCGCGACCTTCACCGTCGTCTACGGCTCCACCGAGGCCGAGCCGATCGCGACGATCGACGCCGCGACCGTGCGCGCGCAGACCGGCGCGATGACCCGCGCGGGCGCCGGCCTGTGCGTCGGCGTCCCCGACGCGCACCTGCGCCTCCGCCTGCTGCGGCCGAGCCCGTCGCCGATCGTCGTCGGGCCGGGCGGCCTCGGCGCGCTCGAGATCGCGGCCGGCGAGGTCGGCGAGGTCGTCGTCGCCGGCCCGCACGTCAACACCCGCTACTTCCGCGATCACGCCGCCGAGCGCGCGACCAAGATCGTCGACGAGGCGGGCGTGATCTGGCACCGCACCGGCGACGCCGCGCGGCGCGACGACCGCGGCCGGCTGTGGCTGGTCGGGCGCGTCGCCGACATCGTCCGACGCGGCGAGGCGATCTACCACCCGTCGGCGGTCGAGGCCGCGGCGCGCGTCGTGCCCTGGGTCGCGCGCGCGGCGCTGGTCGGCGACGGCCGCGGCGGCACGCTGCTGGTCGTCGAGTCGTCCGAGCGCGCGCCCAGGCTCGACGAGCTGACCACGCACCTGGCGTCGCGCGGCATCGTCATCGATCGCGTCGCGCTGACGCCCAAGCTCCCCGTCGATCCGCGCCACCGCGCGAAGATCGACTACCCGGCGGTCCGCCGGCAGTTCATTCAGGAGTCGCCGTGACCGCAGTCCAACCCGAAACTCCCCTGCGCTCGGTCGTCCAGGAGCGGCCGGTGTTCTCGAAGATCGTCTACTCGCAGTGCTGGGAGGATCCGGCGGTGGCCGCCGACGGCCTGCGCCTCGGCACCGACGACGATCTGCTGTGCCTGACCTCGGCCGGCGACAACGTCATGGCGCTGTCGCTGCGCAACCCGCGCTCGATCACCGCGATCGACTTCTCGGCGGCGCAGAACGGCCTGCTCGAGCTCAAGCTCGCCGCGCTGCGGTCGTTGCCCTGGTACGACTACGCCGCGTTCCTCGGCGCGCGCCCGAGCTTCGATCGCGTGTCCGTCTACCGGACGAAGCTGCGCCCGCAGCTCGGCGACGACGTCCGCGCCTACTTCGACGGCCAGGAGGCGCTGCTCGGCCGCGGGATCATCCACGCGGGCCGGTTCCAGCGCTACCTGTCGATCTTCCGCACCGCGATCCTGCCGCTGATCCACGGCCGCCACGTCGTCGAGGAGCTGTACACGATCGACGATCGCGCGGCCCGCGCCTCGTACTACGAGCGGGTCTGGGACAACCGCCGCTGGCGCGCGCTGTTCACGATGTTCTTCGGGCGCGCGGTGATGGCGCGGCTCGGCCGCGACCCCGCGTTCTTCACGTACGTCGACCGTCGCGACATCGGCGGCGTGTTCCTCGAGCGCGCGCGGTGGGCGATCACCGAGACCGCGCCCCGCGACAACCACTTCCTGCAGTACGCGCTGCTCGGGCGTTATCCCGACCTCGAGCGCGGCCCGATCTACCTGCGCGAGTCGAACTTCGAGGCGCTCAAGCGGTCGACCGACAAGATCAAGATCGTCCGCGGCGATCTCGAGGGCCACCTCGGCACGCTCGCGCCCGGCGCGCTCAGCGCGCTGTACCTCTCGGACCTGTTCGAGTGGGTCAGCCCCACGCACCACGAGGCGATGATGCGGGCGATCGCGCGCGCGACGCGCAAGGGCGGCCGGATGGTCTACTGGAACCTCCTCGTCCCGCGGAGCCGCCCGCCGTCGCTCGCGAGCCTGATCGACACCCACGACGCCGAGGCCGAGGCGCTCCACGCCAAGGACCTCGCGTTCGTCTACGGCAGCTTCCACGTCGAGAGCGTCCGATGATGAGCAAGCTGGTCCTGCTGCTCCACCGCCGGGCGGCGCTGTTCATCACGCTGCTGGTCGTCGCGAGCGTCGGGATCGGCCTGTTCGCGATGCGGATCGGCGTCGACAACTCGCTCAAGGTCTGGTTCGTCGAGGGCGATCCGACGCTGACCTCGTACGAGGCCTACAAGCGCGAGTTCGGCAACGACGAGATGATCGTGATCGCGGTGGCCGCGCCCGAGGGCGGCGCCGGCATCTACGAGCCCGCGTACCTCGAGCGGATCCGCGCGGCGTCAAAGGCGCTGCAGGGCCTCGACACCGTGCGCCGCGTCCAGAGCCTCGCGGTCAGCCTCCACGCGACCAACGAAGGCGAGGATCTCGTCGTCGGGCCGCTGCTCCCCGAGACCGCCGCGATCTCGCCGGGCGACGCCGAGGCGGTCGCGCGTCGCGTCGCCGCCGATCCGCAGTTCGAAGGCGTCCTGGTCAGCGAGCGCGGCGGCGACCGGATCTCGCTGATCCTCGTCGAGCCGCGCGCCGACGACCCCACCACGAGCCCGCCGTTCGACTACGAGACCTCGCGCCACGCGATCCTCGGCCAGGTCCAGAAGATCGTACGCGACGAGCTGCGCGACAGCGGCAGCAAGGCGCACTTCGGCGGCATCGGCGTGGTCTACGACGGCCTCAACGACGCCGCGCTCAAGGACACGACGCTG
>Ga0163144_10018346_pt1 | contig 14165 bp, 8 predicted proteins | sample OliLak19BULKMAT1_FD_123175 | JGI IMG/M metagenome (GOLD analysis project Ga0163144, IMG submission 123175) | Freshwater microbial mat bacterial communities from Lake Vanda, McMurdo Dry Valleys, Antarctica - Oligotrophic Lake LV.19.BULKMAT1 | ecosystem: Environmental > Aquatic > Freshwater > Lake... | reverse complement strand
GAAACAACGGTGGCGACCATGGCAAAACCTCCCGTAAAGAGGAAAAGCCTAGCACTGTCTTCTCATGTAGCTACTAGGATTCGCACCCCTTCCACGAAAGAAATGATTCCAGTGGCAGATGTTTCTGCGGTATCAATCATTGACGATAACTTTGCGCAAGTTTCGTTTTATTCAAAACAAGTCAAATCAATTTTTCTGTCTGATATGGCAACGTACGAACGCTACGTATGGCTATACGCGTTGAGGTGGCTGCAAGAACTGGCAGAGGCGCGGCAGGCCTTGTGAATCGTCAGCGAGCAAGTTAGCCACACCGTGCAGCAAGGCGAAGCGCCATGGAAACGTTCAAGCTTTTCGTCTGAACAGTTTTGTAGGAGGCGAGAGCCCATGGTTAGTGTTCTTTTCGACGTTTGCCCTGCCGTTCCGGTTCGTCGGCAGCGGTCGGTGCGTGGTCTCGTTTTTGGCGCGAGGGCAGTGTCAAGACGAGGCGTTGCACCATGTGTTGACCGGCTTCGCGTAGTTCTCTCGCGGCCTCGTGAGCGGGCGGACTGGTGAAAATCGCGAGTGTGTGACCCCAACCCGTATGATGGCCCAAGGGAACGGTAAAAAAAGCGTACAGAGCGAAGAACGCGGCGAACACTTCGGCGGTGAGCGAAAAAAGGCGACGCACACGAACATGGGTCGCACACATCAACGGAAAATGAGAAAAAATCTGTGTGTAAAAAACGAGGAAATTCTTCCAACTGAACGCCCGAAGCGAAAATTCGACCGTTGACCAGCTCACTAGCTGGCAGCGCTTTTTTCCCCTCAACTTGTGCGGTAAGAATTTCAAGAAACCCGTCGGCGCATGCCACCAGAACGCGTCGTTTCTCTTCGATCACGAGGGTGCCAGGAGACGGCAGCACTGCGCTAAATGTTTCATCGCCCGCCATGCGGGTCCGAAGCACCTTCAGCATTTTGCCGCTAACGCGTGTGAATGCACCAGGCCAGGGCTGCATGCCGCGCACGTGATTGTGAATCTGCTGCGCACGTTGCCTCCAAACGATCGAACCAGCTTCCTTCACCAAAGGAGGCGCATAGGTGGCTTGCGTAGCAGTTTGAGGTGTTGCGAAAAGATTGCCTTGCAATAGGTCAACAATCGAATCGCTAAGCAAGACTGCGGCGAGTTGACCAAGACGCTGGGTGAGTTCGTCGGTGGTTTCATCGGTTCCGATAGCTAGCCGCCGGACTTGATAAACAGGGCCTGTATCAAGGCCTTCGTCCATTTGCATCAAGCTCATTCCCGTTTCAGTTTTGCCTTCGAGAATGGCCCGCGCAATGGGGGCGGCGCCGCGGTAGGCGGGCAGAAGCGACGCGTGAAGATTGATACATCCCAGCCGAGGCGCTGCGAGCACGTCTGCCGGAAGAATGCGACCGTAGGCAAGAACAATGGCAATATCGACGCACTGATTTCGTGCCCACGCGGCAAACTCACCGGTTCGTAGCTTGGTTGGTTGCACAACCGGAAAGCCCCGCGCCAAGGCAGCAGCTTTGACCGCGGGAACCGTCGGCGTAAGGCCTCGCCCCGCCGGGCGATCCGGCTGACAAACCACGCCGACGACCGTAACAAGGTCGGCCAACGCATGCAGTGCGGGCACAGCGATAGCGGGAGTTCCAAAAAACAGAGCACGAGACATAACGTTGTTATTTACCAGGAGCAGCCCGTACCCGTGTTGGTTGGGCGAGGCACAAGAGAAAATAAAATGTTGCTGAGCTTAGCCATATAAATATTGTGGTTTCCGTGTAGCGATTGACGATCGAGCATAAGACTGCTAAGCCCTCGCGCCTCCCAGAGCACTTCGCACGTGTTCGCGAGAAAAGAAAAAAGAAAGTCGAGGACTTACATATCGATGACGACAGGTGAGCAAATTAGTACGGCAAGCGATTCCTTCAGCGCGCTTTTTGAGGCGAGCATGGCGGAGGCAGATCTTGGCCGCGAAGGAGAGATTGTCCAGGGCCACGTGGTCCATGTGGGGCGCGACAACGTCGTGGTCGACATTGGCGGAAAGAGCGAGGGAGTAATCCCCTTGTCTGAGTTCCAGGGGCCTGGGAACGAAATTAATGTCAAAGCGGGTGACGTCATCGATGTGTACATCGAATCCCGGGAAAATGACGAAGGTCTCGTAACGCTGTCGAAGCAACAAGCCGATAAGATGAAGGTGTGGGACGAGATCTCCAGCGCGTGCGAGCGTGACGAGTTGATCGACGGCACCATTAACCAGCGCGTCAAAGGTGGATTGAGCGTTTCGATTCGGGGCGGCGTCAAAGCGTTTCTTCCCGGTAGTCAGGTTGATCTTCGACCGATTCGCAATCTTGATAAGCTTATTGGCCAAACTTACCAATTTAAGGTCATTAAGTTTAATAAAAAACGAGGCAATATTGTGCTTTCCCGTCGTGTGCTCCTCGAAAAAGAGCGCGATGAGATGAAAGCCAAAACTTTGCAAAATCTCACCGAGGGTATGGTTGTCAAAGGCACCATCAAGAACATCACCGAATACGGTGCATTTGTTGATTTGGGCGGAATCGACGGTCTGCTTCACATTACCGATATGAGCTGGGGTCGTATCACTCACCCGTCGGAAGTGTTTCAAGTGGGCGACGAGGTTACGGTCAAAGTGCTGAAATATAACGCGGAAACCGAACGCGTTTCTTTGGGCCTCAAGCAGACCCAAGAAGACCCCTGGAACCACGCTGAAGAAGCGTACCCGCCCGGCAAAAAAGTTCGCGGCAAGGTCATGTCAATTACGGACTACGGCGCCTTTGTGGAGCTTGAGCCCGGAGTTGAAGGGCTGGTTCACGTATCAGAAATGTCGTGGACCAAGAAGGTCAAGCACCCCAGCAAATTGGTCGAACCTGGCCAAGAGCTTGAGTGTCAGATTCTCGAGGTCGATGCTAAATCCAAGCGAATCTCTCTTGGTCTAAAGCAGCTTGAGCCTGATCCTTGGTCTATTTTTACCGACAAATACCAACCCGGTGACAAAATTGGCGGCAAGGTTCGTAGCCTTACCGACTACGGTGTCTTCGTTGGAATCGAAGAGGGCGTTGACGGTATGGTCCACAAGACCGACTTGTCGTGGACCGTCAAAGTGCAGAACCCAGGTGATTTGTTTCACAAGGGTGATGACGTCGAAGCCATTATTCTGTCGATCAATCATGACGAGAAGAAGGTCAGTTTGGGCGTCAAACAACTGTACGACGATCCGTGGCCAACGATTCTAACCGAGTATCCGTTGGGTCGGGTTATGGATGAAGCAGCGGTTGTTAGCCTGGCAGAATACGGTGTTTTCGTGAAGCTTCGCGACGGTGTCGAGGGTCTGATCGAACTCGCTGATGTTGATGAAGAACAATTTAAGGCCGCGAAGATTGGCGACATAATGCGCGCAGAAATCTCGGAAATCGACCTCGTTGAGAAAAAACTGTCTCTCACGGCTAAAAATATTGGTGAGGTCCAGCGCATTCAACCGAAGCCAGTAGCGCAACCGAGTTCAAGTAAGGCTACGCTCGGAGATTTGCTGAAAGAGAAGTTCAGCGACATCAAGAAGTTACGCCGTTTCTGATCGCACGCTGTTTCTTGGCCCTCGCTCTCAATCGATGAAAGAGCGGGGGCCTTGTTTTGTGTGCGTCCTTAACGTGCAACAGCTTTCGCTGCCATGGCGAAGCGGTAGATGTGCCTGGTCAACAGCGCTCGCCGCGCTCATGCAATAGATATCGAGCCACTATCAAGCTGAACCCATCTCGGATCGCGCAAGCGGTAACGATATAAAATATATTTTCAATCGATTCGCATGAGTTAGTGCGAAAAGAAACTCAACGATTCAATGCAGCGCAGCCCGTGAAATTAAAGACGGGAGTATGTTTAACCACCAACCTTGTATCCTTTGTCACAGTGTTGATGGGATCCACCCAAGCATGGTCTTCCTCATCGCAGCGGCCATTCCTATTAACATCTGCAAAGTAGAACAAGTTGTATGATTTTTGTCGTTGCAGAGCTTCGCTTTTTCCAATGGAAAACTCGCTTTGCTCTGCTGAAAGAGTGTCAATTCGCACTATTTCTTGGGTACTTTTTGATTCCGTTTCCTCAAGAACAGCGTGGAAAAGAATTCCGGGATGAACGACGCCATACCCTTGAAAAGTTACGGATAGCCCAAAGGAAGCCGCATCGGCTTGACGGCATCCGCTCATGGGAACCCCTGCGCAATCGGAAGCACATTGGTCGATTGCGCACGAAAACAAGGCACTTGGCCCCTCGACATCCACCACGTCAACGCAGTTAGCAATGTGGCAGTTGCTGGTGGTTGACGGATCACGGACCAAGCTTTTGGCAACGCAATCGCTGGCTTGCTGACAGGCCGGAGCAAGGGCAGCAGAGTCGCAAGCAGAGATCGAGGCATCACACTTGGCGTACAAGCAGGTTAGGCAGTTGGTAAACGGTCGAAATCCGCATTCTACTCCCTGACTCTTCCCTTCTTTTACATCGCAGCGGCACGCCAACGTTTTGGTTGTCTGGTTGTTACAGGGATCGTTTTCAGACCCAGAATCAACGATTTTCAGGTCATTGACGCCAGAAATAACTTGGCATCCTAGTACCGTAAACAGTGTAATCCCCAGAGAAGCGCGGGCCGGGTTGGCGAAACGAGTAGCACCCATGATGATGTTCCGATGCGTGAGAGAACTGCGTGAATAAAAAAGACCCTGCAATCCCCATACGATTCACGTCAATGACGGGATAAACCTTGGCTGCAGATTGTGAAGTTTTGGATGTACCGCCACCAACGATAAGCCCCGTAATCCCAACGCCGATGCCGACTAGTCCGGCCGCAAACGATAGGTTGGATATCGTCGCAAAACTTTTTGCGCGATCGATGGAGTTGCCCGCTGCGGGTGGGCATACTGTATTATCGCATTGATCTTTAGCTTGGGCTGTTTTCTGAAGTGAAAGGATGCCAGTGACTGTGCCCACTGCGACACCGGCGGTTGCCAAGCCAAAGCCCACGTAAACCCACGGTGAGGTTGTCTTCTTTCCTAGTTCTAGGGCGACAGGTGGCGGAGACATCGGTGAGGTGGGAACTGAACTTTCCGTGCTACCCGGTGCTGGGGTCAGAGAAAGCGAGACGTCTTTAGTTTCACCTTCTCGAATTACAACCTCAGCGCGTGCCGATTTGTAACCGATGGCCTTTGCCGTAACGACATGACTGCCAGGGTTTACCTTATAAGGTAGAGAAATAGCACCAGGTGCAACGGTGTTGGTGCCAATGGTGACATTCACATCTTTCCCTGGAGTTACTCCGTGCACAACGACGCGCACCGCACCAATTCGTAGAGCCAGTTGCCGTGCGAGGTCTTCGGCGTCCGAGCGTGCTCGCGCGAAGGCGGTTGGCTCACCGCTTCGAATTGGATATCGGGTAATTTGCAAAGTGATATCACGTGCTTCCAGCAGCATTCCCAGGATTACTTGTACCCGAACCACTTCGATTCCCGTCGACGGAACTCCCATAATGTTATGGGCTGCTTGGTAGGCTCGCAAGGCTGCCTGGTAGTCTTTGCTGGCTACTTTTTTATCGCCTTCATTCAACAAACTACGAGCAGTTTCACGGTCGGAGGCTGTTGGTTCCGCAAGAGCAGGGTGAAGAACCAAAAACGTTAGAAAAAAAAAGGCCCAAGGTTGCTGCCTAAAAGCCACGATCGGGTTCCTTACTTGACGGGACGACAGCCGGAGGAGGAGCTAGGGGTGGAACTGGGGGTGGTGCCGAGCCAGGGGGAGGAGCTGCTGCGGTCTGAGATGCCGCGGGGAGTGCGGACGGTACGGCACCAGAGCCTCCTGGTGGAAGTTTGCTGCCGCCTCGCCCCCCGCTGCGCACGCGGGAAGTTCCGTGGGGTTGGGACGGCGTCGGGAGTACAAGTGTCGGTTCCGTGACGACATGGGAAGCTGCTGGCGGCGATGCAACAGCAGACGTGTCGGCTGCGAAGGGAACAGACGGTGACGCGGTGCTGGCCTCATGACTTTGCGATGATGTTGAGGTTTCAGCGGTGGTCGAGCTCGAAGGTTTTCGCAAAATCAGAAACGTGATCAATGCAATCGCACTGGTTGCAACTAGTGCTCCGGCCAACGCTCCGAGAATCCACGTTCTTCGTGCGGTGAGAGGTGAACCATTTTGCGAGACCGAAGCACCCGAGAAAGTAGGGTTTGCTTTCTTTGGATGGCTGCCGTTTGAAATTGACCCTTCACTCGCCGCCGTTGCTTCCAACCCCTCAACGGATGGTGGCATTCGTGAGCCACTCGAAACACTGTGCGACGAGTCAGGCAAGCTACCCAGTGGTTGACGATGCTGCGAAGAACTAAGTGAGGGCGGCGGATTTGATATGGATTTTCCACCTCCTACGGCGAATTGAAAGGTGTCTGCCATTTCACGAGCCGAGTTAAATCGCTCGGTGGGTTCGCGCCGAAGAGCTTTCGTAAACCACTCTTCGACGGTGGGCGGAAGATCTCCCCGTGTCATGCGTGGCGACCTAAATGTTCCTTTATCAATCGCAACGCAAAGCGCGCCCAAGGTTTCACCTTGAAACGGCACGTCTCCAACCAAACAATGGTACGTAACGACGGCCAGCGACCAAAGATCCGCGTGGAAATCTACATGTTTTGCGCTCAAGACCTGCTCTGGGCTCATGTAATACGGTGTGCCCACCATCGAACCCGTGGCTGTCATTCCAAACGTTTGCGAGTCTGTTTGCTTGGCAATACCGAAGTCGAGGACTTTAACGAAAATTTCGCCATCTTGATCGAGCAGGAAGATGTTATCTGGTTTCAAATCTCGGTGAACTATCCCCGCAACGTGAGCCTTAGCGAGCGCTTTACATGCCTGGGTGAGAATCCGGGCAACTTCAAACGGGTCAAGGGTTCCTACCCGTTGAATTCGCTGCCCCAGGTCTTCTCCTTCCAGCAGCTCCATTACAATGTAGGGCAAGGTGCCTTCTACAACCCCATGATCAAAGATCTGCACCACGTGCGGACTTTTAATCCGGGCTGCAGCAGCGGCTTCGCGACTAAAGCGAGCAACGGCCGCAGCATCTCGAGCCAGCGCTACCGACATAAACTTGACGGCGACTTGCGTATGCAATGTCAAATGGTCGGCAACCCAAACCGAACCCATCCCGCCTTCCCCAAGCAGGCGTACCAAACGCACGTTTGGCGTGATCATTTGACCGGGGGATAGATCCAGCGGTGTCATCGAGCGGTTGCCTATAAGCCGAGAATGGATTGCTTGGCTACTAAGGAAGCTATCATTTCTCGATACAAATCGGGCAGAATGCTTTTTTTCTTTTGTTGCCACCGCTAATTTTACGAATTTTTGCAAGATATTCGGATTTGGCGTGACGGAATAAATCGTTCAACTGCTACAGTTAAGTTATGCCGTCAGGCGACCCTTTCGGCCTCCTCGGAACAACCCAGCTCGGAGTTTACCGTGTCGATGCTTTGGTTGCAGAAGGGGGGTTTGGTGTTGTTTACCGTGCCTTTCACACCGGGTTTCAAGCCTTTGTGGCCCTGAAATGCTTGAAGATTTCTGACCAGGCCCGTAGTCAAAGCAATTTTTTGCACGGTTTTCGCGAAGAAGCGGCCTTGATGTTTCGCCTTTCCGCTAGCTTGCCAGCCGTTGTGCGCCCTCTGCATGCCGATATGTTGAGCGGGCCAAACCAAGTGCCGGTTCCCTTTATTGCGTTTGAGTGGCTTGACGGCCAAGGCCTCGATCGAGCCATTGCTCGTCGCGCGTCAAAAAAGTTGCCTCCCTTGTCGATAAAGTCGGCGCTAAGTTTGTTGACGCCCGTAGCGAGAGCGTTGGCCCTCGCTCACAAGTTTCCAAGCCCCAAAGGCCCGGTTGCCATTACCCATTGTGACCTGAAACCAGAGAACATTTTTCTCGCCGTCGTTAATGGCGAACGAGTCGTTAAAGTTCTCGATTTTGGCATTGCTAAAGTTCGCAGCGCCGCCTCGTACGAGGCCGGACGCATGACCTCGTCGGGCAATGAACGAACCGTATTTACCCCCGGCTACGGAGCTCCTGAGCAATGGCAGCCCAAACGCTTCGGGCAGACAGGACCCTGGACAGACGTGTGGGGCCTCGCCCTTACCTTGCTTGAAACCATTGCCGGACGACCGATCATTGATGGCGATGCCATGGCCATGATGGGTATCGCATGTGACCCTCATCAGAGGCCAACGCCTCGGAACGAGAACGTGCTGGTTGATGACGAAGTCGAGCGCGTTTTTGCCGGTGCGCTGGCGTTGCACCCTCGGGATCGTTACCGCGATGTGGGGGCGTTTTGGGATGCGCTTGAGAAAGCAGTCACGGGCCCTGGTCCTACGGCTAGCACGCCTTCCTTCACCTCCCAACCCCTGCAACTAACCTTGGCGCCGCTTGAGCCAACCGCGTCGCCTGTTCAACCCATTCCCGTGGCTCCTTCACCAGCGATTGCTGCTGCTGACATCGCGGAAACACCGGTTTCTTTTCACGTCGTGGCTGATCCTTCTTTTGCGGCGCATCCGCCTCGTTTCGAGCCCACTCCGGGTACCTCGGCGATCGCGGTCCGTACGTCAGAGTCGTGGGTGCTTTGCGTTGCATCCGTTCTTCTCGGCGGCGTGCTGCTCGTAGCCAATCAAATGTATGCGGGAAAAACCGGCGACGTCCTCGCGTTTGGCCCCATAAGAATCACCTGGGTTGCCGGGGGCCTGGTGCTAGGAGGTATGCTTTCTGCGGTTCGGAAGTTGACTCGAATATCTGGCACTACCGTTTGAGCATTTCTTTTTTGAAGAATGCCACGGGGTCGAGTTTTCTGGTTGAGAACAAAGGAATCACACACGCGTACGATAAACGCTTAGAGGAGTAACGAAAACGGCTGGCGATAAAACCAAAAGGTCTGTTACAACGTCGAGGTCTTGGCGGCAGAGCTTGCAACAATCTGTAAAACCTTTGATGGAAAGTAGATGCGATCGATGAACGGGGAACGCGTTGTAGTTACCGGGCTTGGTGCTGTTACTCCCTTGGGTCTGGATCTCGCATCGACCTGGGAATCGCTGCTAGCGGGAAAGAGCGGTGCCGGTACAATTCAAAACTTCGATGCGAGCTCGTTCTCCGTGCGCATTGCTTGTGAGGTAAAAAATTGGAACTCTGACAACGTTATCGAGAAAAAAAAGCAAAAAGAACTCGACCGTTTTGTTGAGTTTGCTTTGGTCGCGGCAAAGATGGCAGTGGCTGATGCTGGATTGACATTGACCGAGGAAGAACAAGAACTCGCAGGCTGTGTCATTGCTGTTGGTTTCGGGGGCCTTGGAACCCTAGAACGGGCCAAGGAAATACTTATTTCTAAAGGACCCTCCAAGCTTAGTCCCTATACAATTCCGCGAATTCTTTCAAATCTTGCAGCCGGGCAAGTTTCGATCGCCCATGGCCTTCGTGGTCCGAGTTACGGCCCGGCTAGTGCGTGCGCGACGGGAGCACATTCTATTGGCGAGGCTGCAGAGTGGATTCGTCGCGGGGCTGCTGATGTGATGGTTGCCGGGGGCGCCGAAGCTACCATCACCCCCATTGGCATCGGCGGGTTTCAAGCGATGCATGCTTTGTCGAAGCGTAATGATGCACCGCAACAAGCCAGTCGACCTTTTGACCGTGATCGCGACGGATTCGTTTCGGGAGAAGGAGCCGGCATCGTGGTGCTGGAATCGCTTACCCGTGCCAAACGCCGCGGCGCAAAAATCTACGCTGAGCTAACCGGATACGGCGCATCGAGTGATGCCTACCACATTACGCGCCCGGCGCCGGAAGGCGAGGGGTGTCAACGGGCGATGCGTATGGCCTTGCGAACCGCTCGCCTGGCACCCTCAGATATCGGATACATTAATGCTCATGCGACATCGACGCAGGCGGGCGATGAAATGGAATGTGATGCAATTCGAAGGGTTTTTGAGTCGCATGCGGTCGACCGAACCTTGCTAGTAAGTTCAACAAAAAGCATGACCGGTCACTTGCTGGGGGCGGCAGGAGCCATCGAGGCAATCTTCTCTGCGCTGACGCTTTTTAAAGGGATTTTGCCACCCACAATCAACGTTGATAACCAAGACCCCGCTTGTAACTTGGACGTTGTTGCTAACGTTGCCCGTCGGCATGGTGTTCGTCACGTTCTGTCAAACTCTTTTGGGTTCGGTGGAACAAATGCTTCTCTAGTTTTCTCGCAGCTAGACGGTTGAACGGAGTGTTGTTACGTCGACAACTTCTTTCGTTAAAATCCGTATTTGGTATTCGAGTAAACTCGACGAGTTCAGAAGTCTATCGGGTCTCCAAACGCTTATTTCATGGCGGGTGGGCCTTGGTTAGGAACCGCTGGCCAGTCTCGACCCACCGGCGGAACTGCTTCCGGCCCTATCGCCGGCGGCGGTCGTGATGGGTTTGGACGTATCAATGGCGCAAAAACGGGATTGCTGTTGCGAAACGAAGAATAAGGTCCACCGGCGGTACGCCAGGTCGTCGGGCGTTCCGTTATAATGATGTAAACCGGATTGGTTGTGGGCAATGGTTCCGAAAACGAGCTGCGGCGTGAGGAGGAGTCGGCTCCCGGAAAGGTTGGTTCCGGATTGCTCGTGCCCAAGGTAACTGTTCTAGAAAGTCGCGGGCGAGGGGGCGGCGTATCTGTTTGGTATGCCGATTCGATCGATGGTGATGCTGGTAGGTGGCGAGGAGGATCGTTAGGGAACTTTGACAATCGCGGAGGTGCCGACGTTACACAAGCGATCAAAAGTCCGAACGGCAAGCAACGAAGAATATCGACATACGTCGGAGGGTAACGTTTACGGTTTTTTTCAGGGGTCATCCGTTTTTGATCGCTACCACTTCGGGCAATTATTTTGTGTACATCGTGGGTTTTCGTAAGAGACTTGTGCATGAATGAACTCCGCTGCCAGAGTTAACTATTCGTGTTGACGTGGCTCGATTTTGAGAGTTCGTATCGGGTGAAGAAATACCATTATAGTTCTTCTTTGGCGAAAATCGGCGGCCTGCGTTGCGAACCACATTTTCCGGCACCAAGCGCTTCAAAGTTATTCGCAAGCTCGGCGAAGGCGGAATGGGCGCAATCTATGAGTGCGATGACATTGAGACGGGCTCTCGGGTGGCGCTCAAGACGCTCTTGTTCTCGCGCTCGTCAACGCTTTTGCGTTTTAAAGATGAGTTTCGTCAGTTTCAACATATCCTGCATCCTAATCTCGTTAGTCTGGGCGAACTTTTTGAAGAGAATGGTCTCTGGTACTTCACCATGGAGCTGGTGCGAGGGCGCGACTTTCTCTCGTATGTTCGTTTGGGAGCGAAGTACGCGCAGCAAGTTTCGGTCAACGATCAAACGTTGATTTTGCCAGAAGCGCCCGACGGCGATGACGTCGGAGGTTTGCTGATTGATCTTCCTAACTTGCAATCTTGCATTGCGCAGTTGGCCAAGGCCCTCTTGGCGTTGCATGACGCGGGCAAAGTTCACCGTGACGTGAAACCCTCAAATATCTTGGTGACAGATGAAGGGCGGTTGGTCTTGCTCGATTTTGGCATTGCGATGGATGTTTCGAGGGATGAGCAACTTAGCAATTCCGATATCGTTGGCACCCCGAGTTACATGGCACCCGAACAGGCGGCTGGCGTTCCTATTTCGCACGCTGCGGACTTTTATGGCGTTGGCGTTGTGCTGTTCGAAGCGCTGACGGGGCGGTTGCCGTTTGAGGGGCCATTGGTACGCATCCTCGAAGCGAAGCAATGGCATGCCCCGCCAGACCCGCGAGAGTTTATGCCAAGCATTCCCGAAGAATTGGCGAATCTCACCACCGATTTGCTTGCCATCCGACCCGAGGAGCGGCCCACAGGGTACGATCTGTTGGCCCGTTTGGGTATGGAAGTTCCGTCGCATCGTCATCCGATCAGTATGTATGTGACTCGTTCAGACACGCTGACGACTCCTTTTGTGGGTCGAGGTGTTGAGCTTGAACAACTTGAAGACTGTTTTCAACGGGCACAGACCGAGCGCAAAGCGTTCGCGGTGTACGTGCAGGGAGAATCGGGCGTCGGGAAATCCGCGCTGGTTCGTCGCTTTAGCGATGAGATACGGGTGGTCGATTCTACCGCGGTGATTCTTGATGGTTCTTGCTACGAACATGAAGCGGTTCCCTACAAGGCGGTTGACGGTGTGATCGATGCGCTGAGTCGCTATCTATCTCGATTGCCTGCCACCATGGCGGCGGCGTTGCTACCGCGGCATGCGACCGCACTGGCCCAAGCGTTTCCGGTTCTGTGGCGTGTGGAAGCGTTTGCAGAATGCCCCCGACCACGTCACGAAATTGACCCGCTCGAACAACGCAGTCGCGTTTTTTCGGCCCTGCGAGAACTTTTGACTCGTTTGGCCGATCGTTCTCCACTGATCGTGACCATTGATGATTTGCAATGGGCGGATGCCGATAGTTTGGCGCTTTTGGGTGATGTGCTCCGCCCGCCTGACTCTCCGACCTTGCTGCTCGTGGCCACGGTTCGCGCTGAAGAAGGAAACATTGGGCTGCAGTTGCCTACGGGGCCAGTAGCCCTTCCCCCGGGGGGCCGCATTGTGCAGATTGGCCGCCTGTCAACGTCTGAGTCGCGGGAGCTGGCTGATGCATTGACGCAACATACTGGCGTTACCAACTATGTTGATATCGATTCCGTCGTTGCAGAAGCGCAAGGGTATCCGCTTTTTCTGCACGAGTTGGTTCACTATCACGCGGGGCAAACCGACGCGAAGTCGCACCCGGTGTCACTCGAAGCTGCACTCTGGTCACGCATTGATACCTTGCCTGAAGAAACGCGTCGTTTGCTTGAGGTCATCGCCCTGGCACCTGCTGCCATGATGCAAGGGATTGCAACTAAGACGGTCGGTTTGGAGGGCGCCGAAGCGATTCAGCACATCAAAGGGTTGAAAACGGCGCACTTGGTTCGTACCACCGGAGGCACTCGTAGCACCGACCTGGTCGAGCCTTATCACGGGAAGATTCGTGAAGTCGTACATCGCAAGATTTCGCCTGCTTCGTCGGCGGCCCTCCATCGTCGAATCGCGTTGGTGATGGAAACAAGCGGAGTTCAAGAGCCCGAAGTTTTGGCCGTGCACTGGCGGGAGGCGGGAGATTCAGAGCGATCTGCAGATTATGCTCACAAGGCCGCTTTGCGTGCTGAAGACGCGTTGGCGTTTGATCGGGCTGCCACGTATTACCGGATGACCGACGAGCTTGCGACCTTGCAAGGCAAAGATCGAAGGGTACTTTTGGTTCGGCTTGGCGACGCACTTGCCAACGCCGGGCGTTCACAAGAGGCCGCAAAAACCTTTCGTGAAGCCGCGCAAGACGCCACACCGGTTGAAGCTCGAGAACTAGCTCGGCGGGCCGCCGAACACTTGTTGCGCAGCGGGCATATCGATGAAGGGTTGGGAGAACTTAGACGGGTTCTTGCAACCGTGCGCATTTCGTATCCGGTAACCTCGCAAGCCGCAATCGGTTCACTGATCTGGTCGCGGGTGAAACTAGGTGTTCGTGGTCTATCCTCGAAGTTGGTTGAAGAAGCAGCAATTAAACCTGATATTCTAGCCTGTATTGATGCTTGTTGGGCTGCCACCACCGGGCTGTTCGTGGTGGATCAACTGCGTGGGATCGATTTCCAATACCGTCACCTCTTGCTCGCCTTGGCGGCAGGAGAACCGTTTCGCATTACGCGCGGATTGATCTTTCATGCCATTGCAACGGTTGCCGTGGGTGGTCAAAAACATCTCAGCAAAGCGCGAGACATTTTGAATGTTGCTCATAGCTACGCCCAAGGTTTGAACAATCCGTATGTCCAAGCTTTGTTGGAACAAGCCGAGGGCAGCATTGGGTACTTGGTCGGAGATTGGACCCGTGCCATTTCTCACGGGCGTGTGGCCATTGACTTGTTTCGTAGTACCTGTCGCGGGGTGGCCTGGGAACTTGCCAGCACACGGCAACTTTTGTTTTGGAGCTTGGCGTTTACCGCGTCGCTACGCGAGCTGGCTCGCCTTACCCGCTCCAACCTTCGGGAGACGCTTGAAGCAGGCGATAATTACGCCGCTAT
>Ga0163144_10018345_pt1 | contig 14165 bp, 10 predicted proteins | sample OliLak19BULKMAT1_FD_123175 | JGI IMG/M metagenome (GOLD analysis project Ga0163144, IMG submission 123175) | Freshwater microbial mat bacterial communities from Lake Vanda, McMurdo Dry Valleys, Antarctica - Oligotrophic Lake LV.19.BULKMAT1 | ecosystem: Environmental > Aquatic > Freshwater >... | reverse complement strand
GGGGTGAGGTTGAGCTCCATCAGTTCCTCTTCCTTCGGGGTGTAGGCCTCTTTGCAGTTCTTGCAGATCGTGCGCGTGAGCCGCTGGGCGACAATCCCCTCGATCGTCGCGGTCAGCAGAAAGGGCTCAAGACCCAGGTCGACAAGCCGGACGATCGACGACGGCGCGTCGTTCGTGTGCAGCGTCGAGAGCACAAGGTGGCCCGTCAACGATGCCTGCACGGCGATCTGGGCGGTCTCAAGATCGCGGATCTCGCCCACCAGGATGATGTCCGGATCTTGACGCAGGAAACTGCGGAGCAACTTGCCGAACGTGGTGCCCGCTTCCTCATTCACACCGCACTGGCACAGGCCGTCGATGTCATATTCCACCGGGTCCTCGGCCGTCAGAATCTTGGTCTCGATGTCGTTGAGCGTCGACAGGGCCGCGTACAACGTCGTCGTCTTCCCGGAACCCGTCGGCCCGGTGACGATCACGATGCCGTTGGGCCGGTTGATGAGGTGGCTGAACTTGTCAAAATCGTCCGGCCGAAGCCCCACACGCTCCAGCGACAGTTCCACGTTGCTGCGGTCCAGCACACGCATCACGCACGACTCACCGTGAATCGTCGGGAGAATGGCGACGCGCAGATCGACCTGCTTGCCCGCGACCCGCAGTTCGATGCGCCCGTCCTGCGGCAGACGCCGCTCGGCGATATCGAGGTTGGCCATGACCTTCACGCGGCTGGTGATCGCGGGGCCCAACTGCTTGGGCGGCGGGACCATCTCATACAGCACGCCGTCGATGCGGTACCGCATCTTGAACTCGTTCTCGAAAGGCTCGAAATGGATGTCGCTGGCCCGGTCCTTGATGGCCTGAAGAAGGACCAAGTTCATCAATTTGATGACCTGATTGTCCTCGGCGGCTTCCTTCAGGGCGTCCAGGTCGATCGACTTGTCCCCGGCGATCCCCTCAAACTTCTTCAGTTTGTCGTCCTTGGCCAGGTCCGAAACCACGTCCGAGATCGACTCTTTCTTGGAGAAGTGCTTCTTGATCTGGGCGTCAATCACCGAAGCGTCGGCCACCACCGCCTCGACGTTGAACCCCATCAGCATCCGCAGATCGTCCACCGCGCGGAAATTGTCCGGGCTCTTGAGCGCGACCTTCAGTTTGCGGCTCGTGGCGTTGTACTCGATCGGCAGAACTTCATACATCCGCACGTTCTCGGCCGGGATGATCTCCTTGAGCGCATCCGTCACCTCAAAGCGTGCGAGGTCGGCGTACTGCATGCCCGCCTGACCCGCCAGCCCCTCCGCCACGTCCATCGGTTTCACGTAGCCCAATTCGATCAACACCTGCCCGAGCTGAACCTTCCGCGTCTTCTGGACTTCCAGCGCTTCATGAACCTGTTCGCGGCTCACCTTCCCCAACTTGGTCAGGATGCGCCCGAGTTTGCGGCCCTTCAGTTCTTGAGGATCAATCGCCATGAAGACACATACCCTCCGGACCGACGTAAAGCCGCGAGATCGGAATACACAATCTGACCAAGCGCTCCGACGAGGCCTCCGCCAAAACGATCGGCGAGCTCCGTCATAAACGATTCGGTCAGACCTCCCGTGCGGTTGGCCGTGTCCACCTGATTATCAAGCCCATACGTTACGCGACACTTGGATTTTGAGGCCTAAGTGGTGATGACAGTTTGGATTATGAAGCCTTTGCCGCCGCCGCGCCGCCCTTTTCCGGTCCGAGATCGTCGTCCTCATCCCATTCAGAGCGACCGATCGTGCGGCCGAGGCGGTGGACTCGGTCTCGCAAATCCACCGGGTTCTTGCTGACGTCGATCATCTCTTCCGCGGACACCATCCCCTTCATGTACATCGACCAGAGATGGTCGTCCAATAACTGCATGCCGAACTTCTTGCCGGTCTGAATGGCGGAGTCGATGCGGAAGGTCTTGCCGTCGCGGATGAGGTTTCCAACGGCCGGGGTAATCACCAAGAACTCGTACGCGGCCACCATCCCAGGCTGGTCGATGCGGGTCAGCAGCGCCTGGCTGAGGACACACAGCAGCGACGTCGACAACTGCACCCGAATCTGGTTCTGCTGCGTGACGGGGAACGCATCGACGACCCGGTCGATCGTCTTGGCCGCCCCGGTGGTATGCAGGGTTCCAAACACCAAGTGGCCGGTCTCCGCCGCCCGGATCGCCGATTCGATCGTTTCAAGGTCGCGCATTTCGCCGACCAGGATGTTGTCCGGGTCTTGACGCAAGGCCCGCCGAAGCGCCTCCGAGAAACTCGGCACGTCGTTGCCCACCTCGCGCTGGTTCACAATGGATTTCTTGTGGTAGTGGTAGTACTCGATCGGGTCTTCCATCGTCACGATATGGTGGTCCATATTGATATTGATGTAGTCGATCATCGTGGCCAGAGACGTCGTCTTTCCGGAACCGGTTGGTCCGGTAACCAAGAACAGCCCGCGCGGTCGGCGGATAAGTTCCTTCACCACCAGCGGCAGCCCGATCTGATCAAACGTAAGTAATTTGTTCGGAATCTGCCGCAGCACCATCGCAATATCAGACCGCTGCTTGAACACCGATACCCGGAACCGGGCCGCGTCCCCGTACGCAAAGCCGAAGTCGGTGCCGCCCTCTTCCTGCAGTTCCTGCTGGTTCCGTTCCGGGGTGATGGACTTCATCAGCCCCACCATGTCTTCAGAATCGAGAACCTTGGTCTGGAGATCGCGCAGACCGCCGTGGTGCCGGATCGTGGGCCGTCGCCCCACTGTCAGGTGAAGATCGGATGCGCCGAGCTTGACAACGGTGTCAAGGAGTCGGTCGATTTGCATGCTGCTCATGGGCGGGGATTCCGGGACGTTGAAGAAAAGAGCGGGGAGCGTATCGAGCCCGAGAGGGGGCGGGGAGAGGTCATTCTTTGGCGGGAATTCAGTGCGTGACCGCGGCGGCCGCGGCCTCTTGGTCAACCTGGGTGGAAGCGGCGACTTCTTCGGCGGTGGTGTCGCCTTTCAGAATCTTGATCTTGCCGTCTTGCACCAAGGTCCGCATCCCGTTCGCGATGGCCGCCCGTCGAAGTTCGGAGATCGGCGCCAGTTGGAACGCCAGTTCCCGAATCTGAGTGTTCATCTGCATCATCTCGAAAATGGCCCGCCGGCCGCGATAGCCGGTGCTGTTGCAGGTGGAGCAACCGTGGCCCTTCATCGCCTTCCCGGAAGCCTCCTGACGAGTGATGCCGGTGAGGTGCAGGTACTTCTCATCGAGTTCGTCGTCGCGGGTGATGCGCTTGCATTCCTTGCAGTTCATGCGGATGAGCCGCTGCGCCATGATCGCCTGGATGGAGGAAGCGACGAGGAAAGGCTTGACACCGATGTCGATAAGCCGCGTGATGGCGGACGGCGCGTCGTTGGTGTGGAGGGTGCTGAAGACCAAGTGGCCGGTCAGGGCCGCCTGAATCGCGATCTCGGCCACTTCCTTGTCGCGAATCTCACCGACCAGGATGATGTTGGGGGCCTGACGCAGCATCGAACGCAAAATGGCCGTGAACGAAAGCCCGATCGTTTCGCGCACCTGGCACTGGTTGATCCCCTCGAAGTTGTATTCGACGGGATCCTCGGCGGTGATGATCTTCTTGTCGGGCCGGTTCAGCAGGTCAAGCGCGGAGTAGAGCGTCGTCGTCTTGCCCGAACCGGTCGGGCCGGTGACCAGGAAAATCCCGTTCGGCCGGCGAATAATACGGTTGAAAATCGCGAGGTTGTCGGGCTCGAACCCCAGGTTGATCAGGCCGATGCGCACCGAATCCGGACGCAGAATACGGCACACCACCGATTCACCGTGATACGCCGGGCAACTGCTCACACGAAAGTCGATATTGACATCGTCGACGTTCAGTTTGATCCGGCCGTCCTGCGGGGCCCGCTTCTCCGCGATATTGATGCCGGCCATCAACTTAAACCGCGAGAGCATCGAGTTCTGCATGCGCTTGGGAAGGTTGTCGCGCTCGATACACACGCCGTCGATGCGGTACCGCAACCGGACCCGATCGGCCATCGGCTCCACGTGGACGTCGCTGGCCCGCATCCGAACCGCCTCCGCCAGAATGCGGTTGCAGAGCTTGATAATCGGGGCGTCCTCGGCCGTGACGTCGATGGATTTGTCCATCGATTTATCGACCGACTTGTCAACGCTGCGATCAACGGACTTGTCGATCGACGACGTCATCAGGCTTTCGCCCTGCTTGAATTGCCGTCCGGTGCCCTGGGCGCTCGCGTCGATGAACTTCTTGATCGCGCTGCGGGGGGCGAGTTTGGGCTCCACCTCCACGTTCAGCCGGAACCGCAGCATATCGAGCAGTTCAAGATCAAGCGGATCATGCACCACCACCGACAGCCGCCCGTTGGCCTTCGATATCGGAAGAATCTGATGTTTCTTGATGAGATCGTCCGGGATCAGTTTCAGGTCGATCTTCTCCGACGCGCCGGGCGCCGCGAGGTCGACGTATTCCATCCCGAACTGATTCGCCAAGGCCTTCGCGACCTGGTCCTCTTTGGCAAATCCTGCCTCCACGATGGCATCGCCCATGCGCTTGCCGCCCGCCTTTGCGCTCTGGGAGGCCTTGTCGGCCTGAGCCGAGGTCATCACCCCCCAGCCGACCAAGATTTCACCGAGTTTCTTCTTCGACCTGGCCATGCACTCTCCACGCCGCCGGCGGCATTGCACACACCCCGCACACCCTCAAAGCCACGAACCAAATCGGCCTCTGATGCCCGCCCCCTTATCGAGGGGCAAGGCACGATGCGACCGCGCCGTTTAGTTTAGTGATGCCCGCGCCCCAATCAAATCCTGATCCGAAGGAACACGCCGGCCCGATTCCGGTGCCGCCCCTGCCGCCCCCGTGATTATGCTTCCCTTCGTGTCCCGGCGAAGAACGCCCTGCCGTCAGCCGCCTCCCGGATCGAGATTCCTTTTAGAACGGGCCCGCGCCGCTCCCGCCATCCACCCTGTTCCACTTTGGTGACCCACGATTGAACCGCCCAGCACCTTCGCAACCCATCAGTAATTCGCCGGAAAGAAGCCTGCTCATCACCGCCGGGCCGACCCACGAACCCATCGATGCCGTTCGATATCTGGGGAATCGCTCGTCCGGCAAGCTCGGGATCGCTCTGGCAACCGCGGCCGCCGCGCGCGGCTGGCGCACAACGCTCCTCCTCGGACCGGCTTCGACCCCCGCGCCTATCCCGGGGAGTGATTCGCGACTGGCGGTGCTGCGGTTCCTGAGTTGTTCGGACCTGCGCTCGCTCCTCACGGAACACGCGCCCCGGGCCGACGTGCTGGTGATGGCCGCGGCGGTCGCGGATTACCGTCCAAGGCCCAACGCCATGCTCTCGGGGGGCAAATTCCGCAGGACAGACGCCGCGATCACCTTGGAACTCGAACCCACCCCCGATCTTTTGGCCGAGGTCGCGTCCAAGCGTCGGCCCGAGCAGCTGATGGTTGGGTTCGCCTTGGAGCCGCGGGCCGACTTGTTGGCCTCCTCAAAGGCAAAGTTGGAACGGAAAAAAATCGACTTGGTTGTGGGAAACCCATTGGAGACAATGGATAGCGACACCATTGAAGCGGTTGTGCTGGGGAAAGACGGCTCCCAAACGCCGACCCCAGGACTGATGTCCAAACACGACTTTGCTCCTTGGCTGCTGGCCATGATCGAGTCGCGTCTGGACGTGAACGCCGCCCTCTCCACGACCACAAACACGACGAGAACGGCGTGAAAATCATCGGACACGGTGTCGATCTGGTCACGATCGATCGGGTCGCGAAAAGCCTCAGCACCTACGGCGACCGCTTCCGTGAGCGTGTCTTCACACCCGCCGAAGCCGCGTACTGCGACGACTCGCGGAAGCCCGCACAGCATTTCGCCGCCCGGTTCGCCGCGAAGGAGGCTGTCCTCAAAGCACTGGGCACCGGATGGAGCAGAGGGATCGCCTGGACCGATATCGAGGTGGTGCTCCTTCCATCCGGAGCCCCCACCGTTCGCATCACGGGCCAGGCGGCAGAAATCGCGTCGGCCTCGGGGATTACCGGCTGGTTCTTGTCGATCTCCCACACCGACGGCGTCGCCATGGCCTCGGTGATCGCCGTGGCGGATTGATGCGAACCCAAACGAGCTCCGGCGCCTCCCCGCCGCTGCCGCGCGTGGGGGCCCGCCTCCAAATCATCCGGGCCCGGGTTCGCTCGGCGCGGTCGGCGTTCCGGCCGGGTTCGCATCCGGTTGGGTGACGACCGGATTCGCGGCCGCAGCTTGGCTCGCGGCCTTCTCGTGTTCGACCTTTGCCGTCCACGTCGGCAGAAATTCTTTGGCGTACCACTCTCGCCACCCCGGTAGGTTCCAACCCAAGGGCGCCGTGTTCGTTTCGCTCAACCTCGACGTCAGTTCGACGAGTGCGTTATGGATGTCGAGGTGATACTCGATCACCACCGCGTCATTGATCCGAAGCAGCGAACCAGTCGTCACTACACTGAGTTGCGGGTCGAAAGCGACCGCGCTAGGCCCGACCACCGGGGTCAGATCGCTGACGAACGCCTGTTGCGTTCCGACCGCGATCCACGCCAAGTCGCCCTTGCGACCCCCGCCCGTGCCACCGCCCGCGGCGCGACCGCCGGCCTGAGTGGCGATCATCCACGGGATCGCTTCCACCACGCCCAGCACGTTCGCCAGCTGTGCGGCGGCGGCCTTGGCCTCGGATTTTCCAGACCGCAAACCCTCGTAGATCACCAGTCGTGAGGAGTCGGCGAGCGTTCCCTCGGACTCCTTCATGCGGACGCCCAGCCGCTGCGTCGCCGCGCCCCGCATCTCGCTTGAATCGTCAAACACGGCCACCCAGGCCAGCGAGGTGTCCCCGGACTCCTCGCGGCGATTGGCGAAGAGGTCCAGGATCGCAGAACGAACATCCGCTTCCTCTCGCGCAAAGATCTCGAGGAGCGATGGATCAAGCGAAGGATCGTTGAAGTCGTGAAGTTTGGCGATTCCTTCCTGACGCTTGCTCTGGGCTTTGGTGTTCCGGAAGTACACCATGCGGATCTTTTTCAGCTCGCGCTCGACCTCAATCCGTTTTTTCTGCGAGGCCGCGTACGCCCGGGCACTCTCGCTCTCGGGGTCGATCGCGAGCCGGCGCGCCCAGTCGGGAATCTGGTCGCCGGTCAGGGCGGTCGGCTCGCCGCTCGTCACCTCGACCTGGGCGAACGCCAGCGGCGAAATGAGCAGGGCCGCAGCGAAAGCAAGTGATTTCATGTGAACTCCAAGGGGCGGGACCGCACAGGTTCTGCCCCAAAGAGTTTTACGGTTGCCGCACGCTCGGGGTTGCGGGGCTCACTCATCGGTCGTCTGGACGACGCGGGCGGTCGTGCCGATTCGCCCCTTGAGGCTATCCGCAGCACCCCGTCCCGGGAAGGCCCCTACCCGCACCGCGTAGAGCCGCTGGCCCTTGCTGGATGAAACCGGGACGACGCGCGGTGAGCCGAATCGAGCGGCCTTGACGGCTTCGGCCTGGGCGTTCTTTTGGGTCGAGAACGCACCCATTTGCACGGCCCACATTCCCTTGGCAACGGTTCCGGGCCCGCCCGCCGAGCCGCTTGCCATGCGATCCGCGATCATGCCGCGGAGTTGGGTGTCGGATTGGACCATTCCTTGGGCCCGGGTATAGGCGGTGATCGCTTCTCCTGGCTTCCCTAGGGCCCGGTATGAGTCCCCGGCGTACATCGACGACCGGGCGGCTTCGTCGCCGGAAAGTTTGGTCGAGGCCTTTTCAAGCAGTACCGACGCCTCAAGATTGCGGCCGGATTCCTGGGCCATCAGGCCGAGGGCGGCCCCCGCACGCCCGGCGATGGCACCGTCGGGCGATTGCAGGATGGGCGTCAGCCAGCGTTCAGCATCGATGTCGCGACCGAGGCGCTGGGCGGAAAGCCCGGCGATGAGGGCGGCGCTCTCTCGCCCCTGGCCGGACTTCTTGTCGGCCACCCGGGCCGCCGAGTCATAGGCCTCGGCGTAGCGGCCCTGGTCGTAGGCGGCCAAGTAATCCGAGCCCGCCTTGCCGGCCTTATTGCACCCGACCAGCACGAAGGAAAGGAGCGCGATGGAAACGATCGAGAGGGTGCGGGAACGAACCGACATGACAATGACTCCGAATAAGAGCCGGAATATGGGCCAAAGCGACGATACCTTCGTTATCGTCAGAACGCGGCGGTGAAGCCCGAACTTTCTTTCCGACTTTGATGCCCTTTCGTTCTCCGGAGTAATTGACGTGCCCACCGTCCACTGGCCCATCATCCGAAGGTGTCTCTCGCGGCCCAAGCGAATCTTCACGATCGACGACAACCGGCAATACCGGGGCATCGACGTGGTGGGCGGGATGCTGCACATCGCCGGGTTGCTGGACGGGGTGTGCGGCACCGAGACCGTGGGCGTGCTGCTGCCGACCGGCGGCGGCTTTGGGGCCTGTGCCCTCGCCGCGTGGTGGCTGGGCAAAACCGTGGTTCCGCTCAACTATTTGCTGAAGAAGGAAGAACTCCAGTACGTCATCAACGACTGCGGGACGGACACCATCCTGACGGCGGGTCCAATGCTCACCCATCTAGGCTATGAGCCGCAGGTCAAGAACCTCATCGCCCTCGACAAGGCGGGCCTGAAAGGGGTTCCGACTCCCACCTGGCCGCGCGCCAAACGCGAGGACGACCTGGCCGTGCTGCTGTACACGTCGGGAACGAGCGGCAACCCCAAGGGAGTGATGCTGACCCACGCCAACCTGAGGTCGAACATCGAGCAGATCAGCGCCTGGGTGGACTTTAGCCCGGGCGACCGGATTCTGGGCGTCCTGCCGCAATTCCATTCGTTCGGGATGACGGTGCTCACGTTGTTGCCCCTGACGTTCGGGATCAAGACCGTGTACTCGGCCCGGTTCGTGCCGTCCAAGATCCTCCGGCTCATCCGCGACCATCACCCAACGATCATGATCGCCATCCCCTCGATGTACAACGCCCTTCTCACCCTCAAGGACATGTCGAGGGAAGATTTCGCCTCGCTCCGGTATGTGGTCTCGGGAGGAGAGCCGCTGCCCGAGGCGGTCTTTAACGCCTATCGCGAGCGTTTCGGGGTGACCATCAACGAGGGGTACGGCCTCACCGAAACCAGCCCGGTCTCCAACTGGTGCCGACCCCAGGAATGGCGCCCCCGGTCGGTGGGGATGCCCCTCCCAAAGATCGACCAGCGGATCATCGATCCGAACACCGGCCAGATTGTGCGGCGCGGGGCAGAGGGCGAGGTGCAGATGCGGGGCCCCAACATCATGAAGGGCTATTTCAACCTGCCGAAAGAGACCGCCGCGGCCTTTACGGAAGACGGCTACTTCCGCACCGGGGACATCGGGCGGTTTGACGCCGATGGGCACTTGGCGATCACGGGGCGGCTGAAGGAGATGCTGATCATCGGGGGCGAGAACGTATTCCCGCGCGAGATCGAGGAAGTGCTGGATCAGCACGAGAGCGTCCACGCCAGCGGCGTTATCGGCGTCACCGATCCGATGCGGGGCGAGCAGCCGCTCGCGTTCATTGAATTGAAAGAGGGAGCGGCCTTCGACGAACGGGCCCTCCTCAATTGGTGCCGGGCCCGGCTGGCCGGGTACAAGGTGCCGCGGGAAATCCGAAACCTCGAGAAACTGCCCCGAAACCCCACCGGGAAGATCATGCGGCGGGAACTCAAGAAGATCGTGGCGGTTCCGGTCGCGCCCTAGACCGACCGGCTCATGGGGCGGCCTTGAATGCCTCGATTGCGGCCGCGCGGCTGGTGGAGAGATCGACGAGCATGTCGGGGTAATCAAGGGTTGACCGGAGGAGGACGGGGAGGCGCGAAGGGTCGTGGATCGCGTCGCCCTGCACGCGAGCGAGCTCCGGCACCCACTTACGGATGTAGTCCCCGGCTTCGTCAAAACGCTCGCTCTGGGTGACCGGGTTGAAGATGCGGAAATAGGGCGCGGCATCGGTGCCGGTGGAGGCCGACCACTGCCAACCGCCGTTGTTGCTGGCGAGCGAGCCGTCGATGAGGTTCAGCATGAAGTGCTTCTCGCCGAGTCGCCAGTCGAGGAACAGATTCTTCGAGAAGTACATCGCGGTGATCATGCGGACGCGGTTGTGCATCCAGCCTTCGCCCTGCAGTTGTCGCATCCCGGCATCGACGATGGGGACGCCGGTCTGACCGGCCTTCCAGGCTTGAAGGTGCGCGGGGTTGTCGTTCCAGCGGATGCGTTCGGTCGCGGGCTTGAACGCGCGGTGGCGGGCCACTCGTGGAAAACCGACCATCACGGCAACGTAGAACTCGCGCCAGATGAGTTCGCTTATCCATTGGACGATGCCCGCAGGACCGGTGTCAAAGGGCGACGTGCTGGCGGCGTTGGCTACTAGTGCGGCCGCGAGGCACTGGCGGGGCGAGACGGAGCCCGACGCGAGGTGGGGTGAGAGGCGGCTGGTGCCGTCGAGCGACGGGATGTCGCGGCTGACTTTGTAGTCGGTGATGGCGTTCGAGGCGAACCAACGGAGGCGCTTCTTCGCGGCGGCCTCACCGGCGGGCCACATGGATGCGGGAATGGAGCAACTGAAGCCGGAAATCGATTCGGGCACCGGGTCTGGGGAGACGTCGAGTTTCGGCTGGGGCCTGGGGTCGGGGAGGATGGGCGGGGTTCCCTCGGCAACCAAGTGCTTGATCCACGACCGCTTGAAGGGGCTGAAAATGGTGTAGAAGCCGCCGTCACCGGTCTTCAGAAGTTCCGGCCGAACGATGGTCTGGTCGGCGTGGCCGGTGGTCGCGATTCCGGAGGCCCGCGCTGCGCTCTCGAGCGCGGCATCACGATTGGCTTCGTCGATCTCGTACTCACGGTTAAAGTGGATCTTGTCGCAGCGGTGGGCGTGAGCGGCCGCCAGGACGCGGGGGACAACGTCGGCGACGGTCGGGGCTGTCGCGATGAGCAGGGGGATGTTTTTGGCGGCGAGGGCTTGGGAGAGTTCGGCGAGGGTGCGGAGGACGAAATCGACGCGCACCGGGGCCCAGTCGTGGCCTTTCCACTGGCCCGGGGCGATGACAAAGAGCCCGATTACGCCGTCGTGTGATGCCCGGCAGGCGTGGTGGAGTGCGGTGTTGTCGGAAACACGCAGATCGGAACGGAACCAGACGAGTGCGGGCATGACGTCCTGCATTCTCCGCGACACCAGTTTCGGATGCGGGCGTCCGGAGCGGCATTCCGCAACGGGGCGTGGAATAATGGGTTGTGCCTGACCTTTTGAAGCCCGATGAGCGAGGATTGTGGTGCGCCGCCGGCGGTTTTCATGTGGACCCTTGGAAGCCGGTGCCGCTGGCCCTCATCACGCACGCCCACAGCGATCACGCCCGGTCGGGCTCGGCTCGGTTTGTCGCGGCGGCGGCGAGCGTGCCCTTTCTGAAACTTCGGTTGGCGGCGGGGAGCGTGATCGACGGGCTCGCGTGGGGGGAACGGGTTCGCTTCGGCGATGTATGGGTGAGTTTTCACCCGGCCGGGCACATCCGCGGTTCGGCCCAGATCCGGGTTGAGTCGGGCGACGAAGTCTGGGTGGTGTCGGGCGATTACAAGCGGGCCAGCGACCCAACCTGCGAAGCCTTCGAGGTGGTGCCGTGCACCACGTTCATCACCGAGGCCACCTTCGGGCTTCCGATCTACCGGTGGAATCGCTCGGAAGAGACGGCGGCGGAGATTGCCGACTGGTGGCGCGAGTGTCGGGAACGCGGGCGGACGGCGGTGCTGTTTACGTACTCCTTGGGGAAGGCCCAGCGGGTGTTGGGAGAACTCGGCGCGCTGGCGGGGCGCGAGACGGGCGCGGCGTGGATGAACGATCGACCGGTGCTGTTGCACGGCGCCACGCTTCCGTTGACCGAGGCCTACCGAGCGGACGGCGTAAAGATGCTGCCGTACGAAGGTGCCACGATCGACGAGGTCGGTCGGAAGCGTCGGAAGGTGGAACCCGGCGGCCTGGTGATCGCGCCGCCATCCGCGGCGGGTTCGCCTTGGATGCGTCGGTTCGGGGCTGCGGATGATTACGAGACCGGCTTCGCTTCGGGGTGGATGCGGGTGCGCGGCATCCGCCGCCGGCGCGGCTACGACCGAGGGTTTGTGCTCTCGGATCATGTGGACTGGCCCGACCTGATGCGGACCGTGGAAGAGACGGGGGCGAAACGGGTACTCGTGACGCACGGCAACAGCGAGACGGTGGCGGCCTACCTGCGGGAGCGGGGATTGGATGCCGTGCCCCTGCAAACCGGCTTCGCTTCGGAAGAGGAAGAGTGAAGCGCTTCGCCGCCCTCTTTGAACGGATCGACCGGACGACTTCGACCAACGAAAAGGTCGGAGCGATGGCGGATTATTTCCGCGCTTCGGACGAAGCTGATGCGGCGTGGGCGCTCTTCTTCCTCACGGGTTTGAAGTTGAAGCGGGTCCTTCCGGCGGGCAAACTGGGAGAGTGGGCCCGCGAGTGGTCGGGCATCCCGGACTGGCTTTTCCGGGAGTGCTACTCGACCGTCGGTGACTTCGCGGAACTGGTGTGCCTCTTGATGCCCGATGGGCCCGCGGAAGTGGGCACGGCGCTGAGCGTCTCGGAGTGGGTGACCACCCGGCTCGAACGGCTGCGATCGCTCCCGCCGAGGGAACAGCGCGACCAAGTTCGAGAGTGGGTGGAGATGACGCGGGGTACGGAACGCTTTCTGCTGCTCAAGATGGTGACGGGCAGTCTGCGCGTGGGGGTTTCGCGAACCTTGGTGGAGCGGGGCATCGCGAAGGCGACGGGGCTTGATCCGGCGGTCGTTGCGCATCGGCTCTCGGGTGATTGGGCCCCCACCGCCGCGGGATATCGGGTGATTGTGGCGGCGGGCGAGAGCGGTTCGGATCGTTCCAAGCCGTATCCCTTCTACTTAGCGTCGCCGCTGGAAGAACTTCCCGAGGCGCTGGGCCCGATCGAGGATTGGCAACTGGAATGGAAGTGGGACGGCATTCGTGCGCAGATCATCCGGCGCGACGGCGTGACCAGCCTGTGGTCGCGCGGCGACGAACGCCTGACCGAGCGCTTCCCGGAAATTCTTGAAGGGGCGGCGCGACTGGATTCCGGGACGGTGGTGGATGGCGAGATTCTGGCGTGGCGGAATGGCGGGCCGCTGCCGTTTGCGGCTCTGCAGCGGCGGATCGGGCGGACGAGCCTTTCCAAGGGGGTTCTCAACCGGTACCCGGTTGCGTTCTGCGCGTACGACCTGATGGAACACGGCGGTGTCGACGTGCGGGGGACCGCGCTGATCGAACGCAGAAGATTCCTCGAAGCGTTGGTGCAGCGGAACAGATCGCTCAGAATTGTCCTTTCCGAGGTCGTGCGGCCACCGACATGGAGCGCGGCGGGGGAATTGCGTTCCACCTCGCGGGCCAAGGGCGTTGAGGGTCTGATGCTGAAGCGGCTGACTTCGGTGTACGGAGTCGGCCGAACCCGCGGCGATTGGTGGAAATGGAAGATTGACCCGCTCTCGGTCGATTGCGTCCTGACGCTCGCCGAGCCCGGGCACGGACGGCGGGCCAACCTCCTGACGGACTACACCTTCGCGGTTTGGGACAACGGACACTTGGTGCCGTTCGCGAAGGCGTATTCCGGACTGACCGACGAAGAGATCGGGGAACTCGACCGCTGGATTCGGCAGCACACCACCGGGAGATATGGGCCGGCACGGGTCGTCGAGCCGGTGCGGGTGTATGAACTGGGGTTCGAGGGCATCCAACGATCGAGCCGGCATCGGTCGGGCGTCGCCGTGCGATTCCCACGAATCTTGCGGATTCGTGGCGACAAGCGAGCGACGGAAGCGGACACGCTGGAGTCGTTGCGGCGGTTGATCCCGGCGGACCCGGATGAAGAGCCGGGGCTCTTTGATGGGTTGGGGTGAGAAGGGAGGCGGGGAGGAAAGCATTGGGGGTGGGGCATCGGGCATGGGGCGAGACACGGAAGGCGGAGACGAGGGCGAAGCGGGGGGCGTCGGAGCGGCCGGTGTGGAGACGGGGCTTGGCGCGGGGTCCGGCGGGGGAGATGGGGGGGCATCGGGCTGGGGAGGCGGTTTGGGTTTGGGAGTGGG
>Ga0163144_10018344_pt1 | contig 14165 bp, 15 predicted proteins | sample OliLak19BULKMAT1_FD_123175 | JGI IMG/M metagenome (GOLD analysis project Ga0163144, IMG submission 123175) | Freshwater microbial mat bacterial communities from Lake Vanda, McMurdo Dry Valleys, Antarctica - Oligotrophic Lake LV.19.BULKMAT1 | ecosystem: Environmental > Aquatic > Freshwater >... | reverse complement strand
TATGGAACGGGCCGCATAGTCAGGGCGCTGCGCAGGTTCACTGCCGAACCGTCTCGATAATAGAAGTATGCCCAATATGGCAAAGACGGGAAGGTAGACCTGGATGTACTCGGAAAACTGTTTTAAAAGGGATGCATTGGATGATGCCAAGCCCGCAGCATATCCCTGTGCAAATATGACGTTGTCAACAAAATAGGGGGAGGTAATGTGCACCAAAATCAAAATTATCAGGAACATGATCAATGAGCATGCCCCGAAAGTAACTCCCTTGCCTTTTGATACTGCCAAAAACAGATACAAGGCTATGAAACCAAGACAGGCGACAAAGTATTGTTTGGCATAGAAGGCCAGAATGCCGAGAACGATTGCTATACAGAGGCTGCGGTTGGAAAAATTGTATAGCCACGGAATTACAATGCTGGAGAGAAAAAGAAAGAGGCCAATTCCACTGGGACCGGCGATCGGTGTTGAGTAGTACAATAATCCAGCATAGAAAATACAGGCTGCAGCAAAGCTGCCCTGGTACGAATTGCTTTCCCGGTAAGCCATCAGGAAGCACAGGACACAGGATGCCAGAATGAAAAATGCAGCAACTGCCCGGTGCAGCACGAGACTATTGCCAAAAGCCAGTGACAGGGGCGCCAGAACTACATTGTACAACGCAGGATATACACTCGTTCTTGTGGGCTGACTTGCAAGCGAGTAGGGATTGATGCCGTTGGCAATATCCTCGGTTAGGGTCAGCATGCCCGCTTCGTTGTAATCCAAAGGAGTTTTGAAGTTGATGAGCTGCAAATGATGATAGGCCAGGGCCAGGAAAAATAGGATGCAGCAGGAAATATAGAAACCGTTTATTGCTGCAGCGCCCAACGATTTTAAACTTCGTGACATAGAAAGCCGTTACCCTAAAACTCAATTTTATTCGGACTCTGGATGCCGGCAACACAGGCTGACTATCAGGACAGTTCAATCCGGCTAATCTGATCCTGAGTCATAGGTCTATTTGCGCATTACAGCATTTAGGGCAGCAGCATCTTACAGTTGTTCAATCGGATAATTATTTCTCTTGAATACTACACCAGTAAAGAATGTTCACCAAGGGGGCTATAAGGGGGCTATGTAGTCAAGCCTAGAAGCGCTATTACGCCAATTGTTATGCGCGGAAATCGCGCTGTTCTTATGAAGATAACGGCTTCTTATCCGTAATAATGTAGTTCGTTCGAAATCTTAAAAAAGGCAGCTCAATAAATCGATAACTGGACCAGGCGATCGGCATCATCAGAAGGAACGCGAAGAGGGAAAGCAGCATGGCAACGTAAAGATTGGATAGGTCGAGGAGGTATCTGTCGATTGTCTCGGCAAGTTTAAAAACAAAGAAAATGTGCAGCAGGTAGATTGAATATGAGTAGGTCCCGACCTGCGCAAGAAAGCGTAAAAACCGGCCAGTAGAGTGTATGAAGGAGTTGTCATACCAGGCTATCAATGCGCCATAAGCCAGCCCCTCTGCGGTCGTTACATAAATCCATACGGAATTGCGGGAGGGGTTTGGATAGTGGCTGTAAAATCCCCCCAATGAATCGACGTACCAGTAAAATCCGGAAAAACACAGGAATACAAAAAGCGCCAGGATATGCTGCCCTCTGAAGATATGGTGAAACTGATAGGCGAGTATCCCAAATATGAACTGATCAACTCTGCCGATGATAGTCCAATAGCTAAGCCATTGTACTTGCCCCATCTCCAGGTACAGACAAGCGCGCAGAAGAATCATTCCCAGTAAAAAAAAGCAAAAATGGCAACATGAGATAGAAGTGAAATTCGACGGTTATGGACCAGCCTCCATTTGGAAAAGTCGGTAAAACCAGTCCGGATAGAATCCACTTGGTAAAGAACAGAGCATAATCAAGTGGCAGCATGCCGCTGGAAGAGTACCTACTGAAGCCAAAGATAAGCAGGGTCAATAGCAGCAAAGGTGCAAGCCGTAAAAAACGATTCCATGGAAAGGCCGGGTAGTTAATTTTTTTGTCGTCCAGCAGCTTTGCGAACAGGTAGCCACTGAGGGTCATGAATAGCGCAACGCCCGTGTGGCCTTCGGACAGGAGAGACAAAGGAAACAGGGGCGCGGCAGCAAAGTGCCCATCGTGCACATGTAAAAAATGCCAGGTAAATACCATAAACGCGGCGATACCTCGTAGATGATCCAGGCCGACATAGTATTTACCTGTAGTTGATTTCAAATGTGTACCTCGATAAAGGTTTTAGGCCGAGCACTGGAGCAATACTACCATTTTACTGGCTAGCTTCCCGCTGGAATTGTTTCTGGAAATCGCTAAAAAAAACTAATCTTTGGAGTTATCCCTCAAGGTATGTAGTATCAAATCACGTTGATCTGCAAACGAAAAATCTGTCATTTTCGAATTGAACGATGAATCTGAGGTAAGCGACTGGCATGCAATACAGAAGACTTGGAAAAACTGAACTTTCTGTTTCCGTTGTCGGCGTTGGTACCTGGCAATTGGCGGGTGTTTGGGGCAAGCAGTTTGCGCAGCGTGAGGTCGATGAGATTTTTTCCCGGGCACGGGAGCTGGGTATCAATCTTGTGGATACTGCAGAGTGTTATGGCCACCACCATTTATCAGAGCAGCTTCTTGGCAACAGCATAGCTAGCCGGCGCAGCGATTGGATTATTGCGACAAAGTTTGGTCACAATCACCACAATGGCCTTGCGGATGAGAACTTCCAACCCGCGCAGGTGTTGTTGCAGTTGGAGGAGTCACTGCGCGCCCTGCGCACTGACTATATCGATATCTACCAGCTGCACACTGCGAGCGATGAGTTGTTTAACAACGAAGAGCTGTGGACAATGCTGGACAAGCAGGTACAAGCCGGTAAGGTCCGCTTTCTGGGAAACTCCATCGGGCTCCCGAATATGGATTACCAGGTGCAGAGATCCAGCGATTTCGGGATCAGCGTGATTCAAACCATTTACAATGCTATTTCGACCAGGGCAGAAGAGACCATACTGCCGGTGGCCGAAGAACAGGATCTTGGAGTCATTGCCCGCGTCCCCCTGGCGAGCGGATTCTTGAGTGGCAAATATCGGCCTGGGCATGTGTTTGCCAACAATGATGTTAGAGCGATGAGACCGCAGAAGGGACTTGATCGGGAGATCAATGCGGCGCTTAGAGTGCTGCAGGAAAAGCCTGCAGGGATGGATGAGGTCACCTGGGCGAACGCCTGGTGTTTAAAACAATGCCGAATTTCTACGGTAATACCGGGAATCAAAAGCATGGATCAATTGGAGGTCAATGCCAGGGCGGGCGATCTTGCGCTGTAGGCTCACAATCGGCGGCCGCTGTGGGAATCCGCCGACACACGACACCCTGCAGAAACCATGAATCGAGCAGCGGCGATAGACCGTACATTGCACCAACTGCCAGCTTCTGTATGGGGTTCAGGGTAAGCGTGCGTAAAGGCAGGTTTCTATTGAATCGGTGGATAACCTCGAATCCCGTCTGGCCTAAGGCGCGATCTAAACTCGGGCCATTAAAATGATGGAGATGGTGGACCTCGCAGACGCGCTCAATTGCCGCATAGCTGCGCCCACCGCTGATGTGGTAAAGGGCCTCGGCCCAGCGATAGAACAGTGAATTCGAATCAACGGTCATGCAGATAAAGACACCGTCGTCGGATAAGATGCGCCGGATGTTTTGAAGAAATCCAATGGGATCGGAAACATGTTCAATTACATAGAGGCTGGTAATTACGGGAAATGGCACATCTGGAGCGAAGTGCTCAAGTTGTGCTGCAAGAAGGCGTGGTATCTTGAGTTGCTCTGTGCCGTACCGCACGGCTTCTTCGCTGATGTCAATGCCCCAGCTTTCATATCCAAGCTCTCCAAAACGCCGGGGAAGGTACCCAATCGCCGTCCCGACATCCAGGCTTCGCAGGCCCTTCAACTCGCCATGATAAAACCTGTGAACCATCGCATGGAGTTGATCGAATAAGTGTATTTCGGGGTTTTCCCAGTGCTCGAAATTACTTTCGAGAAAATACTCCGCCCCATACGCCTCAGCCGCAACTTTGAGTCGAGAGAAGAAATGCGTGCACGTGGGGCAGCGCAGAAGATCAAAGCGCGGCAACGACATTTCCACACGCGCACCCGGCGTGGAACAGATCTGGCACGTCACAATGTTATTGCTCAACTTCGCTGCCTCTGGATTTAGGAATGAGAAGAATAACCGGCCAATCTGTGTCCGTCTACTTGAAATCAGCTCCAATCACTACAGCATTTTCATTTGCGTGCAGCCCGCATATGTCGCGTGGCATCGGTAATGCCGGACACGCTTTGTCCTTCTACATTGAGTCCATATACGCCAAAGATCGCCGTGATGATGAAAACCGACACATGTAACAACACTGCATATGCCAGCGCAACATCCGCCGGAATTTCGAACAACGCCAACGCGGCAATGGCCGCTGCCTCAAACAATCCGGCGCCCGATGGCGCCGAGGGAATAGTGAGCCCCAAAGCAATAGCGCAGGTAACGAACACGCCCGCATACCACGGCGAACCCGGCACAAATGCCTCCAGCATCATCCAACATCCCATCGCCCAGCCGATCCACACAACAAAAGATAGAAGGATTCCGATGATCAAACGTTGGGGCTTGATAGATTGAATGCCCAACAAAAACTGATCGCCTTGATGGATCAATGCTTCGCGCAGCGCTGCCGGCAGCCAGGCCAACAGTTTTTGGGCCAACCCTACCACTTGTTCACGCCAAGCTGCAACCATGAACATGGCAACAACGGCAAAGAAAGCCACCGCCGCTGTGATCGTGCCGGCACGGGTGAAGACTTCGTCCGCAGAAACAAAAGGGAGAACGATCATCAAAAAGCCGAAAACGGTTAACACGTCGAGTAATCGTTCAACGATTACGGTGGAGAAGCACTGCATTACCGCCACATCGCCATTGCGGCTCGCTAAATAGGCGCGCGCCACATCGCCCAGGCGTATGGGCAGGACGTTGTTAAGCATATTACCGATGTTGGTGATATTGAAAGCACGGGACGGAGTGATGCGGTTATCTAGCAACGCCCGCCAACGATAGCCGCGCACCCAGATGGAAAAAAGTATAGACGCCGCACTCGGAAGCGCCCACCAATAATTTGCCCGGGCGAGGGCAGTCGCAAACTCATCGGGTTTGACATCTTTGGCAATCAACCAAAGTGCGATAAGGCTGATGAGAACACCAACTACAACCCGCCAATTAATTTTCAAATCAACATACTCCAGGACAGCGAGGGGTGTGCATGGTGTGCTCCACTGTGTTCCAGAGAATCAGACTCGCTCGCTACGCCCTTTCTCCAGCACACCCAGGCGTCGCTCTTCAATCATTTCGCCGGAGGCCTGTTTTGCCCACCAGATTGCACGGGCTTCCTCCCACTCCAGGGCGTCACTCAGCGACATAGAGTAACCGTCCTGAATCAGGGTTTGGTACTGCCGCAGCACCTGCGGCACACAGGCGCACATATCCTGCGCCATTTTGACGGCCCTGGGCAGCAATTCCTCGGCCGCCACTACATGGTTGACCAAGCCCCACTCGTAGGCCTGTTGGGCGAAGACCGGCGCGCCGGTGAAGGCAATTTCCCGGGCGCGGGACAGGCCGATGAGGCGCGGCAGTTTCTGGCTGAGGCCCCAGCCCGGCAGCATGCCAACGCGGGCGTGGGTATCGGCGAAGCGGGCGTTATCGGATGCGATCAGGATGTCGCAGGCCAGCGCCATTTCAAATCCGCCGGTGATACAGTGGCCGTTGATCGCACCGATAATCGGGCCCTCGAACGCCTCCATCGCCCGCGCCACCGCGTTGTCGGCTTCCTCAGCGGTGTTGGTCGTATCGTTCGAACCCAACTCCTTTAGATCGAAACCAGCGCAAAAGGCTTTGCCGCTACCAGTTAGAATTATCACCCGTATGCCGGGGTCCTCTGTGCAGGTTTGAAAGACTGAAACAAAGTCCCTGCGCAGATCGCGCGACAGCGCGTTCATTGCCTGCGGACGATTAAGCGTGACGATGGCAAAGCCATCGTGTTTTTCCAGCAGCACGGTGCTCATGACTCATGTTTCCATTAGTGAGGGCGATTTAAGCAGGTTGAGCGCTTTCGCAATGGCGGGTCCATGCAAGATATTGTGCGGGTCCCAGTCCGACAGTGGATCGTGGTCTGCCAGCCAGGTGACCACGGCCGCGATGGCAGATGGCGTACAGGGCTTGAATCGAGCGATAACCGCATCGTCGATACCGGCGAGCCGCATCACTTCAGTTATTACCAGGCCCGGCTCAAGATTGTACACGCGCAGACCAGTAGCGGGGTGTTCCGCGCGCAGGGAACCGGCCATGCGCGACAGTGCGGCCTTGGAGGAGGGGTAGGCGAAGCCCCAGCCGCCCGCATCAGCGGCAGCTGGCGGATCGGTGAAGGCGCTGTGGGACACCATGTTCAGTACCGTGCCACTACCGCGCTTGATCATGCCGGGCACGATGGTTTTAACCAGTGCCAGGGGTGTAAACACGTTGCCCTGGTAGATCGCCCGCAACTGCTCCTCGGTAACTTCCAGCAGGGGCTCCATGTTGCCCGTACCCTGGTAGACCGCATTGTTGAACAACACGTCAATGCGGCCGAAATGTTGCAGCGTCGCCTGTGCTGCCTCTACCATGGATTGCGTATCAAGGATATCGCCGCGCAGGCACAGGGCTTCGCCGCCTACCTTTCTTACCGCAGCGGCGGTGGCTTCAAGGCTGCCCGGCAGTACGGCGGCACTGCCGACATGGTCGTGTTTCTCGCCCTCGACCAGGGTGCGCGCGGTGATTGCCACGCGGTATCCCGCCCTGGCCAGGGCCACGGCGGATTCGGCGCCGATACCGCGACTGGCACCGGTGATGAACGCGACTCTGGGTTGCGGTTTCCTGCGCATTGCAATTTGCACGTGATCAATTAGGCTTAGGGCCAGTTTAGCTGTCTAGTTGAAAGAGGTTCAAGCTGTGTTCCAGGTATTTGCGTCCACACCCGAAGATATGGGACCGGGACAGATAGGCGCCCACGCCGCGCGGGCCGAAGCGATGGGATTTGACGGGCTGCAGGTACCTGATGCGATCCACGATGGTCTGCTGCTCGCGGCCCTGGCGCTGAACGCCACCACCTCGCTCATTGTCGGCACGGCAGTGCTGGTGGCTTTTCCGCGCAGTCCGATGATAACTGCCATAGCAGCCTGGGACTTGCAGTCGATGTCGGGCGGCCGCTTTGAAGTGGGGCTGGGCACGCAGATCAAGCCCAACATCGAGAAGCGCTACAGCGCGCGCTGGGATTCGCCCGTACCACAATTACGTGAGTACATACAGGCGATGAAGGCGATCTTCCACAGTTTCCAGACCGGGGAGCGCCTGAATTTTGAGGGTGACCACTACAGCCTGACCAAGTTGCAACCGTTCTTTAATCCTGGCCCCATCGAGCATCCGGACATCCCTATTTTGTGCGGCGCGGTGGGTCCGGCCATGACGAAAATGGTGGCGCGCATCGCCGACGGCATGATTACCCATCCCACCAATACGCCACCGAGGTACATCCGCGAGGTGTGCCTGCCGCGCCTGCAGGAGGGGTTTGATCTTGGGCAGCGCGAACCGGCCACGTTCAAGCTGGTGCTCGGCCCCCTGACTGCTACCGGCAAGGATGAGGCCGAAGTCGCTGTCGCCTGGGAAAAACAGCGCAATTTGCTGGGTTTTCTCTACTCAACACCCGCCTATTGGCCCAGCCTGGAACTGTTCGGCTGGCAGGACAAGGGCCAGCAACTGCTGGATATGACGCGCCAGGGCAATTGGGCAGACATGCCCCGTATTATCACCGATGACATGCTGGGCCAGTTTGTCCCCAGGGGAACTTACCCGCAGATTGCACAGGTCTTCAGGGAGCGCTACGCTGGTCTCACCCGGCGCGTCACCTTTCCCATACCCCTGAATCCTGCGGACGATAATCTGGTGGCAGAGGTCGTGCGCCAGTTACAATGTTCATAGCTACATGCATAGCGACACTTGTACGCAAAGACCATCAAGGAGACAGTAAATGACAGCACCAGAAGCGGTTCATCTTGGGCGGGACGACCTACCCTACATCGACATCGGCGATGGCAGCAAGTTACGGGTTCTGCAGGTAAAACCCAGGGAGGGTCTGTGGATTGTGGAAAACATATTCCAGGCCGGTTACGAGGTGGATACGCACAAACACACCGGTCCGGTGTGGGGCTACACCCGCTCCGGGGCCTGGAAGTACAAGGAGTACGACTACGTCAACCGCGCCGGCTCCTTTCTGTATGAACCGGCGGGCTCGGTACACACTCTGCAGTGCATCGAGGACGATACCCAGGTCTGGTTCCAGATGTACGGCTCCAACATTAATCTGGACGCACAGGGCAATATCACTTTCGTGGTAGATGGTGCGACGACCCTGGAATTCTATCTGGCCGTGTGCGAGCAGGAAGGCCTGCCCCGCCCCAACGTGTTGGTCGATTAAGCGTGCAGGTCGACGTCTACAATCCCGATAACTACACTGCCGGCATTCCGCATCGCCAGTTTGCCTGGCTGCGCGCGAACGCGCCCGTGTACTGGCATGAGCATCCGGCCGGCCACGGGTATTGGGTAGTGAGCAAACATGCAGATGTGCTGGCCGTGTCGCGCGACCATAAAACTTTTTCTGCAGAAGCGGGTTTTGTGATGGTGGACGATCTGCCGCCGGACATCCTGGACATGACCCGCAATCAGTTGCTGGGTATGGACCCGCCGAAACACGGCCCCCTGCGCCGCGCCGTCATCACGCGTTTTACCACACGGTTGCTGGCGGACCTGGAACCAAAAGTGCGCCAGATTGCGCGCGATGTGATGACGCAGATAAAAGCGCCGCAGGAGGTCAACTTTGTGGAGAGCCTCGCGGGCGATCTGCCCACCGCGGTGATCTGCTCCATGCTGGAGATTCCGCGGGACATGTGGGCGACAATTCGGCGTTGGTCGGACCTGGCGACGTCCGGCTCCGACCCGGACCTTGGGGGTACAGCCGAGGAAGTCAACCAGGCCAGTATTGAGATGGGCACTTACGGCTTCCAGCTGGCCTGCGAACGCAAGGAACGGGGCGGTGATGATCTGATCTCGCTGCTGATCAACCAGGAGGTGGAAGGGCATCAGCTGTCCGAGCTGGAGTTTGCCGCCCTGTTCGTGCAACTCACCGTAGCCGGCAATGAGACCACCCGGGGACTGATCAGCAGCGGCATGCACGAACTGCTCAAGCGACCGGACCTGTACCGACAGTTGCAAGCCAATTGGGACCAACTACCCCTGGCGATCGAGGAAATGCTGCGCTGGACCTGCCCCCTGCACTATTTCCGTCGCACCGCCACCGCTGATACACACATTCGTGGACAGGTGATCAAGGCGGGGGACAGGGTGGTGATGCTGTACAGTTCGGCAAACTTTGACGAGGAGGTGTTCGAAGGTCCGATGAATTTCGATATTGCGCGCACTCCCAACCCGCATATGGCCTTCGGTCACGGTATCCACCTGTGTTTGGGCGCCAACCTGGCGCGCATGGAAGCCCGAGTATTTTTTGAGGAGTTCTTCCGGCACTTTGCGCACATCGAATCCTGCGCCGAACCGGTTTTTATCCGCTCCAACAGCATTCACGGGTTCAAGGAGATGCCCGTGTTGCTTACGCCGGCCTAGTGAAACCTTACTTTTCGGGTAGGGTGCGGCACGGGAGGAGGCAGCCGGTTCCGGTTTTGCCCTGCGGTGAATGGCCTTTTCTTTTGAACAAGCAGGGTAAAACCGGAGCCGGCTGCCGCTGCCGCTGATGCTGATGAAACGGAAATTAGAAGCCAATGTATTTTGACGCGCAATACTACTGGCGCGTCCTGCGCCATGTGTGGTCGCTGCGGCACTGGCAGGGACGCCGTCGCACACTGTTGCGGTTGTTGCTGCAGGTACCGCTGGAATACTTTTTTCACGCCGTTTTTTTTATGCTGGACTATCTGCTCTTCCCGTCCCTGTGGCGGCAGCAGGTGGAGCGGCCCGTGTTTATTGTAGGGCATGCCCGCAGCGGCACGACACTGGCACACCGCCTGCTGTCAGCAGACGGGGATACCTTTAGCTACTTTCTGTACTGGGAGATGTTCTTTCCCTCCCTGCTGCAGAAGAAAATTATCAGGGCACTGGGCTACCTCGACGAAAAGTGGCTGGGTCGCATAGCCAACAAGCGCCTGGTCGCCTGGGATGACAAAAAGTACGGCAAGTACCGGCACATGCACGATATGAGCCTGTGGAATTCGGAGGAGGACCAGTTTGTAATGCGCGCGGCGTTTGTCACCCAGCAGTGGTCTTTGGATATACCCATGATGGATGTCATTGACATCTTTCATGTTGATGAGATGGTGCCAAAAAAGCGCCGTCGCTGGCTGCATCACTACCGCGAGTGTGTGAAACGCCAGCTGCTATTGAACGGCGGCAACAAGATACACCTGAGCAAGAATCCGGTGATGAGTGGTTGGGTTGAGACGCTCATTGAGACCTTTCCCGATGCTCGCATCGTGGTGATGATGCGCGATCCCGCGCAGTGTATTCCCAGTGTGTTGAAGCTCGTGGAAATTAGCTGGAAGGGCAAGGGCTGGCGGCGCGCAGACTATGCGCGCTCGCTGCAGATACTGACGGATATCTCCTTTGAAAGTTTCCTTCACCCGGCCGAGGTCCTCGCTCACCATACTGCGACGCCCCAGGTAGTAGTCGACTATCGGGAATTGACGACTGAACCGCACGCAACGGTGCAGAAGATTTATCGTGCGCTGGGTATGACCCTGAGCGAGAGCTTTGACCAGTTTCTGCGAACCCAGGAAGACCGGGAAAAATTCCACAGTACGGAATTTCAATACAGTATCGATGACTACGAACTCTCGCAGATGCGAATTGAGTCGGAGTTACGTGACTTTTATGACGCCTATGGCTGGCCCCGCGTAGGAACCGTCTCGCAGGCCACGCAGAGCAGCGGGAGCTGAACGATGGGATTACTTGCCAACAAAACCGCATTGATCACCGGCGCCAGCCGGGGCATTGGACTGGCGATCGCCAGGCGCTTCGCAGCGGAAGGTGCTTGTGTGGTGCTTTGCGCTTCCCGCTGGGGCGCTCACGGGAATCTGCCGGGGACTTTGGAGCAGGCGGTGCAGTTGATCCAGGATGCGGGTGGCAGCGCGGCGGGCATTGCCTGCGACCTCAGCCAGGCGGAGGCGCGAGCCGATCTAGTGCAACAGGCAGCCTCGCATTTCGGCCCTGTGGACATCATTGTCAACAATGCTGCCGCCTCAAAAATGCGCCTACCCAGCGAAACCACCACCCGCGACCGCAGCTGGATGTTCGACGTGAACGTCAACGCACCGATTGATCTGGCCCAGCAGGCGCTGCCCGGTATGCGTGAAAGTGGCAGCGGCTGGATTCTTAATATCAGCAGCAGCACGGCGCTGCAGCCGGTAGTGCCTTATCGCGATTCACAAGTTGCGGCCCATATCATCTGTGCCTACGGCGCGACCAAGGCGGCCCTGGACCGCTACACGCAGGGCCTGGCCCATGAGGTTGCCGGCGCTGGCATCTATGTCAACACACTGGCCCCGGAGAATATCGTGCTCACCGCAGGAGCGGATTATGTGCGTGACATCGCAAGGCGCAGTCCGGATATGGCTGAGCCAGTGGAAGTGATGGCGGAGGCCGCACTGGAACTGTGCAGCGGACAGCATGTGGGTCGTGTCACTTACAGCCGTCGGTTTCTGCATTCGCTGGGTTTGCCGGTGAAGAGCCTGGACGGGAGGTCGGTGCTTGGCGATGCGTTTTTGCCCGCCGATCTCGAGGCTACTGCGTGAGGGCTTTAACTGTTGGGATGAATTTGGCTGCGGAGCCGGCCTCCAGCGTACTTCAGGAATAGCAGCGTACCGAGATGATACTGTCAGGAAAGAAGAGAGTGCCTGCAATGGTGTGGCCGGCAGAGCGAATGAGCTTTTTGAGCGAACAGGCCACACCGGCGCAGGAACGTATCGCAACGAACGAATCTAAAGAGAACCCCAGCACCCAATCCGGTGATCGATCCACTGTCACCCAGAACTGGAAAGTGTAGAGACAACATATGGCCAATGAATCACAAGAAGCGAAAGAGCAATTGCGCGCCGCCTGGGACGATATGATCCAGGCGCTGCAGGAGGCCCGCGACGCGATCGACCAGCCGCAGTTGATGCCGCCCCCCGCCACCGATCGCAATTTGGCGGAAGGTTACCGCTACCTGATGGGTTATGTGCACAACGCGGTGGAACGCGCCTTCCATGCCGACCCTGTGCGCCCGTATTTTCGCAATGCCCTGTCTATTATTACCCGCAGCACCATCGATAACGCCGATGCGATCTACTTCTACACAGCCATTGATGGCAGGCACAGCTATCGATTGCGTGGCAGGGCAGCCGACACTCGTCATTGGCGCGGTGCCCAACCCGCCGCCGGGGTGTGCAAGGCGCCGCACTACGTCATCTTCGAAACCACCTGTGGCGCGCTGCCGGGCGATACCGGTTCCCTCACCGAGCTGCGACCGGGCCTGAAGACGCAAACCGGCCGCCTGGATTCCACCCGTATCGCGGTCGAGGACGGCGGCGGCTTCGAGATTTTGTTGGCACCGGAACGGCCACCAGGTTTTAGCGGTAATTTTATTCCCACTCTCAAAGTGGTACAGCAGGCTCATCCTACGGATCCGTCCCTGCCGGCTGAGCGTTATGCGAATTACATCAGTGGCCGGCAGTTGTTCAATGACTGGGAGAGCGAAGAGGCGATTCATTTTGACATCGTCCAGCTCGGCGCCGAGGGTAGTCATGCGCTGCCTTACACCGCCGACAGAGCGGCTGCAGAACTGCGGCGTTGTGGTGAGATCGTGCGCAACCAGATGCACTTCTGGAACGCGTTCTGGACTGTACTGATGGGCACGTACGGGGAGCGTGAAGGGAGCATCGCCGGCATAGCCTTTCCCCGCAACGCGTTCAACAGGATCAATGCTGCCTCAGGTGCAACAGGCGGTGGCCAGAGCACGAATCTCTATGCCGGCGGCGTGTTTGAGCTGGAGCCGGATGAAGCGTTGATCATTGAAAATCATATTCGCCTGCAACCCCAGTACATCGGTTTCCAGGTGGGCAATTTGTGGGGTGAATCCATTGACTACGCCAATCATATTGGCAGCCTTAATGGCCACCAGATGACTGTCGATGCGGACGGGATCATACGTATCGTACTGGCCCACCATGACCCCGGTGTGCCCAACTGGGTGGACACCACCGGCCACCGCGAGGGTTTCATGACGCCGCGCTGGACTTATAGCGAGACGCCCGCACCCGAGGATTGGCCGACGATTACCGCAACCAAAGTGCCGTTCAGTGAGATCAGGCAGCATCTGCCCGCGGGCACCGGGATGGTCAGCCCCGCAGAGCGGCGGCAGCAGATCAGCATCCGGCAAAAGCACGTGCAAAAGCGCTTTCGGGTGTTTTAGCGTTCGGGGCTGTTTTCCTTCAACTGATGAAGAGCGGATGCAGTGGTTTTTTTGGATGGCTGCGCTGTCGTCGGTAATCGGTTCCGGGTGTACCCTGCTTGTTCAAAAAGCGCATTCACCGCAGGGTACACCCGGAACCAATTGCCCGGCATCGTGCTGAACTGAACGGCTTCCCACTGTCGCTCCAGAGTGCGACTGGCAAGAACGAATCTACAGCGATACATGATTTCTCCGCACACTGTTATGTAAAGGAGTTTAGGTCCCGATGAAAAGTAAAATTGCCCTGGTCATGGGCGGCGGCGCGGGCACCGGGCGTGCCACTGTGCTCGCCTTCGCCCGAGAGGGTGCCAGGGTAGTAATCGCCGATGTCAATGAGAAGACCGGTCGCGAAACACTGGCGCTGGTGGAATCCGCCGGCGGAGAAGGACACTTCGTCAGCGCTGATATGGGTGACGCTGCCGATGTGCAGGCGGTGATCGAACAGACCCGCCAGGTTTTTGGTGGCCTGCACATGGTCTCCAATAATGCTGCGCTGGGCGCGCCGAACAAACCGGTCACCGAGCTCAGTGAAC
>Ga0163144_10018343_pt1 | contig 14166 bp, 9 predicted proteins | sample OliLak19BULKMAT1_FD_123175 | JGI IMG/M metagenome (GOLD analysis project Ga0163144, IMG submission 123175) | Freshwater microbial mat bacterial communities from Lake Vanda, McMurdo Dry Valleys, Antarctica - Oligotrophic Lake LV.19.BULKMAT1 | ecosystem: Environmental > Aquatic > Freshwater > Lake... | reverse complement strand
GATAGATAGATTTGATCTTATCATCTTCTACCAACCGGAAATATGCCGGCTCAAATTTATTTAGCGGAGTTGTTTTTCCTTTCTTGCGAAGTATACCACGTACATATTGTGCCTGTCCTTTTTTAAGTCCTTCAATATGGATATCTCCAAATACCAAAGGGACTTGTTTGCTGAAAAAGGCTTTTCTCCTTGCTGACAGGTCCGCAGGTATTTCTCTTCGTTCAACCCGGGATTTGATCAATTCGATCTGCCGCATGGTTGCAACATACCCGCTGTCTATCTGTGCCTTTGGATCTGAAAAGTCAAACGTGGAGGAATTCACTACTGGTTCGATCACGATCTCATTCGGGCATTGTGTCTCATACACAGAGCGGTTAATAAGCATCGCTTTCATCTGAGACAGGAGGTTGTCTTCGTCAGGATGCTCCATATTTCCTGAAACATTACTGCCAATGATGATGTCCGGAAAACAATGCTCATACATTACGTTGGAGGGGAAATTATTATAAATGCCTCCGTCAAAAAGTAACCTGCCGTTCACGGTAATAGGTTTGAGATAAAACGGATAAGAAATGGAAGCGCGCACAGCTTCGCTTAGATCGCCTTTTGAAAATACAACGGATGATTTTGATTCTATATCAGCGGCCAGGCAGCGAAAAGGAATAAACAATGAATCAAAATTATAGTTTGCTGCATGGCTGGCAGGCGCCATGCTTTCCATTAATGAAAAATCGATGGGGGCAGGGGAGACAAGATTTGTTGGCAGGTTAGTTTCGAGCGTGGTATCAAGTGCAAGCTTCAATGACACCCAGGAAGCATTAACATCTTTCTTCTTGAAATAATAAACATATTTTTTATCAATATTTCCATATACCCAATTATTAAAATCGTCTGATAATGCGATTTGTTCCATTTGGGCAGGAGTGTAGCCTATAGCATACATGGCTCCAACAAATGCACCAATGGAGGTTCCATTGATATAATCAATGGGAATATTATTTTCTTCCAGGGCCTTAAGAACACCAATATGCGCCAGCCCGCTGGCACCGCCACCGCTGAGAACTACACCTACTTTTTGTGAGAAAGAAAAGCTTACAAGGTACACGTTAAAAAGGAAGAAGGAAGTTGTCTTTTTTAAAATGTGCATGGTCTGGAATATGCTAAATCGTTTTCAGGGCGAATTTACTAAAGATTTTTCAGTAATCTTTCGAAGTAGGAAGGTGCGTAAAGCAAGCGGGAGCCGTACCAAGAGAACATTTCTCCATCCACTAAAACTACCTTAGCATTTGGGCAAATATTTTTCAGCTCTTGTATATGTTTTTCGCGAAAGGGATATGGCTCTGAAGAAAGAAAAATAAAGGAAGGGTTAGCTTTTTGAATTTCTTCAAATGAAACCTCCGGATACCTAGCCCTGGAAGAAAATACATTTGTAACTCCGCAGATGTGGAGCAGGTGATCAATGAATGTATCAGATCCTGCACATATATAAGGTTTTCTCCAGATAAGATATAAAGCCGAATTAGCCAGTAGTTTAGTATTTAATGTTTGAAGTTTGAAATGTGAAAATTGTTCGCGTATGTTATTTTGAATTTCTGTTGATTTTGTTTTCTTTCCTGTAATTTGTCCCAGGGATTCTATCATGCTAAGTGCTTCTTCCAGTGTCTTAATATCGCTCATCCAGACCGGGTATAACTTCATCAAATCCAATATCTGATTTTTTTCATTCTCTTCTTTGTTGCCTATGATGAGGTCCGGTTGTAGTTCCTGTATCTTTTTGAGGTCTAACTTTTTTGTGCCGCCCACTTTTGTTTTGCTGTCAAGCCAGTGTTTGGGATGAACACAATATTTTGTGATCCCAATTACCTCTTCATCTAATCCGAGCTCATGCAGCAGTTCGGTTTGAGAAGGCACGATAGATATAATTCTTTTCGGATGCGAAGTAAGAATGAGGGTGTTTGTAAGCTGATCTGTAAATCTCATTGAATTAAAAATACAAAATAAGAATTCTGATTATTATATTTATTTATCGAAAACTCATTTTTGTTTTCCAAAAGTGTTTCTTTCTTGTTTAGAAATAAAATGAAATTTTAGTTGCTGTGTAAGAAATTTTGTCGTACTTCGTATAAATCAATATTAAAAACAAACACAATGGCTACAAAGAAAAAAGCAACAAAGAAGAAAGCTACTACCAAAAAGAAAGCTGCTTCTAAGAAAAAAAGATAATGAGGAAACACCGTAAGGTGTTTTTTTAATATGCTTTAAAAAATCCCGGCAATTTATTGTCGGGATTTTTATTTTTAGGAAAGTCATTGAGAGCTTGCCTGCGCTAGGGCAGGCAAAGCGAAAAGCAATCTCATTAATAAGTTTGTTTGACTGGCCGACAGCTATCGGCATTTAGACAATAACGTTTTCTAATTACCCGTTCACTTTTTTGTGATCTGCCAGGAACTGGGCCAGGCCGCTGTCTGTGAGTGGATGCTTGAGCAAGCCAAGTATGGCGCTTAAAGGACAGGTAGCAACATCCGCACCAACTTCAGCACATTTTATAATATGTACCACGTGGCGGATGGAAGCAGCAAGTATTTCGGTTTTGTAACCGTAGTTATCATATATCAAGCGGATCTGTGCGATCAGTTCTACGCCATCATACGCAATATCATCCAGCCTGCCGATGAAAGGAGAAACATAAGTTGCACCCGCTTTTGCAGCTAACAATGCTTGTCCGGCAGTGAACACCAATGTGCAATTCGTTTTGATGCCTTTGCTCGTAAAATATTTTATAGCTTTTATACCATCTTTGATCATAGGAACTTTTACTACAATTTGCTTATGAAGCTTAGCCAGCTTTTCGCCTTCTTTGATAATGCCTTCGTAATCGGTAGAAATAACCTCAGCGCTAACATCCCCGGTAACTGCATTGCATATATCCACATAATGCTTAATAACATTATCATCTCCTTTGATGCCTTCCTTCGCCATCAAAGATGGGTTGGTTGTTACTCCATCCAGCACACCTAATGCCTGTGCTTCTTTTATTTGATCGAGGTTTGCGGTGTCAATGAAAAATTTCATGGAGTTGTAAGTTTAGTTATAAGATAGTAGGGTGTGCAAATGTAGGAAAAAGGAAGAACCAGATTTAGCGTGAAACAAATTAATGCCGAAGGCATCCCTTCGGGACAAGTTATTCAGGTTACTAGATCTCATACCTCGCACTCGCCACCACATTCTGATCAGCAAATTCTCCCTTGAGAAATTTATAATGCCCTGCAATAGCGATCATAGCGGCATTGTCGGTGCAATACTCAAAAGGTGGGATGTATGTGTTCCAGCCCAGCTTCTTTCCTGTTGAAATAAGTTTTTTTCTTAATCCTGAATTTGCTGAAACTCCACCGGAAATGGCTATTTCTTGTATTCCGCGTTGCCGGGAAGCAGTAATGAGTTTATCTATCAGGATCTTTACAATTGTAGCCTGAATGGAAGCACACAGGTCATTCAGATTATTTTCAATAAAGTTTTTGTCCTCTTTGACTTTGTCTCTTACAAAGTATAAAATGGAGGTTTTCAAACCGCTGAAAGAAAAATTAAGCCCTGGAATATTCGGTTCTGAAAATTTAAATGCGTTTGGATTTCCTGCCTGAGCATATTTATCGATCAGCGGGCCGCCAGGGTAGGGCAGTCCCAGAATTTTTGCTGCCTTATCAAATGCTTCTCCTGCAGCATCATCTATCGTTTCTCCAATAACTGCCATCTCCAAATGATCTTTCACCAAAACAATTTGAGTGTGGCCGCCACTCACTGTTAAACAAAGAAAAGGGAATACCACCCCCTCTCTTATCTCCCCCAAAGGGGGAGAGGATGGCGTGTGTTTTCCTTCCCCTTTGGGGAGGGACAGGGTGGGGTGGTTGATAAAGTGCGCCAACACATGCGCCTGCATATGATTCACCTCTATCAATGGGATGTTAAGTGCAAGCGCCATCGCTTTTGCAAACGATGCACCCACCAGTAGTGATCCGATAAGTCCGGGGCCCCGGGTAAAAGCAATTGCGCTGAGATCTTCTTTTTTTATGCCTGATTCTTTTAGCGCCTGGTCAACAACAGGTACAATGTTCTTTTGATGGGCACGGGACGCAAGTTCGGGAACTACCCCTCCGTACAGCTCATGGATCTTCTGATTTGCTATAAGATTGGCAAGGACTTTGCAGTCTTTAATGACAGAGGCAGAGGTCTCATCACAGGAAGATTCAATGCCTAAAATAAGTATGGGTTTATCAGTTTTCAATGCCTTAATTATTCAGAGGTAATTGTTTGTTATTCACCTGTTTGAGAAAGATTGTTGCCTGTATTATTCGTAAATTCGTAGGAATTAGGATTCTAATTGATGAAAAGTAAAGTTATAAAAAAAATACTCAGAATATTGCTCTATTTCATAGGGAGCTTCCTTCTGCTTTTCGTCACTCTTTACTATGCGCTGGGCAGTCCTGCTTTTCAAACCTGGGCTACGAATAGAGTGGGTTGGTATTTTTCAAATCAGCTGGGAACCACAGTGAGAGTAGAGGGTGTAAATATTGAATTTTGGAGAAAAATCGTTTTGGAGGGTATCTATATAGAAGATCAGCATAAGGATACCCTATTATATGCTGAAAAAATGAAAGTGGATATTGGCATATTTGATAAGGATAATCAAACTATTGTAATAAGTAATGTGCTATTGCAGCATGCGACTGTTAAGCTGAAACAATACCAAGGGGATTCTGTTCTTAATTTTCAATTCCTGATTGATGAGTTTGCTTCTAGCGATACTATTTCCCCGGACAGCGCTGATTGGAATATTTCTATTCAGGAAGTTAAGCTGGATAACATTCATTTTGCTTACCGGGATGAGAATGATAAATCCCGTTTGCAGGGTGTTAACTTTTCTGATCTGGATGCAATGTATGTCAATGGGATAATATCCGATTTCTCGCTAGATGAAGATACAACGCACTTTACTATTAATAATTTTTCTTTTGTTGAGAAAAGCGGATTCATTTTGAAAAAGCTTTCCACCAAGGCAAGTATAAGTCCCGTACTTCTTAAACTGGATGATCTGAAGGTGCTTGCAAATAAAAGCAATATCAGTACAGACGTTTCTTTTCAGTATAAAACATACAATGATTTTAATCACTTTGTGGATAGTGTGAAGATGAAATTGGATTTTAAGAGTTCAAATATTGAAATGGCAGATGTTGCTTATTTTTCACCTGAACTTTACGGACTTAATAAAAAGGTTTTTCTTGATGGTGCTGTCAGCGGAAAAGTAAGTGACCTGAAAGGGAGAAATATATTTTTGGTGATAGGGGATGAGACCAGTTTCAGGGGCAATATTGATATGACCGGGCTTCCGGATATCGATCAAACCTTTATGAGCTTTGATGCAAAAGAGTTCCGCACTTCTAAAAAAGGCATTGAGAGCATTCCGCTGCCTCCATTCAACGAAGAACATTCCATCGAGTTGCCGGATAATATTGCACTGTTTGGAGTGATCAAGTTTAAAGGGAATTTTACAGGATTTTATAATGATTTTGTATCCTACGGAAAGTTTAATACAGCGCTTGGGTATATTTCTACAGATATTTCCCTGAAAGTAGATACCGTGAGTGGAAATGAAGTGTATCGCGGAAAATTTGCTTGTACAGATTTTAATTTAGGAAAATTCTTTGAAAGTGAAAAATATCTTGGAAGGATCTCGATGAATGCTACGGTGGATGGAAAAGGGTTTCAAAAGGAAAATGCTGTAGCTTCCGTGAAAGGAGTGGTGAGCAGCCTGGAGCTGAATGGATATAATTATAAGAACATCGATCTGAAAGGTAAACTTGCCCGCAATGTTTTTGACGGTACAGTTGCTGTCAATGATGAAAATTTAAAACTGGATTTTAACGGGAATGTGGATTTCAGCCAATCGCCCACGCATGTAAATTTCACCGCAGACATTGCAAAAGCCAATCTTTCCAAGCTCAATTTTGTGAAGTCGGATGAACTGATCGCTATTAAGGCAAAGGTGGATGTGAATGCAGTTGGCAATACGATAGATGATGTTACAGGAAGTATGCGGGTGGACAGTGTTGTTTACTTTAAAGGAAATGAGAAATTCAACTTCAAAAATATGCAGATGGCGATCAAAGATTCTTCGGGCATAAAGACGATGAATTTTAACTCTTCGGTGGCCGATGCTCACGTGGCAGGAAAGTTCAAGCCTCTGCAGGTAGCATCCAGCATGAATGATTTTTTAAGCAATTATCTGCCAACTTATATTGCCCGTCAAAAAGTGAAAAAACAGTCCGTCAGATACAAAGTTGTTACCCCTCAGCAATTTGCTTTTCATATTCAGTTCCATAACATGAATCTTGTCACAAAAGCATTTGCTCCCTCTCTTAAAATTGCAACACCAGCCTCTATGCAGGGGAATTACGATGAAAAAAATAATGATCTTGCCTTCATGGGAAGTTTTCCTTCAATTTCTTATGAGAAATATAGATTTAAAAAATGTGAGGTCACTGCTTCTTCAAAGAATAACCACTTAACTATAAATACCAACTGCCAGCGTTTTTCTCTTTCGGACAGCGTCTGGATAGATAGCGTAAGTATCAATTCTACAATGGCACGGGATACAGCAAACTTCCAAATCAAATGGCACAACAATACAAAACAAAAATACGAAGGCGATATTCCCGGATACATCGCATTTACTCCCCATCGTTCCGGACGGGTAAGTAAGGCAATAGTAAAGTTAAAGGTGCTTCCTTCTGTCATTACCATAGCGGATACATCCTGGAAGCTCAACGCGGATAATGAAGTGGTAATGGATTCCACATTTATCAGTGTAAAGAATCTTGAATTTGTTTCCGGCAACCAACATATAAAACTGGAAGGAAATATCTCTGAAATAAAAGATGAGCAAATGTATCTTATGCTTACCTCTTTTTCACTGGCGAATTTCAATAATTATCTCAAAGGAACCGGAATGTCGGTGTATGGTTCAATATCCGGCAATACTTCCATTGGAAATGTGTATGACAAGCCGTTGTTTGGAAGCAGTATAGATATAAAAGCTCTCATGATCAATAAGGAAGCAATAGGAGATGGCACACTCGTCAGCGTATACGACAGTAAAAAGGATATAGTGAATTTCAATGGCGGTTTTAAACACGGTGGAGGAGATAATCTGAAGTTTGCGGGAAATTATTATCCATCCAAAAAGGAAAACAGCCTGGAGGCAGATGTGATGCTCCGGGATTTCAGACTTGAATTCTTTGAGCCTTTTATCCGGGGTAATTTTGAGAACATCAAAGGTGTTGCTACTGCTGAACTAAAAATAACCGGAACACCTGAGGCTCCTTTGCTAAAAGGAAAAATGAAGGCCAGAGTGGATAATATTTATGTGAATTATCTGGGGACAAATTATCATTTTGATGGCGATATTCTCCTTGAACCTAACTCGTTTGATTTTGGAAAGCTTGTGATCCTGGATGTTAATAATAATAAAGCCGAAGTGGTTGATGGAAAAATTTATCATACTAACTACAAGGATTTTCAGATGGATATTGATCTGCGGGTGAACAAATTTTTATCACTTAATACGACCGAGAAAGATAATTCAACTTTCTATGGAAAAGTTTTTACTACCGGCATTTACAGCATATTTGGTTTTCTGGATCAAATACACCTGTCAGCAGCAGTTAAGACGGACCGTGCTAAAAATCCATTGGGGAAGTTTGAGTACACGCAACTATTTATTCCGCTGGCAGGTTCTGAAGAAGTGGGAGAAAACAGTTTTATCTCTTTTGTGAAACACGATACTATTGCAAAAGTTGAAAAATACAAGGTGAATGCTGCCGGTTTTACAATGGATTTTAAAATACAGCCTACTTCCGATGCACAAGTACAACTCATCTTTGATGAAAAAGTAGGGGATGTCATCAAGGCAAACGGTACCGGAGATGTAAGGATGGTTATTAATGAATTCGGAGATTTTAAAATGTACGGAGATTATACTGTGACTGAAGGAGATTATCTCTTTACTCTAAAAAATGTAGTGAATAAAAAATTCAGATTGCTGAATGGCGGTTCTATTCATTGGTCGGGCAGCCCTGAAAATGCTGATATCAACATGTCTGCGATCTATGAACTGAGAACTTCATTGTCGCCTTTGTTTATGTCTCATGAATATACGGATGCTATCACGAAGCGTTATCCGGTAGATTGTGTGATGAAGCTATCCGGAAAACTGCTTGAGCCGGATATTGCTTTTGATATCCGAATGCCCACAGTGGACGATTTTACACGTCAGCAAGCCTATGATAAATTCAATAACAGCGAGAGTGAGATCAATAAGCAGGTATTCTCCCTCATGTTCACGAACAGCTTTAGTCCTCCGCAAGGCCAGCAGGGTCAAGAATCATCCGGTGCGGGTGGAGCGGGAACTGTAGCTTCCACGGAAATGCTTTCTAATCAATTAAGTAATTGGCTTTCGCAGATCAGTAATGAATTTGATGTGGGAGTTCATTATCGGGTAGGCGATCGGGTAGGCGATGATGTGGTGAATAGCGATCAGGTAGAACTTGCCCTGTCTACCCAGTTTTTTAATGACAAGGTGAGTATAGATGGCAGCGTGGCAAATAACGCTAATACCACAAATCAGAATGCCGCCAGTGTGGTTGGTGATATAAATGTGGATTATAAATTATCCGAGGATGGCAAGTTCAGGGCTAAGGCATATAATAAAGCCAATGAAGGAGATATTTTGAATATTCAAAAAGGCCCTTATACACAGGGTCTGGGAGTATTTTACAGAGAAGAATTTGAAACGATGGGGGAATTGTACGGGAGGTATTTGGGCAAACTGAAAAAGAAAAAAGAATAATATTGTCATCTTGTGAGATCACTACGGCACCTTAATAAATATTTCTGGAAGTATAAGTGGAGATTGATGCTGGGAATACTATTTGCTGTTCTCTCTACCTTTTTTGGAATATACGTTGCTGTGCTTGTTCGTAAAGCTACGGACTTCATCACCCATGCTGTGGCAAATAACTATTCCTATGAAGTGATAAATCAGGAGCTATGGGAGTATGGCTTACTTATTTTAGGGACAACTATTATCAGCGGCTTTCTGATGTTCCTGATGAGGCAGGCAATCATTGTGATGTCACGTCATATTGAGTATGACCTGAAGAACGAAATATTTTCTCATTACCAATCGCTTGATATGGCTTTTTACCGGAGGAACAATACGGGCGATCTCATGAACCGCATCAGTGAAGATGTGAGCCGCGTTAGGATGTATATAGGGCCTGCGGTAATGTACATTGCAAGCACCCTTGCCACTATAGTTTTAGTTGCCGGCACAATGACCGGTGTGAACGCAAAGCTTACACTGTATGTTCTTCTTCCGCTTCCCATACTTGTGGTGGTCATATATTTTGTGAGCGACCTCATCAATAGATTAAGTAACAGCGTGCAGGAGCAATTATCAAAGCTCTCTACTATTGCGCAGGAATCTTTTTCCGGCATCCGGGTGTTAAAGGCGTATGCCCAGGAAGAATCGGCAGGAAATAGTTTTTCCAGGGAAAGCGCTATGTACCGGAAAAAAAATCTGGGACTTACTATGATTGAGGCGCTTTTCAGTCCATTTATTCTTTTGCTGATAGGGCTTAGTACATTGCTTACGATCTATATCGGAGGTACGCTGGCCATTGACGGAAAAATCTCTTACGGAAATATTGTTGAATTTATATTGTATGTAAGTAAGCTAACCTGGCCTGTGGCTTCTTTGGGTTGGGTAACCTCCCTCGTGCAAAGGGCTGCGGCATCGCAAAAAAGGATTAATGAGTTCTTAACTATACACCCTTCACTTAACTCCCCAAAAGGGAGAGGCTTGGACGATACGAAAAGTTTAGAAATGGTTCATGGCGAGATAGAATTCAAAAATGTAACGTTTGTTTATCCTGATTCGGGAATAAAGGCACTTGATTCTGTTTCTTTTAAAATACCTGCCGGAAGATCTCTTGCAATTATAGGAAAGACCGGCAGCGGAAAATCATCTGTTGCCAGCTTGATCTGCAGGTTGTACGATGGTTCGGAAGGAGAGATCCTTGTGGATGGAAAAAATCTGAAGGAATGGAATATGTCTGCATTACGAAGGAATATCGGATATGTTCCCCAGGATACATTTTTGTTTTCAGATTCAATTGAAAATAATATTGGGTTTGGGGTTCATTCGCGTATACAGGTTAATTCTGAACTAATTGAGCGGGCGGCAAAAGACGCAGGCATTGAAGGCGAGATACTTCGCTTTCCGGAAAAATACAAAACGATGATAGGAGAGAGAGGCATAACCTTATCTGGAGGACAGAAACAGCGCATCGCTATTGCACGTGCCATAATTGGTGCGCCTCATATTTTGATCTTTGATGATTGTCTTTCTGCTGTGGATACAGAAACGGAAGCTGAAATATTAGGCAACCTCCGGAAAGTAATGCAGGGAAAGACAACTATTCTTATCAGTCATCGTGTCTCTACAGTAAAAGATGCGGCCCATATTATTGCCTTGAACAATGGAAAGATAGAAGAGGAGGGAAGCCATCAGGAACTTATGAGCAAAAAAGGATTTTATTTTGATCTGTATCAAATGCAGTTAACCGAGGAACAATCTAAGGAAACCCATGTTTAATAGTACTATACTTTTGTTATTGGTTGTGATGCTGAGCGGAGTCGATGCATCCATTTCTTATCCATTATATAACCAGCCCGCCATTGTAAAAGCCGAAGATTTGGTAAGGCGTTATACAAACAACAGCGATACTACATATGTGATCAATTTCTGGGCAACCTGGTGCGGGCCTTGCGTGAAGGAACTGCCCTATTTTGAGAAACTTAACATAGATTATAAGGATAAAAAAGTTAAGGTGATTTTGGTAAGCCTGGATTTTGTTGCGGACTACGATTCAAAGCTGGTCCGGTTCATGAAAAGAAAGAAGATCGAGTTGGAAGTGATGCTGCTAAATGAGACCAAGCCCAATGAATTCATTGATAAGATAAATTCCAAATGGAACGGATCTATTCCAGCCACCATGATCATCAACAACGCGATGAAGTACAAAGCCTTCTTTGAACAAGAAGTTTCCTATGAATTTCTGGAAGGCAAAGTAAAAGCGCTGAGCAATTAATCCTGCTTCTTGATGCGCTTGATCGTGCAGCCCACAGATTTTGTGGTATTCACTGAAATTTCTTTTCCATCACGTAAAGATGTAACTGCATCCTTCAGGTAAAATGCTTTCGCCAGTTTAGGGTCGGTATTATCCGTAAAAGCGCCTTTGTAAACTAATTTCATATTCTTGTCAAAAAGAAAAGCTTCCGGAGTGCGGGTTGCACCAAATGCATCAGCGAGATTGGAATTAGCGTCAACTGTATAGGAGAAACTGTATCCTTGCTTTTTAGCATACTTTTTCATCGCATCAAAAGAATCCGCATCGCTGCGTTGTGCTTCATTTGAATTGATCATCACGTATCCTACTTTACTTTCTCTAGCCGCTTTTCCAATTTCGAGAATGGAGGCTTCCTGCTTTATTACAAAAGGGCAGGTATTGCAGGAGAATACGACCAACAATCCGTTTTCCTTTTTTGAATCGCTGAGTGTAATTTCCTTTCCTGAAATATCTTTCATTTTAACATCACCTTTTGGTAGGCTGGTTCCGATCGAAATAACTGTAGGAGCATCCGAAATAAATGCGGATATTGTAAAGCATATGATAAGTGCAGCTGAGGAAAGAAGTATTTTTTTCATTTGTCTGTTTTTTTTTCGAAGTTAGCGAAATAGCCTATATAATTTGCATTGGTGATAACTCAAATACGTCCAGTAGCATCTTTTATTGGTCCGAATATTGATTTTAAGTAAATTTAACTTATGAAAAAAACATACACACTCTTCCTGCTTTTGTCCTTCTTCGGAGTGGACCTGAGCTATGCTCAAAAGCTGGAACCTTCTGAAAAGGATGCCTTGCTGACCGTTCAGGTAGTTAATGAAAAGAAAAAATCCCAGGTTGGGGAACAGGTGATGTTTGAAAGTGTAACAACCAAGAAAGTCTATTCCGGCATCACAAAGGAAGACGGCACCTTTGATATTCTGGTTCCTAAAGGAGATAAGTATAAAGTAAAATACAAAGCATTTACCAGCGATGAAGACTACACTGTATTGGATGTCCCGAATGTAAAGGGAGAACTGCTGAGCTTTGATGTTATCATTCAAATAGAATTGCCTAAGCAATATAAGCTCGACAATGTTTATTTTGAATCCGGCAAGGCTACCCTTACAGCTTCCTCATTTAAGGAGCTGGATGAACTGGTTGAGTACATGAAGCTGAAGAAAACACTTGTCATTGAGATTGCAGGGCATACCGATAATGTCGGTAATCCGGAATCAAATCTGAAGCTATCGCAGGACCGGTCCAATACAGTGCGTGATTACATCGTCAAAAAAGGTATTCCTCAGAATCGTCTCGTACCAAAAGGGTATGGTGATACCCAGCCAGTTGCTGCCAATGACACAGATGCCGGTAAGAAAAAGAACAGGAGGACTGAAGTAAGAGTTGTTGTGAAGGAATAATAACTGCAACCCCTTCCCTAAAGGGAGAAAAAAGACTTCATGCACCCTTTAGGGCGGGGCAAAAGTTTCTAGTCTTTCCTCCTTCCCAAGAACAACATTATAAAGTAGGAGAGTTGCGCAAGTGAAGCGAGTGCAGCAACAAAATAAGTTCTGGCAGCCCAGTTAAGTGCGTCTTTCGCTTTTTCATGTTCTGTTCCACGAGTAATATTTGAAGTGTTCAGCCACACCAGCGCACGTTTGCTTGCATCTAACTCAACAGGAAGTGTGATCATTGAAAATGCAGTAATGACTGCCTGGCAAATAATAATAAGGACCAGCATTTGGTTCCATAGCTGATACATTCCTCCCAGTATAAGGCCCGCGATCATAATTACGTTCATTGCTTTGCCGCTTATGTTTACCACAGGCACTATGGCAGAACGCAGCGAAAGCCAGGAGTAAGCATGAGCATGCTGCACGGCATGTCCGCATTCATGGGCAGAGACTGCTGCTGCGGCAACGCTCCTGCCTTCATACACTTCCCTGCTGAGGTTAACGGTTTTGTTCAGCGGGTTGTAATGGTCGGTAAGCTGGCCTTCCACCGAAGTTATTTTAACATCCACAATATCGCTGTCGCGAAGCATCTTCTCCGCAATTTCCTTTCCACTTAATCCGGAACTTGTAGGTATCTGAGAGTATTCGGCAAATTTGCTTTTCAATCGTGAGCTTACAAGCATTCCTATGCCCATGAAGACAAACGTTATTACCATTAGAATTGGATCGAACATCATAGTGATTGAGTTTTAATAGTGATTTGCTAAACAGATGTACAAACAGTATGCCGAATACTATTGAAAGACATTCTGTCATACTATAATATATGAATTTTTTATATCCCCGCCTCTTACAGATATTAACAATTATACGCTGATAGTATGGAAATCTCAAGTGTGAAATTCCATAATAATGACGATATTTGTCACCTTAAATGAGAGTATTTACGAATAGAGGCTCAGCGGGCTCATCTTTCTTCTTAGGTTTTTTGTTTTGCATTTCTCTGCAAATGCTGAACTTCCTGTTGCCGGTTTCTGCGTATGGCCAAACCTGGACCATGCCCGTTGACGGGAAAGTGCTTGGTGCCGGTGATAAATTAACCGGGGCTATCGTAACACTTTTCAAGAACGGGCAGCAGATACAGCAGATAGTTACAACCTCAAATGGAAGATTTGGTTTTGAATTGCCTGCCAATGCAGAGTATGTGATATCTATAACCAAGCCCGGTTATGTTACCAAGAAATTCAAAATAAACACAGCGAATGTTCCTGCAGATAGGGCAGAGGTAGGAGGATTTAATCCTTTTGAGCCGGATGTGACATTATTTGAAATGCCCACAACCCCCGAAGTATCAAAGCGGGTAGAGGCAATCCTGGCCCAGCCCATTGCAGTTTATCAATATATTCCGGGAGAGAAAAATTTTAATTACGATGAAAAATATACAGAAGCGGTTCAGGCAAAATTAGCGGAACTGGCGCAATTGCAAAAGCAGG
>Ga0163144_10018342_pt1 | contig 14166 bp, 10 predicted proteins | sample OliLak19BULKMAT1_FD_123175 | JGI IMG/M metagenome (GOLD analysis project Ga0163144, IMG submission 123175) | Freshwater microbial mat bacterial communities from Lake Vanda, McMurdo Dry Valleys, Antarctica - Oligotrophic Lake LV.19.BULKMAT1 | ecosystem: Environmental > Aquatic > Freshwater >... | reverse complement strand
CGGCCGGGCTTATACGTCCGCCCTTCCAGAGCGTCAAGAACTACCGTCATCGCGTGTTTCTTTCTACCGTCTGAGCCGGGACATGTGGGCCGCACGAAACAGGAACATGCGTCAGCTCCGCGCAACAGATCTCGACACCGGCAGCCAAGCCGCGCTACGCGCGAGGGCCGTTGAGGGCCACTGCGCCCAATGCCAACCCGCGACATCATGAGGAACACAGATCCGATGGCCGAACCTTCTGCCCTGACGATCCGCCGCACATGGCCCCGCGCGTCGCCGGAGATCATCGCCCGCTTCAAGGACGTACCGACTGGATTCGTGGTCGACGCCCTGGGGCGCGCCGGCGCCATCGATCACCATATCCGGCCGGTCTGGCCGGGCGGCGCTTTCGTCGGAGCGGCCCTGCCGGTCTGGACGACGCCGCGCGACAATCTAGCGCCATACGCCGCGCTATCGGTCGCGCGGCCCGGCGACGTCATGCTGATCGCTACCGGCGATGCCGAGGGTTTTTCCGTCATCGGCGATCTGATCATCGGGATGATGCGCAATAGCGGCATCGTCGCCGTCGTGACCGACGGCTTGGTCCGCGACGTTGCCGGGATCCGCGATGTCGGCATTCCCGTTCATGCGCGCGGCGTCTCGCCCAATTCGCCATTCAAGAACGGGCCAGGTGGAGTCGGCATGGCCATCACGCTCGGCGGCGTCGTCGTGCAGCCTGGTGACATCGTGGTCGGTGACGCCGACGGTGTCGTTGTCGTGCCGCTGGCGCGCGTCGACGAGGTGCTCGGCGAGTTGGTCGCGGTCCGCAAGAAGGAAGCCGAGATGGATGCCGCGGTGCGCGGCGGCATGACGTCGCCGCCCTGGCTGGACGATGCGCTCAAGACGAAGCCGATCCGCTGGCTGGATTGAACTGCCGAATTTCTCTGCGACATTCGAGAAAGGAAAACAGCTCCAATGACTGAAGATAGAGGTGTTGCCATCGTGACCGGCGCCGTGGCGGGTATCGGGCGTGCAGTTGCCCGACGCCTCGCGCGCGGCGGCTTTGCGGTCGCTTGTGCCGATGTGCAGGATGCGACGCCGACCGTTGCCGCCGTGACGGCCGATGGCGGCTTGGCGAGAGGCTTCCCATGCGACGTCAGGGATTCCACCCGCGTGGCATCCACCTTTGCAGCGATCACGGCGTGGCGCGCACCGGTGCGCGCGCTCGTCAATTGCGCCGCGCCCTTCGACCCGACGATGTCCCTGATCGATACACCGCTCGAGCGCTGGCAGATCGTGCTCGATGTCTGCCTGACCGGAACCTTCCTGATGTGCAAGCAGGCGGTTCCGCTGATGAGCCAAGCCGGTGGCGGCACGATCGTGAACATCTCGTCCAACATGGGCCATGTGGGCGGAGCGGGGCGCACGCCCTATTGCACGGCCAAGGCGGGGTTGATCAATTTCGGCCGCGCACTCGCGCTTGAGGTTGCGGCAAAGAAGATCAGGGTCAACAGCGTCTCTCCCGGCGGGGTGCTGACCGAACGCGTGATCACGCGTCACGGCTCCGCCGAGGCGGCCACCGCGAACATGAGCCCGGTGCACCCGATGGGACGCATCGGCACGCCTGAAGAGATCGCCGAGGCGGTCTGGTTTCTGAGCACGGAGGCATCAAGCTTCGTCACCGGCACGGATCTGCTGGTCGACGGCGGCTACACGGCGATCTGATGCCCATCAAAGGAGAGCGCCGCCGCGGTGGCACGCGACGGCGTTGACAAGAGGCACCGGTGAGGTCCGCGCGCGCAAGCGCGTGGTCCTCACCGTGAGCCTAGCGCCAGTGTGCGCTAGGCGCGCTGGCGACGTCGCGTGCCGGTCACGGCGCGACGCTCTCTGGCCGGCTTCTCGCCGGCCGACTCTCCGCCCTCGTCTTGGCCAACCGTCTCCTGCTGCGCGAGGAGGCTGCGATCGCGATCCGCTGCGATGACCCGCAGGCGGTTCATGACCGCACCGGTACCGGCCGGGATCAGGCGTCCGACGATCACGTTCTCCTTCAGGCCGATCAGATTGTCGCTCTTGCCGATGACCGCCGCTTCCGTGAGAACGCGAGTCGTCTCCTGGAACGAGGCCGCCGAGATGAACGAGCGTGTCTGCAGCGACGCCTTGGTGATGCCCTGCAGAACCGGCTGCGCCGATGCCGACCGCAGATTCTGCGCGGCGGCCTTGGCGTTCACTTCGTCGAACTCGTCCCTGTCGACCTGCTCGCCGACCAGGAACGTCGTTTCACCTCCATCGATGATCTCCACCTTCTGCAGCATCTGGCGCACGATCACTTCGATGTGCTTGTCGTTGATCTTCACACCTTGCAGCCGGTAGACGTCCTGGATCTCGTTGACGAGATAGGCCGCCAATTCCTCGACGCCCAGCACGCGCAGGATGTCGTGCGGCACGCGATGCCCGTCGACGAGCGTATCGCCGCGCGTCACGAAATCGCCTTCCTGCACGGCGATGTGCTTGCCCTTCGGGATCAGATACTCGACCGCGGGCTGAGTCTCGTCCGCTGGGCGGACCACGACGCGGCGCTTGGTCTTGTAGTCCTTGCCGAATTCCACGCGGCCTTCGCCTTCACTGATGATCGCGAAGTCCTTCGGACGCCGCGCCTCGAACAGCTCCGCCACACGCGGCAGACCGCCGGTGATGTCGCGCGTCTTCGAGGATTCGCGTGAGATACGGGCGAGGATGTCGCCGGCCTTCACCTTGTCGCCGCTGCCGACGGAAAGGATCGCCTCGACGGGCAGGAAGTAACGCGCCTCCACCCCGTTGGAGAGCATGATCTGCTCGCCCTTCTCGTCGCGCAGGACGATGCGTGGCCGCAGATCCGCGCCGCGGGGCTGCTGACGCCAGTCGATCACGTTCTTGGTCGTGATGCCCGTCGCTTCGTCGAGAACCTCGCGAACCGACAAGCCCTCGACCAGGTCGACGTAATGGGCGACGCCGCCCTTCTCGGTGATGATCGGCAACGTGTACGGATCCCACTCGGCCAGCTTCTGCCCCTTCTTGACGACAGCGCCGTCGTCGGCGAGCAACCGCGCGCCGTAGGGGATGCGATGTCGGGCGCGCTCGCGGCCGGCATCGTCAACGAGGACGATCTCGACATTGCGCCCCATCACGATCCGCTCGCCCGACGAGTTCATGACAACGGCACGATTCTTCACCGTGACCTTCGTGTCGAAGGCGGACTCGACGGAATTCTCCAGCTTGACCTGTGCGGCGCCGCCGATGTGGAAGGTACGCATCGTCAGCTGGGTGCCCGGCTCACCGATCGACTGCGCGGCGATGATGCCCACAGCTTCGCCGGAATTCACCGGCGTGCCGCGCGCGAGATCGCGCCCGTAGCAGCGCGCGCACACGCCGCCATTGGACTGGCAGGTGAGCACGGAGCGGATCTTCACGGATTCGAGGCCGATCTTCTCGATGCGCTCGACATGCGCCTCCTCGATGAGTTCGCCCCTCTTGGCCAGCACGTCGCTGTTGAGCGGATCGACGATATCCACAGCAGCGGTTCGGCCGAGGATGCGCTCGCCGAGCGGCGAGATCACCTCGCCACCCTCGACGACGGCACGCACGGTCAATCCCATCTCGGTACCGCAATCGTCCTCAATGATGATGACGTCCTGCGCCACGTCGACGAGGCGTCGAGTGAGATACCCCGAGTTCGCGGTTTTCAGCGCCGTATCGGCGAGGCCCTTACGCGCGCCGTGGGTCGAGTTGAAGTACTCGAGCACGGTGAGGCCTTCCTTGAAGTTCGAGATGATCGGCGTCTCAATGATCTCTCCCGATGGCTTGGCCATGAGGCCGCGCATGCCGGCGAGCTGTTTGATCTGCTGGGGCGAGCCACGCGCCTGGCTGTGCGCCATCATCCACACCGAGTTCATCGGCGTGCCCGGCACGACGCGGCTGATCTCCTTCATCATCGCCGCCGCGACGTCGTCGGTGCACTTCGACCATGCGTCGATGGCCTTGTTGTACTTCTCGCCCTGCGTGATCAGGCCGTCCTGGTATTGCTGCTCGTAGCCGGCGACCAGGGTCTTCGTCTTCTCGACGAGCCCCTTCTTGGCCGTCGGAATGATCAGGTCGTCCTTGCCGAAGGAAATGCCGGCGCGGCAGGCATGGCTGAATCCCAGCGCCATTATGCGATCGGCGAAGATCACGGTCTCCTTCTGACCGCAATGCCGGTAGATCGTATCGATGACGTTCGAGACTTCCTTCTTGGTCAGCAGCTGATTGATGAGACCGAACGGCACGTTGGGGTGTCGCGGCAGGATCTGCGACAGCAGCATACGCCCGGGCGTCGTATTGACGATCTGCGTGATCGGCTTGTTCTGTGCATCGACCGTCTCGAGTCGGCAGCGAATCTTCGCGTGCAGCGTGATCTTCTTGTGGAACAGCCCCTGCTCGAGCTCGGCCACATCGCCGAACACCATGCCCTCGCCGGCCTCGCCGTCCATCTGCATGGACAGGTAGTAGAGTCCGAGCACGATGTCCTGCGACGGCACGATGATCGGCTTGCCGTTCGCCGGGCTGAGGATGTTGTTCGTCGACATCATAAGGACGCGCGCCTCGAGCTGCGCCTCGAGGCTCAGCGGCACGTGCACGGCCATCTGGTCGCCGTCGAAATCCGCATTGAAGGCGGTGCAGACCAGCGGATGCAGCTGGATCGCCTTGCCCTCGATCAGTACGGGCTCGAACGCCTGGATACCAAGGCGATGCAGGGTCGGGGCGCGGTTCAACAGCACCGGATGCTCGCGGATCACTTCGGCCAGGATTTCCCAGACCTCGGGTCGCTCCTTTTCGACCATGCGCTTGGCGGCCTTGATCGTGGTCGCCATACCGTAGATCTCGAGCTTCGAGTAGATGAACGGCTTGAACAGCTCGAGCGCCATCTTCTTCGGCAGGCCGCACTGGTGCAGCTTGAGTTCGGGACCGACGACGATCACCGAACGGCCGGAGTAGTCGACGCGCTTGCCGAGCAGGTTCTGGCGGAAGCGTCCCTGCTTGCCCTTGAGCATGTCCGAGAGTGACTTCAGCGGGCGCTTGTTCGCACCTGTAATGACGCGGCCGCGGCGGCCGTTGTCGAACAACGCATCGACGGCCTCCTGCAGCATGCGCTTCTCGTTGCGTACGATGATGTCCGGCGCCTTGAGCTCGATCAGCCGCTTCAGACGATTGTTGCGGTTGATCACGCGACGATAGAGGTCGTTCAGATCGGATGTCGCGAACCGGCCGCCATCGAGCGGCACGAGGGGACGCAGTTCAGGCGGAATCACCGGAATCACGTCCATGATCATCCATTCCGGGCGGTTGCCGGAATCGATGAAGTATTCGACGAGCTTCAGGCGCTTGACGAGCTTCTTGCGCTTGGCCTCGGAGGTCGCCTCCTTGAGGTCGATGCGCATCGTGTCGCGCTGCTTCTCGAGATCGATCTCGGTCAGCATGTCCTTGATCGCCTCGGCGCCGATCTTGGCTTCGAACTGGCCGTCGCCGAATTCGTCCTGCGCCTTGATGAACTGATCCTCGGTGAGGACCTGGTGCACCTTGAGCGTCGTGGTCCCCGGCTCGGTGACGACGTAGCTTTCGAAATAAAGGACCTTCTCCAGATCCCGCAGCGTCATGTCGACGAGCAGGCCGATGCGGCTCGGCAGCGACTTCAGGAACCAGATATGGGCCACGGGCGAGGCGAGCTCGATATGTCCCATGCGCTCGCGCCGCACCTTCGACAGCGTGACTTCGACACCGCATTTCTCGCAGATGATGCCGCGATACTTCATGCGCTTGTACTTGCCGCACAAGCACTCGTAGTCCTTGATCGGCCCGAAGATGCGCGCGCAGAACAAACCGTCGCGTTCCGGCTTGAACGTGCGGTAGTTGATCGTCTCGGGCTTCTTGATCTCGCCGTAGGACCAAGAGCGGATCCGCTCAGGGCTGGCGATCGAGATTCGGATCTGGTCGAACTGCTGGGGGCCGGCTGGCTGGCCGAACACCGTCGCGACGTCCTGGTTCATCCTGGTCTCCTGATGTGCGATCGGCGGGGGTCACCGTCGATCGAAAGAATGGTCCGTTTGAAACAATGATCCACGTGGGCGCCTACGCTGGCTGGCGACGCGAGCCTCGCGCCACCTGCCAGCGCAGCGTCACGGCGTCTTCTGGTTCAGTTCGACATTGAGGCCGAGCGAACGCAACTCCTTGACGAGCACGTTGAAGGATTCGGGGATGCCCGCTTCGAAATTGTCGTCGCCGCGCACGATCGCCTCGTAGACCTTGGTGCGTCCCGACACGTCGTCGGACTTCACGGTGAGCATCTCCTGCAGCGTGTAGGCCGCGCCGTAGGCCTCGAGCGCCCAGACCTCCATCTCGCCGAAGCGCTGGCCGCCGAACTGCGCCTTGCCGCCCAACGGCTGCTGCGTGACGAGGCTGTAAGGGCCGATCGAGCGCGCGTGGATCTTGTCGTCCACGAGGTGATGGAGCTTGAGCATGTAGATGTAGCCGATGGTCACCTGGCGATCGAACTGCTCGCCCGTTCGTCCATCCCAGAGCCAGACCTGTCCGGATTTGTCCAAGCCTGCCTCAGCCAGCATCTCGACGATGTCGGCCTCACGCGCGCCATCGAACACCGGCGTCGCCATCGGCACGCCGGGGCGCAAGTTGTGTGCGAGTTCCAGGATCTCCGGATCGGAGAGTTCTCCGTCGCCGTGCTTGAGCGCGTCCTTGCCGTAGAGCTTCTGCAATTGCTTGCGCAGATCGATAAGCTTGCCGGATTTTTGGACGCGATTGAGCATTTCACCGATTTGGGCGCCGAGCTTGGCGGATGCCCAGCCCAGATGCGTTTCCAGGATCTGGCCCACGTTCATGCGGCTCGGCACGCCCAGCGGATTGAGCACGACGTCGACCGGGCTGCCGTCTTCGAGATAAGGCATGTCCTCCGCCGGCATGATGCGGCTGATGACACCCTTGTTGCCGTGACGGCCGGCCATCTTGTCGCCCGGCTGGAGCTTGCGCTTCACGGCAACGAAGACCTTGACCATCTTCATCACGCCCGGCGGCAATTCGTCGCCACGCTGCAGCTTCTCGACCTTGTCCTCGAAGCGCGCCTCGAGCGCCTTCACGGATTCGTCGTGCTGCTTCTTGATGGCTTCGATCTCGCCTTCGAGCTTGTCGTTCTTGATGGTGATCTGTCGCCACTGGCCGAGGGTGAATTCTGCGAGCACCTCTTCGGTCAGCTTGGTGCCGGGCTTGATCGCCTTCAATCCGCCCGCCGTCGCCTGACCGAGGAGACGCTCCTTGAGGCGCGCGCTGAAACTGCGCTCGAGGATCGACTTCTCGTCGTCGCGGTCCTTAGCGAGACGCTCGATTTCCGCGCGCTCGATCGCGACCGCGCGCTCATCCTTGTCGATGCCGCGACGGGAAAAGACGCGTACTTCGACGATCGTTCCGGTGACCCCGGGCGGCAGACGCAGGCTCGTGTCGCGTACGTCGGACGCCTTCTCGCCGAAGATCGCGCGCAAGAGTTTCTCCTCCGGCGTCATCGGCGATTCGCCCTTCGGCGTGACCTTGCCCACGAGGATGTCGCCGGGCCGCACTTCCGCACCGATATAGGTGATGCCGGCCTCGTCCAGATTCTTGAGCGCTTCCTCGCCGACATTCGGGATGTCGCGCGTGATCTCTTCCTGGCCGAGCTTGGTATCGCGCGCCATCACCTCGAATTCCTCGATGTGGATCGAGGTGAAGACGTCATCGGAGACGATGCGCTCGGAGATGAGGATGGAGTCCTCGAAGTTGTAGCCATTCCACGGCATGAACGCGACGAGCACATTGCGGCCGAGCGCGAGTTCGCCGAGTTCCGTCGAGGGGCCATCGGCGATGATGTCGCCATGGACGACGACATCGCCCTTCTTCACCAGCGGACGCTGGGTGATGCAGGTGTTCTGGTTGGAGCGCTGGAACTTGAGCAGGTTGTAGATGTCGACGCCCGACTGGGTATGGCCGACATCCTGCGTCACGCGAATGACGATGCGCGCGGCATCGACCTGGTCGACGACGCCCGCACGTCGCGCGGAAATGGCGGCGCCTGAGTCACGCCCCACCACACCCTCCATGCCGGTGCCCACGAGCGGGGCTTCGGCACGGATCAGCGGCACGGCCTGACGCTGCATGTTCGCGCCCATGAGCGCGCGGTTGGCGTCGTCGTTCTCGAGGAACGGCACCAGCGCCGCAGCCACGGAAACGAGCTGTTTGGGTGAGACGTCGATGAAGTCCACCTGCTCCGGCCGCACGAGCGCGAAGTCGCCGCCCTTCCGGCAATTGGTCAACTCGCCGACGATGCGGTTCTTGGCGTCGAGTTCGATGTTCGCCTGAGCGACATGGTACTTCGCCTCGTCCATCGCCGAGAGATAGACGACGTCGCCAGTGACCCTGCCTTCCTGCACGCGACGATAGGGCGTCTCGATGAAGCCGTACTGATTGATGCGCGCATAGGTCGCCAGCGAGTTGATCAGGCCGATATTCGGGCCTTCCGGCGTCTCGATCGGGCAGATGCGGCCGTAATGCGTCGGGTGCACGTCGCGCACCTCGAAGCCCGCGCGCTCGCGCGTCAGACCACCCGGCCCGAGTGCCGAGAGGCGACGCTTATGCGTGATCTCCGACAGCGGATTCGTCTGGTCCATGAACTGCGACAGCTGCGAGGAGCCGAAGAACTCGCGCACCGCTGCAGCCGCAGGCTTGGCGTTGATCAGATCATGCGGCATGACCGAGTCGATCTCGACCGTCGACATGCGCTCGCGGATGGCGCGCTCCATGCGGAGCAGGCCGACGCGATACTGGTTCTCCATCAGCTCGCCGACCGAGCGCACACGCCGGTTGCCGAGATGGTCAATGTCGTCGATCTCGCCGCGGCCATCCTTGAGGTCGACCATCGTCTTGATGATCGAGAGCACGTCCTCCTTGCGCAGCACCCGCATGGTGTCCGGGCAATCGAGCTCGAGCCGTGCATTCATCTTCACCCGCCCGACGGCCGACAGGTCGTAGCGATCGGAGTCGAAGAACAGCCCCTTGAACAAGGTCTCCGCCGTCTCCAGCGTCGGCGGTTCGCCTGGACGCATGACGCGGTAGATCTCGATCAGCGCTTCGTCACGATTGGTGTTCTTGTCGGCCTTCAGCGTGTTGCGCAGATAGGGTCCGACTGAAATATGGTCGATGTGCAGGGTCGGAATCGTGTCGATGTGGTTGTCGTCGAGCAGCTTCAACGTCGCGAGCGTGATCTCGTCACCCGCCTCGGCCAGGACCTCGCCCGTCTTCTCGTCGATCAGATCGACGGCGACGTAGCGTCCCTTCAGCTCCTCGGCGCTCGCCAGCACGCGCGTCACGCCGTCTTCCTTCAGCTTGCGCGCGATGCGCGGCAGCATCTTCGTGCCGGCCTCGGCCAGCAGCTTGCCGGTCTTGGCGTCGAGCAGATCGACCGTCAGCTTCACGCCGCGCAGGCGCTCGGCATCAAAATCGGTCTCCCACCCACGCTTGCCACGCGTGAAGACGACCTGCGTGTAGAAGTAGTTCAGGATCTCCTCGGCGCTCATGCCGACGGCTTCGCCGGGCTCCAGCGTCTTGCCGGCTTTCTCACGCTCGACACGCAAGGCGGCGGTCGCCGCATTGTCGAGCGCATAGAGGAAACTCGTCGCCGGAAGCTTGCGGCGGCGATCGATGCGCACGTACACGAGGTCCTTCGCGTCGAACTCGAAATCGAGCCAGGAACCGCGATACGGGATCACGCGCGCTGCAAAGAGATACTTGCCAGACGAATGCGTCTTGCCCTTGTCGTGATCGAAGAACACGCCGGGGCTGCGATGCATCTGGCTGACGATGACCCGCTCCGTCCCATTGATGATGAACGTGCCCTTCTCCGTCATGAGCGGCATGTCGCCCATGTAGACATCCTGCTCCTTGATGTCGCGGATCGAACGCGAGCCGGTGTCCTCGTCGACATCCCAGACGACGAGACGCAACGTCACCTTCAACGGCGCGGCGAACGTCATGCCGCGCTGCTGGCACTCCTCGACGTCGTATTTCGGATCTTCGAGCTCATAGCGCACGAATTCGAGCTGCGAGCGCTCGGTGAAATCCTTGATCGGAAAGACCGACTTGAAAACCTCCTGAAGTCCCAAGGTCTTCCGCAGATCGGACGCCACGCCCATCTGCAGAAACGCCTTGTACGAACTCATCTGCACTTCGATCAGGTTCGGCAGCGGAGCGACCTCCGGGATGCGCCCAAAGCTCTTGCGGATACGCTTACGACCCGTGAAGGACTGCAGCATCGGCTTCCTCATTCTTCTAACGGCGAGCGGTCGCGTGACATCACGCGGTGCCCGAAAAACCCTGTCTTACCGGCAGTCTCGGAATCCCGTCCGCGGCGCCGGTGCGCCGGCCCGCGCATTCCTGCGCAGGCCGACCACCACGAACGAGTTCGTCTCGTTACTTGACTTCGACAGTCGCGCCGGCAGCCTCGAGCTGCTTCCTGAACTTCGCGGCGTCGTCCTTGTTGATGTCTTCCTTCACCGCCTTCGGTGCGGCTTCGACCAGATCCTTGGCTTCCTTGAGGCCGAGGCCCGTGATCGCGCGAACTTCCTTGATCACGTTGATCTTGTTGGCGCCGGCTTCCTTGAGGATCACGGTGAATTCCGTCTGCTCAGCGACCGGCGCGGCAGCGGCGGCGGCTGGAGCAGCGGCTGCCGCGGCCGGAGCGGCGGCGGAGACGCCCCATTTCTCTTCCAGCATCTTGGTGAGCTCGGCGGCCTCAAGGACCGTGAGCGACGAAAGGCTATCAACGAGTGTGCCGAGATCGGCCATTGGTCTTCTCCTGCGATTGGCTTGAACGTCTAGATCGGTTCGTCTGGGTCTGGCTCAGCCTTCGGCCGCCTTCTTGGCCTTGGCATCTACGACGCGCGCGAGCTGTGCAGCTGGCGCACGAATAACGGCCGCGAGCCTGGTCGCCGGCGCGGCGATGGTGCCCAGCAGCTTCGCCCGGAGTTCCGGGAGCGAAGGCAGGGTGGCCAGCACCTTGACAGCATTCTGGTCGAGCATCTTCTCGCCCAGTCCGCCGCCGATGACCTTGAGCTTCTCGTTCTTGCTCGCGTACTCGACCGCCACCTTTGCAGCCGCGACAGGGTCGTGGCTGTAGGCGATGGCAGTCGGGCCCTTGAACAGGTTGCCGAGATGCTGGAAGGAGGTTCCTTCCAGCGCGCGACGCGTGAGCCGGTTCTTCGCGACTTTGAAACCCGCGCCTGCTGCCCGCATTTTCCGACGAAGATCGGAAACTTCGGTGACCGTGAGTCCGGTCTGCTGCGTCACAACGACGAGCGAGGCGGCCTTCAGGGTCTTGTGCAGCGAGGCGACCAGTTTCTCCTTCTCGGAACGGTCCACGGATCGTCTCCTGTTTGGCTCGCCGTTTCGTGCGGACGATTGCTCGCCGCAGACGTTCGAGCCGGTTGCACCTAGGCCTCGGCCGACCCCGTAAACGGAACCGTTCGAGACCCGTTCTCGAACCTGCCCCAGAAGTTCAAGCCGTTCGTGGCGCTCCTTGCGAAGCGATCGAACCGGTTTTCCCTCTGTCTATGCAGGCGAACATCGCGTTTAAGCCGTCGATCTCTCGGGATCTCGGGCGCCTGCAGTCTTGGACAGGATGGCCGTGGCGATGATCCAGTTCGAACCATCGCCACGTCCTATCACCCACCGCTCGAGTACCGATACCGGCACCCGCGCGGCGGGAAGTCGGCTCATCAGGCTGCTGCGGCGGCGCCGCCGAGCCCGGTGAGATCGATCTTGACGCCGGGCCCCATCGTCGAACTCAGCGTCGCCTTCTTGATGTAGGTGCCCTTGACGCCGGTCGGCCGAGCCCGGCCAACGGCATCGAACAGCGCCTTCAAATTCGCAGCGATCTGCTCTTCCGTGAAGCTCGCCTTGCCGAGACCGACATTGACCATGCCGGTCTTGTCGGCGCGGAACTCCACTTGACCACCCTTCACGTCGCGAACGGCCTGCGCCACGTTCGGGGTCACGGTGCCGAGCTTCGGATTCGGCATCAACCCGCGCGGGCCGAGCACCTTGCCGAGCTTACCCACGACGGCCATCATGTCCGGCGCAGCGATGACGCGATCGAACTCGATGACGCCCGCCAAGACCTTTTCGGCGAGGTCTTCAGCGCCGACGATGTCGGCGCCCGCTGCCATGGCTTCCTGCGCGCGCGGCCCCTTCGCGAAGACCGCGACGCGGACCTTCTTACCGGTTCCGGATGGCAGCGCCACCACGCCACGCACGTTCTGATCCGCATGGCGCGTATCCACGCCGAGTGCGAGCGAGAGTTCGATCGTCTCGTCGAACTTCGCCGTCGCGCGGGACTTCACCAGCTTGACGGCGTCCGGCACGGCATAGGACCGGTTGCGATCGACGCCATCATATGCGGCGCGCACGCGTTTGCCTTGAAATGCCATGGCTCAGCCCTCCACCACTTGCAGGCCCATCGACCGAGCGGAACCCGCGATCATCTTCATCGCCGCCTCCACATCATGGGCGTTGAGATCGGCCATCTTCTTCTCGGCGATTTCGCGGATCTGCGACGTCGTCACCTTGCCGGCGCTCTCGCGCGCCGGCGTCTTCGATCCGGATTCAATCTTCGCCGCTTTCTTCAGGAAATACGCCGCCGGAGGCGTGCGCATGATGAAGGTGAATGTGCGGTCCGAAAATGCCGTGATGGTCACGGGGATCGGTGTGGCCGCCTCGATCTTCTGCGTCTGCGCATTGAACTGCTTGCAGAACTCCATGATGTTGAGGCCGCGCTGACCGAGCGCCGGTCCGATTGGCGGCGACGGATTGGCCTGCCCCGCCGGAACCTGCAGCTTGATGTAACCGATTATCTTCTTTGCCATCGTCTAGCTTCCTTCTGGCTGCCGGCGGGTGTCGTGTGCGTGGAACCCCGGGACCGGTCATTCGCCTTTCGTGTTTCGCCAACCGCAACCATTCTCCCGCCACGACGGGAGCCGGATGCGACTCTGTTCAAACCTTCTCCACCTGCGTGTATTCGAGTTCGACAGGCGTCGGGCGGCCGAAGATCGACACCGAAACCTTGAGTCGCGATTTCTCGTCGTCGATCTCTTCGACCACGCCGTTGAACGACGTGAACGGCCCGTCGGACACGCGAACCTGTTCGCCAACCTCGAAAGTGATCGCGGGTTTCGGCTTCTCGATCCCTTCCTTGACCTGATTGATCAGGCGATCGGCTTCTTTCGCCGTGATCGGCTGCGGCTTCGTCTTGTCGCCAAGGAAAGCCGTGACTTTCGGCGTGTTTTTCACGAGATGCCACGTCTCGTCCGTCATCTCCATCTTCACCAGCACGTAGCCCGGGAAGAACTTGCGCTCTGTGCTGACTTTCTTGTGCTTGCGCATTTCAACGACGGAATCAGTCGGCACCATGACGTCTTCGATGAGATGCCCCATCGACTTGATCTGCGCCTGTTCCTTGATCGTCTGCGCCACCTTCTTCTCGAAACCGGAATAGACGTGAACGACATACCAACGCATCGCCATCTCAGCCTCCGCCCCCAAGAATTGCTTTGACGGCATGACTGATCACCCAGTCGACGATGAAGAAAAAGATCGCCGCAACGATCGACATGGCGAACACCATCGCCGTCGTCACGAGGGTTTCCTTGCGGGTCGGCCAGGTTACCTTGTTGGCCTCCTGACGCACTTGGCGAAAGAACTCGGCAAGCGACGGCTTCGGCGGAATTGGCGCGCCGCCGCTTGTCGTACCGGTGGTCTGGTTGGTGCTCATGCCATGTCCAGTCGAGGCTTCGCCTCAGTTCCTTCAACGTTGCAACTAGCCATTCGTGTTCGTTCGGTGGCAGGAGCGGAGGGACTCGAACCCCCAACACCCGGTTTTGGAGACCGGTACTCTACCAATTGAGCTACGCTCCTAATTTCTCGGCGCAGAGCGAAAAACAACCGCGCCAATCTTCTTCGCCCCCGCTTTACTCGATGATCTTGGCGACGACGCCGGCGCCGACGGTGCGGCCGCCTTCGCGGATCGCGAAGCGCAAGCCCTCGTCCATCGCGATCGGCGCGATCAGGTGAACCTCCATCGCGATGTTGTCG
>Ga0163144_10018341_pt1 | contig 14167 bp, 10 predicted proteins | sample OliLak19BULKMAT1_FD_123175 | JGI IMG/M metagenome (GOLD analysis project Ga0163144, IMG submission 123175) | Freshwater microbial mat bacterial communities from Lake Vanda, McMurdo Dry Valleys, Antarctica - Oligotrophic Lake LV.19.BULKMAT1 | ecosystem: Environmental > Aquatic > Freshwater >... | reverse complement strand
GCGTACGTCCGCGGCATGAGCAACTCCCGTGAATCCGTCGACGCGTGTGCACGAGCGCGAATGAGCGAAGGGCGCAGCCGCGTCGGCGTGCTCGATGCGGTCGCAGTCGGCCTCTGCGCGATCGGGCTGCTGGCGATCTGGGAATTTCAGCTGCTCGTAGTTCCGCGCTACGCGGCGATGTTCGTGAACTTCATCGAAGCGCTCCCCACGATGACGCGCCTCGTCTTGCAGCCGGTCGTCGCGTCCGTCGCGAGCGCCGTCGTGCTCGGCCTGTTGGGCGCCGGGCTCTACTCACGCGTCGCGAACCGCCGCGAGCGCGGCGCCGCCCTGATGCTGTTGGCGGCGGTGCTCCCCTTCGTGACGGTCGCGTTCATGTTCTACGCCGCGGTGCACAAGCCGATGGAAACGAACTGTTGGACCGAGGACTCGCGTGAAGGCGATCAGAGCTGCCGGGCCGATGAATGCGTTCGCTGAGGGAGCGCACCATCTCGTCGAGCGCCGCGAGGATCGCCTTCACGCTCTTAGAGCGTCGCCACGCGAAGTTGCTGGCGCCGTAAACATAAACGATGCTGGCCACATGGTCCCTGCCACGTACGAGTCGAGGCTTGCCGCGATCGCGCGGACGCGCACGGAGTACCGCGCGAGGGCGGCAGCCGCGCTGGTGGGAGGGCTCGTTGGATCGATCGCGGTGGTGATGATGGGGGCCTGGTTCATCGCGCCCTTCGGGCTCGCGATCGCGATCGCGTTCGCTGCGTTGGCGTTGCGCGTCGCGTCGCTGTTCCGGCCTCTGCACGCCGATCTGCTGACCCACGGCCGCATCACGCCCGCTGTCCTGCTCGCGGTGGTCCCCACAGGACTCGGCATAAGAGCGTTCGGTTTCAGCGATGGTGCCCGCAGCCAGCGGCGATCCGTGCTCCGCATCGAGGTGCAACCGTCAGGACAAGATCCTTACCGGGTCGTTCTGACGACGTTCGACGGCCCGAGACCAACCGGCCTCGAGGGGCGACCGATCAGGGTCTACGTCGACCCCGCCGACCCTCGCCGCATCTGCCCGGACTGGAGAACATTCGAAGCCGAGTTCTGACCCTCGTAGCGCGGCGCCTGCAATGACGAGCGACATCCCTGGGGACTGGGCTTTCTAATGCTGCACGATGCCCGGCGCGGGCAGCGGGCAGCGCTCGCTGTCGCGGTAGATGCGCAGAAGGCACGAACCGGCAGAGGCGTTGAAGCTACGTCGGCACGATGAAGCCTTCTGCGCGAGCGCACGCGGCGAGTCCCTCGTCGAACGAGACGAACACCCGATCGCGAGGCGTCTCCCGACACGCGACGAGTGCAGCCGCGAGCTGAAGCGAGTCCGCGCTGCGGAGCGGTTGCCGTCCGAGTAGCCGTTGCGCGAGGTCGCGGACGAGATCGCTCGGCGGCACCTCGAACGCGAGGTCGAGCTGGCGGCTGATCGCGCGACGTGCGTGCGTCACGACGTCTGCCTGGAGCTGACCGGCGCGGAGGCGCCGCTGCAGCGCGCCTTCCGCCTCGACGCGTGTGCCCCACCAAACGAGGCGACAGGGGTGTGCGCGTGCGAGGCGCCTCGCATCACTCGTCCCGCGTTGTGTGAGCGCCAGAAGAACCAGCCCGCTAGTGTCCCAAAAAGCAGCGGTCACACGCGGTCCTCGCGGTCCTCGAGAAGCGTATCGACCAACGACGGGCCAGCGAGGCGCGGTGCGCGCCGACTGGTGGCACACACCTCCTTCGCGATCTGACTCGCGGTCTTCCGGATGCGCGGCGGCAAGACCAACCCCTCGGCGACGAGCGCGTCGAGCTCGGCGTCGCGCTCCGGTGGGGCGGACGCATGAAGCGGCAGGATCCGCGCGATCGCCTTCGAGCGGTGCTTGACGACAAGCTCCGCACCGCCGCGCACCTCCTCGAGATACTCGCTCAAGTGTGCCTTGAGCTCAGCGATTCCGACGACGCGTGACTTCGACATCTGACCATCATGACCAGATCGCCAGAGGTGGGCAAACGCAGCGGTCACACGCAGCTCAGTGCGCGTGACACCGAATCCGAGCACGAAACCAGTTGAACCTGGCCGTGAGTGCGCGAATCATCGCCCGCCATGGCTAGACGAACTCCGCCCCGCAGCTGGCAGCGTCGACTCGGTGCAGCGGATGTCCTGGCGACCCTGTTCGAAGTCCAGACGTCGCCAGGTGCTGCGGTTCTGCGCCGGATGGTGGGCGACGCGCCCGTGGATATACGCGACATGCTCGTCGCGCTCGCATACGGCGACGAGGAGATGTCGGTTATCGAGGCGCTCGCCGACGACGCGCTCGCCGATGCCATAGGCGACATGTTCGAGCCGGACGAGGTGCTCGCGCTCATCAACGGCCTGCGGCGATGGGCCGCGCAGAGCGCAGTCGGGCGCGACGTGCAGCCGCGTGGCGTCGCGACGGAGACGCCTCATTCGCTCAGCGAAATCGCGGAGTCGTTCGGTGTCGCCGAGTACATCCACGCGCCGCTGTCGGTGCTCGCGCCGCTGGTCGGCGATGGGTGGCTCGCCGACAACCTGCGCTGGTACTCGGTGTCGCTGAAGGACGCGGAGCGGACCAACTTCGGCCTCGGCGGCGCCGCCAAAAACGTGCGCGACGCGACGTTGCGGTTTCTGAAAGAGGTGGCGCCCGTGTTGCGCGACGCGGCTCGCGAGAGAGCGCGCGCGTGGGACGAGCCGCTCGCCGAGCCAAAGCTCGCGCAGTTCTCCGCCGCGCTTCGCGCGCAGCTCTCCAACATCGCTCCGGTGGGGCCGGTGCCGCCGGTCAGCGACCACCCGGAGCTGAGCCTGGTCGCGGATCTAGTCAACGGACGCATGGCCGTTTGCGTACGCAACAAGCCCGCCTGGCACCTGCAAGTCGTCGGGTTCGGGCGCCCGGGCGTCGCGCTGATGTCGACCGAACCGCACGCAGGACACGCGCGCTGGGCGATCGGCTGCATGCTCGACGCCGTCCACGACGCGCGCCACGCGCTGCACGCGCCGGTCGCGGCGATGGTGACCCAGCCCGCGTGGGAGCTGCTGCTCCAGAGCCTCGCGACGAGCAGCGCAAGCACGCCTGCGCCGAAGGGCGGCGGCGCGCAGCGGCTCTCGTTCCGCATCGACGAGCCGAAGCCGGGGCACTGGAGCGTCACTGCGTGCCTGCACAAGTCGACGAGCTCGGGGTGGTCCCGCGGTGCACAGGTAAAAATCGACGCGGCCGAGCGCGTACACGGCCTGACGAAGGAGGACCGGCGTGTGCTGTCGGCGATGAGCCGCGCGCGGCTCCACGGAGAGTACGGCAACGTGGCGACGACGCTGCTGCCAGTGCTCGACGAGCTGGCCGAGCACCCGCGCGTGCACGCCACTGCGCCCGGGAGCCCAGCGCTGCGACTCGAGCGCGTCTCGGCGGCGCTCGCCCTGATCGAACAAGGTGACGATCTCGCGCTCGGAGTTCGCGTCGGGCAGAGAACGCTCAGCGCCAGCGAGGGCGCCGCTCGCCTGCGCGAAGGCGGCGTCGTCATGTCGCTCGATGCGGAAGGCGGCGTGCTGCAATACGGCGTGATCGCAGCTGAGCTGCGCCCGCTGCTCGAAGGCGCAGTGGCGCTCTCCGCGGCCATCCCGCGAGACGCATGGCATCGGCTGATCGACGCGCTTCCGGCGGCCGCGCTCGCACTCGGCGTCGAGCTCCCGGAGAGCCTGGCGTCGCAGTCGCTGCCCGCGGACCTACAGCTGGTGCTGCGCGTGTCACCGGAGGTCGTCGGTGCGCGCGCGGAGCTGCTCGTGCGCTGTGTCGCGTCGCTGCCGCCGATGCCCGCGGGGCACGGCGCGTGCGCGCTCGTCGAGAGCCATGCAGCGGGGCGGATCCTGCGCGTGCGCGACCTCGAGGCCGAGCTGCGCGCCGCGCGCGAGACGGCGAACGCGCTCGGATTGGCGCTCTCGACCGATCGCATGGAGCAGCACCTGCCGACCGACGAGGACGTGCTTGCGGTCCTCGATGCGGCGCGCGCGCAGCCGGGGCTCGAGGTCGAGTGGCCCGATGCGCGCCTGCGCGTCGTCGGGCGGGTGAAGAGCGTGTCGGTCAGCGTCAAAGGAGCCGACCACTGGTTCTCCGTCGGCGGCAACGCGCGCGTCGATGAGCACAGCGTCGCGCTCGCTGTGTTGCTGACGGCCGTGCGCAACGGCGAGCGCTTCGTGAAGCTCGGACCTGGGCGGTTCGCGTCGATCGATCGCGAGCTGCGCGCGCGGCTCGAGCGCGCAGCCGATGTGCTCGTACCTCATGGCAAGAGCGCGCTCGGGATCACGGCGACTGCCGGCGATGTGCTCGAAGCGCTCGCGGGCGATGGCGCGCTCGAAGCGGATACGCGCTGGACGACACAACGCGCCAAGCTGCTGGCGCCGGTCGAGGCGCCGACGAAGGCGCCACGCGCGTTGAAAGCGGCGCTGCGCGACTACCAGCTCGACGGTTTCCGCTGGCTGCACCGGCTCTCGAGCCTCGATGTCGGTGGAATTCTCGCCGACGATATGGGCCTCGGCAAGACGGTGCAGGCCCTCGCGATCTTGCTCGAGCGCGCCAAGCGCGGCCCAGCGCTCGTCGTCGCGCCGACGTCGCTCTCGGACAACTGGCTCGCCGAGGCTGCGCGCTTTGCGCCATCCCTGCGCGTGCACCTCTACCGCGGCGCCGACCGCGACGCGCTGCTCGAGAAGCTGAGCGCCGGCGATGTGCTCGTGGCGAGCTACGACATCGTCGCGATGGACATCGAGCGCCTCGCGCAGCTCGGCTTCGCGACGCTGATCGCGGACGAGGCGCAGGCGCTCAAGAACGCGAGCTCGCAGCGCGCCCGTGCGGTCGCCCGTCTGCGCGCGACCTGGCGACTCGCGCTGACCGGCACGCCGATCGAGAACCGCGTCGGGGACCTGTGGAGCATCTTCTCGATCGTGCAGCCGGGGCTGCTCGGCTCGTGGGAGCACTTCCGCGAGAGGTTCGAGCGCCCCATCGCGCGCGACCAAGACCGCGAGCGCCTCGAGCGCCTCTCTTCGCTCGTGCGACCGTACATTTTGCGGCGGCGCAAGGACGAGGTCGCGCGCGATCTGCCGCCGCGCATCGAGCTCACGCGGACCATCGAGCTCTCCGACGACGAGCGCACGCTCTACGAGGCGCAGCGGCGCACCGCGCTCGACGCTCTCGCCGGCGCCGGCGCGAACGAAGAGGCGCGCTTCGCTGTGCTCGCTGCGATTACCCGGCTGCGTCAGCTCGCCTGCGATCCGGCGCTCGTACACGCGGGGACGCGCGTGCGCTCGTCGAAGCTCGACGCGCTGATCGAGCTGCTCGACGACGTGCACCAGCGCGGCGGCCGTGCGCTCGTCTTCAGTCAGTTCACGAGCCTGCTCGCGCGCGTGCGGCTGCTGCTCGACGAGCGCGGCATGAGCTACCTCGAGCTCGACGGAAGCACGCCCGCGGCCGCGCGCGCGAAGCGCGTCGCTGCGTGGCAGACAGGCACCCAGCGCGTATTTCTCATCTCGGTGAAGGCCGGCGGCACCGGGCTCAACCTGACGGGCGCGGACTGGGTCGTGCATCTCGATCCGTGGTGGAATCCGGCGGTCGAGGACCAGGCGACCGATCGCGCGCACCGCATCGGACAGGACAAGACGGTGACCGTGGTGCGCCTCGTCGCGCAGGGCACGATCGAAGAAGCAGTGCTCGCGCTGCACGGAGAGAAACGCGCCCTCGCCCGTGGTGTGCTCGAAGGCGCAGAGACCGCCGGCAAGCTCAGCGCCGCCGAGCTGGTGTCGCTCATCCGCGCGGGTGCGGCGGAAGATGGCGATGGAGCGCGCAGCAAGAAGGAGAAGACGCGGTAGCAGGAGCGATGGCTCCGCGATGGACGAGGTGCACGCCCTCGTTCGTCGTCGAGCCGCTTGCGCATCGCGCCCAACCACTACCGCAGCATCTGTGTATGTAGAGAGGCCAGGAAGGCACCCCGCCGTCGCGGCTGTGTGGTCGTACGTCGCTGTCGAGTCGAGCTCCTCGGTGATCGCCGCTGACGGGTGCTTCGACCTCATTGTGCGAGTGACCATGCACGGTGTCGTGGCTGCGCGGGTCTATCGTCCCGTCTTGCGCGCGCACCGGTCTTTGACCGCGGCCGGAGAACGGGTTTTCGGCGTTCGCCTTCGGCCGGGTTGAGGGGCCGCCGTTGCAGAACATCCTGCGATCGCAGACGCGATGAAGCACTTCACGGTCGACCGGCTTGATGGCCTCGAGTCCTTGGTAGCGGCGGTGGCTGACGATTACGCGAAGCCGCCAAACATCGTCGTCGACTTCGTCACAGCGGCGCGCGCAGCGGCTGGCTTGATGCGCCTGACTGCTGCCGCGTCCTCGGCGCGTGAGCGAGAGTTGCAGCGCGCCTGCCGGTCATGGCTCGGGCTCAGCCCAAAGGTATTCGGTACTCCTTCGCATCGAACGGGTGTGGGCTGCACGTGACGCCATCCAATACGGCATCTCGCTGGCCACGGTCGCCGCATGATTCGGGTACGCAGACCAAGCGCATCTGACACGCGAGGTGCGAGCGTTGCTCGGCGTGCGGCCACGGCAGCTAAAGTCTGTCGGAAATCTTCAAGATCGGGCACGGTCTGCGCAGTAGACTGTCTGGAACCCTCTCCACGGAGACCGCTATGGCGGATGTGAACAGCAAGTCCCCAACGTTCGGCTACGTCATCCTCTACGTGCCCAACGTCGCGCGGACAGTTGACAGTTGCGTTTTACGAGAATGCATTCGGCCTCCGGCAGCGATTCATGCACGAGTCAGGGACCTACGCGGAGATGGAAACCGGCGCCACCGCCCTGGCCTTCGCTGACGAGCTCGACACGGTGACCAGCGGCGAGTTCCAGCACAACCGCGTCGACGGCAACGCAGCAGGCGCTGAAGTCGCATTCATCGTCGAGCACGCGACTTTCGCGCAAGCCCTCGCCAACGGCGCAACCTCCGTCATCGCTCCCGTCGAAAAGCCGTGGGGCCAAACGGTCTCCTACCTGCGCGACCTCAACGGATTTCTTGTCGAGATTTGCACGGCGGTGCGCGGCTGAGAGAGGGCGTGTGACGCTGCAGGCTGGCGGCATGTACCATGCGCTCGTGCACTTCTTCACGTTCCATCATTCCCCTTCCCTGACCGTGGCGTTCGCGCTCGCTGCGGGGATGATCGGCCAGTCAGTCGCCCATCACTTGCGACTGCCCGGAATCGTAGCGCTCTTGTTCTTGGGGGTCGCCCTCGGTCCGGATGGCGCCAACTTGGTGCGGCCGGGCGTGCTCGGCGAGGGGCTACCTGCCCTGGTAGGATTCGCGGTCGCGGTGATCCTCTTCGACGGAGGGATGAGCCTCGATCTGCGCCGGCTTCGCCGGTCGCAAAAAGCCATTCGACGCCTCGTCACCATTGGCGCCATGGTGAGTTTGGCGGTGGGAACGCTGTTGGTGCGACTCACCATGAACTGGGATTGGCAGCGCTCGCTGCTCTTTGGAAGTCTGATGATCGTCACTGGACCCACGGTGGTCACTCCGCTCCTGCGGCGGCTCAAGGTAAAAAAACCAGTCTCCACCGTGCTCGAGGCCGAAGGTGTGCTGATCGATGCGGTCGGCGCCATCACCGCCGCGGTGGCGCTGGAGCTGGTGCTCTCGCCTTCGAACCAAGAGATGGCCTTGGCCCTGCCGACCATCGTCGGGCGATTGGCCTTCGGCGTGTTGATGGGGATGGCGGGCGGTGGTGTCATCGCGGGCGTGCTGCGCTTTCGCGGCGTTGTTCCCGAAGGCCTCGAGACGGTGCTCACCTTGGGATTGGCGGTCTTGGTTTTCGAAGCCTCGAATGCCATCGTCCACGAGAGCGGGATAGCCGCGGTCACCATCGCTGGTCTGGTGGTCGGCAATTCCACGAGCCACGTGGACCGTGAGCTGCGCGAGTTCAAAGAGCAGCTCACGGTGCTGTTCATCGGGATGCTCTTCGTCTTGCTGGTGGCCGACGTGCGCATCGCCGACATCGTCGCCCTTGGCTGGCGTGGGCTCCTGGTGGCGGCAGGCACCATCGTGGTGGTGCGCCCGGTCAGCGTCGCGTTGAGCACCTTCCGTACCGAGCTGACCGGACGCGAACGTTTCTTCGTCGGTTGGCTCGGGCCGCGCGGGATCGTGGCGGCCGCCGTCGCTTCGCTCTTTGCGTATGCTTTGAAGGACGAAGGTATCGGGGGTGGCAGGGAGCTCTCGTCGCTGGTCTTTTTGGTAATTGCGGTGACGGTCGGTTGGTCGGCGCTCACCGGCGGACTGGCTGCGCAGCTCTTGAACCTGCGCCGCAAGAGCGGCGATGGCTGGGGTGATCTTCGGTGGCAATGCGCTAGCCCTCGAGTTGGCCATTCTGCTCGCGCGAAATCATGCCGAGGTGTTGGTCATCGACAACGACCCAGGCCACATCAAGTCGCTCGAAGCACGCGGCGTGCGGGCACTTCAGGGAAACGCGCTCGAGGCGAAAACCCATGCGCGCGCGCAGCTGGATACACGCACTGGCGCGATCGCGGTCACTGCCAATGAAGAGGTCAACTATCTATTTGGCGAAAAGGCGCGCCTTCACCATCGCGAGCTGCGATTCCCCATCAGCCTTGCGCAATGGGACTATGGGGTCACTCCGGAGATGGTCCACGACTTCGGTGGGGAAGTATTGTTTGGCGCGGCGGTCGATGTCTCGCTCTGGAGCACCCGTATCGAGAACGAGAAGTGCGAGATCGTCTGGCATCGCTTCATCGGCGACCGCAAGAGTCCCTCGCTCTGCGCGGGCGACAAGAACGTCCCCTTCGTGCCGTTGGTCGTAGAACGCAAAGAAGACGTCGCACCAGTCACCGGACGCACGCGCTTTCAGAGAGGCGCTCAGGTTGCGGTGCTCATCGACGTGACGCGCAGAGCCGCGGCGACTGACGAGCTTGCGCGGCGTGGTTGGATCCCCGCGGAGTCCCGTGAAGACCCCGTGAACACGTGATGTTCGGCGGGGGCTCAATCCCTCTGCGCTTTGGCCAATAGACGGCTCAAGACCGGTTGCGTTTTTGTTCGATCTCCGTCGCTCAGTGACCCATCAGCGACACCGTGAAGACGCTCGTGGCGTTGTCGCGCATCGTATTCTGCATGACGACGGCGCGGCGGAAGATCCGAGACGAGGCAGATGCGCGAGCATGTTGGGCGGCCGCGTGCTCAGCGGGGCTCGAAGCGGGCGCGTGGGCGCGTGCGCACGGCGTGGACGGCCGATCGCTGCACACGTGGCGCATGAACCTCGGACTCGACGCGCGTACTCGGCGGTCGCGGCGATCGCGGATCAAGGCGTCGCCGGAGCGCAAGCAGCTCGTTGAGCTCGTGCCGACACCGAGCGCGCCGCGCGGGCGCTACGTGGTGCGTGTGGGCGCCGCGGAAGTCGAGCTCGACGACTCGTTCCGAGATTGGACGTTGCGTCGCCTCGTGTTGGTGCTGCGCTCGTGTTGAGTCTGCCGCCACGCTGCGCGGCAGGAGAATGCCGCGCAGCGTACGCAGCTCGCAGCGCTGATTGCCGTCAACGGTCAGTTGGCTCTTGAGATCGCGAAGCTGAACGAGCGTATCGGCGAACTGCTGGCGATCGCGCAGCGCAAGCAGCGTAAGCCCTCGGTGCCGCAGCCGCCGCCGCCGCCCGCGGCGCTCGATGCGGCGGCGAAGAAGGCATTCGACGAGAGGCCAAAGGCGCCGCGGCTGCCGGAAAAGCCTGCGCGCCCGTCTAGCGAGCGCCCCGCACCCAGCGGTCGCAAGGCCTTGCCTGTGCACCTCGAGGTCGAGGCGCACGCGCTACGACCTGATCGCTGCGAGCACTGCGGCGGCGTCAAGCTCGACGCAGTCGACGAGGTGATCGAAGAGAAGCTGACCGTCGTCAAAGAGCACCAGCGTCGTCGCGTCGTGCGACGCACGACGTGCCGTTGTCGTGAATGCCGGCAGCGTACGACGCCGCGATCTCTGCCGGCGCCCTACGAGCGCTCGAAGGTCACGTGCGAGTGGCTCGCATGGTTCATCCGTCAGAAGTTCGCGCTGCTCACACCGCTCGACCGGATTCGACGTGACCTCGTCGAGCGCGGTATTCCGCTGGCGATGAGCACGCTGGTGAGCTTCGTCGAGCGCGCCGCAGATCTCTTTGCGCCGATTGATGGATGGCATTGGCGTCAGCTGCTCGCGGGCTCGTGGATGGCGACCGACGGCACCGGAATCAAGGTGCTCATACCGGGCCTGTCCGCAGCGCATGACGGATACATCGAACTCTATCGCAACAACGACTGTGCGGTGTTTCAATATGCCGCCGACAAGAGCGGCGACGACGTCGTCAGCAAGCTGAAGTCGTTCCGTGGCACGCTCACCGCCGACGCCGAGCACCGCTTCAATGGCGTCTACGCGAGCGGCGCAGTGATCGAGGCTGGCTGCAACGCCCACGGTCGCCGCAAGTTCCGCGACGCCGAAGAGACCCAGCCCGGCGCTCGCCGCCGAGGGAGGCGCCTTCATCGCCGCGATGTACGTCGCCGTCGCCGAAGCAAAAGCGCACGCGAACAAGCTCGAAAGCACAGCGCTTCTCGCGCATCGACAGGCGCGCATCCGCCCGATCGCCAACGACTTCGACACAGGACAAGACTGTGACCGTGGTGCGCCTCGTCGCGCGGGGCACGATCGAGGAAGCGGTGCTCGCGCTGCACGGAGAGAAGCGCGCCCTCGCCCGTGGTGTGCTCGAAGACGCAGAGACCGCCGGCAAGCTCAGCGCCGCCGTGCTGGAGTCGCTCATCCGCGCGGGTGCGGCGGAGGACAGCGATGGAGCGCGCAGCAAGAAGAGGAAGACGCGGTAGCGGGAGGGATGGCTGCGCGCGCAGGTCGCGGGTTCTGTCCGTCGTGCGTCGCTCGACGCGTGTCGGCCGCGCACGTCGTCGACGGGGTGTTTCCAGACATGTTTGACGGCGAGCCACGAGAGCGGGATTGTGCCGACTGCAAACACGCCGGGCATCACGCCGCCGCCCCCCCCGCTCGGATCTCGAGGGCCACATGACCACATCTTCCCATCGCCGCGCTCGTGTCTCCATCAACCGCCGCGCCCCTACCTGTGGCAATCGACTCCTGCGACTGCTGCCACTTGGCGGGCTCCTCGTGCTGCTCGGCGTTGGATGCGGCTACGACGCGCCCGCGGTGCAGCGCATCTCGCTCGAGGGGGGCCGAGAGCTCGGTTCTTGCGACTGGCCGAGCGTCGGTCAGATCGACGGAAGCTGCACGGCGACGCTCATCGGCCGGCAGTGGATCCTCTCGGCTGCGCACTGTCCGACCGGCTCGCGCTTCCGTGTCGGCGGCACCGAGACCGGCATCACGCGCTGCGAGCGCCACCCCGACTTTGAAAGCTCGGGTCGAGCGTTCGACTTCATGGTCTGCGAGCTCGATGCGCCGATCGACGCGCCCGTGGTGCCGCTGATGACGCCGTGCGAAGCGGCGGAGCTGCGTGAACGAGCGGGCGAGACCCTCAGGTTGCTGCCGGAAGGGCGCCCGGTGTTCGTCATTGGTCTCGGTGCACCGTCCTCAGGTTCCAAGCGCGGTGTCGAGATGGAGGTCTCGAGCTTCATCTACAGCAGCCCTCTGATCGACTTCGAGGATCCACTCGATGTGAGCGGCGGTCGTCCGGGAGACTCCGGAGGTCCCACTTTTCTCGCGTTGGACGACGGGACCTTTCGCCAGGTCGGTGTGCATAAGCTAGGTGGCTTCGGCACGAGCGTGACCGACGCATTCGTGCCTGCAGTCATCGATTGGATCGAAGCGACCACCGACCTGGACACGACGCCCTGTCATGTCGGCGACGCGTGGATGCCGAGCGACGCGTGTGCGTCGCTGGCAACGGATCTCGAGGGCGGCGGCGGGGCATTTCCCATGTGCACGATCACGCGCGTGATGCCGACGCCGAGCTGTGTTGCTCCAGCTGACGCAGGAACGATGGCGGCCACCGACAGCGGGACCGTCGCGATGCTCGACGGAGGCGGCGTCTCCCTTGATGGCGGCAGCGTCTCCCTCGATGGCGGCAGCGTCTCCCTCGATGGCGGCAGCGCGGGCCGAGACGGCGGTGGCACCTCCCGCAGCGATGGCGGTGGCGCCGCGGGCGGAGGCGATGACGGAGGTTGCGGCTGCACGATGGTCGCCGCGAGCCGCGCTTCGGCGAGAGCGTCGCTATCGCTCGCGCTGGTCGCGCTCCTCTTCAAGGCGGCTCGGCGGCGGCGTCGCCTCGAGCGAACCGACCCACCTTGAGCGACCCGACCAGTGATGGCGGAAAACACGGCGAACACGCTGAGGCGGGCGTGCTTGAGCTTGAGCGACTGTGTTGCGGCACGCCGCGGCACCGCGCTTGGCGCCGCTGACGGGTGCATCCGAGCAGCGGCGCGACGGTAGGCGAGGTGCGCGCCACGGCACAAGGGTCAAGACGCGCAGCTCCGCCTTCGCGTGAGCTGAGCGTTCTCTGCGTTGACTTCGTTGCGGGCCTCTGGAAACTTCGCGAGGTGCTCCGCCTGCGCCATTCGGTTTCTGCAAGCGTGTTTTGGGCCGCTCGCGCGCACGTCACTTTGCTCACGCTGACGGTCCTCGTCGGCTGCGGCGCGAAGACGGGACTCGAAGCGCCGCCGCCGCGGCCGTGGGAATCCGCTGACGACGCTGGACTGCTGCCCACGTTTCCGTCGCGCTGCGCGGAGGAGATGCCGCCGAGCGTCGATCCCACGGCGCCGCGTGCGATCGACGGCGGCAAGTTCTTCACGATCGCCGCGCGCGCCGACGGACAGGTCTTCGTGTGGGGGCTCCTCGCGGACGGGCCACCCGCGGTGCAGGCGGACGGACCAACACCCGTCGCGGGTCTGTCGCTCGCGCGCGCGGTCTCGGCGAGCGGTGTCGTCGCGTGCGCTCTCTCGGCTGACGGGAGTGCCGGGCGATCGCCGCGACTTCCGATCCGTCGCGCTGCCTGGACCCGCGACCAGCGTCGCGGCCGCGTCGACGAGCTGCGCGGTGGTGAGCGGTCGCGTCTACTGTTGGCGGGGAGGCGACCGAGTCGCGCGTGTCGTGCCTGCGTCGGGGAACGTGCGTGACGTCGCCGTGGGCGTAGTCGGCGCATGTGCCGTCACCGAGAGCGGCCGCGTCTTCTGCTGGGATCACGCGACGAGCGAGCGCGTGAGCGGCGTCGAGATCGACGTGCCCTGCGCCCGCGAGGTCACGGTGGGAGGCGACCACGCGTGTGCGCGCACGAGCGACGGACGCCTGTTTTGCTGGGGCGCCAATGCCTCGGCACAGCTCGGCCAGGGAGACACGGCGCCACGCGACGGCGTCGTGACGGTCGCGGTGCCGGCAGCGGCCAAGCTCACCTCGTGGACGCGTGGCTCCTGCATCCGCTCGTTCGGCGGGAGCGTCTGGTGTTGGGGCGAAGATCTCGACCTCGACGGCCGCGGGCTGCGCGTCCCGAGCGGACCGCTCGAGATCCCCGCCGTCACGGGCGCGACCGCCATCGGCGCTGGCGGCATGGTGACGCACTTTAGTATCGGCGGGCGAGGCATCGGGCGAGGCATCCTCATCGACCACCGCTGCGCCGCGCAGGCGGACGATCGTTTCACGTGCTGGGGGAACAACATCAACGCGCAGCTCGGTAGCGCGGGACCAGGCGAGTCGGTGGTGAGCGGGCGGCTGCGGTGAGGGGCACCGCGACCGCGACGGACTCTGCGACGGTCGAGGCAGCAACCCGACCAGCGACCCGACCCACCTCGAGATTCATCGCTGCCAAGTTCGAACCGACACATGTTCACATGGAACCCAACATCTATCCGCAAACAGACTCCGCTGCGTCGATACTCGAGGTCCTGGCCGCGTCGAATCATTCGTTTCGAATTTTTGTAACTGTGTAGTGGATTGTTTGCGCAATGATCTTCCCGTCTCGGAAAAGATAGCTGTCGACGCCGTCGAGCACTTCGGCTTCATCAGACTGAGCCTTCCACTCGAGCATCCCTATTTCTTCATGAAGCAGGATCATGCTGTTTTGATATTTGCCGTTCGGAAGTTCTCGAAGCAGTCGTTTTGCAAGTCCTCTCACTTCTTCATGCCCGCGGTATATTTTGTTCTCCAT
>Ga0163144_10018340_pt1 | contig 14167 bp, 14 predicted proteins | sample OliLak19BULKMAT1_FD_123175 | JGI IMG/M metagenome (GOLD analysis project Ga0163144, IMG submission 123175) | Freshwater microbial mat bacterial communities from Lake Vanda, McMurdo Dry Valleys, Antarctica - Oligotrophic Lake LV.19.BULKMAT1 | ecosystem: Environmental > Aquatic > Freshwater >... | reverse complement strand
TCGCGATTGCCATCGTTCGTCTCCTGATCTAAGGTTCTTTCAAACACGCCTTAATCAGAACGAACGGTGGCTTGTTTTTACAGAAAGTGGTTTACACTCCCGCTGGTTCATGCCGGTTGCCACCACCTGGCGGATCGCCTGATCCTCGTCACTGCCGACAATGACTTCTGGCCGGCCGTGCATTTGGCCGCTGCTGAAGGCGTCGAAGTCAAAGTTGCTTTCGTGATTTCGCAGGGAAAAACCGGAAACCTCCAACTCCAGCGTCTTGTCCAGCTTCGTCGGTATTCCCGATGGTTTTCTTAAGCTGGATCAGGCAGTTATGTCTGCCTGCTGAAGATAAAAAACATCGAACAATCGCGATGGTAGAGGCGTATTGATATGCAACACGATCAAATCCGGAATCATTGCAGATTCCGAAATTTTGATCTATTTACTTGAATTTTTAAGCAAAAAGTGCGTGGCACGCTCTAGCTAACAAACCTGAGCCACAGTCTGCGTGATTTTGTTTTCCAGCAGCGTACCGAACCGCAGTTGCTGTCACTTTACCGACCCGGAGCTCCCGACACTTGGCCCTTCATCTCACATGCCTTGCCCCTCGTTCGATCGGCATTGGCCGAGAATTGAGAGAGAATCGATATCACAACTCGTATGAGAAGTGTCGCGCAAGTTGGCGCACGATCCATGTCCCAATTGCGCCAGCGACGCCTGGAAGAATCAAATACGCAAACAAAAGTGATGAGTCGGGATCAAGGAGCCGGTTAGCCAGCACTGGGCCGAGTCCGTACCGGGGGATCAACAAGGTTTCCACGAAAATTGTGGCAACTAGTGCTGTCGGCAGCGAAAACTCCACGAAGGTGAGAATGCCGGTTGTGGCCTCTCGTCCCAAGGTCAGCACCCGACGCCAAGGGCGCGCTCCGAGCAGACGTGCCAAGTCGACGCGCCGCCGAGGTGCTGCGGCCGCGGCAGCTGAAACGACGTGGAGGCCCAGGATGGTCAGCGTCAAAGCGATGAGCGTCATGCGCTGCACTTCGGGTTGGCCAGGAAACAATCCGGCGGCCGCGCCGACCAGCATAAACAACGGCGTAGCGCGTCCAATGCTCAACCAAGGGGAGATCATTCCGAAGAGCCTTCGCTGATAGCCCAGCAGTACACCAAACGGCACCGCAATCGCGACACCCACCACCCAGGAAACGAACGAACGCGCAAGCGTCGCCGTCAGGGCGTGCCAGGCTTCTGCGTTCCCAAAAACATGTAAAGCGTCGCGTGCGACTGATAGCGGACTGGGCAATAGGCCGGCATGGCCAATGAGCCACGCCAAAATCGTCCAAATCGTCACGCCTAAAACTAATCCCACAACCGTGTTGATGAAGTCAACCGTGCGAGTGCCGGCCGGTCGGTCCGTCGCTAGATGCATCTCACCTGATGGGGCGATCGATTGGACGTTGCTTGCGGCGCACACGGCCGTGGCGGGGTTGCCGATCAATTGAAGCTTGATGATAGGGAGCTCCGCCAGGTCGTCACCGTGGGTCGCAACGAGGATAGGCAATCCAGCTTCCGCCCGGCTGCGGATTACATCCACAATCAGTTGTCGGGTGGGCCGGTCCAGCGCCTCGGTCGGCTCGTCAAGGATGACGAGCCGCACCTCGGGCATGATGAACGCGCGCAGCAATGCGACCTTTACACGCTGGCCGCCCGAGAGACGATCCACTCGCCGTCCCAGCGGAACCTCAATATTGAGATCAGCCATCAATTCTCGCAGCCGCCGGATCGCCACGGACTTTGGGAACCCGCGGTAACGCAGTGGAGCCGTGGCCTCGGCGGCAACGGTATTCCATGGCGAGAGTGTCAATGCCGGACTTTGCGGCAGATAGGCGACTTGTTCCGGCGTGAGCGGATCAGAACCAATGCACACGTTGCCCGCCCATCGCCGCTGGGGATCCAATACGGCCGAAAACAGCGTGGTCTTACCAGAGCCATTCGGACCGGTGATTTGCACAATCTGGCCCGGTTCGACGTTGAACGAAAGCCCAGCAATTACCAAGGTTCGCCGCCACGCCGCCAGACCCGCAGGGTTCGTGTAGCCGCTCCGGAGGTTCGTAATGCAGAGGTTCATTATGGATTGTCACGGGTGAGTTGCGCCGTGAACAAACGCTCGACGCGTACCGGCGTCTTGAGGATGCCATCGGCTATAAGCCGGGCGTGAAACTCGGTCAATCCATCGCGAATGCTCTGCGTCGGAGCAACGACGACGGCGAAGCTGAAGCGGGAACGAATTTGGGGCGGAAGTGCGCCGTACGCTTCTGCGGCAAACAACTCGCGGAAGCGCTCGGGCGTGGCGCGCATAGCCGAGGCAGTTTTCAAGGCTTCTGCTTGGAACGCTCTGGCGGCGTCTGGGTGCTCTTGCACAAACTTGGCTGACAGCAGCGACGCCGTGACCGGCACATCGGCACCATTAAAAAGCAGCCGCGAAATCGGCCCGCGCTCGATGATCGAGCCACCGTCGGCCAACGCCAGTGAAATTACCGGTTCGGCGGTGAGGATCAAATCATGCTCACCGGACTTGAATCCCAGCAATGGCGTCTGTGGACCGTGCCGGACGATTTTGATCTGATTCTCGGGGACACCCGCCTTAAGGAGCATTTGACGCATAAGCCATTCCGCCTGATCGGTGGGTGCAACAACAGCGGTCTTTCCGGCGGCATCGGCAAGCTTTTCAATGCCCGAACCTTTGCGCGCGACAATGCTGACCCACTCATCGCCGGCCCGGTCGACCGAGAATGCATAAGCGAAAAACTTGGGCTCGCCGCCGGCGCTCAGTTGCTGGAACACTGCCTCCAAAGGCATCGCCGCCACCGCATCCACCTCGCCGCTGGCGAGCTTGTTAAATCCATCAGCTGGAGTCGAGAGTGGAACCAGTTCCACCCTGAACGGTCGTTCCGGATCAGCCGCCAAGGTGGCCAACGCAGGCGGCGTTGGATCCCCCAGGACTTTCGAACGGTACCCCAACCGTATCACGGCCAAAGACTGTGCCGACGGAACGGTGGACGGTGCCGGTGTATCGCGGTCGCAGGCTACAATGCCCACCGCGGCTGCCATCGCAAGCAAAAAAATGAGCACGACGCGGCTGGGACTGGTGACTTCTTGGGTTGTGCGAAATGATGTCATGGTGTTGGCTCCTGATCGTCGACGCGTTTCCATCGCTTGAGGTTGTCCCACTTCGGGGCTTTCTGTTCCCAACGCTTCAGCAGTTCGGCAAACTGAAGGTACGTGGAATGAACGACGTCTAAATTGTGACGGTGGTCGGGCTCACCCAGTCCGTCGTACTGGATGATTGCAACCAGCTCGTCAGACCCCTCGGCATTCTCCGACTTTAAGGATAGCACATTCGCCACCAGCAGCCGATCAAACACGTTCGTATCTGTGCCAAACTGTACGAGCACCTCGCGACTTTCCAATACCGTCTCGGGCCGCACCACAGCAAGGGCAGCCGAAGCTTTGGGCTCAAACAGCAGCACCGCTCCCGCGCCTGCGCTATTCTTTCGCTTGCCAAGGACGCTTTTGACCATGGTCAACATGCTGCGCCGAACGGCCGAACGCTGATCATCGACTTGCATTTCAGACAAAGAGTACTTCGAAGGGAATTTGCGTCGTGTTGTCTGTTCGGTGGAGTAGGGGAGACAAAACGCGACCGTTACGCCGGCGCTGGCGAGTTCACTGAGCTGCAATAAAATCTTGGGGTCGTTCGACGCTCGTGGCGCTGAGGTCATGAAGGCTCCGAAGAAACTTTTCCTAGGGGGTGGAAGATCCCCGTGGTGCTTTCGAATCACGTCGAGCAAGTTGTCGCTTCGAATGCCCTTGAGAGGAATTTCGGCGGTGGTGGCCAACGTCGTACGCCGGTTAGCCTGTTTATAGAGATTGACCCGCGAATCATCTTCGAGCGCTGTCGCGATCACATCGACGACTTTATCCGGTAAAGGTTGACGAAACTCGCCGTTTTCCAGCTTGGACACCCAAACGGCATTAGGCTCGAAAGTGCGTTTGCCAACGCGCACCAACGCAGTACGTCCAACCTCGGCACTCGCTTTGAGCCTTTCAGATAAGGCCGTCTGCGACCAACCCTTGATCCGCCGTCGTTCCTTCACCAGTCCGCCAAGATCGATATCAATGCTTGAAGTCATCACTTGAACTCTACCCGGTTTTCCGTCGCAAGCAACTTGCTAATGTTTCCCAAATTTAAGGATTATCTGAGAATTTTCTTGACAATGCAAATAGAGCGCGGTTTACTTCTCGTCGAGGTGATTTATGGAATGCAGACACACATTCATTTACGTGTTTCACTGGATTTTCGACACGAAGTATGGCGCTTCCAAGTTCAAAGATTTGGATTGCGTGATGGCGGAATCGCACAGGCGCCCGCTGGGCGTCGTTCGCGCCGAGCTCGCCCGGTTGGGGCAGCCGGGGCGACTGACCGAAGACGAGATCGTCGAACTGCTCAATAGCGGCGAATGAACTTAGGCGAATCCGTCGTTCGACAATTGTCCCGCAATTGCGTTGACTTCTGCCCACCGTTCGCGGTTCGCTGAACAGCAGATCGGACGCAGGCCCAGGTCGTGGAAAGCCATCGCCGGTGACGATCAACGCCAACTAGGCCGCGTTGCGGCCGCAGCGGGCACGCCGGGGGGATATCTCCGGTCCGGTGTTTCATCGCTTCATTGAGGCAATCGACGCGTGAAAGTCAATTCGAAATGCGTGCTGCTGAAGCACGTCCGTCGTGGTACGATGATTCCATGAACTGGCACAAAATTTGGATGGATACACATGGCCGGCATTGGCCAATGATGTGCTGATTACCAGCCCGCGAGAGTGTTGATCCCGCTGCCAATCATCACGTTGCCGCGTGCCGCCTGTGCGTTGCCGACTTCACTGTAAAACTGGCTGGCGATGCCGGTGATCAAACCTCCGGTCGCGAATCCGATTCCAGTGTTGACTGCAAACTGCGACATCGAAAACGGTTGATCGCTGCGAAGCTCGATCGAAGCGTCAATAACGCCAGCCGCTGTCGCTCCGCCAACCGCGCCAGAAATGATATTGGTTGCCGCGGCTCGTCCTGAAAAGAAGCCGAACCGTGACAGGCCGGCACGGACGCCGCCAGCGACAAGCCCGCCTCCGACCACGCTGGTGAGCAAAGTTCCCCCCACGCCGGACCAGTACGCGACCCGCTCGACGGTCTCTTGAGAGATGTTTCCAACTGCGTATCACTCGCCTAACCCGCCGACTATGAAGCCGACTCCTCGTCAAGCGCAAAGTTTCCGCGCGCCTGAGTTTTCTTCCCCTCAGGGATGGAGGGGAACGGAGATGGGTGATCTTCTGGGGCGGGAAGAACCGGCTGGGACGAAGTTGGGGGGCCTGATGGGTTCTTCCCGCCCCAGCGAACCTCTGGTTGCTTTCGATCCGTTTGCGTTGAATCGTCTGTTGGCGTCGCTTCGGCTGCGCGTTCAACCGACTATCCGAGGTCATTCCGCCGGAGCAGAAGCCTCATTCACCCAATCGATCGGCTCAGGCCCATTCGCTGAATCGCGTTTATACAACACGCATCGGGTTAGGCAGGCTCTTGAGCCGAACGTGCACAGTGGGAAGCTTGGCCGATCGTTCGATTCAACGCATTGTCTTGATCTCGGCCTTGCACGAATCGCACTGAGCTTTGAAAGGGGCACTCGGCTTGCATGGGTTCTCCGTACACTGTGATTGGCGGAACGCACACCATGTTCGTGATGGTCGTTCTCGCGGCACCAGGCCCGGATCGACTGACCGCTCGCCTGCTGCGACACGACTCGTTCGCGCCACGCGTTGGCTGTTCCGTTCGACGTTGCGTCCATGCGACACCTCCAAGTGTGCCACATGGTGCCGGATCAAATCATCGGCGCGAAGGTGTGGTTCATTGGACAGACACGAATAAACCTTTTTGGCTATACGGCCCACTTTGGAACTATTGCCTGATGCCACCCTCGTGTCCGCAAGTCGAGCGTGCGAACATTCCCATTACCTCTTCGCAAGCATCACAGCCAAAACAGTTGCTGACAGTACGCCCAGAATGAGCCCGATAAACAATAGCCGCTGCGGCTTGCGGCGACACGCTCCCTCAATCACCAGAAACGTGCAACTCCAGATCACAGCATTTGCGGACAACGCCAACACAATCGAAAACACCCAGATACTCTTTGGCGCCAATCCGATCCAATAACACACAGACAATACCGAGAATTCCTAGAGCTACTGAAGCAATCCCATAAAACTCCGAGTTGCACAGTTGCGTTTTCATTGCTATTTGTGTCCCCAATTCGGGTTTGTTGGGCGCACCTTGACACGGTCAACTTCCACTGGCATCTTGTTCAAAACATCCTGCAACCGACGAAGCTCCGCGTTGTTACTGGTTTGATCGGAACCAATTTGCTCGAATTGTCTCTGGTACTCTCCAACAATGTGAACCGCTATGTCACCAGCCGAAAGGCTAGGGTGCATCGCTAGAACTGTAGGACGATGGCCGGCGGCAAACTTTTGGTCAGTGTACGAAAACAGGTAAATGCTCGCGTTTACCTTCACTAGAGCATTCCTATTCCAACCGTAGCGCAGTTCGGCGCGTGTTAGGATTGCGCCCGGCGGTTCCCTGGCTTACTCTTGGTTTGTCACAAACAGGAGAGCCACGGATGGGCGCGCCTTACTCGCAAGATCTTCGAGATCGGATCCTCGCGGCGTATGACCGGGGCATGATGACCCTTTCGATCGCCAAGCTGTTTTGCGTCAGCCCCGCCTGGGCGCGGCGCGTCAAGCAGCGGCGGCGCGAGTCGGGCGAAACTTCGCCTCGGGCGATGGGCGGCGTGCGTGTCGTGAAAATCGATATGGCACGCCTGCGCGAACTGGTCGAGAACCAGCCTGATGCCACCACGAGCCAATTGCATCAGCGACTCGATGCCGACTGTTGTGAGTCGGCGGTCGGCGCAGCGCTGCTGCGGCTGGGACTGTCTTTTAAAAAAAGACGATCCACGCCGCCGAGCAGGATCGTCCCGATGTCGCGATGCAGCGAACGCAGTGGAAGCAGGATCAGCCCGAGCACGAATCGCAGCGGCTGATCTTCATCGATGAAACCTGGGCTAAAACCAACATGACGCGCCTGCGTGGCCGCGCGCCGATCGGCCAGCGTCTGCTGGCTCAAGTGCCTTACGGCCACTGGCAAACCACGACACTGATCGCGGCATTGGGAATCCAGGGCATCCGCTGTGCCGCGGTGATCGACGGCGCGATCAATGCCGCGATCTTTGAAGCGTTCGTCGAGCAGGTGCTCCTGCGGCAGCTTCGCCCCGGCGACGTGGTGATCCTAAACAATCTCTCCAGCCACAAGCGGACGCGCACCCGCGACCTGATTGAATCCGCCGGCGCACAACTGCTGTTCCTTCCACCGTACAGCCCGGATTTAAATCCGATCGAGTTGGTGTTTGCAAAACTGAAGCAACTGATGCGTTCGCTGGCTTGCCGCACGCGCGAGGCGCTGTGGAATTTGATGCAACCCATCCTCAACCAAGTCACCGCCGCCGACGCCTCGAACTGCTTTCGACACTGCGGGTACACGCTACATGTGGATTAGGACTGCTCTATTACCGAGGACTCTCGGTTCCGTAGCGCGACGAGAACCACCTTATTTACCCCATTAATGCAGTTTCAATGACAAAGAGATACCCCTTGACGCATTCAAATGCAAGGTGTCCTCTGTCGCGACAGTGGAATTGAAGCGCCACCGACTACCAGATCGCGAGTTAGAATGCGTAACCACAGGATCGACAGTCCCAAAGGGGAGCGCGGAATCGCTCCGTAAACATTAGCGATTCTGAAACCGCGCCAGGAAAAGCGACCAAAAAATGCGACCACGGCGGAATTGCGACTGGAGAATACGAGCGATGACATGTTGCTCCAAGTTATCGAGGCGTGGCCGAACCTAACACCAGCGAGGCGGGCGATGGTCGCGCTGCCGACAATCACGCCCGTGGGTAACTCAACATCCGGCGGGATCAGCTTCACTTGCCGCCCCAGCTCGATCATCCAACCCGGCGGATTGCCCACCTGCAAATCGTCCGACCAGATCGGCAGCTTGGCCTTCGACTTGGCCGCGTAGATGTAAAACCGCCGTCCCGATGATCTTCGTCGGCATCGCCTGCAACTCCGCCGTCTTGATTCCGCGAAGAGCCTGCCCTGAGCGCAGCCGAAGGGATCAACTCGGCGTACGGCTGGCGGATATCGAGGGCGAGCATATAATTGAGCTCGGCGCATTCCGGACGGAAGTGAACGCCCTTATTCAAACATCCAATGGAGCTTTTGAATGGCAAGCAAGTTTCGCATCTTCGTGTGTTTTGCGATTGAAGATTCCCAGTATCGCACTCTTCTGGTTGGCCAAGCCAGAAACGAAAAAAGTCCATTCGAGTTCGTTGATATGTCCGTGAAGGAGCCGTGGAGCAGCGAATGGAAGACGAAATGTCGCGCCAAGATCAAAGGTTGCGACGGGATGATTGCGCTCGTGAGCAACAATACTGCCAACGCCACCGGCGCCCTATGGGAGGTCGCTTGCGCAAAAAATGAGAGTGTGCCCGTTCTCGGCGTCTATATAGACAAGGACAACAAACCCTGGGTACTCCCCAACGAATTTACAGGCGTTAAGGTCGTCGAGTGGACTTGGGCCAACCTTGAAGCGTTCATCGACTCACTTTGACACGAGATTACCGTATGCCGACTCAACCGACGCTGGAACACCGCTTCAACGATGACCTGCTCATCAGCGATCACGACCAAAGGCTCGCGAAGCAGGAATATGCGACAATCTATCACGTTCTCGATCATCCTGAACTACGCAATGAATTCGAACGTTACGACAAAGTCGCGATTCGTTCACGGCTTTGGGTCCAGCGCATCGGGTTGCTGGCGGTGATGCTATGTGCCCTAGCACTGCTCGGTGCGGCCGTCACGCCCCTCTTGCGTCAACTGCCGGGCGTCCCAGAGTGGATATTCACAGTCCTATTTTGGGGTGAAGTCGGCGGCGTTCTCGGCGTTGTCATCGCGGCCGGGGGCATGTGGATATCCGGACACAAAAAGAAGTGGCTAGAAGCCCGGATGATCGCCGAAGTCTTGCGCATATGGCATTTCCAGGCGCTCATTTGCCGGGGCAAGGAAATTGAATCGTCGTGCGAATTGGGCACCACGGATCGACCCGCCGCCTACAAGCAGAGTCGCGACTTGCAGTTTCAGAAATTCTTCCATGAATGGAGCGGTTCACCGGATAGTCACTTGGCTGAAATGATCGAGAACCCGGAATCCGGCTATCAAATGCTGCATGATGATCCCACCAAGTACACGCCGGGCACTCCAGTCCTTGAAAAGGTGTTTTCTGCATACAAATCAATACGCTTTCGCCATCAAGCGAATTACGCAGCCCACAAGCTTCAGAAGCAGACAAACAAGCCCTTCAGCATGTTAAAGTGGCCCGCTGCCGTTCTGCAGCAACGCATGCAAGGTTTTACTGCGTCGTGTTTGATGGGTTCCTTGTTGTGCTCAGCGGTGATCGTCCTCGGGCACGTAACAGGTGCCGCGTTTGCCCATCACTTTGGCTGGTCCGTGGGGGTCATCGTATTCCTTGTGCTCACCGTAGCGGGTCGAACCGTTCAGGACGGCCTAGCAGCACCAGAGGAGTTGCAGCGGTACAACGATTATGCCGGGAAGATTCGATACCTACTTGGACGATTTGAGGCTTCGGGCAATTCTGCAGAAAAGCTCGAACTGATGGTTGAGATGGAGCGAGCCGCACTAGAAGAACTGAAGGGATTTCTCCGCGCCCATTTCGAATCTCGTTTTATCGTTTAGTTTGGATTGCAGGAGTAAGAACGGCATTAGGCTCAAAGGCAGTGCTAAATCGGGTTGACAGATGGTGGAAACATCACAAAGCAACGACTTAGCTCGGCGTTTGGTATACGCCAATCAATCAACGATTAGACGATGACGTCGATGTCGCCCCCGACGATGATGTAGTAGTACCAAAGTTGTACGATTGTCGGAAGCGCGTACAGTCAATGCCGGGCGGAATACCGCTAACGCAGTCGATGCCGTGAGTTTATTTCAGATGAAGTAAAATCGGAGCCTGCATGGCGATGGAACCGGGCGGTCGCGCCGACAAACTTGGAAACGAATATGAACGGCTCTGGGTCGTTTACCAACTGCTGCGCGTTCTTCGGTCCGACGTTTTGGCGTTGACCTGGGAACCCGCAGGAGTCGAAGGCGATGGCATTGACGTGTCGGTAGAACTGATCGACGGCAGCCATTCCCGCCAAAGCTGCAAACGTGAGAACGCCGGACATGGAAAATGGACGCTCTCACATTTGAACGGCCGCGGAGTGCTTGCAGCAGCAAAAACTCACCTGGCTGCCAGCCCCACACATCGATTCGTATTTATCTCACGTGACGTATGCCCGGATTTACGCGACTTGGCGGAGCGGGCTCGTCGATACGACGGCAAAGCCGAAACTTACTACGGCGATCTTCCGGAAGGTCTTCGACGAAGTTTCCATCAACTCGGCAAACATTGGGGAATGAACGCGCCGTCGTCCCCCCAGGATCGCTCTACGATCTTTGTCTTGCTCTTGGTCTGCGAAGCCGAAGCATATCCGCTGGCGCTTCTGAGCGATCATGTCCGCACCTTGGCGGAATCGATTGTTGAAGGCGACGCTGACATCACTCGAACCATCTTGGCGGATTTTGCGGTACAGAGGCTCGGCAATCGCATCGAGCGCGCTCAACTCACCCGACTGCTTGAAAGCAAGAACCTGACTATTCGAGCGTTTACTGATCCAAGGTCGGTCGACGCCTCAATTCGAACGCTGCAGTCGACATTCATCGACTCGATTGAACCGTATCTCATTGGAAAAGTACTTATCCATCGCAGCGAAGCGGAGCGATTGATAGACGCCGTGACCTCCGAGGAGGCTGATTCAGATCGGCTGGTCATAGTTCACGGTCGCGCCGGAATTGGCAAGAGTGGTGCGTTCATCGCGCTGCTGCATGCGCTACGCGAGCGAGACATAACCTGCTTGCCCATTCGGCTTGATCGCAACGTGCCTCTTGGGTCCGCGGATCGATTCGGCCGAGAGGTCTGTGGCTTGCCTTCATCGCCGGTTCGTGCGCTTGAGGTCATTGCGGGTTCGCGGCGGGCTGTTTTGGTGCTCGACCAGCTTGACGCCCTCCGCTGGACAGCCGCCCATACCGATCAGGCGATGGAAATCGTGACCCAAATGGTTCGTGAAGCGTTGAATCCGTTATGCCGTGCGAAGATCACTGTAGTCTTGGTCTGCCGCACGTTCGACCTCGAAGATGATCCTCGCATCGCGCACCTGAAGTCGATTGCGAAATCGACCGCGATTGAAATCGGGCCACTCACACCAGAAGCCGCGCGCGACATCGTGAATGCTGGCGGTCAAGACACATGGTCGGCGATGACGACGAGCCAGCAACGCCTGTTGCAGGAGCCTCAAGCTTTATACCTCTGGACTCGGCTGAAGAATGTTTCAGGAGGCGAGACGACGTTCCGCACTCAAGCTGATCTCATGCGTGCGTTCTGGAGCGCGTTTTTTCATGACCGCCGTCCGCAGAACGTCGAATCGGAGGAGTTAAGGCAAGTTCTCGATAGCCTTGTAGAACACATGAACCGCGGCGGTAAATTAACAGCGCCGCTGTCTTTAATTCATCTCTCCAAAGGTCATGTCGTTGCCTCTCTCGTGTCCGCTGGCGTCATTCGCGTCGACGATCGAAAACAATGCATCTTCACTCATCAAAGTTATCTCGATTTTCTGGTCGCCGACGATCTCAATCGACGGTTGTTGGATGGCCAAGTCAAACTCGCGGATTGGCTGCGCGCCTCAGACCAGTCATTGTTCCGGCGTGACCAGTTACGGCTGGTGCTCGCGCTGCAGCGCGATGACGATCCGGATTCGTACGTACGCACGGTCGAGGGAGTGCTGCGCGACGATAACATTCGCTTTCACCTTAAGCACTTGGCGTTGAGATTGCTGAGTCAAGCCGATCCACCCATTCCGGCTGAAGTAGACCTGATCGTGCGATTCCTCGGTGAAGAGGCATGGCGAGACCATCTTGTCGCGCAGGTGTTGTGGAACAAGCCGGAATGGTTTGCTGCACTTCATGCCGTCGGACAATGGGCTCGGTGGCTGGCGTCTGGAGATGAATCACTTGAGAATATGGCGCTCCGCAACGCTGGTTTCATGTCTCAGCATTTCGGCGATAGCGCAGTGGCCCTCTTGAAGCCGTACGTTTCTGAGAACGACCCATGGCCGAAGCGAATTGCTGCCGCCTTGACATGGGGCGATATGGACACGGAGACATGTTCGGTTTTTGCCTTGCGCATGACGCTGTTGCGGCGGGGGCAGAACGCCATTGGTCAAGTCTGGTGGGAGCAATTGGCCAAGAAGCAACCGCGTCGATGTATTCGGCTGTTCTCTATGAGGTTGGGCATTCTCATTCGGTCCGGGCGATTGCTACGAGCTGGGAAGAATGATGAGTGTTCCTTGCCATGGATCGAATCAAACGAGCGCGGCGAAGCAAAGTCAATGCGGGAGGCTGCCGCGAGGTGTCCTCATTTGGTTTGGAGAAAAATCGAAGGGTTCTGCGCTACTTTGACAAAACTCCGGCTCTGGGCCTCGAGAAACCATAAATGGATGGACTTCAGGAGCCCGACCGGCAAGTGGGCGAGCCAAGCCAAGGATGACATCAGAACCTGTGAGGAAGTGCTCGTTGCCGCTGGGCGCGCGATTGCGCGGCGTCAACCGCAGGCGTTCAAAGATCTCGTCACTACAGTAGAATCGGCTGGCCGTACTCAATGCGTCGAGCGATCTCTGTTGCGTTCGATGGGCGGACTACCTTCTGCAGAAGCCGACTACGCCGTCAAGTGGTTGATCGCTCATGATCGGCGATTTCGAATTGGCGAATCACTCGGAAACTCGACGAGAGAGGAGCCTGCCCGGCGGCTCATCGAGCGTTTCGCGCCACACTGCAGCGATATCGTGGCTGACGAGTTGGAGCGGGTGGTGTTCGGTTATGTCGAACCCGACCTAAAGCGCTTGCGAATGTTCGATCATGAGCGCGTCAAACAGGGCCTGCTCTACCCAAGTTATCATGGCCGCGCCCAATACATCTTAGCCTCGGCAATACCGGTTTCGCGATTATCGCCGAGCAACCGCGATCAGCTTGGCGTTTGGCAGCGCAAGTTCGGATCGCCTCCAACCGGAGATCAGTTTCGCTCTACCGGCGGATGTGTCGGATCGACGATCCCAAGGGATCGTGTGCATTGCATCACCGACCAGCATTGGTTGAAGATCGCCTCAACCGACTGGTCCGCAAGACACCGGCGCCACAAGGTCATGGGCCCGGATCAGCTTGGTGAGGCGAGCCACGAGCATTTCGCGAGTGACATTGGCGGGATGGCAAGGCGCCAGCCACCAAGATTCGCAACGCTGACGCTTCGACTGCCATCTGACGCGCCCGCTGACTACCTTCGCCAAGTTCTTCGCGGCTTCGAGCTGACGGACCCGCCAGAGATCCTCACAAAGGCCCGAGAGCAGAACAAAGATAAACCTCCGCGCGCTGAGTTGCTCGACAGAGAACTCGCATCATGGCGCGCCGCCACGCGGGAAGAAATAGAGGCCATTTTTGAAAAGGTTGGATATCCAGATGACCCGGAGATGGCGAAGACGATCTGCTCACTGATTGCAAAACGCGGCGACATCTTATGGAGTGATAGGACTCTTGATCTGATTTCGCGGTTGGCGATAGATCATCCCGATCCAGCGGCGGAGCAGTTTCACACGCAGGGCGCTGCAGGCAAGGGTAGTGGCGAGTCGATTCCTGATATTGCCAACAGCGGGTTGAATTGTGTTCGAGGCGAAGCTGCATTGGCAATCCGCGAGATTATTCTTGGGAGTCGCGAGTCGCACGAAAGGTTTTCGCATGCCATCGACGCGTTCGTCGCAGACTCGAACATCGCAGTGCGAGCTGTGGCCATCTCAATCTGTGGCCCCCTACTGAATGTTGACCGCGATCTCGCAGTCCAGCGCTTGTTAAAATTTTG
>Ga0163144_10018339_pt1 | contig 14168 bp, 10 predicted proteins | sample OliLak19BULKMAT1_FD_123175 | JGI IMG/M metagenome (GOLD analysis project Ga0163144, IMG submission 123175) | Freshwater microbial mat bacterial communities from Lake Vanda, McMurdo Dry Valleys, Antarctica - Oligotrophic Lake LV.19.BULKMAT1 | ecosystem: Environmental > Aquatic > Freshwater >... | reverse complement strand
AAATTCTGGACCAAATACAAACGGTAGTCAGTTCTTCATAATGCATAAAGACTACCAACTACCTCCAAACTATACTATTTTTGGAAAAGTTGTATCTGGGATCGAAGTGGTTGATAAAATTGCTAGTTCTGAGGTTGATAGTAATGATAAGCCGATGAGCGATGTAAGAATGCAAAGTGTCGCCCTAGAGTAGGAATGAATTTTATACTCGAATCTGTTTATTTCCTCGTAATTGCTCTGTTGGCTTTTTATATTCCAGGATATTTTTTTATCAAAAGAATAAAGCTTGACTTCCTTGACGAAGCTGGAGCATCTTTTGCCTTTGGAATAGTTCTTTGGACATTCCAAGGCTATGTATTTGGTTCTGTCGGTGTTCGGGATTTGACATACTTGTATTTGTTATTTTTCTTGTTTAACTTTTTTAGAAATATTCGCCATTATCTGGGTTCTTTCCCAAAAAGCATAAAGGTAAACCTGCTGGATTGCACACTGGTTTTGATTGGATCTCTTTTTATACTAACGGCAGTATGGTTTATGGGTGTGAAATCAAATACTGGCTTGTTTTTTTGCTGTAGGGGTGTACCTGACGCTATATATCATCTTTCTTTGACAAACTCTCTTATCAAAGAATTTCCTCCCTTAGAACCTGGAATGAGTAATTCGCCTGTGAAAAACTATCATTTTTTTTCAAACTTGGTGTCTGCTGAAATTTCAAGAACTTTCTCAACCAACTTTATCGATACTCAGTTTAGATTTCTTAACATCGTTTTGTCTATCCTGATTGGAACGTTTGCTTTTTCATTCGGAAGATTGCTGATTGCAAGCAAGACGTTTGCTAGGATTCTTGCAGTGTTACTCTACACTACTGGTGATATTTTGTATGTGTTACTGTTTTTTCGCGGAAGTGGTTTTGATTTTAGCACCACGATAGTAGACGATGCTACAAAACTACTAGCTGGGCCTCCTAGAGCTTTTTCTGTGGTAATTTTGTTATGGGGAATATTTTTACTGACAGTTTGGTTTAAGAAAAATAACTGGACAGCATATCTATTGAGCTCACTTGTATTTGGTAGTCTTGTCGGATTTAAGATCTATACAGGAATTTTTGCGCTCACTGGGTTAGGGATTTTGACTGGTTTTTACTTTTATAAGCGCCGGTTTTTAGAGGTAATCCCACCAATTATCGCAATTGGAATATCTGTTGTTTACTATTTTCAGTTCAACAAAGGTGCGGGTGGTTTGAAGTTCAGTGGTCTTTGGCGTTTGGAAAATTTTTCGCAACACAAAGACCTTTTAATATCAAAGTTAGACTATCTTCGAATACAGGCAACGGACAACAACGTGTTTCTTGTAGTTTTGATGTGGATTATCATTGCTTTTCTTTACTTTGTTTTTTTATTTGGAATTGTAAACTTTGCATTCATTCAAACTAAGAAATCATTGAGGGGTATTCCTGGGGAGCTAATACTATTCATGAGTGGTGCTATATGTGTGAGTATCATTTTAGGTTTATTTTTTTTACAAACGACGGGTGGCGCAAATACCATACAGTTTCTCATAGGTGCTTACACCATAGCATTAATACCGGCTGCACTAAGTATTACGCAGTTGTTCAATTCATTTAAAACGCCTTTTAAGCAAATTTTTTTGATAACAGTGCTTGTTTTTGCCTCACTAAGGGGTGTCCATGAAGTTGCCAATAATGTCAAAATGATTGCAAACAAACACAGTTACACTGTGACAAATAGTGAGCTTAACGCACTGGCATATTTAAATGAACATGTAGCTGATAATGCAACTATAGTTGTTGAACCATGGGTTGCAGAAGACCAACCTTTTATGTACATTAGTTTTTTGTCCAACAAAAATATTTTTCTGCTTGGAAGTGGCGTACTAAGAGATCACGGCCAAGATATTGCGCACAGACAAAGCGTCAATAATGCGATTTATTACTCTGACAATGTTGATGACGTTATGAGCTTACTAACTAGTAATAACATTAACTACCTCTACCTAACCCCAGGAATCGACTTAGCGGTCAAGGATCAGAGTTTTTTAAAAAAAGTCTACGATGATGGTGAAATAAGCATATTAAAACTGAATTAAAGTTTTTTGGATTTGGTTGTATTTAGAAAAAGTTTATAAATTTCTAACATTTTAGTTTTGTCTAATATTATCGCTGTGACTATGTAAAGTGTAGCACCAGTTACTATCAAAATTAGAATGGACAAGTAATTAGTTGGAAGATAGCTTTTTAAAATAAGCACCGCGAGAAGCATTACGATTGATGCGATGATCGGAGTTTTAATATTGGACAAAATGGAGAATTGTATTTCTTTTTTTACGAAGTATATGACTATACTAGTGGAGCCTGCAACGATCGCCGACGCCAAAGGAACACCTAGGAATCCTAATATTTTAAAGAGACTGAATGTAAGTATCCATGTTAAAAATGTCCAGAATATCATTAATCGAAGCACAATTTTTGGTTTTCCCAATGCAAAAAGAATGTTTACGAGCGGAGTATTGATTGAAGCAAAAAGTGCATTGACACTAAATAAGTATAGGACGGGCAGTGCTTCTTGCCATTTTTGATATCTTGGAATAATTTCTACTAAATCGGTAGCGATGGCACAAATTCCCACTACTAATGGGAACACAAGCGCGGTTACAGAATATATAGATTTTTCGATTGCTTTTTTAAGATTTTCTTTATCGTCTTGCAATCTGGAATATGCTGGAAAGGTTACCTTGATCACGCTGTCCATCATGAATCTTAGTGGCATAAATGCGAATTTCTGCCCCCATCCTATATAACCCACCTGTGTGTAGTTCAACAACTTTCCTACAAACACGGTGATCAAGTCATCTTTTAATAGAGCCAATATACTGTTTGCTTGAAACGGAACACCGAAGGTCACCAGCTTCTTTGCTGCGCTTTTGTCGAAGATTAAACGTGGTAACCATGGTTTAAGTAAAAATATTATAATTAAACCTACTAACCCTCTTGCCAATGCTGCCCAAGCAAACGAGTGAATACCAAAACCACTAGATGCTAATAATATTGCGAGAAAGTAAAAAACAACAGTTTCAGCAATTTGTGGTATTATTAATTTTTCGAAGTTCATTTCTCGTTCAAGAATTATAGAGGGTATTGTTTTTAATGATGATAGTAGAAGGGATGCCACTAGGGCTCTCAATAAAAACAAGCCGGAATTGTCAAGATTGTAATACTTTGCTACAAATCCCGAGGCGAACATTCCTATTATTACAAGTGTAATCACAATTCCTTGCTGTATAAAAAAAGTTGTAGATAAGTCGTTTAGTGTTATTTTTTCTCTTTTTTGTATTAATGCGGCGGCAAGGCCAACGTCTGAGAAATATACCAACACATTTAATATTGCAGTCACTAAGAAGAATATTCCAAAAACACTAGGTTCGAGAATGATTGTAAGTATAAACACACCCAAAAACGAAATTGTTTGGATTAGGAACGTTCTTACAGTAAGCACGACCACACCCCTTACAATTTTATTTTTAATTTGTTCTGGGTTTAATGTTCTTTTTTCCATTTTATTATGAAGACTAGTGATATAAGTGAAGCCAAAGACACTAAATTCCCGACTGTTCTTGGAGGAGTATTTTTGAATTCTGCAATGACTTTGTGCTGTCCAGATTCAACCTCGAACTCTACAAGTTTAAATTTGTTGTTGTCGTTATAGTGAACCATTTTTTCGTCTATTTTAACTACCCATCCGGGAAAATTCGCTTTGTTTAGTCTTATTGTAGCTCCCTTGCTTGACTTGATATTGAATGAAACAACTTTACTTGTTTCACTTATGTACGATATGTCAGCATCTCCACTAATTACGGACGCTGCATTTTGAGGTATCTCGCTTTTGTTTATATCTATAACTGTCGTGTTGATTATACTCTTTTTCAAGGCGATGCTTCCTGGGAGATATTCGAATGAAGACTTAGATACATCCCAATTGATGATCTCTGGGGACGTTGCATAGGAATCGTCAAAATACGGTCGATAGGTTTGTGGTTTGAACAATTTAAGGTTTGTGTAGACTAATAAGCTCGTCAAGAATATAAACGCGCTTATTTTAAGGACTGGTAATTTAAGTAAATAAATGAAAATGCCTGCAAGAACAGAGGCCGAGAACCCGATAAGTACTAAGAAGCGCCAAGGGAATTGCAAGTATGCTAATGGCTGAAAATAATCCCAGATTAACTTTGAGTACCAAGTGGTCATAAGCATTGAGAATAGAAGTAAAGCCATCATCAGTATAACCAGCTTTTTTTGCTCAAATGTGTACCATTTTATTTTTTTACTAGAAAATTTTAGCGTAAGACTTAAAAAAACTGTAGCAAAACTTAAAATGAGGTGCAATTTACCGACTTTAAATGATATTCCATCAAGGGTACCATCCGTCGACCCACCATATCCCCAAATAGAATTCCATAGTTGATTCGGATAAACAAAATGTATTTTGTAACTCGCAAGCTCAGTCAGCAAAATCTGATCGACCAACGTCTTGTTTTTCTCTACCATTGAAGGAAGCCAAAAAAATGCCGATAGGCCTGCAGCAAGTAGCATTACAATAAACAATAGAAGCAACAAATATCTCTTATTATTTTCACCGATGAGTAAGATAATAAAAGCTGGAAGAAGTGCAAGTAATGAGATAAATATTAAGTTGTGAGTGATAAGAAGAAGTGCTGTGAATATTGCTGAGAGGATTAAATATTTTTTACTTTTCTCTCGTGACAGTGCATAAAAACTAAAGACCAAAGGGGGGATCCACACGAAGCTAAATGCTTCCGATAAGGCACCTCTTACATAAATATCAACTGCCCTGTAAGGTAATAGTAAGTAACATATTGATGAAAAAGTTCCAGCTAAATTTCCTACATATTTACGCGAAAAGTAAAACATAGAGTAACCGGATAATAAAATGCTTAAGAAAAACACTAGCTTTACGCTGCTTACAAACCCAAATCCAAGTAAGTGCACTACTTCGCCAAGCATATAAACAAAAGGAGGATAAAATACAAAAAGTGGATAGCCAAAACCAAAACCTAATTCTTCCACAATTCTTGGGGGAATTTGTCTATCTTTTATGGCTCTATCGTATAAGTAAAGACGTGCGACTTGCTGGTCATCATGGATCGAATGCAAACCTGGCCGCAATAGAGGATAAGAAACGGCTATGGATATCATAAGTATGAAAACTATGGCGAAAATGTTATTTTTGATGCTTTTTTTGAAGCTTGAAATTGTTGCTTTTACTATTCCCATTCTTACTTTTTGCTGTTGGTATAAATTGTTCTAATACTTTGGTCGTTTAAAATTACTTTCATTCCCTCCTGGTCCATGAGTGATTGTTTTAGTTGTACGCTATCTGGCAGTGTGATTGAAGTTTCACTGTAAGTATAACTATTTTTTACGATATCTACGGCTTCTTTCGATATTTTCTGCTCTATGTCGATCCAATGTGTGTCTCTCTGAAATTGTACTGTTAAAAAAGATATTGTAAGCAAGGAGACTGCGAACGACAGAACGAAAGCTTTATTGATGGCATTAATTTGAATAAGTTTATCGAATATTGTGGCTGATAATGTGTATGCTATTAATGAGGGAATTGCTAAGTAATACGGGTAGCTATGGTCTTTGAAAAAAATTACTGGCGCCAAACTTGCTATAAAGAGTGCTAATACTATGATAATTTTTAACAATGGTATTGATTTGTTCATGATTATAATTATGCTAGAAACTAAGAAAATTATTAAGCTTAAGCTATACCATTTAATGAATGGTCTTATTTCGGTTAGCAAATCACGTGATACTATTAATTCCGAGATTGAAATATGACTCTTAAATATTTCTGGTAGGTTTATTAGCCATACAAAGTACCAAAATGTATTTTTTATCACGGATAAATTAAACGTAAGAAGATAATCTCCAGTCGTAGGTGGTTTATATATAATAAATCTTAGAAAAGCATAAGTAGCAGTTATGGCTAACATATACAGTAATGGTTTCTTCAAATTTTTTAGTTTTACATTCAAATGTAGGATTGAAAGTGCCAAAACACATATGAATATCGTCACTGCGAATTCCGTGGATAATAGGGTTAGAACATAAGACAGCAAAGTTATGCTAAGCATGGTTGCAGATTGGTTTTTACCGAATGAGATTAGTGAGTATAAGCTGGCCAGGAAAAAAAATGTTCCGATGGTCACCCATGATAACGAGAGCCAACCCATCGACATATAGTGAGACGCTGAGCTAGCATACAAGATTGCACACAACAGACTTATCGAATACCTGTTCCCGAGCGACATTAGTAGTTTGAAGAATATGAATCCATTTAGTACGTGAATCGCTATCAATGTGAGATGAAAATATATTGGATTAAGATTAAACAACGAGTAGTGAAGCTTAAAAAATAATAAGATTCCGATTGGCCGGTAGTAAATAACCTCAGTATTAAATTTGAATAATTCTAAAAAATTTTTATCCTTTATGAAATTTAAAATGAACCAATCGTCTTGAAAAAAAAAGTATCTTAGTCCATTATGAAAATAGATCAGTGTAAAAATTGTGAATAAACAAAGCGGTATCAACACTTGATATAATGTTGCGTTTTTTTTTATTCTGTTAATAAGGTGGCGATTTATAACCATGCTCACTGTAAATTTATTAGTTTGCAAACCTTTTTTTAAAGGCTAGGAGATACCACTTTACGTATTTTGGTAACCATTTTTTTAGATAAAAACGTGACTCCTTTGCAGTATAAGTCCAAGTTGTGGGAACCTCTGTTACTTTGTATCCGCCGAAGTGCGCCTTTACTGTAAGCTCAATCCCAAGCTCAAATCCCCCATCCGATTCTATTTTAGTTTTATTTAAGAATTTTCGTGAGTAGATCTTGAATGAATTGGTTGAATCGTGTGTTGGAACACCTGCAAGGTAGCACAAACTTAGCCCTGCACCTCTTGAGAGAAATTGTTTAAAAAGTGGCCCTCCGAGTTGATGGCCTCCTTTCATATACCTTGATGCAGCTACAATATCGGCACCTTTTTCGAATTCTGAATACATTTCGTTTATTACTGACGGATCGTCGGTTAAATCTGCCATCATAATACAAACAGCATCGCCCTTTGCATTATTTATGCCGGTCTTTAATGCGTTTAGCGCACCTTTACCGTAGTTGTTTTTAACAAGCTTAATATTTTTATATTTAAGTTGAAGTTTCCTGACTTTTGGGAGAGTATCGTCTGTGTCCATATCGTAAACAATTATAAGTTCGTGCCTTATTTTCAACTTTTTTTCAACATTGTTGATTGTTTGAGAAATTACAGCACCTTCGTTGTATACAGGAAGCACGATTGATAATTTCATGTTAATAGAAGTTAATCAAGGTAGACATTACCCTGCCCGTCACTTAATTTAATTTTATTTTTTTTTTGTTTGTCCAGTGAGTTTATTGTAAATATAATTTTATTTGTCTTAAAGACATTCCAGACGTCACATATAACGCAATTTTTAGACACAAGTTTCCTGATTTCCTCAATGTTCAATTTTTTGTAGAACGAATGGTTTGTAGCTATAAAGACAAATTCGGCATTCTTTAAAACTTGCTTAATGTCTGTATTATATTTTGAAATATAGGGGTCGTGTAAAAATACTTTTGCCCTTTCACGCTCTAGAGCCTTCTTGACCTTGAAAGCCAGAGACTCACGTATGTCATCAATATCTGCCTTAAATGCGAGTCCGAGGATTACGGCCTTTTTACCTTCTAGTTTTCTTCGGTGCTTCACTTTATTTATTAGGTATAGTGGGACAGATTCATTTATTTTCCAACTTGTTGAAATGAGGTCTATAAACGGAATATCGCTAATTAGGAAGAATCCGTCCTTAAACAAACATGGACCACCAGTTAAGCCTGGCAGGGATAACCCTCCTCTTTTGTAATTTTTATTAACTAAATCAACAATTTTATAAATGTCACGGTTGTGATTTCCTGCGAGTATCATAAATTCGTTTGCAATCGCAAAATTAATATATCTATACATGTTGGTAAAGAGTTTGGATAGCTCTGAGGAAACGTCGTCAGATTTATTAACTTCTATCCCCAGACCCGTAAAAAAGTTTGCTGCCTTTTGTGTGCTTGCTCTGTCTGGACCGCCTATAATTTGAGGAATTTGTGCAAGCTCGTTTAAAGACTTTCCTTCTGCAATTCTTTCTGGGCAAAAAGCTAGAAAAAAATTATCACCCACTTTTAGTTTGGGGATGTCATTAATATGTGATCTTACATATTTGGTCGTTCCTGGGGACACTGTGGATCTTAATATTAGCAGTTGACCAGGAACGAAGTGTGGTTTTATTGTGGCAAGTGCATTGTCAATCTGCACTAAAGAAGGGTTCATATTTTCGTCTACCGGGGTACCCAATGTTAAGATAACTACTTTCGATTTTGAGATAAGCGAAAAATCGGTCGATACGAAAAAATTCTTGTTTATATTTCTTTCTAGTAAGTCTTTTGCACCCTCTTCCATGAAGGGCATAATTCCCTTTGAGATTAGGTTAATTTTTTCTTCATCCACGTCCAGACCGAATACTGTATTCCCTTTTTCTGCAAGGAACAGTGCAAGAGGCAAACCTACTCTACCTGTTCCAACAATAGATATTGTATTCCTTAGAAGTTTCCTTGTGTTTTTTGATTTTTTAACCATGTTATTACCTCGCTAAGTCCGTCTTCAAATTTTACGCTTGGTTGCCAACCTATCTCTCTTTTGATCTTTGATACGTTTGGCACCCTCCTTTTTATGTCATATTTAAAACCTTTAATGTACTTAATTTTAAATGGTTTTTTTATACCCATCAGATTCCAAATTTTGTTTGCAAGGTCTTTCATTTTTATTTCTTTGTCTGAGCCTACATTAAAATCAGCATTTTTCCCTTTTGGGTGCATACTGACGGCAATTACCCCTGAAGCTACATCGGAAACGTGTGTGAAGCACCTAATCTGACTGCCGTCACCCAACAATTCTAGCGGGTACTGACCACTTAGTATTTTACGTACTAAATCGGGAATCACGTGTGCGTAACCAATTTCCCGCTCTGGAAACTCGTTTACTCCATATGCATTGAAAGGCCTGCAAATTGAGTAAGGCAGTTTGTATTGGTCATAAAAAGATCTGCAATACCATTCTCCTGTCAACTTGGAGAACCCGTATGATGATACTGGTGGTGGAATTTTTTCTATGTCTTCTTCTTTTGAAGGAAACTTTACAGCAGATTCAAAAACCATAGATGAAGAAATGTATACGATTCTTTCAATTTTGTTTTTGACTGCGGCCTCAAAGGTTGCAGAATATATTTTGTTGTTTTCGGATAAAATTGTGGCTGGATATTTATGAAAATATCCAATCCCACCAATTTTTGCGGCAGCGTTAATGCATATGTCAATGTTTTTAAATGCGTTTTCGGCTTCAATGCCATTTGTTATATCAACTTTGTAAAAATCCGCTCGCTTGTCAATTTGAGCGTCTTTCTTGGAAAGATTGTCTGCGACTCTTACATAATGACCTTTGGACAAAAGTTGCCGAACAATTTCGGAACCTATAAACCCTGCGCCCCCAGTGATTAAAAATCTCTTTTTCGCCATATCTTAATGGAAATGAAAACTAATATTATAAAACTAAACGCTGAAATTGATTCAGAAATAATATGTAGATTTGTTTTTCCGTATTTGATTATAACTTCGTGGGATCCAGCTGGCAAATCAAGTTTAATTAAACCACTTTCGCTGTCGATCTTGATGTTTGCCTTGGTATTATCTATAAATGCTTCGTGGCCGGGAAAGTATATAGTGTTTACGGTTATTGTTGTATTATTTTTAGAGTAAATTTGTGCTCTGTATGTTGTACCAGTAATATTTTCATTTTCTACAACAACTTCAGGATTCTGCTGTAATTCAGAGTCGGTTCTATTGGTCGGTAAATTTTTTACCCAAAGTGGTAGATATTCGTCTTTTGTCGTTGTTGAGCTCTCGTTAGTTGTATAAAATCCTTCCTCCCTTTGAACAAATCTGTTAGGTTTTGTGTAGATAATTGTGGAGATAATTGCTGTTGTGGTTATTAAAATCCACAAATGATTTTTGTTTATCTTATCTACTAAATATGCAGAAAATATGGCAGTTATAAAAACTATTAGCGACAAGATTCTCCAAGGAAACTGAATTGTGTCTATTATCGGAATGTTTCTCCAAATGTATGACGAAAGTGGTGATATCAAAAAAACTGACAATAAAAATATTGCGATAAGAAAATTGATAAATAAATTTTTTTGTTTATTCTTAAAGCTTAAATATAATGTGCCTGAAAATAGTATTGCAGATAAAACCCCTATTTGTGCCGAAAAACCATCTGGCTGTGACGGAACCCCACCATACCCCCATCTTGAGACGATTAACTTAGAAAATGGAACTAAATGAGCGGCAGCTTCTGATATTTTGATTTGAGAAAGACGAACAAATTGTAAATCGAAAAGAGCCGGTACCCAAAAAAATGTGGATGTAAATATACCAATTGCTATAAAGACCAGGCTTTTGAGAAAGTTTTTTTTGGTCAAAGTAAATGTGAGGGCGACGAAAAATGGTATGAAAAGAACTGCAATAACATTATGGGAAATAATTAAAAATGCAACAAACAACGACAATATCGGAAAGTAGATTTGCTTGTTTTTCGATATTTTAAAAATTGACCCGAAAATAAGAGGGAGGATGGCAAAAGCCATATTTTCTCCCAAAGAACCTCTAACGTAGAGATCGACGAATCTATATGGGGCAAAAAGATACAAGACACTTCCCGTAAAACTAGCTTTGTTTGTGAAATATTGTGATAGCGCCCAATACATTGCAAGTACTGATATCAAGGTTGAAATTACAAAAGTTACTTTGACACTATTTACAAAGTTAAATCCAACAATTTTAGGTAATTCTGAGAAATAAAAAGGTAGGGGGTATAAAAAGTTTAAAACCGGGTATCCGTAATTGTTATTTAATCTTTTTGTAAATCTGACTGGAAATTGGCCATCAACCAAGCTTTGGTGGAAAGCCGTAAACCTAATTACCATCCATTCACCATCATGACTCGTGAAGAATCCACTTTTGAAAAAGGGCCAGAGGGCAAGAGTACTTAAAATAACTAGGGTCAGTATTTCAATCTTTGCGTATTTAACAAAATATTTCATATGGCTACGATCTTTACTAATTTAAACGCAGTGTCTCCATTGGGATATAATACTTTTTCAACAACTTCAGATTTGTAGAGTTGTCCTTCGCTCGACCCTACCCATATATCGGGTATTTCCTGTTCAAATCCGACATAAAGTGTGTCTTCTTCTTTTTTAATCAAGCTCCAATTAAATGGCTTTATAAATTGATGCTTCGAGAAGCTGTCTATGTTCACGAATCCATACTCATCTGGCGTGTCGTTTACAGAGTACGTCTGCCTGAAAACAGCTGGGTCGTATCTATTATAAAAGAGAAACCATATATATGATGGTCCCTGAGAATTACTGACCACAATCTTTTTGTAATTATTTTCTACTTTTGAAATCTGCTTGACCATTTCCTTTCGACCGTTGTGCCACAAATCAGGGTATGTTTGCGGAATTGTAATAAAATATGTCGTTAGAAAAAAAGCAAGATAAAACATATATGCCACTAAAACAATAGACCACCAGCTTTTTATACCCACATAATTTTTAATTAAAGTACTCAAAAAAATAATTCCGACCGCGGAAATTACACTGATGCCGATAATCATATTTGCTGACCTATTGGCAGCTGGTGTCATAAATGTTAGGCTTGCCGCAATTGGACTAACACCTAAATATGCGATTAGTGCGCTTGTTTTTTTGGTTGCATTCTTTATCAAATAATACAAACCCAGAACAAAGAAAAAGACTGTCAGTGGATATTCCACACCTATTTTTTGCATATTAAATGGGGTTTGCTTATCGCCAGTGATTGCTAAGAAATCTAAGGAAAAATGTTGCAGATACCTTTTTAGAATGTCATTTAAATATAAGTAAGGTTTGTTATTAAAAAAACGACTTAAAGTTACAGGGTATTGAGGCCCGTTGAGCGTGTGGGCCTGCCAAATCTTGAGTGTTATGTGTTGGTCATAAAATATGCTGATTGTTTTTGCTCTTCCAGTTAAAGCAAGCGGGTTTTGCTTTGCTGAGTAAATCAGCGGGAATAAGAGCAACAATCCCAAAAGAATGGGTGGCACAAGGGATTTTCCTTTTATAAAGATTTCATGCCTGAAGATTATAAGCAGTAAAATTAACAATGCAGGAATAGTAATTCTTGCTCCATAGTATGAGTAAATAGCAGCAACAAAAGAAATGACTGACAGAAAAAAGTAATTACTTCTTTTTAGCCCTTTAAGAAAAAATAGTAAACCTGCCGATGTAAACATAACCTCTACCCCGACCAACATATTGCTTCGAGTAAAGAGTATGTGCCATGGGGTAATCGCGACTAAAAAAGCCGAGCATTCCGGCAAAAAGTTTGATATTTTTGACCTTTTGTCACCTATGAATATTTCTTTTGTTAGAAAGTAGACAATTAAAACTGTTATTATTCCTGCGACAGCTGATGGTAACCTAACCGAAAATTCATTTAAACCAAACAAATATATGCTTGGGATATCGAGCCAAGCACTCATAGGTGGTTTGTAATCTCCAAAACTTTTAAGGCTTAAGGGCCATTCGTTGCCAAATTCATCTTTCCCCGTCTTTAATAGCGAATATGCGTTATACCCTAAGGATGTCTCATCAGAATACAAACCATTTGGTACGGAGCCCAGTTTGTATATCCTTAGGGTTGTCGCCAATAATAAAATGGCTAGAAGAATTAAAAGTCGTTTATTCATACTTTTAAACTCATCTGAACATTTATGTTATGGAAAAGTATTAGAGTTTCATAGATTATCATTATAATATTGGCGAGTATTAATGCTTCTGCAATAGGGCTCGTTTTTAATTTAAAGATCTTAATAAATTTGATGAGCCCAAGCGTGCTAAAAACAGAAAGAAGACTTAAGAATGGAAATACGGCTAAATACCCTACAAACTGTAAGAATAATGAGCCAAGTAGAATAAGGACAAAAAATAGGCTGACAACAAGGTTTTTTTTGTCTTTGTCACTAAGCAGACTCCAAAGCCCAGCTAGAACAAGTGGTATAAAACTTGGTAATAATCCACCATGTTCGCCAACTATATATTTTAGTTTCGTAAAATTCTCAAAAAAAATAAAGTCTGTTGAGGTAATTAACGCGAAATTCTTAAGAAAAGAAAATTGTAATGGTTTCGCGTTAAGGTAATCAATTAATGTTGGTTTATTCAGTACTAGCGTGTATATCCATGGCGTTATCAATAGTAACAAAAGATGTATTAAGACAAACCTTACATTTTTTGTTAAATAAAACACTAAAAAACTGGAGCATATTGTGGCCAATAGCGCGATACCAGTTGTAAAATTAATCATTTATTAAATCTAATCCGTTTCAGGAGGAAGAATAGCACAACGAGCGCTAAGGGTAATAGTGTTATCAGTTCCATGAAAAGTATTGTTCCCGGATGACTCCAATCGCCAAAATACAGGTAAGGGAGGTAGCGCATTAATGCACCTAGCGATAAAACGATTCCTATTGCAACTAAATCTCTTCTCATGATCAGCGCAATAAGGGGCAGGGTCCAAAAAAGGTACCACGGTTGAAACTGAGTTTGTAAACTACCAGAAGAGATAAACGGCACAGTTATTCTAAAGGTCGAAAATATTATTGTGAATAATGCATAAATTATGAAACTAGCACATATATAAACTGTAATTTGGTTAAACTTTTTTATCCTTGTTATGCAGTAAGGTACGATGCTCAAAATTGCCAAATATTTTATCGTGAATCCTAAAATTATTGAGGTTAGAAAAGTAATTTTAGCGCCTTGTGTTAGTGCATAAACAGTTAGCAAAACGAAGAAAAAGTGTACAACATCATTGTGAGCATTAACTACTCCTTCTATCAAAAATAATGGGTTCAGAGCATAGAACGCGGTCCCTACAACATTTAAATTTTTGTTGGTTTTT
>Ga0163144_10018338_pt1 | contig 14168 bp, 14 predicted proteins | sample OliLak19BULKMAT1_FD_123175 | JGI IMG/M metagenome (GOLD analysis project Ga0163144, IMG submission 123175) | Freshwater microbial mat bacterial communities from Lake Vanda, McMurdo Dry Valleys, Antarctica - Oligotrophic Lake LV.19.BULKMAT1 | ecosystem: Environmental > Aquatic > Freshwater >... | reverse complement strand
CGCCGACGCGTTGTCGTAGGTCTTGACCGTAAGGATGACGACATCCACAGGGCCAATTCGGGACGGGTCGTCTTCCGCGGGCACATGGACGGAGAAGTCACCCTGAACGCCGATGATCCGAAGGCCGTTGGCCCGGATCGCGTCCCGGTGCGCGCCACGCGCGACAAAACTGACGTCTGCCCCGGCGCGCGACAACAACGCCCCGTAGTAGCCCCCCACCGCACCGGCACCGATGATCGCGATCCGCATCACGGTCGTCATTGTACGCCGTGAATTTCTGCGGAGCGTAGACTGGGAGGTACCATGCTTCCTCCCTCAGAAGTCCTGTCGTTGCAGTCTCTGGTCACGCCCACGCCCGACGGTATCGCCAGCCGGGTGCTGACCAAGGCGGCCGGTGGCAATGTCACCGCCTTTACCTTTGATGCCGGCCAGGGACTGACCGAACACACGTCGCCGTTTGATGCGCTGGTGCTGGTGCTGGAGGGGGCCCTCACGCTGACGATCGGGGGCGTACCCCTGCGGGCCGATCCGGGCACCATCGTCCGCATGCCCGGGAACGTGCCGCACGCCGTGGACGCGCCCGTCGCGTCCCGGATGCTGCTGATCATGATCAAGTAGATTTGATCATCCGGCCCGGCGAAACGCCGCCTCGTAGATCACCGGCCCGCTGATCTGTACGGTGGCGTGCGTTGGCCGATTGTATTCGCGGAGCGGTACAGCGGGCTCCCGACCAAAACCGGCATCACGCATTTCGTCCACCAGTTGCGCCTCGGTCAGGAAACACTGCGGTTGCCCGGAGAACTGCGTGAACACAAACGGCTCTCCCGACACCGGCGCGACCGAATCCGACATCGTCTGCCGCGAAAAGGTGAAGACAAACAGGGCGGCACCAGGTTTCGCCACCCTGGCACCCTCACGGACTGCCTGACGAAATTGCGCGGAGGAGTGCGCCAGATTCCAGATGCCGTGAGCAATCACCAGATCTGCGCTGGCGTCAGACAGCGGCAGCGCCTCCATTGGCGCGGAGTGCCACTGCACACACGCCGCCACTCCCTGAGCGCGCGCACGGGCCGCAGCCGCCTCGAGCATCGGCGTCGACAGATCCGTCCCGATAACCGACCAGCCCATCTCCGCCAAGGGGACCGCATTACGTGCCGCACCGCACCCGATGTCGACGGCGGTGCCCTGCCCCCCCAGCCGATTCAGCTCGGCGCGGGCAAAGGCCATGAGGACGTCGTTTGGGGCGGCCGTGGCAAATCCTGCCACAGTCCCGGCTGAACTCCAGGGCGTGCCGACCAGGGGATCAATCGTCATGGGTCGAGTGTGCGTCATCGCGACCTGGACCCGCGTATGACCGGCGTCATAACCGGCCCGTCAGCACCGCAGGTACGGTGCTCTTGTCATGGCCATCCACGTCAGACTCCCGGATCTCGCGCACTGGAAGGGACAGGTCAAGTGTCAGACGGCGTGCCCGGTCCAGACCGATGCCGGCCGGTACGTGCAGTTGATTGCCGACGGGCAGGACAAAGAGGCCTACCTCGTGGCGCGGGCCCCCAACCCCTTCGCATCGGTCTGCGGAAGGGTGTGTGCCGCGCCATGTGAAGACGCCTGTCGCCGCGGGAGCATCGACGCGCCGGTTTCAATTCGCGCACTCAAACGCTACGTCACTGAACAATATGGTGCGGAGTCGGTGCGCCCGGACACCCAGGATGAACTCCGGCCGTCTGGCGTCCACCACGGCAACCGGTATATCGATCAGTTGCCGCTTGGCTCACAAATTCACAGCGCCGGACCTGCCCCTGGCCGCAAGGTCGCCGTCATCGGTGCGGGACCGGCCGGGCTATCGGCGGCCCACGACCTGGCCCTGCTTGGACATCGTGTCACCGTGTTTGAGGCCGGCGCCGAACCGGGCGGCATGATGCGCTACGGCATCCCCGAATACCGTCTCTCGCGCAGCCTGCTCCGCGCGGAAATCGACAAAATTGTCGCGCTGGGCGTGACGCTGAAACTCCAGACGCCGCTGACGGCGACTTTCGGGATGTCTCACCTCCGGGCGGCAGGATTTGATTCGGTGTTCCTCTCGGTCGGCGTCTCTCGCGGACGTGATCTGCAGGTCGACGGCGTGGAGCTCGACGGTGTCGTCAAGGCGGTGGACTACCTGCTCAACGTCAATCGCGGCTTCCGGATGGATCTCGGGCGCCATGTCGTGGTCATCGGCGGCGGATTTGTCGCGTTTGATGCCGCCCGCACCGCCTTGCGTGTCGGCCGGGAAGAAGAGCTTGACACCCTTGAGTTCGCCGCGGACGCGCGCGCGAAGGAAGCCATCGATTCCGCCCGCGCCGCGCTGCGCGGCGGTGCGGCTCTGGTCACGATGGTGTCTCTGGAACACTTCGACGAGATGCCCGTGTTGCGCACGATGCAGGGGCACGACGAGTTTGAGGAGGCCCAGAAGGAAGGGGTGCACTTCCTCACACGCCGTGGGCCTCGGCGCTTCATCGGCGAAGCGGGACGGCTGTCGGCCGTCGAACTGCGGGCGGTGCGCTCGGTCTTTGACGAGAGTGGCCGTTTTGCGCCGGTCTATGACGATGAGGACGTCAAAGTCGTGGGGGCCGACGCGTGCATTCTCGCGATCGGGCAGCAGCCGGACCTGACCTTCCTGACGCCGGCTGACGGCGTCGAGCTTCAGCCTTCGGGAACCATTCGCGTCGACCCGGTCACGCTGGCCACCAGCGCACCCGGGATTTTCGCGGGCGGCGACGTCGCGTTTGGTCCCCGAACTCTCATTCAGGCGGTCGCCAACGGCAAGTTGGCTGCTCGTTCGATGCACTTGTACCTGACCGAACAGCGCGCGCACCTCGAGACGTTCCTGGAGGTCGAGGCCCTGCCGACGTCCACCTATCAGATGGCCGCAGGTTTTGAACATCGCGATCGGGTCGCGGCCCCCACGCTCGACATCGGACGACGCACGGGCATCGCCGAGGTGGAGACGGGTTACGACTCCAACGCTGCCAAGGCGCAGGCTGAGCGCTGTCTCGTCTGCCACGTGCAGACCATCTATGACCCAGAGTTGTGTGTCTTGTGCAACCGCTGCGTGGACATCTGCCCCGAGTACTGCCTCGCCTTTGTGCCGATGGATGAGGTGGCGTTGCCCCCGGACCAGCATGCACACGTGGTGGCCCGTGCCGGCGAGACGACGCTGCCTCTCACCGCGCTGGTCAAGGACGACGAGCGCTGCATTCGATGCGGCCTGTGCGCCATCCGGTGTCCGACCGGAGCCATGACGATGGAAAAGTTTTCGATTACGGAGCGCTGGGCCGACCCCACCGACGGGCACGTCGAGGGCTATTGAGCGGAGGCAGACATGGGCGGGACTGATCGGCGGGATTTCTTGATCAAGCTCGGCACGGGTGCCGGCGTCTGTGCGCTTGGAGCGCAAGGCGTGGCCTCACTCCGGTCGTTGGCGCCGAACGTGTCGTATGACGCGCCCACCACCGTCAAACTCGGCCCTCCGGCAGAATTCCCGGACGGCCTGAAGTTTCTGGCCGACGAGCGGCTGTTCATCTTTCGCAACGGCAATACCTTTCACGCGGTGTCTGCCGTATGCACGCATCTGGGATGCACCGTACGCGCCGAGGCCTTGCCCAAACCCGAGACCGTGGACGTCGGCGGCTTGCCCCTTCAATTGACGCATCAGTTCAGCTGTCCGTGTCACGGGTCCCATTACACCGGCGACGGCGTCAACACGTCGGGTCCGGCACCGAAGCCCCTCTCGTGGTATCGCCTGTCCGTCGCGGCCGACGACGGGCAACTCGTGGTGGATTTGGCCGATGAAGTCGGTCGTGATTTCCGGCTGACGGTGTGAGGCATGTCCATGACTGATCAGCGACCTGAAGCACCTGGCGTGCGACCCCGCCGGTTCTGGAGTGTGCGTCCGCGTTCGGACCGTGATGCGGGCGACGCGATTGCCTCGAATTTTTTGCTGCACGCCCTCCCGGCCAAGGTCTCAAAAGCCTCGATGGCGTGGACGTATTCGTTCTGGCTCGGCACGATCACTGCGGCACTGTTTCTGCTGCTGGTGTTGTCGGGCCTGCCACTCCTGTTTCTCTATGTGCCGTCGGTCGAGCGCGCCTACCAATCCGTGAAGGACATTGAATACGTCGTGTCGTACGGCAAGTGGCTTCGCGCGGTGCATCGGGTCGCTGCACACGGGATGGTGATAACCGTCGTATTGCATCTAGCACGTGTGTTTTTCACGGGGGCCTACAAAAACGGCGTCGGGCGCAATCAGCATCGCGAGTGGAACTGGGTAATCGGGACCGTACTTCTGCTCCTGACGTTATTCCTCTCATTCACCGGATACCTGCTGCCGTGGGACCAGTTGGCGTTCTGGGCGGTGACGGTGGGAACCAACATCGCGTCGGCGATCCCGTGGGTTGGACCGTCAGTGCGGGAACTGCTCATCGGCGGGCGCGAGATCGAGCAGGCCACGCTCATTCGTTTCTACGTGCTCCACATCGTCGTTTTGCCTGGCGCTGTCGCGGCGCTGTTCGGGTACCACATGTGGCGGGTCCGCAAAGACGGCGGCCTGGCGCGCGCTGATCGGGAGGCACTCCTGGAGACGCCGCAAGCGGTCGCGCCGACACCCACCAAGACATACACACTGCTCGGCGTGGCGCGGGGAACGGCCCCGACCGTGACGGCAACGTCGCTCACCGCCGCTGACACGACGGTGAACGCCGTCCCCGATCTGGCCAGGCGCGCACTGATCGCGACGCTTGGGACCATTGCGGTCATCAGCATTCTTGCGGTCTTCATCGCCTCCCCGCTTGAGGAGCCGGCCAATCCGCTCATCACGCCCAATCCGGCGAAGGCGCCCTGGTACTTCCTCTGGCTGCAGGAGATCGTCACCGACACGACGATTCATCTCGGCAGCTTCACGATCAACGGCGCATTCATCGGCGGCGTGATTCTGCCGGGCCTGCTCGTCGGCGTCCTCACGGCCTGGCCGTGGCTTGATCGGAGCCCGCGCGAGGCCGCCGGCGTGTGGTTCCCCCCCGTGCGACGCACCCAGAACCTCGTGTTCCTCATCGTGATGGTCGCGATTCTGCTGCTGACTTACATCGGCATGGAGATGCGCGGACCGTATTGGGAGTTCTTCTGGCCATGGGAAACCTGGCCAAGCCTGCCGTCGAGGATTTGAGCCATGGAACAACGCACGAATTCTCCGTATCCGCGCATTGACCGGCCCATATTGGCCATCATTGGCGTCTTCCTGATCCTGTCGTGCGTACTGTTCTTCGCCAGCGATCGGGATCACGACTGGCGGTACTACCAGGCGGCGTTCAAGATCGAAGTGGCCGAGAAGTTCGGCCAGGACCGCGCGGCGGTCGTGACCACCGGCCTGCAGCAGATCTGGGTGGCGGACCTTGGTCGAGCGGATCGATGCATCACCTGTCATCAGGCGACGTCGTGGAAAGGATTCGAGAACGCTGAGGAGCCCTTCCGCACACATCCCCTCGAACCCTTGAAGGGGCATCCGATTGAGAAGTTCGGGTGCACCTCCTGCCACGGCGGCCAGGGCTGGGCTGTGGATGTGATCGAAGCGCACGGCGAGGTCGCGCATTGGGAGGAACCTCTCCTGAGCCGCACGTTGGGACAGGAGTATTCCCTATCCGGCAACAAGGGCGCGTTGATTCAGATGAACTGCAACATCTGTCACCGCTACGACCGCCAGACGACGGGCGCCGATGCAATCAACCTCGCGAAGCGGCTGGTCGACGAGAAGGGCTGTCGCGCCTGCCACGTGATCAACAACCGCGGCGGACGCATCGGGCCCGACCTGACCCGCGTGGGCGAGAAGGCGCCGGAACAATACGACTATTCACGACTGTCGGGCCAGAAGACCGCCTTCGCCTGGCATGTCGCGCACTTCAAGGACCCCAAGGCCGTGTCCACCGACTCGACCATGCCGACGTTCGGGTTCAACACCGAACAGGCGCAGGCGCTGGCGATGCTGGTGCTCTCGTGGCGACCGGCCCATGTGCCCGCCGCGTATCTGGCGGGGGCCCCGAGAACCGACGTGCCGACGCCGGAACAGGCCGCCGAAGAGGAACGGATGCGCACAGGACCCGGCGCGTGGTTTGTCGAAACCGGCTGCGCCACCTGTCACTCGATTCAGGTCTACGGCGTCAAAGCGCCAGCGCAGATTGGTCCAGATCTTTCGAACGCGGTCGAGGACGTGCAATCACGGTTCGGCCGGACGATTGACGACTTCCTGCGTGAGCCGACCGGAACCATGTCGGTGGTGCTGTCGCGTCAAATCATTCTCACCCCGGAGCAGAAGGCCGTCGCGGTTCAAAAATTGCGTGAAGCGTTTGTCCTTTATCAAAAGCAGCAGGCGGAGAAGGAGCGTTAGTCATGAGCAGGAGTGCACTCACACGAGCAGGCAGGGTACTGGCGCTGGGCGCTGGGGTTCTGCTGATGATTGGATACACGGCGTGTTCGCCCAGTGAACCGCCGACGAGCCGGCGCGCGGGCGGCGGCACGTCCGACTCGGCGATTGCGGCCGAGAAGACCTACGTCGCACCGGGCGATCTCGACGAGTACTATTTTTTCGCGTCGGGCGGCCACTCGGGCAACGTCTACGTCTACGGCATTCCGTCCATGCGTCATTTGTCGACGATTCCCGTGTTCACGCCGTATCCGGCGACCGGCTACGGGTTTGACGACGAATCGAAGAAGATGCTGGGCGATCTCACGTGGGGAGACGCCCATCACCCTGCGCTGTCGGAAACCAATGGCGACTACGATGGCCGCTGGCTGTTCATCAACGAGATGAACGGCCGGGTCGCCCGTATCGACCTACGCGACTTCAAGACGAAGCAAATCTACGGGCCCATCCCCAATATCTCCGGTAACCATGGGTCGTCGTTCATCACGCCGAACAGCGAATACCTGATGGTCGCCAGCCGGTTCTCAATTCCGATTCCCAAGGGCACGTATGCGCCGATCGACAAGTACGCGACCGAATACAAGGGGGTCATTGGCGCCTTGGCCGTGGATCCGAAGACCGGCAACATGGATCTGGGTTTCCAGATCCTCATGCCGCCGTTTGACTATGACATCGGTGACGCCGGCAAACTGGCGTCCGACGGCTGGATGTTCCTGACGGCGTACAACGCCGAGCGGGCCGTCGGCAAACTCGAGGTCGTCGCCAGCCAACGCGACCGCGACTACATCGCCGCAGTGGACTGGAAGGCTGCGGCCAAGGCGGCGGCGGCAGGGCAGGGCGACATGATTGGCGGCGTCCGGGTGCTCGACCCGAAGAAGATTCCCGGACTCGTGTATCTGCTGCCCTGCGGCAAGTCGCCCCACGGGGTGGACGTGTCCCCGGACGGCAAGTACATCATCGGGTCCGGCAAGTTGCAGGGGGTCACTACCGCCTTCAATTTTGAGAAGGTCCAGACCGCCATCCGCAACAAGGATTTTGAAGGCGAAGAGGACGGAATTCCGGTCCTGAAGTACGAATCAATCAAGGACGCGGAAGTGGAAGTCGGTCTCGGTCCGCTGCACACGCAATTCGGGCCCGACGGCATGGCGTACACTTCGTTGTTTGTTGACAGCGCGATCGTGTCCTGGCGACTCGGGGAGTGGAAGGTCATCGACAAAGTCCCTGTCTCGTACGCGGTCGGTCACCTGGCCGCTGCAGAAGGTGACACCGTCAGCCCGGACGGCAGGTTCCTGGTGTCGCTCAACAAGCTGTCGCACGGCCGGCACCTCAGCGTCGGGCCGTCGCAACCGGAGTCGTCGCAACTGATCGACATCGGCGAGGAGAAGATGAAGCTCCTCTACGACGCCTTCACCGAACCCGAGCCGCACTACGCCCAGATCGTCAAGGCCGACAAGATCAAGCCGATCGAGGTGTACCCGAAGGAAGAGAACACGCACCCGCTGGCGATCTGGGACGTCAAGGATGCGGGAGTCACCCGCCAGGGCAATCGCGTGACGATCAAGATGATCGCGGTCCGTTCGACCTTCACCCCGATGAACTTCGAGGTGCAGGAGGGCGACATCGTCACCGTGGCCCTCACCAACATCGAACAGACCACCGACGAGCTCCATGGGTTCGGCCTGCTCGACTACAACATCAACATCGTGGTGGATCCCGGTGAGACCAAGACCGTGACATTCACGGCGAAAAAAGGTGTGTTTCCGTACTACTGCACGAATTTCTGTTCGGCGCTGCATCAGGAGATGCAGAGCTACCTGATCGTCAAACCTCGTTAGTGACGCTTGGAGGCGATTGTGTCGCGGACATAGTCGCCTCCAAGCTGATTGAGTAATCCATGACCCGCCTTGAACGTACCGCCCGTCGTCTCCATCAACCCGTCGGTGTCGGCCCGCGTGTCTGCTTTGTACTCGCGGCCGTGCTCGTGGTTGCCGCCCTGATGTTTCCGCTCTGGAACCTCACGATGTTCGCCCCGCAGTACCCGGACGCCCTGCGACTCGACATTCACGTCAACGCACTGGTCGGCGGCAACAACGGCCAGGACTTGAAGGAGATCAACCTCCTGAATCACTACATCGGCATGCGCGACCTGGTCATTGAAGACTTCACGGAGTTTAAGTGGATGCCGTTTGCGATCGGCGGCCTGGCGCTCCTGTTTTTGCGCGCGGTGGTCTTTGGCACGGTGAAGGAATTTGTGGACGGGGCCGTGATGTTCTTCTACTTCGGAGGATTCTCGCTCTGGTCGTTCGGCTACAAGATGTACCGCTACGGTCACGACCTCGCGCCGACCGCTGCGGTCAAAGTGCCCGGCTTCACTCCGCCGATGTTCGGGCACAAGGCCATCGCGAACTTCGACGTCTACTCCTATCCGCAGGCAGGCACCTACCTGATCGCTGCCGCGGGAGCGCTGGTGCTCGTGGCCCTGGTGCTGGCCTGGCGGAGCCGACCGGCGCCTGAGTTCGCACCGTGACCACCCTGATCCTGCTGATGGCACTGGCCACGCCACAAGCGGGCGTTGGCGACATGTCGGTGACGGTGGGAACACTGGAGGGGCGTCCACCGGCGTCCGAGCTGTCGCCACTGCAGGCACGGATCGACGCCGCGCGGCCAGGGGATCGGATCGATGTCCTGGCAGGCACCTACACAGGCGACCTCTTCATCCACACCTCCATCCAACTTGTCGGTCACGGTCGCCCGCGGCTCGTCGGTTCCGGTCTCGGCAGCGTCATCCGGGTGCGCGCCGATGACGTGCTGATCGAGGGCTTCGACATTGACGGCCGTCTCGGCGGCAGCCTCGCTCGCGATTCCTCCGGTATTCACGTCGCCGCGCGCCGGGTCACCATTCGCGAATGCCGGATCGTCCGCTCGTTGTTCGGCGTGTACCTGCGCGAGGCTGACGACGCGGTGGTGGAGGGATGCGATATCACGGGCATCGAGGGCCGATCGTCCGGCGAACAAGGGTCGGGCATTCATGTCTGGAACACGCAGAGGTTCACGCTGCGCCAGAACCGCGTGCGGTATTCGCGCGACGGCTTTTACATCCAATCCGCCAATCACGGCACGGTGATCGGCAACGAGGTGAGTGACGTCCGATACGGCCTGCACTACATGAATTCCGACGACAACCGTTTCGAGGACAACACTTTTCAGCGCGGCGCCGCCGGCGCGGCATTGATGTATTCGCGCAGGCTGACGTTTTCGCGCAACAGGTTTATCCAGAACCGCGGTTTTGCCTCCGTCGGACTCCTGCTCAAGGACTGTGAAGACGTCGTCGCCGAAGACAACCTCGTCGCGGACAACGAGCGTGGGTTTTTTATCGACGGCGCGATTCGCCACGTCTTTCGGCGAAATCTCGTCGCCTCGTCCGACGTCGCGCTCGTCGTCTACGATTCGTCACGCGACAATCGGTTCGAAGGCAATACGTTCATCGGCAACCTGGCACCGCTGCGTCTGGTCGGCCGACGCACCGACACCATCTTTGATGGCAACTACTGGTCAGAGTTCAGGGAACCTGACCTGGATGGTGATGGTATTCGTGACCGTCCGTACCACCTGTCCAATGTGTTCGACCATCTCCGGGGAAATTTGACGGCGGCGGATCTTTTTGCACAGGGGCTGGGCGCCCGCCTGCTCTCCAGAGCGGAGGCGACCTTTCCCGTGCTGCGGCCAGTGGGCGTGGTGGACAACCATCCGTTGACGACTCCCCCGGACCGAGGCGCCATTCCTCCGATGCCGCACCCGGCGACGGTGCGGACGTTGGGAGGACTCGCACTGTCGGCGCTGGGTGTGGTGGCGGGCTTGGCGGTGTTTCACGTCGGGAGACGACGATGATCACCTACGACGCCTTCGCGAAGTCGTTTGGCTCCGTGTTGGCGGTGCGTGAGTTCACCGTGACCATCGCTGCGGGGGAAGTTGTCGCGCTCCTCGGTCCCAACGGGTCAGGAAAGACGACCAGTATCAAGGCGGCGGCCGGCCTCGTCCGCCCGTCGTCGGGCCGGGTGCTCATCGGGGATCCAGGCCGGACGGCGTGGGATGCGGACGCGCGACAGGCGTGTTCGTTCCTGCCGCAGCGCGTGAGTTTTCCCGAGTCGTTGACCGGTCGTGAGGTCGCGGAGTTCTACTGCAAGCTGCGCGGCCGTGGCGCCGACCGCCTACAGGAAGTGCTGGCGCTCACGGGCTTGAACGGATCAAGTGGCCGGGCGGTCGGCACCTACTCCGGTGGCATGACGCAGCGGCTTGGGTTGGCGGTGGCTATGGCGGCGCAGGCGCCGATTTTATTGCTGGATGAACCGACAGCCGCGCTCGACCCCGACGGCACCTCCGCGTTCTACGAGCTCATTGAGTTCCGACGCCGTGAGGGGCAAACGGTGTTCTTCAGTTCGCACCAGATGGGCGATGTCGAACGCCTGGCGGATCGCTTTCTCGTCATGGTCGGCGGCCGGTTGATGGCGTCGTTCACGGCAAGGGAATTGACGACCATGCTGGCAAACCGCGGCGTGATGAAGGTGACGGTGGACGCCCTCAGCGACGCCTCGCTGGCCCAGGTACGCACCCTTGCGCCACGGGTCATAGTCGCCGGCGATCAGATCATCGTGCCAGGCACGGCGGATATCCGGCTGGCCGTGCTCGACACGCTGCGCAACCACGGTGTGAACATCCGCGGCTGGTCGGCGGAAGAGGGTCGGCTCGACGCGTTTTATCGGGAGTTGATTGGGGGACGCCATGAATAGTGCGTGGTGCTTGAGGGCTCGCGCGCTCAGTGGGCGGGTGCTGGAAGCCCTGGTGCTGAGTGCGGTGATCGTGAGTGGGGCGTGCGGGCGGACCGAGGTCGCGCCCGAGCCGCTCGGCGCAGGCGAACACGCCTGTGACTTCTGCCGGATGACGGTCTCCCAGCCGCAGTTCGCGTCACAGCTCTTGGTGCCCGGTGAATTGCCGAGATTTTTCGACGACCTCGGATGTCTTCATGGCTATCTCACCAGCACCACGCCTGGAGCCGACGGCGGTGTCGTGTTTGTCACCGATCATCGAACGCGCGATTGGGTTCGTGCCGAGACGGCTGTGTTCACGCGGGTGTCATCACTGTCCACGCCGATGGGTTCACATCTGGTGGCGCACGCCACCCCCGCGTCGCGCGACTCAGACCCACTGCTCACGGGTGGAACGCCGGCCACGATCGATGATGTGGTGCCGACGCGGTGGCGGAGCGGACAGGAGCGGTGATGGCCTTCACGTTGTGCGCTCAGCAGGAACTTCGACTGTCGGTGCGTTCGCGATGGACGCAGACCTTCGCCGTGGTGTTTGCTGCGCTGGCCATTGCGGTGGCAACGTCAGGGTACGTGCTGAGCGGCGGCAGTGGCACGCAGGATTTTTCACGGACTGCGGCGTCACTACTGGAGCTCGTATTGCTGCTGGTGCCGCTGACAGCGCTGGTGTTCGGCGTGATGGCGCTGACGCCTGATCCCGGTGCCGCGCAGTTGCTCTACTCACAACCGGTCCCTCGAACCACTGTGCTCTTCGGGCAGATCGCCGGTCTCTGTTCCGCGTTGCTGGCGGCGCAGGCGGTCGGCTTCGGGGCCGCCGGGCTCCTGATCTTCCAGCGCGCGGGCAGCGATGGCGTCTTCGGCTTCCTCGGTGTCGTCGCGGGATCGTTCGTGCTGACCGTGGTGTTCCTCGCCATCGCGGCTGCGATCACCGCTGGCTCAACGAGCCTGCGCCGCGCGCATCACCTGGCTGTGGCCCTGGTCATCTGGTTTGTCGCCGTGGTGTTGTTCGATGTGGCGGCGCTCGGGACGGCGTCCCTGCTTCGATCGGGCGCCGCCTCGCGGCTGCTGATGATTGCGGCCATCCTGAATCCAGTCGATGCCGTGCGCACCGGCACACTCCTCACCGTTGAGGGCACGACCGCATTCGGCTCGGCGTCCCTGGCGTTTCTCAGGATGACCGGAGGAACGACGGGCGCAGCTCTGACACTGGTGACATCGCTCGTCGCTTGGACCGCATTGCCGCTGGCAGTGGCCGCCGTACGCGTTCGTCGGGCGGACCTGTAACCACCGCGTCAGTAACTTTGTTCCGCAAGTGCGTCCAGCGCAGGCCGGTCGATCAGAAGGAACCCGTCCTTTTCCGTGTGCAGGACGTGATCCTTGCTCCACCGACTCATGATTCGGATCGCCGTCTCGACCGTCGTGCCGGTGAGATCCGCGAGTTCCTGGCGCGAGAGGACCATGGGCAGTAGGATGCCGCCGCGCTCCGGCCGACCCATTTGATCGGTGAGTTTCAGGAACAGGCGCGCGAAGCGCGACTCAATCCTTCCCCCGGACAACTCGGCGAGCCGGGAGGTCAACTCCATCAGGCGAATGGACAGGCTGCCCAGCAGCCCCCGCACCAGCGTCGGCCGTTCTTCCAGCAGCGCGAAAAACTCCGGGCGTGGCATGAGGAGACACGTCGTCGCCTCCATCGCCGCCGCAGCCGCCGGGTACGGGCGGGCCTCATACGCGGCCACGGCACCAAGCAAACCGCCCTCACTGAAAATTTCGAGGATGCGCTCGTGACCGTTCGGCGCCCGCTTGAAGACTTTCACACGCCCTTCCACGACGACGTAAAAATGGTCGGACGGATCGCCGTCGTCGAAGACGAGATCGCCACGGTGATACCGAGCGATATGGGAGAACGCCATCAGCCGGAGCAGATCTTCGGACTTCACTCGACGAAAGAGTGGAATCTTCGCCATCAGCTCCGTCGTGGGTCGTTCCATGGGCAAGCGGACTCTACGTCAATCGGACTTCCAGGTCGAGTGCACCAGGGAACAACTCCTGATCCTCAAGCCGGATGTGTTCCCGCAGATCGACGTCGAACTCCCGAAGGGCCGCCCACGCCTCCGCAAGGCCAGGCACCGGCGCCGTGGGGATGGCGTAATGGTGTGTCAACGCCTGGAGGCGAGCGAGGTCGTGCATCGCCGCCTGGTGTTCATCCTCCATCATCCGCACCGGATTGGCCACGGTGCCGAATGGTCCAGGCGGGAGTGGCAGGCCGGTGTCGGCAGCCCGCGCCAGTTCACGGACGTAGGGAAACAGGATGTGTTCCTCCTTCTCGAGGTGGACCAGCAGCGTCGCGGCCAGGTCCTTAAAGGTTTGGAGCACGAGCGAAAGCTGGGGATGCTCCCTGCCTGACGACAAAGCCAGGCCGCGGAGCCGCACCGTGATGTCCGGAATGGCGCGGCGAACGTATGCGTGGTGTCTCGCGACAATGTGTTCAACCAGATCGTCCAATCGGGGATCGCTCGGAGTCATTTGCGCCTCACGCGTGACCCTACACCCCGGTCGTCTCGTCTCCTATGACATCCGTCATCGTCTACGACAGCAGGGTCCGCACGACATCGCTCGCGGTGTAACTGGTGGCATCTGGCGGCAGGAAGCGCACCGCCCCCATTACGTCGTCGCCCATGGTGATGATGGCCGGTTCAACGTGGCGCCCGGCGCGCACCTGTGGAAGCCCCGTGGTGGCCACCAGGGCGTTGCAGATGCAGACACGCCCCGCAGTAACCGCCGGGTCGCCACCCTTCGCGGCGTACAGATTAACCGGCTCAGCCGGGCACCGGAATCCCACCGTGCCGTCCTGCATCTGGTAGGCCTCGCGAAGATACCCGAGATCGCAGATGCGGGGT
>Ga0163144_10018337_pt1 | contig 14169 bp, 13 predicted proteins | sample OliLak19BULKMAT1_FD_123175 | JGI IMG/M metagenome (GOLD analysis project Ga0163144, IMG submission 123175) | Freshwater microbial mat bacterial communities from Lake Vanda, McMurdo Dry Valleys, Antarctica - Oligotrophic Lake LV.19.BULKMAT1 | ecosystem: Environmental > Aquatic > Freshwater >... | reverse complement strand
TTCCCCGGGTGCAACGCGGGGAAAGCCCCACCCCGTTGCTCGCCGGGGCGTTGCCCGACCCGCTGGTGCGCGGGCTTGTCGTCGGTGAGGAAACGGGCACGCTCGACGAAGAACTCGACCGCTGGGCCACGTGGCACCGGGAGCGTGGACTTGCGGGTTTGGAGACGCTGGGCGAATGGGTGCCGCGCCTCCTCTACTTCGCGGTGGCGGGGCTGCTGGCGTGGAAGATCGTGGGCGCTTACCAACAGGTGCTGTCCGGATACGCCAGGGCGTTGGAGTTCTGAGCGATCACCGGTCTCTTGATGAGCGAGCAACCGGAAGCTGGCAACGCGGAACCGCTGTCCGAACGGGAGGTGCGCCGCTCGCTGCGGACCAATATTGTAGCCGGTTCCCTGGGCATGTGGTGGGCGGCGGCCACGTTTGGGATGCCGCTGCCGATGTTCATGGAGTCGCTGGGGGCAAGCGGCCTGCTGATTGGCCTGGTCACGACCGTCCGCCAGTTGTCCATGCTCGCCCAAATCCCGGGAGCCGTCTATGCCGAGCGGCTGGCGGAACGCAAAGGGTTCTGGGCGATCACCACGATTCTTCACCGGGCGGTTTGGTTTCTTCCGGCAATCCTGCCCTGGATGTTTCCCGCGATGGATCCGCGCCTGCCGATGATGATCGTGATCACGGTGGCGCTGAGCGATATCCTGGCCAATGCGGGCACCGCTTCATGGTTTTCATGGATGGCGGAGCTCGTTCCGGAACGGACTGCCGGTGGGTTTTGGGGGGCGCGCCAAAGCATCCTCACCGCCTCGGGCCTGGTCGCGGCAGCCGCGATGGGATGGATTCTCGATGCGTTTCCCGCTCCCGCCGAACCGGGCGGAGGGTTCACCGGGTTCTCCATCCTGTTCGCCCTGGCCGCGTCCCTCGGCATCGCCGACATCATTTTGCATCTGCGGGTCAGCGAACCGCGTCCGACCCCCGCCCCGCGGCACCGTCCGCTCCTGGATCGCCTGCTGTTGCCATTGCGCGATCCGGATTTCAGAAGGCTGACCTTTGCGATGGGGGCCTGGAGCTTCTCGGTGGGCCTCGCGGGATCGTTTGGGGCGATCTATCTCAAGCGCGATTTCGGAGTGAGTTACACCGAGCTGTCGTGGCTGTATATTGCGGCGTCGCTGGGGGCGGTGATCTCGGGGTTCGTGATCGGATATCTCGTCGACCGGTTGGGCGCCCGTGCGATGGCCACCATCCTGATGGCCGTGGCCCCGCTCAGCGGGTTGTCCTGGTTCCTGCTGAGCCCCGGCGATGTCGAGATTCGAATGCCCGGACTCCAGGTCCTGCAAATCCCGCAACCGATCTTCGTCCAATTGTTCGCCCACCTCCTGGCGGGCGGACTCTATTCAGGAGTCGTTCTCTGCCAGGTCCGCCTCGCCACCGGACTCGCGCCCGCCGAGGGACGGACCCTTTCAATGGCGGTCCACTGGTCGTTGATCGGGCTGACGGCTGCGCTCGGACCCGTCTGCGCAGGGGCGATCATGGACGCCCTTGATCGCTCTCCGCTTGACCTGTTGCTGCCCTCGGGGCTGCGCTGGTCGTTCTTTCAGGTGCTGGTGCTGTTGCATCTGCTGACCGCGTGGGCGCTCGCCGTCCCGCTGATCAGCCGGCTGCGCACCCGCAAGGGCGATATTCCGGTGGGCACGGCGCTTGCGCGAATGATGGTTGGAAATCCGCTTCAGTCGGTCCGCAATCTTTACACCATCTATGCGGCGAGCGCCCCCGCATCGAAGGCGCGGGCCGCACGGGGACTTGGCCATGCCCGCACCGCGCTGGCCGTATCGGACCTGGCCGCCCAGCTCGATGATCCCTCACAGGAAGTCCGCGAGGAAGCGGTCGCCGCGCTGGGCAGCATCGGCACCGGAGAGGCCGCCGAGGCGCTCATCCGGAAAATCGACGACCCGGGCACCGACCTCGATGCGCAGATCTTGCGGGCGCTCCGTCGGACACCGACGGCCGCAGTGCCCGCGGCCCTGGCGCGACTGACCGCGGCCGACCGCGAAACCGTGTCCGAAGCCGCCCGCCTGCTCGGCCGCGCCGGTCATGCCGACGCCGTCCCGGCGCTGGTGCGGTTGCTGGAGGAGACGACGGATCCAAAAATTGCCGAGGCGTGCGCGGAGGCGCTCGGTCATCTCCGGGCGAACGAGGCGGCACCCGCGTTGCTGAGTCGGTTCGTTGCAGCCCACGGGGATCGTCGCCGCAGTGCGCTTGCCCTCGCGATTGGAACGCTGGCGGGTGAACCGGAAGAGTTTTACCTCACCCTCACTGCCGACCTCCGGGAACGCGGGTCCGCGCTGGGTCCGATCCGCGAAGCCGTGCGCCGGGCCGCGAGAAAATTCCGCCGAAGCGACGCCGCCCGCGCGGAGACCGTCGAGGATGCCTTCGAGTTGTTCACCGCACGCCACATCGAACGCGACGATGCCGGAGCCCGGACCGAACTGCGCCGGATCGCGGGACTCCTGGAGCCACCTTCCACGGACGCCGGCAATCTGCTTCGCCGGATTCTCGCCACGGACAATTCCGGGCCGGACCCGATTGGCAATCTGTTGCTGGCCCATGTGCTCGCGCAGGCGGTTACCGGGGGGTAACCCTACGGGGCCATCGGGGGGCCGTTTGCGCTTCCTTTCCCCTTGCATACGGGCCGGGGTGGGCCACCATCCCGGGCCATTGCATCTTGCTCTGGAAGGAGGTGAATCCAGAATGATTAAAACACTTACGATTATCGCTCTCACAGTGACGGCCCTGGGCCTCGGCGCCTGCGCCAGCAAGCAGACCCAGCCCGTGACCAGCACATCGGCCAGCGTCGGCTACTCCAAGTAAGCCAGGCCACTGGTTTCCACGGGCCAGCTCCGGTCACCCCGGGGCTGGCCTGTTCATTTTCCCCGGCGGACGGCCTGGGGCTGTGGGCGACTGACATGCGAATTACCCGCCAGCGAAAATCTCCAGGGCAGCCGCTTCGCCAGCGAAATCCCGATCCTCGGCCCCGCCACAATCTCCGGCTCGACCGGGCGGGCTTGAAATCCCCGATCCCCGCGTAAACACAGGTCGGTGCCGTGATGACGTCCGTCGATACCGAACGCCTGCGCCAGGCGGCCGGGCCCGGAACAAAGGTCCCCGACGAGATCGCGCCCCCGGCGGCGGCGCATCCAGTGCAGCCCGGTCACCGGTTCCAGGGCGCGCAGGAGCACGAAGCCCTCCGAGTCGCCCAGTGTGTCCTTCACCAGCACATTGGCGAGCCAATGCATGCCATAGTTGAGGTAGACGTAGGCGGTTCCAGCCGGATTCGACGCCACGAAGCGGCGGGCCGCCGGCCTGCGAAAGGTGTGGCAGGCCTCGTCCCCTTCGGCGGCATACGCCTCGGTCTCGACCACGATCCCGGCACACCCCCCCCAGACCAGCGTGCAGCCGATCAAGCCGGACGCACAACTCACCGGATCGCGCTCGAAAAACGCACGCGTCAACGGCGTCATGGCCTCAGCGCCCGGTCGGATGATCGAAAAACTCCCAGGGCACCCGGAACCGCTTCGCAAGGGAAGCGGCCAGCGCCTTCACTCCGAACGTCTCCGTGGCATAGTGTCCGGCATACAGGAGGTTGATGCCCGCCTCTTCCGCTTCGATATAGGAATGGTGCGGGCCCTCCCCCGTGATGAACGTATCCACGCCCGCCGCCACCAACTCCGCGGCGCCGTTCCAACCGGCCCCGGTCACAATCCCGATCCGTCGCACCCGGTCAGGGCCGCCGGGGCACCGTTGCACCGGGCCTCCACAAACCAATGAGAGGCGCGCGACGAGGGCCGTTCGCGTGAGGGTCCGCGTCCCCTGGACACCAATCGGCAGACCGCGTGGCGCGAGAAAGGGCTGAAGATTCCGCAGCCCGAGCGCTCTGGCGAGCAGAGGATTGTTTCCGAACACCGGGTCACCATCGAGCGGCAGGTGCAGGCTGAGAACCGCGAGATCGGATTCATGGGCAAGCCGGATCTTTCGTCCAAATGCGCCGGTCAGCGGCTGCACCCCGCCCCAGAACAGGCCATGATGCACGAGCAACAAGGACCCCGAGCGGGCTCCCGCCCTCCGGATCGCCGCTTCTGAGGCGTCCACCGCAGCAACGATCCTGCGCACCCGCCCGGCGTTCGCGACCTGCAGGCCGTTCAGGGCATTGGGCCAGTCGCAGTAGTCGGCAACGCGCAGCTTCTGCGTGACATAACCCACCATGGTTTCCAATTCGGCCATGCCGACATCCTTACCGTGGGGAGGCTCTGGAAACCAACCCTTCTTCGGGCGGGCCAACTTTCCGATGGCCAACCGCCAGCGTGGCCATAGACTCCCCCGGCTATGCTGAGCGCTGGAATTGTCGGACTCCCCAACGTCGGAAAATCGACCCTGTTCAACGCAGTCACCCGCACCCGCAAGGCGCAGGCCGCGAACTACCCCTTCTGCACCATCGATCCGAACGTCGGCGTGGTCACCGTTCCCGACCCGCGCCTCGAAGTGCTCTCGAAAATCTCGGGCTCGCAGAAACGGATCCCGGCCGCCATAGAGTTCGTCGACATCGCCGGCCTCGTCAAAGGGGCCAGCCAGGGCGAAGGCCTCGGAAACCAGTTCCTGAGCCACATCCGCGAGGTGAACGCCGTGGTCCAGGTGGTCCGATGCTTCGAGCATGCCGACATCCACCACGTCAGCGGCTCCGTCGATCCGTTACGCGACATCGAGGTGATCAACACCGAGCTGATCCTGGCCGACATCGCCTCCCTGCAGAAACGGATCGAGCGCCTGCAGAAACAGGCCCGCACGGGGGACAAATCCGCAAAATCAGAAATCGCGCTGGCCGAGCGTCTGCTCCCCCACCTCGATTCCGGCAAACCGGCGCTCACCCTCGAAGCAACGGACGACGAACGGCGGTTGCTGCAGTCCTTCTTCCTGCTCAGCGCCAAGCCGGCGATTTTCGCCTGCAACGTTCTCGAAGCCGACCTGGGCTCCATCGACAGCGACCCGACCCTGCCGGCCGCCGGCCACGTCAAGGCTGTTCGCGAATATACCTCAGCCCATTTCGGGACAGAAGCCGTTGTCATCAGCGCCGAAATCGAGAGTGAACTGGTGGATCTCCCGCCCGAAGAGGCAACCCAGTATCTGAACGATCTCGGGGTCAGTGAGAGCGGGATCGGCGCACTGATCCGGGCCGTCTACCATCTGCTCGGGCTCCGGACCTATCTGACCACCGGTGAGAAGGAAACGCGCGCCTGGACCATCCGCGCCGGGGACAAGGCCCCCGCCGCCGCGGGCGTGATCCATACCGATTTCGAACGCGGGTTCATCGCCGCAGAGACCGTGTCGTACGAGGATTTGGTGGCGCTCGGTTCCTTCGCCAAAGCCCGGGAAGCCGGCAAACTCCGGATCGAAGGGAAGGAATACATTGTAAAGGACGGCGATGTGATGGAGTTCCGATTCAATGTGTGATCTGCCGTGCCGGAGCCACAGGTATGGACACCGCATTGACCTGACTTGTGCGGAGTTTTGAACGCCGGGGGCCTCTGCACGCTCCAACCCCCCACGCATGCGCACCCATTCCCGACGGATCCCGGTTCTGGCGGCCCTGCTCTGCTGCCTCCTGGCGGCGGGAGCGGAGCCCTCCCGGGCCGACAGCACAGCGCCCATCCGGGTGCGGACCAGCCTGGTCCGGGTCAACACCACCGCGGTCCTCCCTGACTATCGAATGCCGTGGATCGCCGGTCGATCCGCGGGCGGGGTCGGCGCCGGGTTTGTCATCGCCGGCAACCGGGTGATAACCAACGCGCATGTGGTGAGCAATGCCCGGTTTCTCGCGCTCGAAAAGGATGGCGATCCGAACCGGTGGTTGGCGGACGTGAAGTTCATCGCGCACGACGCCGATCTGGCGCTGCTCGAAGTGCGCGACCCACGATTCTTCGAGGGGATGCAAGCGCTCGAGTTCGGCGGGATCCCTCCGCTGGACTCGACCGTCTCGGTGTACGGGTACCCAATCGGAGGCGAACGCCTCTCGATCACGCGGGGGGTGGTGTCACGCATCGATTTCCAGCTCTATTCCCACTCGGGCGCCGACTCCCATCTGGCGATTCAGATCGATGCCGCCATCAACCCGGGCAACAGCGGCGGCCCCGTGCTCCAGGCGGGGAAGGTGGTCGGGGTCGCCTTCCAGGGATACTCGGGCGACGTGGCCCAGAACACCGGCTACATGATCCCCACCCCGGTCGTCCGCCGCTTCCTCAAGGATATCGAGGATGGTGCCTACGACCGCTACGTCGACCTCGCCATTGGATATTTCCCGCTGCTCAATCCCGCCCAACGCCGCTCACTCGGCCTCGCGGCGAACGGGCACGGCGTGCTGGTCACCCGCGTCTATCCACAGGGAAGCTGCGATGGAGTTCTCGAAAAAGGGGACGTGCTGATCGAGATCGACGGTCACCCCGTGGCTTCGGACAGCTTCGTCGAGCTCGAAGGTGAGCGGGTCGAGATGCCGGAGATCGTCGAACGCAAATTCCTCGGCGACCCGGTGACGTTCCGGATCCTGCGCAACGGCAGCGAGAAAACCGTCACCGCCACGTTGAAATCGGCGGCGTCGTTCATGATCAACGCCCGCAATTATGACGTCCGACCCCGCTACGTCGCCCTGGCCGGGCTGCTTTTCCAGCCGCTCGACCGCGAGTTCATCGAGACGTGGCGGCCCGAAGATCTGCGGATCCGTTACACGTTCGACGAGTTCGCCTCCGACGACATCTACCTCGATCGCCCGGAGGTCGTCGTTCTGAGCGCCGTGCTTCCGGATCCGGTGAACACGTTTCTAGCGGGCTTCGCCGGGGGGATCGTCGACACGATCAACGACCGCAAAATCCGCGGGCTCGCCGATGTGGCGGCCGTCGTGGACGAAAAACCCGAGCGCTATATCATCCGCCTGCTCGGCGAAGGGCGCCCGCTCGTCCTTGAACACACCGCCGCCGAGGAGGCGGCGGCCCGCATCCGGTCGCGCTATCAAATCCCGTCGGACCGCAACCTCGAGGCCACCCGATGAACCCCCGCCTGCCCCCGCTTCTCGCCGCGCTCTTCCTGGTGGGCCTGAGCCCGCTGTCGGCCGCACCCGAGCCTTCCGAAACCACCGGCGTGGTGAAAGTACGCGTCACCAGCCAGGCCCATGATTTCCTCCGACCCTGGCTTAAGAAAGCCCCCGCCACGCGCGAAGCGGTCGGCGCCGTGCTGAGCGGCAATCGGGTGCTCGTCACCGCGGAACTCGTCGCCAATCACAACTTTGTCGAGATCGAGCACCCCGACTCCGGCGAAAAAAGCGCGGCCATCGTACGGGCTGTTGATTACGACGCCAATATCGCCCTGGTTGAGCCGTCGGGAAAATCGTTCCTGCCCCGGATTCGTGCGCTGGCCCTCGCGGACGAACCGGGCACCGGAGACACCGTCCAGGCCGTTCAATTCGAGAGCACGGGCTCCCCCATGCGCACCCCCCTCACCCTGACCACGGTCGAGGTCGGTCCGTATCCGGTCTCGGACATGGCGCTGCTGCTCTACCGCCTGAGCGGTTCGCTCCAGTATCGGGACGGAAGCTTCGCCCTGCCGCTGCTGAGCGAAGGCAAACTCGTCGGCATCGTCATGCGCTACGACCCGCGCACCCAGGCCGCCGATGCCATTTCCAGCCCGGTCATCCGCAAGTTTCTCGCCGGAGTGGCCCGCAACGCCACGGGCATTTTTCCCCGTGCCGGCGTCGCCTACGCCCCCACCCGCGACCCGCAACTGCGCAAGTTCCTCGGACTCGAGAACGGCGCGGGCGGAGTGCTCGTCACGTTCATCGACCCGCGCGGTCCGGCCGCGGAAGCCGGGATCGAAAAAGGGGACGTCCTCGTGGACATCCAGGGGGAACGGATCGATCAGGATGGCAACTTCGCTCATCCACGCCACGGCCGAATCAGCCTCTCGCACCTGATCAGCACCGCAGACGAAAAGGAGATGCCCTTCCGACTCCTCCGCAACGGCGAGTCCAAGATCGTCTCCGTGAAGCCGCGCCCGCGTCCGCCCACCGAGTCGATCAGCCCGCCGCACCAGCTCGACTCCGCCCCGCGTTATCTGGTGTCGGGCGGCTTGGTGTTCCAGGAACTCGGCCGCCAATTCCTGCGGGAATGGGGCGCGAGCTGGGACAAGCGGGCCCCGCAACGGCTTCTCTATCTCGACCGGTTTCAGCACGAGCTGTATCCGGAGGGCAATCGTCGGATCGTGTTCCTCAGCCACGTGCTCCCCTCCCCCGCCACCATCGGCTACGAGCACCTTTCGCAACTGGTTGTGACCAGGGTGAACGGACGCGACATTCGTTCGCTTGAAGATCTCGACGCCGCCCTGGCGGCACCCGTGGATGGCTTCCAAAAGTTCGAGCTCGACGGCGAGCCCCACCAGATCGTCCTCGACCAGGCCGAGGCGGAGAAGGTCACGCCGGCCCTTCAGCGACACTACGGGGTGACGGAGTTGAAGCGGGTGTAGTCCGTCGCTCCGTTGGAGCGGCGGCGGCTCACCCCCGGCACCGTCGTACGCTTTCCGGCTTCCCACCGGATTGAGTTCCCGCCACTCTCCGCGGCGCATGCAAATCCGGGGTGCCATTTTTGACTGGGACGGCGTGGTGATCGATTCCTCGCGGCATCATGAGGAGAGTTGGGAACGATTGGCCCGCGAGGAGGGATTGCCGCTCCCGGAGGGGCATTTTAAGCGGGGATTTGGGATGAAAAACGAGGTGATCATTCCCGAGCAGCTTCATTGGACCACCGATCCCGGCGAAATCCAGCGACTCTCCCTGCGCAAGGAAGCGCTTTACCGCGAGGTGGTGGGTGCATGGGGCATTGAACCGCTGCCGGGGGTGTCGGCTCTCCTCGCGGACCTGGCCGCGGTCCGCATCCCTGCCGTGATCGGCTCCTCCACCCACCGGGAGAACATCGAAACCGCGCTCGACCTTCTGGGATTCCGTCACCGGTTCGCCGCCATCGTCACCGCGGAAGATGTTCAGCGCGGAAAGCCCGACCCGGAGGTCTTTCTGAAGGCGGCTCAACGGATCGGACGACTCCCGCCAGAATGCGTGGTGTTTGAAGACGCCCTGGTGGGGATCGAAGCCGCACGGGCGGCGGGCATGCGGGTGATCGCCGTTGCAACCACCAACCCCATCGATCTCCTCCTCCATGCCGACCTCGCGGTGGAAACGCTCGAGGCAGTCACCGCAACGCGCCTCGCCACCCTGTGATTTCGGGGACCACACGCTACATTTTCGCTCCCCTTCCCCGCCGGCCGAACCACATACTCCCCCTCCCGCCATGAGCCTGCTCGACCCCGCCATCAACGCCTGCATCACCACCCTCGAGTCCATCCGTCCGCTCGCACCGCAACTCGACGCCGCCGCCGACCTGGTCCGCACCGCCCTGCTCAACGGCGGCAAACTGCTCGCCTGCGGCAACGGCGGCAGCGCGTCGGACAGTGCGCATTTCACCACCGAATTCGTCTGCCGATTCATGGGGGATCGCCGTCCCTATCCCGCAATCTGTTTCGCGAGCGAAGGCTCGGCCGTGAGCGCCATCGGAAATGATTACGCATTTGACGAAGTGTTCGCCCGCCAAGTCCGGGCCTTCGGGCGACCGGGCGACGTCCTTGTGGTCTTCACCACCAGCGGCAACTCCCGCAACATCGCCCGGGCACTCGAAGAAGCCCAACACCTCGGCGTGAAGACGGTGGCGTTCCTCGGTCGCGACGGCGGCTTCACGCGCGGCCTCGCCGATGTGGAACTGCGGGTTGAAGGCACCGTGACCGCCCGCATTCAGGAAGCCCACAAGCTCCTCCTGCACGTGCTCTGCGAGACCGTCGAGCCGGCCCTGGCACGAGTCTGACGCGGCCGGGCTGCCCAAACGCCTGGACGGAGAAGAATTTTGATTGAATGCACGCCATATGGCTTGACTCCTCATGCGTTTTGGCATAGCTTCATGTCGTGAAATCAACGCCATATGCCGCTCCGCGGGCGAAGACAACGAACATTGATCGCGTGGGCAAGGTCCTGGCACCCACCGCCCCGGCACCCGGCCTGAAGACAACGGGCTTCGGCGATGTGGCAGAGATTCGGGCCGGACTCCCTTTTGCGGGTTTCCTGGAGCTTCAGGCAGCGCTCGGGCTCAGCGGCACCGCTCTGGGTGACCTCATTGGCATCCCCGCCCGCACCCTGCAGCGTCGCCGGGAAGAGGGTCGCCTCTCCAAGGAGGAATCGGACCGTCTCGACCGCGTGCGTCGCCTCCACCGCCAGGCGGTCGCAACACTGGGCTCGCAGGAGGCCGCCCGCTCCTGGCTGACCCGTCCGCAGATGGCGCTTGCCGGGTTCACCCCACTCGATCTGGCCGACACCGGAGCGGGCGCCAGGGAGGTCGAAAATTTGCTGGGGCGTTTGGATTACGGCGTTTACCCGTGAAGATTTCCGCGTATCGCGTCGTGCGATCGGTCCGCGCAACCGACGCATTCACGGGCGAGGGCGCGCGGGTTTTCGGAGGTCGATGGAACGCGCCGGGCCAACCGGTGACCTACCTCAGCGGATCGAGGGCACTGGCCGTGCTGGAAATCCTTGTTCATCAATCGGACCTCAGCCCGCAGGCGGCGTTCGTGCGGTTTGAAGCGGTATTTTCGGAGAGCCTGATCACGGTGGTGGATCCGACGTCCCTGCGGCGCAGTTGGCGACGGTATCCGCCGGGACCCGAAACGCAATCCGTGGGAGCCCGCTGGTTGGCCGCCGCCGGCACCCCCGTTCTGCGGGTGCCGAGCGTGCTGATCCCGGAGGAACCCAATTACCTCTTCAATCCGCTCCATCCGCGCCACGGTGAGATTGCGATTGGACCGGCGGAACCGTTCGCGCTGGATCCGCGACTGGAACCCCATGCCGCACGCACGCGCTAGGATTCAGCCCGCCGCCTGCGCCCCGCCGCCCGCCTCAATCAGCGCGGTGATCCGCAGCGCGAGATCAAGCGCGTCGGCGGCTTCCTGTCCGCTCACCGCCGGTTTGCGTCCCAGGGCCGCGCACTCGACAAAGCTCTGCAACTCCCGCTTGAGCGGTTCGCCCTTTTCGATGGGAACTTTTTCGCGCACAATCCCCTGCGGCCCCTTGCGGTAGATCTCGCCGCTCTGGTCCCCGTAGTCGAGCGACAGGTAGGCATCCCCCTGGAACACGCGGATCTTGCGCATGCGCTCCGGGCTGATCCGGCTGACCGTGATATTCGCCACGCAGCCGTCGACAAACCGGATGCGCGCATTCGCGATGTCCTCTCCCTTGCTGAGCACCGGGATGCCGACGGCATCAATGTGGGCCACGGGGGATCGCACCAGATGCAGGATCACCTCGATGTCGTGGATCATCAGATCGAGCACCACCCCAATGTCAGTGCTGCGTCCGGGATACGGGGAGAGACGGTGCGCCTCGATAAACTGCGGGCGGGTCAGGCGCTGCTCGAGCGCTTCGAGCACCGGATTGAATCGCTCGACGTGCCCGACCTGGAGCACGCACCGGTGTTCCGCGGCCAGCTCGATCAGGCGGCGGGCCTCGTCGGTGGTTTCCGCAATCGGCTTCTCGACGAGCAGGTGCTTGCCGTGCGCGAGCAATTCCGCGGCAATCGGAAAGTGGGACAGCGTGGGCGTGGCGACCGAAGCGGCATCGGTGCACTCGGCGAATTCTTCGAGCGTGGCGCACGCATGCACACGGTATTTGCGCGCCGCCTCTTCCGCGGCACGCGGATCGTTGTCGAGCACCGCCACGAAATCCGCCTGGGCCAACTCCCCGTAAATCCGGGCATGATTGCGCCCGATATGACCGACCCCCACCACGCCGACCCGGATGCGGTTCATGGGCAGGTCTCCGCCCAGACGGTCACGCCGTATTCCTTCGCCTTCGCACGGACGAGATCGCCCTCGAGCACCAGGGTATGACCGGCCTCAATCGCCAGCACCCGCACCCCGGACTGGACGCACGTTTCGACGGTGGCGGCACCAATGACAGGCACGTCGAACCGGAAATCCTGGCCCGGCTTGGACACTTTGGCGACCACCGCCCCACCCCGCCCGAGTTCGCCCCCCCGACGGATCGCGGCGTTAGTCCCTTCGAACGCCTCCACGGCAAGCACCGTGCCGTTGCGGACGACAACGGTTTGTCCGATATCGATCCGGGCGATCTCGCGGGCGATGGAGAATGCGTAACGGAGATCCTCCAACTGACGCCGACGCGGGGCCGGGCCGGCGACCAACCCGGGTTGGGCGAGTTGATGCTCCAGATGGCTGGTGGCCGGCAACAACGTGATGCCGGCCGCGCTCAACTCGTCGCCGATGGCTCCGAAGATGGATTCGGCGTTCCTGCGCTTGAGCCGAGCCAGCACCATCAGCGCTTTGAAGTCGGGCCGGAGATCAAAGAGGTTCCGGGGCGCGACCTGCCCGGCCATCACCACCTCGGACACCCCCGCGCCGGTGAACACGCCGAGCAATCGACCCAACTGACCCACCCGCAGCCACTCGATGGAATCGGCGTGCTTCGCGATCACCGGGTCGGTCTCCCCCGTGAACGCAGCCACGGTGATCCGGCTCACCCCCTGCGCACGCGCCGCCGCGGCCAACTCGACCGGATACGCCCCGCTGCCGGCAATGATTCCAAGGTGTTCCCGCACAGGACCGACTCTACCGGAACGGGAGGTGCGCTGCCAAGACCTGCCGAGGGCGGTGCACAAACAGGTACGCGGTTGGAACCGGACGAGGATCACGCCTTCCGGGACGGCCTAATGGTCGGTGATCCGGATGACCCGCGTGGCGTCGAGCACCTGTCGGTTTCCCGCGATGTCCCGGACCAGCAGGGTGCCGCTCCACGCCTGGATGTCTTTTGATCCGCCCGGCTATTCATTCGCTCCGGGGGTGCCCGGTCATTGCTTCCGCCCGGGGGCGCTCCTACCTTCCGGCTGTGGCAGACACCATCCGAGCGTTCGCCGAGCAGGTGCTGTTCTCCACCGATCTGGGGTTGAAACTTGCCGCGCCGCCCTCCCGTCTGATGGATCCGCAGCTTGGGGGCTCGACCGCATTTCCCGCGTTTCCCACGCTGCCGGGCCGCCCCGCCGAGTTGCGTTGGAAAGAACGGGGCGAACCCTGCCGATTCCCCGCGCAGATTGGGTCGGATCGGGAGCGGGGTCTGCTCCTGCACCACATGGCCAACCATGAACTGCTGGCCGTGGAGCTCATGGCGCTGGCGCTCCTGAAATTCCCGGATGCCCCGGCCCCGTTCCGCCGCGGACTGCTCGCCACGCTTGCCGAGGAACAGGCGCACACGTGCCTCTATCTCGACCGGATGCAGGCATGCGGCGTCAGCTTTGGCACCCTGCCGGTCAGCGGATTTTTCTGGCGAATGATCGCGCCGATGACCACCCCGATGGATTACGTCACGCGACTCAGCCTCACCTTCGAGCAGGCGAACCTCGACTATGCGCGCGCCTACGCGGCGTTGTTCGAGCGACTGGGCGATCCGGACACCGCGGCGTTGTTCGACCGGATCCACACCGACGAGATCGGCCACGTGGGCTACGGACTGCATTGGTTCCGGAAATGGAAGGATCCCGCCCGGTCGGATTGGGAGGAATTCCGGGCCCGCCTCCCCGCGCAGATTCCCGCGGCCCGGGCGCGTGGCATCGGGTTTGACCCCGAGGGCCGTGCCCGTGCGGGGTTCGACCCGGAATTTATTCGTCTCCTGCGCATCGAACCGGTCCGCCCCACGCACCCGGTCGTGGTGCACTGGATGAATGCCGGTCCGGACACCGGCGAGTCGATGCCAGCCCGGGTGACCCATGCGCTGGCCCTGCTTCCGGTCGCGTGGATGCGGGAAGGGGACGGCATCCTCACCGACACGCCGCCGGGACCGGCTTGGATGGAGTTCCTTGCGACCGCCGGGTTGCCGGTGCCACGGTGCGTCGCTCCGGGATCGGGATGGGAAGGCCCGGTGTCGCATCTCGATCCGTGGGCATGGACGCCCGCGGCTGCGGCCTGCGAGGCCGACCTCAATCCACGCCAGCCGCACGCCCCTTCCGATCCAATCCGACTGGAGTCTCTGTTCCTCAAATCGTC
>Ga0163144_10018336_pt1 | contig 14169 bp, 9 predicted proteins | sample OliLak19BULKMAT1_FD_123175 | JGI IMG/M metagenome (GOLD analysis project Ga0163144, IMG submission 123175) | Freshwater microbial mat bacterial communities from Lake Vanda, McMurdo Dry Valleys, Antarctica - Oligotrophic Lake LV.19.BULKMAT1 | ecosystem: Environmental > Aquatic > Freshwater > Lake... | reverse complement strand
TCGAGCGCAGCCGTGTCTCGTCCATGTCGATCACCATCCCTGTGATGATCAACTCCCCCTCGGTTCACCCTCGCCGGCGCGCCCTCAGGCTCATTCCTCGTTGGAAACACGCGCCCCGTTCAGTCTCACACCACGTTGGACAAGGCGGGGGATGATGCCATGCACGCCCGGCCGCTACACTCGAAAGCATGTTCGAACCTCATCGCATCAAGCACTGCCGCGTTTGCGGCAGCCGGGTGGAGTACCGCACCCCGGATGACGACAACCGCGACCGCGCCGTCTGCACCGCGTGTGGCGAGATCCACTATGAGAACCCGATCAATGTGGTCGGCACGCTGCCGGTGTGGGGCGAACAGGTGCTGCTGTGCCGTCGCAACATCGAGCCGAGACGCGGTTTCTGGACGCTGCCGGGCGGTTTCCTGGAACTCGGCGAAAGCACTTCGGAAGGCGCGCTGCGCGAGACCGACGAGGAAGCCGGTGCCCGCGTCGAACTGCAGGGCCTGTTCACCGTGCTCAATGTCGTGCGCGCCGGGCAGTTGCATCTTTTCTACCGCGCCCGCCTGCACGACATCCTGTTTGCTCCCGGCCCCGAGACCATCGAGGCGCAGTTGTTCCTGGAAGAAGAGATTCCCTGGGATGAAATCGCCTTCCGCACGGTGCGAGAAACGCTGAAGCGTTTTTTCGACGACCGTCGGCTCGGACACTTCGGCATGCACGCGCTTGACATCAATTGAAGGTGCGAGCGACGCGGTTCGCACAGGCCCTGCTGCTGCGGCGCGCTGACATCGACGCCCGCTGCGCCCGCCGCCTGAAGTGATCGGGTGCCAAACGTCGGCGCTCTGATATCTCAGAGCAAGCTCTGCCTCCAATAAGTAAATACGAATCGTTAGTATTTATATGCACCATGCTGAAAAGCCGAGTGCATCAGTAAAGTACTCAAGTGCAGGGTTTATTTGCTGTCGTCCACAATGCGTCGTGAAGCGTTAGGCTGAAGTTGGTGGATGCACCACCGGCCAAACGCAGTTTTTTCACAACGGAGCAATTCCATGACTTCTCGCCGTCAGTTCATCCAGATCGTCCCGGTCGCAGGCGCCACCCTGCTGGTCAGCCGTGGCGCCCTCGCCCAAGCTGCGCCCATGCTCAGCGAAAAGGATGCCCAAGCCGTCGCGCTTGGCTACGTGGCCGACTCCACCAAGGCCGATGGCACCAAATTCAAGAACCACGCAAACACCCAGCTCTGCAGCAACTGCGCGCTATACCAGGGTAAGGCGACTGACGCCGCTGGGGGCTGTCCGCTATTCGCGGGCAAGCAGGTGGCAGGCAAGGGCTGGTGCAGCGCCTGGGCGAAGAAGGGCTGAAGAGATGCAGTGAGTCTGCGCAGGCAGGCTGACGACAACCTGCGCAGTCAGAAAAGAGGGCCCCACTCGGGGCCCTTTGTATTGAACGGAGCGGTTTCCGAGGCGCCCTGACGCGGGCTTCAGCGCCGCGCCGGCGGCAGGTCGGTGCAACTGCCGTGCGCCACCTCGGCGGCCATGCCGATGCTTTCCCCCAGCGTCGGGTGCGGGTGGATGGTCTTGCCGATGTCGACCGCGTCGGCGCCCATCTCGATGGCCAGCGCCACCTCGCCGATCATGTCGCCCGCATGCGTGCCGACGATGCCCCCGCCCAGAATCCTGCCGTGGCCATGGGCCTCGGGAGAGTCGTCGAAGAGCAGCTTCGTGAAACCCTCATCGCGACCGTTGGCGATGGCGCGGCCGGAAGCTGTCCAGGGGAACAGGCCCTTCTTGACCTTGATGCCCTTGGCCCTGGCCTCGTCTTCGGTCAGGCCGACCCAGGCCAACTCGGGGTCGGTGTAGGCCACGCTGGGGATCACGCGGGCGTCGAACTGCGCCTTCGTGTCGCCGGCTGCCACCTCGGCCGCCACATGCGCCTCGTGCACGGCCTTGTGCGCCAGCATCGGCTGGCCGACGACGTCGCCGATGGCGAAGATGTGCGGCACGTTGGTGCGCATCTGCACGTCGACCGGGATGAAGCCGCGGTCGGTGACGAGCACACCGGCCCTTTCGGCGCCGATCTTCTTCCCGTTCGGCGTGCGGCCCACGGCCTGCAGCACCATGTCGTACAGACCTTCGCTGGCCTTGCCGTCCAGCCCTTCGAACGTCACGCGGATGCCGTCGGCGGTGGCCTCGGCCCCCACCGTCTTCGTCTTCAGCATGATGTTGTCGAAGCGCGGCGCGTTCATCTTCTGCCACACCTTGACGAGGTCGCGGTCGGCACCCTGCATCAGGCCGTCGAGCATCTCGACGACGTCGAGCCGCGCGCCCAGCGTGCTGTACACCGTGCCCATCTCCAGCCCGATGATGCCGCCGCCGATGACGAGCATCTTCTTCGGCGTCTGCCGCAGTTCCAGCGCGCCGGTGCTGTCGACGATGCGCGGGTCGCTCGGCAGGAACGGCAGCCGCACGGCCTGCGAACCGGCGGCAATGATGCACTGCTTGAACCGAATCGTCTTCGACTTGCCGGTTTTTTCCTGACCGTCGCCGGTCGTCTCTTCGACCGTCATGTGGTGCGGATCGGCGAAGCTGCCGTAACCGCGCACCACCGTCACCTTGCGCATCTTGGCCATCGCCGCCAAGCCGCCGGTGAGCTTGTTCACCACCTTGTTCTTGTGGACCAGCAGCTTCGGAAGCTCGATGGTGGGCGGGGCGAAGCTGATGCCCAGGTCACTGAAATGCGTGACCTCGTCCATCACCGCGGCCACGTGCAGCAACGCCTTGCTGGGGATGCAGCCGACATTCAGGCAGACGCCGCCGAGCGCTGCGTAGCGCTCGATGATCACCACGTTCATCCCGAGATCGGCGGCGCGGAAGGCCGCCGAATAGCCGCCCGGCCCGGCGCCGAGCACGAGGATGTCGCAATCCAGGTCGGCGCCACCGGCATGGCTGGCGGCTGCCGGCGCCGGGCTTGCCGCCAACGGCGCGGCGGCCGGGGCCGGGGCGGGGGCGGAGGCGGGGGCGGGTGCTGCAGCGGCAGCCACGCCCTCGCCTTCCAGCATCAGCAACAAGCTGCCCTGGTTGACGACGTCGCCCACCTTCACCTTGACTTCCTTGACGACCCCGGCCGCCGACGACGGAATCTCCATCGAGGCCTTGTCGCTCTCCACCGTGATCAGGCTCTGTTCGAGCTTGATGGTGTCGCCCACCTTGACCAGCAGTTCGATCACCGCCACGTCCTTGAAGTCGCCGATGTCGGGGACTTTCACTTCCATCATTGCCATCTCGGCGCTCCTTCGGATCAGAGCACGATGCGGCGGAAATCCGCCAGCAGCGATGCGAAGTAGACATTGAAACGCGCGGCGGCGGCGCCGTCGATCACGCGGTGATCCCAGCTCAGGCTGAGCGGCAGGATCAGGCGCGGCACGAACTGCTTGCCATCCCAGCGCGGCTCCATGCTGCTCTTGCAGACGCCCATGATCGAGACCTCGGGCGCGTTGATGATCGGCGTGAAATAACGCCCGCCGATGCCGCCGAGGCTGCTGATGCTGAAACAGCCGCCGGTCATCTCGGCCGGGCCGAGCTTGCCGTCGCGGGCCTTCTTGGCCAGTTCACCCATCTCGGTGCTGATCTGGAAGATGCCCTTCTTGTCGGCGTCCTTGATGACCGGCACCATCAGGCCGTTCGGCGTGTCGGCGGCGAATCCGATGTGAAAATAGTTCTTCAGGACGAGCTGTTCACCGTCGAGTGAAGAATTGAACTGCGGGAACTTCTTCAGCGCCGCCACCGCCGCCTTGATCATGAAGGCGAGCATGGTCACCTTGATGCCCGACTTCTCGTTCTCCTTGTTGGTGGCCACACGGAAGGCTTCCAGCTCGGTGATGTCGGCTTCGTCGTGGTTGGTGACGTGCGGGATCAGCACCCAGTTGCGGTGCAGGTTGGCACCACTGATCTTCTGGATGCGGCTCAGGTCCTTGCGCTCGATGGGGCCGAACTTCGCGAAGTCGACCTTCGGCCAGGCCAGCAAGCCCGGGAAGGCGCCGCCGTCGCCGGCGGCGGCCGGTGCCGACGCACTGGCCTTCTGCGCGGCGGTCACCGTGCTGCCTACCATCACGCCCTTGACGAAGCTCAGCACGTCGTCCTGGGTGATGCGGCCTTTCGGGCCGCTGCCCGCCACTTCAGCCAGCGGCACGCCAAGCTCGCGGGCGAAGCGGCGCACCGAGGGTGACGCGTGCGGCAAGGCACCTTTGGCGCCGGTGGGGTCGTGGGCCGGCATGGCGGCGGCTGGGACCACAGGCACGCTGGCGGCTGTCGCAGCGACGGCCGGAGCTGCGACCGCGACAGCCGCTGCGACAGCGGAAGGCACAGACGCAGTTGCGGGTACCGAAGCCGAGGGTGCGGCGGCGCCAGTTGCGCCTTGCAGCATCGCGATCAGCGAACCCTTCTTCACCTTGTCGCCGACCTTGACCAACAAGCTGCTGACCACGCCGGCATGCGACGACGGAATCTCCATCGAGGCTTTGTCGCTCTCCACCGTGATCAGGCTCTGTTCGGCCTTCACGCTGTCACCGACATCCACGAAGACCTCGATCACGGAGACTTCGTCGAAGTCACCGATGTCGGGCACGAGTATCTCGACCGGACCTGAGGCTGTCGCGGGCGCCGCCAGGGCGACCGCTGCCGGAGCCGGCGCCGCCACGGGTGCAGCCGCCGCGACCGGCGCCAGGACGGGCGCCGCCACAACGGCAACAGGCACCGCCCCCGCGGTCTCAAGCAGCAGCACCAGCACACCCTGGTTGATCTTGTCGCCGAGCGCGACCTTCATTTCCTTCACCACACCGGCGTGCGACGAAGGGATCTCCATCGACGCCTTGTCGGACTCCACCGTCAGCAGCGACTGGTCGACCGTGATGGTGTCGCCGGGTTTCACCAGCAATTCGATGATCTCGACATCCTTGAAGTCGCCGATGTCCGGGACTTTGACTTCTACCGTGGCCATGTCTTGTCTCCCAGCTTCTCATGCGTACAGCGGATTGATCTTGTCGGCATCGATGCCGTACCTGGCGATCGCCTCCGCCACCTTGGTGGCCGGCACCGTGCCTTCTTCACTCAGCGCCTTCAGCGCGGCCACCACGATGTAGTGGCGGTTCACCTCGAAGTGCTCACGCAGTTTGCTGCGGAAGTCGCTGCGGCCGAAGCCGTCGGTGCCCAGCACCTTGTAGGTGCGGCCTTTCGGAATGAAGGCGCGGATCTGCTCCGCGTAGTTCTTCATGTAGTCGGTGCTCGCCACCACCGGGCCGGCGTGGGCCGCCAGCTGCTGGGTGACGAAGGGCACGCGCGCCTCGCTGGTCGGGTGCAGCAGGTTCCAGCGCTCGCAGTCCTGGCCTTCGCGTGTCAGCTCATTGAAGCTCGGGCAACTCCAGACGTTGGCGGCCACGCCCCAGTCGGCTTCGAGCAGTTTTTTCGCTGCCTGGCTCTCGCGCAGGATGGTGCCGCTGCCCAGCAGATTCACGCGTGGGGAACCGGAGGGGCCGTCCGGCATCCCGTTCTTTGCGCCTTCTTCCAGCAGATACATGCCCTTGATGATCTGCTCCTCGGTGCCTGGCTTCAGGCCGGGCATCGGGTAGTTCTCGTTCAGCAGGGTGATGTAGTAGTAGACGTTTTCCTGGCGCTCGACCATGCGCTTCAGGCCGTGGTGCAGGATGATGCCGACCTCGTGCGCGAAGCTCGGGTCGTAGCTGATGCAATTCGGAATGGTGCTGGCCAAGATGTGGCTGTGGCCGTCCTCGTGCTGCAGGCCCTCGCCGTTCAGCGTGGTGCGCCCGCTGGTGCCACCGAGAAGAAAGCCGCGCGCCTGCATGTCGCCGGCCGCCCAGGCCATGTCGCCGACACGCTGAAAGCCGAACATCGAGTAGTACACGTAGAACGGCACCATGATGCGGTTGTTCGTCGAATACGAGGTCGCGGCGGCGATCCAGCTGCCCATGCCACCGGCTTCGTTGATGCCTTCCTGCAGGATCTGGCCGTCTTTCGCCTCGCGGTAGTACATCACCTGGTCCTTGTCGACCGGCGTGTAGTTCTGCCCAGCGGGGTTGTAGATGCCGATCTGGCGGAACAGCCCTTCCATGCCGAAGGTGCGCGCCTCGTCGACCAGGATCGGCACGACACGCGGGCCGAGCGCCTGGTCACGCAGGAGTTGCGTCAGGAAACGCACATAGGCCTGCGTGGTGCTGATCTCGCGGCCTTCGGCGGTGGGTTCGAGCACGGCCTTGAAGGTTTCAAGCGAGGGCACGGTGAAGCTCTCGTCGGCCTTCGTGCGGCGGTGCGGCAGGTAACCGCCGAGGGCCTTGCGACGCTCGTGCAGGTACTTCATCTCGGGCGTGTCGTCGGCCGGCTTGTAGAACGGGATGTTCGGCAGGTCGGCGTCGGAGATGGGGATGTTGAAGCGGTCGCGCATGAAGCGAATGTCTTCGTCGGTCAGCTTCTTCGCCTGGTGAGCGGTGTTCTTGCCTTCGCCGGCCTTGCCCATGCCCCAGCCCTTGACGGTCTTGATCAGCATCACCGTCGGCTGGCCGGTATGGTGGCTGGCCTTGTGGAAGGCAGCGTGCACCTTCTGCGCGTCGTGGCCGCCGCGGCGCAAATTCCAGACGTCGTCGTCGCTCATCTTGGCCACCATCTCCAGCGTGCGCGGGTCGCGGCCGAAGAAGTTCTTGCGCACGAATGCGCCGTCGTTTGCCTTGAAGGCCTGGTAGTCGCCGTCCAGCGTGTCCATCATGATCTTGCGCAGCGCGCCGGTCTTGTCGCGCGCCAGCAGCGGGTCCCAGTTGCTGCCCCAGATCAGCTTGATGACGTTCCAGCCCGAACCGCGAAACTCGCCTTCCAGTTCCTGGATGATCTTGCCGTTGCCGCGCACCGGGCCGTCCAGGCGCTGCAGGTTGCAGTTGACGACGAAGACCAGATTGTCGAGGTTCTCACGCGCCGCCAGACCGATGGCGCCCAGGCTCTCGGGCTCGTCCATCTCGCCGTCACCCATGAAGGCCCAGACCTTGCGGTTGGAAGTGTCGGCGATGCCGCGCGCGTGCAGGTACTTCAGGAAACGTGCCTGATAGATAGCCATCAAGGGCCCCAGACCCATCGACACGGTCGGGAACTGCCAGAACTCGGGCATCAGCTTCGGGTGCGGGTAGCTGCTCAGGCCCTTGCCGGCGCCCTCCTGGCGGAAATTCAGCAGTTGCTCTTCAGTGAGCCTGCCTTCCATGAAGGCGCGGGCATAGATGCCGGGCGCGCTGTGACCCTGGATGTACAGGCAGTCGCCGCCGTGGCCTTCGCTCTCGGCATGCCAAAAATGGTTGAAGCCGGCGGCGAACATGTGCGCCAGCGAGGCAAAACTGCTGATGTGGCCGCCGAGGTCGCCGCCGTCGGCCGGGTGCAGGCGGTTCGCCTTGACGACCATCGCCATCGCGTTCCAGCGCATGTAGGCGCGCAGGCGGCCTTCCAGTTCCAGGTTGCCGGGGCTGCGTTCTTCGTCGTCAGGCTCGATCGTGTTGACGTAGCCCGTGGTGGCCGAAAACGGCATGTCGATACCCGACTGGCGCGCTTCCTCGATCAACTGGTCGAGCAGAAAATGGGCACGTTCCGGGCCCTCTCTGGCGATGACGGCGCTCAACGCCTCCAGCCATTCACGGGTTTCCTGAGCATCGACATCGGGGGCGGCGAGGCCGCGAAGGGGCTCCGGCAGTGCGGACATGGGTGTCTCCTGGATCGGTGTGGGTATGGAACGGGCGCGAGTGTGGCACAACTCGTTAAAATTTCAAATAGTGCTTAGATGTTTCATATTATGAAATTGATTACGCTCAGGATCCAGACTGTCCGGAACTGCCTTTAAGGCAGCTGAACCGACCCCGGGATAATGCAGTGCATGCCAGCCCAGAGAAGTTCACACCCCAGCTCGCCGTCATCACTGCCCGAGGCCAGGCGGCGCTTCGGCATCTGGTGGCGGCGCCAATCACCCGCCAGCCAGGACCGCTTCGCCACGCTGGGGCCGCTGATCTCGGTGCTGCTGTTTCTCGCCGCGATCATCTCGGCCTTCTGGTACCTGCGCAATGAGGAGATAGAGCGCGAAACCGAGTCCGTCAAGCGTGACACCGAGATCACCCAGCAGCAGATCGGCCTTCGCCTGATACAGAACCAGGAGGTGCTGATCCGCATGTCGCGAGACATTTTGACGCGCGAGACTGACGCGAACGAGTTCAGCAACCAGGCCGTGGCCTTCACCCGCGAGCGGCCCGAGGTCACCCACATGGCATGGATCGACGCTCGCCGCGTCCCCAAGGTCAGCCACTGGGCCTTGATGCACCACGCCGAGGGCGGCACCGCGGGCAGCTCACCCGACCCTTCTCTGCCCATCCCGGGACGCGCCAATGAAACCGAACTGGCCTTCCGCGTTGCCCGCGACACCCGGCTGCCGGCGTATTCGCAGGCCTTTGCGGACAGCACCGGCGCGGCGGTCTTCCAGCTCCACATCCCGCTCAGCGAGCGCAACACCTTCGCCGGCACACTGATCGTTGAATATTCCGTCGACTCGCTGCTGCGCTTCTTCGTGCCGGCCGACGTCTCGCGGCGCCACATGATCTCGGTGGTCGATGAAAAGCAGGCGGTGCTGTCGAGCACCGTCACCGGCATGCCGGGCCAGACCACGCGGCGGACGCCCATCGTCAGCGAGTCGCCATTGACGCCGGCGCTCAACGGCCTGGTGCTGCGCGGCCAGGGTTACCGCACTTCCATCGGCCTGATCAGCAACACGCTGTTCTGGATGGTGGTGGCGCTGTCGGTCCTCACGGTGTGGATGCTGCTCGGCACCTGGCGCCACATGCGGCGGCGCTCGCAGATCCAGGGTGCGCTGGTGCAGGAGACGAACTTCCGCCGCGCCATGGAAAACTCCATGCCCACCGGCATGCGGGCGATGGACCTCGAGGGCCGCATCAGCTACGTCAACGCCGCCTTCGCGCAGATGACGGGTTACAGCGACGGCGAACTGGTCGGCCGCCTGCCGCCTTACCCGTACTGGCCGCCCGACCGCGTCGACGAGAACAGCCGGCTGCTGCAGCAGGAACTGCGGGGACGCAGCCCGGCCGGCGGCATCGAGGTCAAGGTGATGCGCAAGGACGGCTCGCCCTTCGACGCCCGCATGTACGTCTCGCCGCTGATCGACCCGCGAGGCCAGCAGACCGGCTGGATGACCAGCATGACCAACATCACCGAGGCCAAGCGCATCCGTGATCAGCTTTCGGCCTCGCACGAACGCTTCACGACCGTGCTCGAAGGGCTGGACGCCTCGGTTTCGGTGCTGTCGGTGCAGCAAGGCGAGCTGCTGTTCGTCAATCGTTCCTACCGGCTCTGGTTCGGCGGCGACGCCCGTGGTCATGCCGCGCTGGCGGGCAGCACGGCGCCCGAAAACTTCCAGGCCGAGGCCGACGATCCGGTCGACAACCTGTCGGGCCTGCCGACGCAGGAACTGACCGAAGTCGGCACCAGCCCGCGCGAAGTGTTCGTCGAGACGCTGCAGAAATGGTTCGACGTGCGCGCCCGCTACCTGCAGTGGACCGACGGCCGGCTGGCCCAGATGCTGATCGCCACCGACATCACGGCGCGTCTGCGCGCCGAGGAAACCGCCGCCGCGCAGGCTGAAAAAGCACAGGTGACGAGCCGGCTTGTGACGATGGGCGAGATGGCCTCGTCGGTCGCGCACGAACTCAACCAGCCGCTGACGGCGATCACCAACTACTGCAACGGCATGGTGTCGCGCGTGAAGGCGGAGACGATCAAGAAGGACGATCTGATCGCCGCGCTCGTGAAGACCGCGCGCCAGGCCGAACGCGCGGGCCAGATCATCAGGCGCATCCGCGCCTTCGTGAAACGCAGCGAACCACAGCGCCAGGAATCGCAGGCCAGACAGATCGTCGAAGACGCGGTGGAACTGGCCGGCATCGAACTGCGGCGCCGCAACGTGGCCATCCGCAGCTACGTGGCGCAGCGCCTGCCGGTGCTGATGTGCGACCCGATCCTGATCGAGCAAGTGGTGCTGAACCTGCTGAAGAACGCCGCCGAAGCGATCGACAGCGCGCAGTTGCCGCCGGCGCGCCGCCATATCGAGCTGCGCGTGGTGCCGCGGCACACGCCCGAGGAAGGCGGCGTCATCGAGTTCAGCGTCACGGACAAGGGGCCGGGCATGAAGGAAGAGGTGATCGGCCGGCTGTACGAGGCCTTCTTCTCGACCAAGCCGGAAGGCCTGGGCATCGGCCTGAGCCTGTGCCGCTCGATCGTGGAATCACACCGCGGCAGGATGAAAGCGGAGAACCTCTACAATCAGAGCCAGATTATCGGTTGCCGTTTTGCCTTCACCTTGCCGGTCGACACCGCAGCCCGACGAGACATCGCGGCGGCCGCACCCGACGCCGAACCCGAAGTCGCCCTGAACTCCAACGCCACCCCCCCATGAGCCTGATACCGAAAAAGGGCACGGTCTATGTCGTCGACGACGACGAAGCCGTGCGCGACTCACTGCAGTGGTTGCTTGAAGGCAAGGACTACCGCGTCAAGTGCTTCGATTCATCGGAGTCCTTTCTCTCCCGCTTCGACCCGCGCGAGGTGGCCTGCCTGATCGCCGACATCCGCATGGACGGCATGAGCGGCCTGGAATTGCAGGACCGGCTGATGGAGCGCAAGAGCCCGCTGCCGATCGTCTTCATCACCGGCCACGGCGACGTGCCGATGGCCGTGACGACGATGAAAAAGGGCGCGATGGACTTCATCGAGAAGCCCTTCAAGGAAGAAGAGTTGCTGGGTCTCGTGGAGCGCATGCTCGACCAGGCACGCAGCGCCTTCAGCCACCACCAGGAACAAGCCAGCAGGGATGCGTTGCTTTCCCGTCTCACGACGCGAGAGGCGCAGGTGCTCGAGCGCATCGTCGCCGGCCGGCTGAACAAGCAGATCGCCGACGACCTGGGCATCAGCATCAAGACGGTGGAGGCGCACCGCGCCAACATCATGGAAAAGCTCAACGCCAACACGGTGGCCGACCTGCTGAAGATCGCGCTCGGCGCGCAGAGCAAAGCCTGACCCGGCGGCTCTTCACCCACGGAGCCGCTGCGAAGCGGCTTCTTCGTTTCAGGATCAAGAGATGACAGCCCAGCTGATCGACGGCACGGCCCTTTCCCGCCAGATACGCGCCGAGGTCGGTCGGCGCGCCGCCGCACTCACGGCGCGCGGCCATCGGCCGGGGTTGGCGGTGATCCTGGTAGGCGACGATCCGGCCAGCGCCGTCTACGTGCGCAACAAGGTCAAGGCATGCGCCGATCACGGTCTGCACTCGGTGCTGGAATGCTACGGCGCCGACCTGCCCGAAGCCGAACTGCTGACGCGCATTGCAGCGCTGAACGCCGACCCGGCGATCCACGGCGTCCTGGTGCAGATGCCGTTGCCGCGCCACATCTCGGCGCAGAAGGTCATCGCCGCCATCGCCACGGCAAAAGACGTGGACGGCTTCTCGGTGCTGTCGGCCGGAGAGCTGACCACCGGCCTGCCCGGGCTGCGGCCGGCCACGCCGCATGGTTGCATGAAGATGATCGAGAGCACCGGCGTGCCGCTGCGCGGCAAGCACGCGGTGGTGATCGGCCGCAGCAACACGGTGGGCAAACCGATGGCGCTGCTGCTGCTGCAGGCGCACGCCACGGTGACGGTGTGCCACAGCGCCACGCCCGACATCGGCGTCTTCACCCGGCAGGCCGACGTGGTGGTGGCGGCGGTGGGCCGGCGCAATATGCTGACGGCCGACATGGTCAAGCCCGGCGCCATCGTCATCGACGTCGGCATGAACCGGATTCCCGATGGCGAACCGGGCGAGGGCAAGCTTTGTGGCGATGTCGACTTTGCCGGTGTCAGTGAAGTGGCCGGCTGGATCAGCCCGGTGCCGGGCGGCGTCGGCCCGATGACGATCACCATGTTGCTGGTCAACACGTTGGAGGCGGCCGAGGCCGCGGTTCAGTGAGCGCGCCAGACCACTTCAACACGCTCATGCCGGCGCGCGCAGCGCGGGAAGGCCATCCAATGAACAACCCCTTGCTGGACCTGCCGGAGAAGATCGACTTTGCCGGCATCGACGCCGACCACGTCGGGCCTGCGGTCGATCAACTGCTGGCCGAGGCCGACGCCGCGCTCGAACTGGCGGTCGGCGACAGCGTGGCTGCCGAGTACGGGCCGCTGTCGGCCGTGCTCGATGTCGCCGTCGAACGGCTGCGCCGCGCCTGGGGCGCCGTCAACCACCTTCAGGCCGTGGCCGACACCCCGGCGCTGCGCGAGGCGCACGCCGCGATGCTGCCGCGCGTCACGGACTTCCACACCCGGCTCGGCGCCGACGAGCGCCTGTACGCCAAGTACAAGGCCGTGGCCGCCAGCCCGCAGGCAAGCGCGCTGAGCGTGGCGCGACGCAAGGCGCTGGCGGACGCGCTGCGCGACTTCGTGCTGGGCGGTGCCGAACTGCGGGGCGTTGCCCGCGAACGCTTCGCCGAGGTCCAGGAACGTCTGGCCGAACTGTCCCGCTCATTCGGTGAACACGTGCTCGACGCCACCGACGGCTACACGCTCTACGTGTCAGAGGCCGAACTCGACGGCGTGCCCGCCGACGTCGTCGAGGCCGCCCGCGCCGCCGCCGCAGCCGATGGGCGTGAAGGCCACAAGCTCACTCTGCAAGGCCCCAGTTTCATCCCGGTGCTGCAATATGCAAGCAACCGCGGCTTGCGGCAGACCATCTACACGGCACACGCCACGAGGGCCAGCGAGTTCGGCCCGCCGGCGCTCGACAACAGCGCGCTGATGGTGGAACTGCTGGCGCTGCGCCATGAAGAAGCCGCCCTGCTGGGCCATGCCAGCTACGCCCACCTGTCGCTGGTGCCGAAGATGGCCGGATCGCCCGCCGAAGTGACCGATTTCCTGCGCGACCTGTCACGCCGCGCCCGCCCGCACGCGGAACGTGATCGCGGCGAGCTCGAAGCCTTCGCCGCCCTGCATCTCGGCTTGACCGACATGCAGGCCTGGGACCGCCACTACGCAAGCGAAAAACTCAAGGCATCGCGCTTTGCTTTCAGCAGCGACGAGGTCAAGCAGTACTTCACCGAGCCGCGCGTGCTCGACGGCCTGTTCCGCCTGATCGAAACGCTGTTCGACGTGGCCATCACGTCATCCGAAGCGCCGGTCTGGCACCCCGGCGTACGCCACTTCAGCGTCGAGCGCGACGGCCAGCCGATCGCCGCCTTCTACCTCGACCTGCACGCCCGCAGCGGCAAGCAGGGCGGCGCCTGGATGGACGATGCGCAGCAGCGCTGGGCGCGCCCAGACGGCCTCGGCCTGCAGTTGCCGGTGGCGCACCTGGTGTGCAACTTCTCGCCGCCCCTGGGTGGTCAGCCCGCGCTGCTGACGCACGACGACCTGATCACGCTGTTCCACGAATTTGGCCACGGCCTGCACCACATGCTGACGCGGGTGGACGAACTGGCGGTCTCGGGCATCGCCGGCGTCGAGTGGGACGCCGTGGAACTGCCGAGCCAGTTCATGGAAAACTTCTGCTGGGAATACGAGGTGCTGCGCAAGCTGTCCTCGCATGCGGTGACCGGCGAGCCGCTGCCGCGCGCCCTGTTCGACCGCATGGTCGCGGCCCGCCATTTCCAGAGCGGGCTGCAGATGTCGCGGCACACCGAAGTCGCGCTTTTCGACATGCGGGCGCACCTGGAACCGGCGGCTGCCGGCAATCTGCTGACGCTGGCCGACGAAGTGGCCGACGAGATGGCCGTGCTGCGCAACCCTTCATTCCATCGCTACCCGCACACGTTCACGCACCTGTTCGACGGCGGATACGCAGCTGGTTACTACGGTTACGCCTGGGCCGAAGTGCTGTCGGCGGATGCTTTCAGCGCCTTTGAGGAAAGCGGCATCTTCGACGCCGCCACGGGCCGCCGTTATCGTGAAGCCATACTCGAAGCGGGCGGAAGCCGGCCGGCGCTGGACAGTTTCAAGGCCTTCCGCGGCCGCGAACCCCGGCTCGATGCGTTGCTGCGCCATCAGGGCATGGCTTGAGCCCGGCGCCAAGGTCGGCTAGATTTGCAGATCGCCCGCCCGCGGGTCC
>Ga0163144_10018335_pt1 | contig 14170 bp, 13 predicted proteins | sample OliLak19BULKMAT1_FD_123175 | JGI IMG/M metagenome (GOLD analysis project Ga0163144, IMG submission 123175) | Freshwater microbial mat bacterial communities from Lake Vanda, McMurdo Dry Valleys, Antarctica - Oligotrophic Lake LV.19.BULKMAT1 | ecosystem: Environmental > Aquatic > Freshwater >... | reverse complement strand
GGATCGAGCAGCGTCGTCACCAGACGGTAGAGCGGCTCGGCGTCCGACAGGCCGGGCAGCGTGTACTCGATCACGCGCACGGGAATCGGCGTGCGATCCGTGGACCGACAGTGGCTATTCCAATGGAAGTGGGAGGATGACAGCGCGTCGGCGGGAACGCTCGAACTCTACTATCTCGACGGAGCGATCAAGCAGCGCTACACGCCGTTCCCCGACTGGTATCACCGACTGCAGGATCAGCCGATGGTCCGGATCAACGACGCTTGGTTCATTCGGGCCATCATCCGCGACGGCAAGGTCTGGGAGATGGCCGCCGGCATGGTTTTCGAGTTCGAGGTAGTCGGCGGGAAGGCGGTGAGCTTCGAGATGCGCAGCCACAGGGACCATCAGATAGCGGTCGGGATGCGAGTGACTCGTAAGTAGGGGTCGCGGTTGGCGAAAGCCGCGGGGCCGCTGTCACCGATCCGGGAGTGCCGCCGCAGTCAATCGTCAGCGCGCACGCCCCTCGTTAGGCCTCCCGCTCCCCCACCGACCTCCGCCCCTCCCACGTCGCCCGATCCGCCGCCAGGTCGAGCACGAACGTGCTCCCCGCACCCTCGGCGCTCGTCGCACTCACCTCCGCGCGCTGCGCCACCGCCAGCGTCCGCGCGATCGCGAGCCCCAACCCTGAACCGCCGTGGTCCCGGCTTCGCGACGCTTCCACTCGGTAGAACCGGTCGAAGATGCGCCCCAGATGCGCCTCGGCGATCCCGACACCGGTGTCACGCACCTCTGCCAGCACACTACCGTTCTCCCTGCGCAGCGCGACCTCGATCGAACCGGCGGTCGTGTGGCGCGCTGAGTTGGAGACGAAGTTGAGTAGCACCTGACGGGTGTACTCCGGATCGCCGTACGCCGTCATCCCCGGCTCGCGTACCGCGGTCACGCGAATCCCCCGATCGCCGCACATCATCGCACCGATTTCAACCACCTCGTCGGCCACGCTGGCGATGTCGAAGTCGCGCAGGCGAGGGTCCAGTTCGCGACTGTCGCCGCGCGCCAGGGTCAGCAATCCTTCGATCAACCGGCACGTCTGGTCCACCGAAACTCCGATGAGAGCGAGCGCCTCGCGCTGTTCCTCCGCGCTGCGACGGTCGTCCAGCGCCCATTGCACCTGCGCGCGCAGGTGGGTGAGTGGGGTCAGCAGTTCATGGCTCACGTCGGCGGTGAACTGGGCCAGCGCCTGATGTACGCGCTCCACGCGCGCGACCATGGCGTTGATCGCCTCGCCGACATCCGTGAGTTCGGAGATCCCCGTCGGACTGGACACGCGCCGACTCAACTCAGTCGGGACGATCGCCCGGGTCTCGTTCACCAGCGCCTGCAGTGGCTGGAGCGCCTCGCGCGTCGTACGCCGCACGGCCCTCCTCGACACGAACACCGCCAGCGGCAAGACGAGCACGATCAGGAGCGCCAGCGCCCCGAGCGCCATCATCGACGGAAGGCGGCTGGTGCTCAGGTAGAGGTCAAAGCTCCCCGTCTGCCGATGATACAGCGCGTAGCGCCACCCGCGGTCGGCCACCGCCCCAACGATGTGTTGCCGCAACGAGTCGGGCGACGTCGCCGTTCCCGCCTCCTCGATCAGCTTGGCCGGCATTCCGGGAGAGAGATAGTACACCTTGGGCATCCCGTCGGCCGACGACACGGTGCGCAGGATGACGAAGCGCGCACCGTCTCCCATCCCCAGAAGCGCCGAGGTGAGCATGTCCGGGGCGACGGTGGTCGGCTCGCCCGCGGGGTCGGCGTACATCCCCAGCAGCGACTCGATCACGTCCGCCGAGCGACCTAGCGCATTACGCGACAACACTTCGCTGAGGAGCGCGAAGCCGACGATCACGCATAACGCGAAGAGCGCCAGCGCGCGGGCGGCGAGTCGTTCGAACAGGCGACTGATGACGCTGATGAGTGACTGCTCCGTCATCACGGCAACTCCAGGCGATAGCCCACGCCGCGCACCGTCACGATCCCCGGCCCATCACTCTCGTCGCCCAGCTTGCGGCGCAGGTACGTCACGTACTGGTCCACGACATTCGTATGAGAGTCGAACTGGTAGTTCCACACCGCCTCGGCGATGCGGGAGCGCGACAGCGTTCGGCCGGCGTTCTGCATCAGGAACTCGAGGAGGGAGAACTCACGCGGTGTGAGGTCGATGGCACGTTCGCCCAGCGTGACCCGCCGCGCCAGCGGGTTGAGTGACAGCGGTCCCACGCGAAGCGTCGGATCGCTCCCTCCCAAGCGCGCGCGCCGCAGCAGCGCCTGGACGCGTGCGAGCAACTCGGCCAGGTCGAACGGCTTCGCCAGATAGTCGTCTGCGCCGGACTCCAGGCCGCGCACCCGGTGGGTCAACTCAGCGCGCGCCGTGAGCATCAGGATCGGCGTCGCGAATCCCTGCGCCCGCAGCGCCGCCAACACCTCGAAGCCGTCCTTCCCCGGGAGCATGACGTCGAGGATGATGCAATCGTACGACGACGCCAAGGCGGCCGCGAGCCCTTCTTCGCCCGTGGCCGCCTCGTCGGCGGTAACCCCTTCTTCGCGGAGCGCCTTCCGTAGGAATTGGCGCAGGTGCCGGTCGTCTTCGACGATGAGTACGCGCGTCACGTTGGGCAGAATATACTCCGCGCGGGGCCCGTTAGCTCGCGGGAACGAGCTGGATGCTCACCATCGCCACCGGACCGCTCCAACCATGCAGCATCGGGCTCAGCGCGCGGGGGCCATCAAAGCCGGGGTGCATGCGCACCTTGAGCTGCTCGCCCCTGTGTCCGCCGCCACCCATCCCCGTCGTCGGGCCGATGCCAAAGCACGGCGGGACGATATCGCCATCCGCCTCGGTGTTGCGCTCCGTCCCGGAATCATACGCGTACGCATATGCCGTGACCGGCGTTGCGTTCGTGGGGAGGGCGACACCGCTCACCCCGGTGAATCCATCGTTCGAGCAGATGAGCATCGTGGCGAAGGAGAGGAAGCGCTTCTCACGATCCCCGGAAATGCGCGCCGTGAGGAGGTTCGGACCGGGGCCACCGATGCGATGAATCGGTGCGCCGGTCGCGACTGCCTCAAATACGCCGGGTGCACCGGAGAGCATGGCGTGCGCGGTCGCCGGATTGCCGTCCTCGGCGATCTCCTTGATTCCCTGAGAAGCCGGTTTTCCGCCGGCGAAGAGCGAGACGCGCGGGCCGTGCGTGATGATGATCGCGGGCGACATCGGTTGCCCGGTGGTGAGGTTCGTGATCGTGACATCGTAGCTGTAGACCGAACCGGCGCTGATGTCGGCAGCGGGAGCGATGTCGGATGTGAGCGGCGCCGACGGCTGGTCGACGCTGCAGGCGCCGACGAGTGCGACGAGTGCAAGAGGAGCGAATGCCTTCAAGGGGACCTCCAAACGGGTGAACGACAGAACGTGCGGTCGGAGGACACGATAGGTCCTTCCGACGCGTGCACCCGTTGTCTATGAAGACTCACATCGAACTCTCAGGAACTCTGAGAAACTCTTGCGCCGAAGATTCGACAGCGCGGCAAGACCCATCGCGAGGTCGTTCGGAGTGACGTGCGTCGCCTTTACAGAAGAACGCGCCTCATCTCCTTCGCTGAACGAATGCCGGTTTGCCGGCCGTTCTGCTTCCAGGGCGGCGGCGGACGCCCAGACCGGCGCAGCGTCCCGACCTCCGGCGCGATCGCCTGCCTTCGCGATGGTGCGCGATCCGTTTCTCAACGGCCGCTTCCCGAACTCTTCGACGAAATATCCGCATCCTCTCCCTCACCATCGGCCTTTCCGTCGCGTCCGAAACTCAGAATTTCGTACGTCGCCGCTCCGCCCGATACCGAGGCGCGGCACACGTATGCGTGATTCCACGGATCGCGCGGAACCTCGCGGCGTAGATAGGGACCACGACAGGCGCCGACCAGGTAACCGCCACCACTCGGGGCGGCGTAGAGAGCGGCCAGCCCTTCCTGGTCGGTAGGATATGCGCCAACATCGAGGCGAAAGGCGTCGAGCGCGATGCCGAGCATTTCTATCTGGCTTCTGGCGGCCGTGATTTTGGCATCCGAGGCGTTGCGAAACACCGAGCGAGCGACCAGCGATGGCAGCGTGGCAATGATCGCAATCACCACGATGAGTTCCAGAAGCGTGAACGCCGCCCTGTGCCTACCGTGTGGCACATCGCCACTCGTGGTGCAATGGATTCCATTACCTAACGACACGCAGCACCTCGGCGATGGTAGTTATTCCACATTGTATTTTTGCCCAACCGTCAAGACGCATCGATACGAAACCAGCGTCAACCGCGATCGCTCGAAGCTCGGACCGGCCCGCGCGCCGCGTAATGGCGTCCCGCACATCCTCGCTATAATAACTGGCAGGAACTCGAAGATTCCCAACCGGCCCCAGAAGCCGCTGCCGCGACATGCTCGGCATCCGACACCGCAACGCAGTTGTATTTTCCCCGCCGGACGTCCGGTAAGCTCGGCCACAAGATCGATGAGCCGGGGAATCGCGCCGCGCGCTTCGTTCGTACGAAGCGCGGAGAGGACGAGATGTCCACTCATCGCCGCCTGCACCGCGATCTCGGCGGTCTCGGAGTCACGCATCTCGCCGATCATGACCACGTCGGGGTCCTGCCGGAGGATCGAGCGGTGGGCCGTCGCGAAATTCACTCCGGCATCACCATGCACGGGAACCTGCGTTGTGCCATCGAACTGATACTCGATCGGATCCTCGACGGTGATGATCTTCTCTTCGGAGGGACGTCGTCCGCCTAACGTCGCATAGAGTGTGGTCGTTTCCCCGCTCCCCGTCGGCCCTGTCACCAGCAGCATGCCGTGAGGGCGGGCCGCCACGCTCTCGATCGCAGCCAGCGTTAGGTGCTCCATCCCCTGTTCTGCCAGACCTACCGGACGCCCTCCGCGATCCAGAAGTCGCAGCACCACGCTTTCCCCGTGCATGGTGGGGACGGTAGAGACACGGAGGTCCAACTCGCGGGCCTCCAGACGGACACGAATGCGTCCGTCCTGCGGGCGTCGCCGCTCGGCGATATCCAGTTCTGCCAGGAGCTTGATTCGAGACACTACCGCGTGTCGCAACTCGGCGGGTGGCTCGGGTGCCGGAACAAGCACTCCATCGAGCCGAAATCGAGCGGTCAGTCCGAGGCGGCTCGCCTCGAGATGAATGTCGCTGGCTCCCGACTCGTACGCGTCGCGCACAAGGAGATTGACGAATCGGATTACCGGTGGCTGCGTCGCGAGGTCGCGAACGTCGGAGATAAGTGACTCGTCGACGTCGCGGGCGCCCTGTAGTTCGATATGTCGTTCGCTGCCGGTCGTCAGTCGTTCGATGAGGAGATCTATCTCGGCCTCCGTCATCTCCTCGACACGAATGTCGGGATCATACGCGATCGCCAACTCGTCGACGGCGCGCGCCCTCAGGACACACGGCGCCGCGCCGAGCACCAAACTTCCATCGTCGGCGCATGCCTTCGGACACACCCGATGCAGCCCAATCTGCTCATGCGTACTCATCTATCGTGTAGTCGAGGGCGGTGCTTGCCAAACTCCCGGACCCGCTCTTTTTGCCCTCCCGAGTACCTTCGCCGTTTCACCCACCCTGCTAGCCGTTCGAACACGTATAATGACCGTTCTGGCTGTGGGCGCTGCTCGAGCCCTAGCGCTTGTCGCACGCTGCACGAGCCGCGATGCAGTCACCCGACAACGAGCTCTGGCGGTCGCCGATAAGTGTGTGGGAGGCCCTGGCGCTGGCGGAACGTGGGCGATTGACGATCAGCACCACCGCCGCCGAACAGGTGCAGCGAATGGTGCGGGCGGTTACGCGGCGTGAAGCGCCGCTCACGCACGACATCGCGGTCATGAGTCGTCAACTGGTACTGTCGCATCAGGATCCGGCCGACCGCTTTCTGGCCGAACAGCCCTCGTGATGAGACTCACGGCGGACGAACAACTCCCCCAGTCGACGGAGTACGCGGTGCTGGCCAGCACCTATCTGCCGACGAGAGTCCTACCCCGCCCCCCCGCACGACTCCCGCACCACCAACTCGCACCGAAGCCGCGTATCGCGCGCCGGGAGGTCGCGCTGCGCCACGCGCGCCAGCATCACCGAGAGCGCCACCTCGCCCAGTTGATGCGTCGGCTGACGCAACGTGGTGAGTGGGACCGGAAGGAGGGAGGCGTATTCCACGTCGTCGATTCCCACGAGGCGAATCTCGTGTGGCACGCGTACCCCGAGTCGGCGCAGCGTGTGCATAAGGCGCCCCGCCGTACGGTCGTTGGCGCACACGATGGCATCCGGCGCTCGGGCGCGAAGGAGCGCCGCGACGACAGCGCTGTCGTCGGGGTCGATGCGCACACCCTCGAGCTGATCCAGCGGAGCGTGCCGGGCGAACATTGCCTCGCGGTACCCCGCCTCGCGCGCGTCGACCGTGGGGGCGCTGTTGGGCTGCCCTATGAAAACGACGCGGCGCGCGCCTAGGCGTAGCAGGTGCTCGGTCATCACGTAGCCCGCGCGCCGGTTGTCGATTCCTACGAGGTCGTGATGCCCGGGATCGGGATAGGGCGTCACGGTGCGGTCCAGCAGGACGACGGGGATCTTGGCCTCATCCAAGGCGCGCACGATACGATGGTTCACGTCGCCGGCCACAGGCGTCATCTCCACCGGTGCGAAGAAGACTCCGTCCACGCGGCGCTCGATGTAATGACGACACAGTTGCCAGGCTCGCTCGCCCCGCCCCTCGATATCGCCGGGCGCGACGTCGCCCTGTGCGATATCGACGCGTGTGATATCGCCGCGTGCGACATCAATCGCGGTGCTCCCCCAGATCAAGGCGTGCTCACGGGCCAGCGGCGACGCCATCATCCCTCGACAAATCGGGTCGAAGATATCGGTCTCGCCGAGGTCGGCAATAAGGAGACCGAACGAAAAGCGCGCACCCTCGCTCGCTCGGCGCACGAAGCTGCCGGCGCCTGCCTTACGACTAATCACCCCCGCCGTCTGCAGGTCACGCAGCGCCCGCCCCACGGTTATGCGCGAATGGCCGAATCGCGCTACTAGCTGCGCCTCGCTCGGAAGGCGCTCTCCCTCCTTCCAGCGCCCATTCTGGATCTCTTTAAGAAGGGTGGAAAAGACCTGCTGATGCTTGGCTGCAGTGACGCGGACGCGGGACATTGGGCTCATCTTGTTATGTCTAATTGCGTTGCTGCATACGAATGCATGGGCTCGATCCAATCAAATTGTGACCATTTTGATCGTGCAGAACGTGTGGTGACCGCTTGTCATGCCCATCGATCACCCGTTATGCTAACTGTGCGTATATGCTATATCAACTGTTGGAGGCAGCAATGCGTGACAACATCTCAGAGGCTCCGGAAACTCGGCACTTTCTCATCGCCTCCGATTTCGATCAGACACTGAGTTTCAATGACTCGGGGCTCGTATTGAGCGAGCTCTTGGGAATGAACGGTTTCGAGGAGCGCGTCGAAGGACTGGCCGAGAGCAATCTGGTGCAGCAGGGGGGCGAGCTGGCGTATCTCATCCGGCACGATCCGGAGTTCCGAAGCGTCCGGCGCGAACACTTGGTCGAAGCGGGGCGGCGCGTGCGCCTCAAGAGCGGCATTCCGCAGTTGGTGAACTTTTTGACCCGAGGCTACGAGGACGCGCGCTTCTCCTTCTTCGTCGTGTCGGCCGCGCCCCGCCTTGTCGTGGAGTCGGCGTTGGCGGGGATCGTGCCACCGGAGAACATTTTCGGCACGGAGCTCGACTTCGACTCGCACACCGGCGAGGTGCGCGCCGTGCGCCGCGTCCCGGCCGGCTATGGCAAGGTGGCCGTCATCGAATCGCTGCGGCGCCGCTTGGGGATCGCCAGTGACCGGGTGATATACGTCGGCGACGGAAGTTCTGACGTGCACGTCATGCTGCATGTGAACAATGGCGACGGTTTCACCATCGCCGTCTCCGAGAACCAGCAGCTCGCGCGCATCGCCAAGCGCACGGTGCTCAGCGACAGCGCCTTCAGCATCCTGTTGCCGGTGCTCAACCGCTGCTTCGCGCTGGCGCCGTCGGAATTGCGCGATCTGTTCGAGGCTAACGGCTTTCGCGTCAGCGATTGGGAGCGCGAACGCACGGATCGGCTCACGGTGAGCGCCGTCGACGTGCGCGAGGGGGGTGACAGGGGTGACAGGGGTGACAGGGGTGCGGGAGGTGCGGGAGGTGCGGGAGGTGCGACGCGCGCCGATCAGAGCCTGCAGATTCAGATCGTCGTATGACGTTTATTTACGATGCGGTCGTCGCCAACCTCGGGTGGGCGGCGACCGCCGTCTTCACCGCCTCCTACTTCTGCAAAGGCGCGCAGACGCTGCGATTGGTGCAAATGGCGGGGGCGGCCATGTGGCTTGGGTATGGTGTGGTGATGAAGGCCCCGCCGATCATCGTCGCCAACGCCCTCGTGCTGACCGTAGCCGGCGTCACTACGCTGCGCGAGCGACGCCGGCCGTAAGCGCGGCGATCAGTTCTTCACACGACCACGCAGCGTTCCCTCCGCCGTCCCGAGCATCCACCGCCCGCTGGCGACGCGCGTGTTGCCCCCTTCGTTCTGTCGGTCGAGCACCATCGTCAGCACGCCGTCCGGGGTCTCACCCTGCAGCACGAGGTCGGACTCGAGAATGGTCACCGTCATCGGCAACTAACTTTGTCATAACAGCCTAACGTACTCGGAGGCGTTGCGATTTCCTATTACACGAGCGACTTCTCAGCGCGCAACCGTCTGACAGGAGCAATTTTTGCACATCCTCCTAATAATGGCCTCGTGAACCAGGGAAAGCGTGCGCGGAGTGCAGAGAATAGCGCTAATCATTGCCAATGATAATTTGTTATAACATTATCTGAATGGCGAGCGCCCGAGCAGCTTCCCCACGCTTGGTCCTTCGGGGCGATTGATTGGGTGAATGCGACTCACGATGCCGATCTCACAACCATCGGATCAGCCAGCCGCGTCACCTACGGCCCCTCACAAGCAACCTCTTGCCGCCGCTACACACATGAACACACAACCCCCCACCGGAACGGCCGGCGGAGGGTCGGAGCACTTCGGTACTACACCTTCACTAACCCATCAAAAAACCCCAAGGTCTGCTACGGCGCACCCTTACGGGCAGCTCAGCCGACCGCGGGGCAGCGCCTGCGTACACGTCTTGGTCACGCCGTTGGTGGTGATCGTCACCTTGGCCACGGCAGTGCCGTCGTAGGTCACGACTTCCTTACGGGTCGCAGTGGCAAGAGTTGCACCCGCATACGTCACGGTGGCCGTCATCACCCGAATCACGGTCCCGGCGCTGGGATACGTCGCCTTGTTGCCGCTGACGACCGGAATCACCACTCCATTGGTCGTGTCGCTGGCCGTACGAGCGGCAGTAAAGTTGCCACGGCTCGAGGTCCCGGTTGAAGATTCGGTGCCGCCGGAGACCGCGTTCACGGTGCGCTTGTCGCTGCCACTCGCCAAACCCGTCACGGTGCGCTCGCTGCGGTGATTCACCGTAGTGATTGCGGTGAGAATGGTCGTGGTGTCGCCGGCGATATGCCCGTTGTGACGCGGACCGTGCCCCCGCATGTCGTTGCGTGTCGAGTCGCGGGAGTAGGTGACGCTTCCCGCCACGGCCGACTGAACGTTCACGGTGTTGGTGGTGGCGGTATCGAAGGCCTGCTGCACCACGCCTGCTGTCGTTTTGTAGGACGCCGACTGGGTGATGGTGAGGCCGTGCCGCGTGTCGGGGTTGCACACGAAGCGCCCGGTTGCCGCGTTGAAGGCGCCGGTGCACTTGAGCCCACCGCCAAACGCGCCGCCGAAGGGGCCGCGGTGCCCTCCGAAGCCACGCTCCATTCCGATGGCTCCGCCGAACGCATCGCCGAGCCCCCCTCCCATGAGGGAAGTGCGGCCAAAGCTCATGCCGCGCGGTCCGGGCATCCAGAGGCTCGGGCCCCCCTCGCCGTCGCCGGCGTAGCTGCTGGTGGTATTGGAGAAGCCAAGCGGCACTGAAGCAAAGGCGGCGGTGAGCGCGTCGCTTGTCACCGGCGCCTTGTCTCCGCCCAGAATGTCGCCACACGCCGCAGCGAGCAGCGCGGTCGCGACGAGTGCGGTGGTTCGAACCGTGCGTGTCATTCGATTTCCTCAGAGAGCGTTGGGCGTGGAACCGGACGGTGGCAGCTACCGGCCGCTACGACAGGAACACGCGTCGGCTCCAGCACCCTGACGCCGCTACATGATCGCGCCCAGCTTCTTCTTCGTAATCACTGGATCGATCTTCGATGCCGCCAGCAGCTTGTTGAAGGCGGCGATGTCAGCGCTTTCCAACATCTCGACCTCCGAGCGCAGCGCTGTCCACAACTTCTCCAGCTCGGCCAACCGCCCCTTGGCCGGTGCCGTGAGTATCGGGTTCCCTTCTACCTGTCCAAGCAGGAAGCCGTACTGTCCGTTGATGCCGTTGGCGTAGTTGATGATGTCCTGGCCGTTCTGTGCCTTGGTGGTCATGCGCGGATCGAGGATCTCGAGCTTCTTGACGATCGCTCCGCCCGACGCGCCGATGGCCTTGGCGCTGTCGGCATCCTTGGTGCGGTTCACGATGCCTTGCACCTGCGTCTTGAGGTCGCGCACGCGCAACACGGCGTCATGAATTTCACCGATGCGCGTGACCAGCATGCGGGTCACCGAATCACGCTCGGCCACCATCGCGGGCGGCGTGTTGCGACGCGGATCGTCCTTCACCTGAAAGGGTTGCGTGCGGGTTGTCGCGCCTACCGACAGACGTACCGAATACAGACCAGGCGTCACCTTCGCACCACCGTTGCCAGGAGCACCAAACAGCACAATGCCTGTCAGCGTTGTCGGTGCGGCACGGCGCAGGTCCCACGCGAAGGCGTTGACGCCGGCTTTCGGGGCGAGGCGGGCAGTCCCCGTGCCTTCTTTGTTGGAGAAGGTGCGCAGCACCACCCCCGAGGCGTCGAGGAACTCCAGCTTGACCATGGTCGACGTATCGGGAAGGGTGGCCAGGCCGTAGAACACCTCCGCGCCGTTGGGCGGATTGCGCCCGGCGTTGCGCGGAACGAAGAAACCGCCGCCGCCGTCGAACAGGAGGGCTGCACGCGGCTTGTAGAGAAAGACCGGCGCCGCCGCAATGGAATCGGCGTGCTGGCGCACCACGGAGAGATCGTCGAGAATCCAGAAGGCGCGCCCTTCGGTGGAGGCAATGAGGTCGCCGTGCCGAACGTCGAGATCCGTCACCGGGACAACCGGAAGATTGCCGGAGAAGGTCTGCCACCTGGCGCCGCCGTCGAACGACACGTAGGCCCCCGTCTCGGTGCCGGCGTAGAGCAGCCCTTTCCGCTCGGGATCTTCGCGTACCACACGCACCGGCTCACCGTCGCGCAGCCCGTTCACCATGCGGGTCCACGACTTGCCGTAGTCGGCGGATCGGAAGATGTACGGCGCCGGATCGCCCACCTTGTCCCTGCGATAGGCCACGTACACGGTAGCCGGATCGTGCGGCGACACTTCGATCTCGTTGGTCAGCCCGTCACCTGCAACGCCTGGAGTCACGTTGGTCCAGGTGGTGCCGCCGTCGCGCGTGAGTTGCACGTTGCCGTCGTCGGTGCCTACATAGATGGTGCGAGCGTCATGCGGCGACTCTTCGATCACGAAGACCGTGCCGTACACTTCGCCCCCCGCTCCTTCGTTGGTGATCGGCCCGCCGCCCCAGCCCTGTCTCGACTTGTCGTTCTTCGAGAGGTCGGGAGAGATCGGGGCCCACGACTGCCCACGATCGGTGGTGCGGAAAAGGATGTTCCCGCCGTGGTAGACCACCTTGTCGTCGTGCTGCGACACGACAATCGGCGCCGTCCAGTTGAAACGGTAGCGCGTCTTGTCCGTCGGCTCGGTGAGATTCATTTCCGGCCAGGGCATGATGTCGCGCGAGAGACCGGTTTGTGCATCGACTTCGTTGATGAGCCCCTGGAAGCAGCCGCCATAGCTGTAGCGCGGGTTCTTGGCGCTCACCCCCATGTTCGCGCTTTCGCATCCGGCGCCATTCCACCAATCGCGCACACCAATCGCACCGTCGTCGCTGCGGCTGCGAATGATTACCGACGAGTTATCCTGCTGCCCCGAATAAAGCTTGTATGGAAAATCGTCGTCTACGGTCACGTGATAGAACTGCGCGGTGGGCTGATTGTCCTGCGTGCTCCAACTCTTGGCGCCGTCCATCGAAATGGAAGCGCCGCCATCGTTCGCGTTGATGATGTAGTTGCTGTTGGTCGGGTTGATCCAGAGCCCATGGTTGTCGCCGTGCGTCGCCTGCACCGTGGCGAAGGTGCGCCCGCCATCGATCGACTTCATCACCGGCGCATTCATCACCCACACCACGTCGGCGTTCTGCGGGTCGGCGATCACGTCCATGTAGTACCAGGAGCGCGTCTGAATCAGGCGATCCCCCGATAGCAGGCGCCACGTCTTCCCCGCATCATCACTGCGAAACAACCCACCCAGCTCGGCTTCGACAATGGCGTAGACACGATCCGGATTGGCCGGCGATACGGCAACACCAAGGTTGCCCATGAGTTTGGGAAGCCCTTCGGTGAGGCGCTTCCAGCTATCGCCCCCGTCGGTCGACTTCCAGATGCCGCTCCCCGGCCCTCCGCTGCGCACCATCCACGGCGTGCGTTGGTGATCCCAGAACCCGGCGTACAGAATGCGCGGATTGGACGGGTCCATGGAGAGATCGGCGGCGCCGCTCGTGGCGTTTTCTCCCTTCAGTACGAGCGTCCAGTTCTTGCCGCCGTCCAGAGAGCGGTAGATGCCGCGGTCGGGAGTTCCCTTCCACCGGTCGCCCTGCGCCGCTACGTAGACTACATCGGGATTGCCCGGATGTACGCGCACCGCCGAAATCTGCCGAGTGGCGGCGAGACCCACGTTGGTCCAAGTGCGCCCTTCGTCGGTGCTCTTGTAGACCCCGTCACCATACGTCGAGGACTGGCCGCGAATGGCGTGCTCACCACTTCCCACGTAGATGACGTTCGGGTCCGAAGGCGCGATGGCGATGGCGCCGATGCTACTCGTCTTGAAGAAGCCGTCGGACACGTTCCGCCAACTGATACCGGCATCGTCCGTGCGCCAGACGCCACCCCCGGTATAGCCGGCGAAATAGGTGAGCGGCTTGGACGGAATCCCCACCGCCGCATTGGCCCGCCCCCCACGCCACGGACCAACATTGCGCCACCGAAGCGCCCTAAACACCGCGCTGTCGAAGGGAGCCGGGACGGCCACCGCCGCCGCGCCCGCAGCTTTCGCCTGCGCGTACACGCCCACCGGAGCCGATGACACAACACCAAGCGCCAGAAGCACGCAACGGAAGAAAGAAACAGACAGCATCAGGGAGAGTGGAGAGAGAAGTCGGAATGAACCACCGCACAAGGATTGCGGACGATCGCGGAGCCCCAACACGCGCCAAAGTCTACCAGCACGCTGAAACGTACGGAAACCCACCCCCAACCGCTGTGCCGAGTCCTCCCGTCTCTCGTCTTCTCGTCTTCTCGTCTTCTCGTCTTCTGTAGTAATCGTCTTCTCGTCTTCTGTAGTAATCGTCTTCTGTAGTAATCGTCTTCCGCAGTAATCGTCTTCTGCCCTTCCGTAGTAATCCCTAAATCCCCGTCACGCTAAACACCACCTCCGCGAAGCTCCCCGACGCCGCCCGTACCGTGTACACCTTGGGGCTCGCCCCCAGCGTGATCGTAATCCGCGCCAGCCCCGCCACATCGCTCACGCTCGACGACGCATTCAGCGTTCCTCCTTCGGGCCCAGCGGTCCAGTTCACCGTCACGCCCGACACCGCGTTGCCATACTTGTCGGCGATTTTCACCACCACCTGCACCCCAGCATTCACCAGTCCCGCTGCGCCGTCGCCGCCGAACTTGGCCATCGACGCGGCCACCGTGGCCGTCACCTTCTGCGTCAATACCAGAGGCAACAAGACTCCGGTGGTCGCGGAGATGCTCATCGTGGTCGCCAAGGTTCCGGCCGTGAAGGTCATGCTCGCGTTTCCGTCGGCCCCGGTGGTGCTCACCGTGTCGGCAAGCGTTCCGCCT
>Ga0163144_10018333_pt1 | contig 14172 bp, 7 predicted proteins | sample OliLak19BULKMAT1_FD_123175 | JGI IMG/M metagenome (GOLD analysis project Ga0163144, IMG submission 123175) | Freshwater microbial mat bacterial communities from Lake Vanda, McMurdo Dry Valleys, Antarctica - Oligotrophic Lake LV.19.BULKMAT1 | ecosystem: Environmental > Aquatic > Freshwater > Lake... | reverse complement strand
GATGTTTAAAGTGCCGAGGAGCATCTGAATGCCCGAGCTCGTGACGATGCCGAAGGTCCCGACGCCCGTCGAGGCGACGTTCGCGAAGGTCGCCGTCGCGGCCGTGATGCCCGTGCCCGTCGCGTCGATGCCGCGGCTCGCGGCCGAGATGTTTAAAGTGCCGAGGAGCATCTGAATGCCCGAGCTCGTGACGATGCCGAAGGTCCCCACGCCCGTTGAGGCGATGTTCGCGAAGGTCGCCGTCGAGGCCGTGATGCCCGTGCCCGCCGCGTCGATGCCGCGGCTCGCGGCGGCGATCTTCAAGGTCCCGAGCGACATCTGCATGCCCGAGCTCGTGACGATGCCGAAGTTCCCCACGCCCGTCGAGGCGATGTTCGCGAAGGTCGCCGTCGTGGCTGTGATGCCCGTGCCCGCCGCGTCGATGCCGCGGCTCGCGGGCGCGATCTTCAAGGTCCCGAGGGACATCTGCATGCCCGAGCTCGCATCGATATTGAACGTGGTTAAGTCGGTGATTATCAATTGTCCCGACATGGCGCTGCCGGTTTTCAGCACGGCGAGGCCGAGATTGACCTCCGGGATGTTGCCGCTGATCTTGGCGCCGGTGACGGCGCCATCGAGAATCTTTGCTGTGGTCACCGCGTCGGTGAGAATCTTCGACGTGTCGATCGCGCCGCTCGAGATCTTGCCGGTGTCGACCGCGAGCGCCGCGATCTTGACCGTGGTGACCGCGTTCGTGGCGAGCTTGCCGCTGTCGACGACGCCCGCCTGAATGACCGCTCCCGCCGAGCCCGGGCCGGAGGCGGCGACGTCCCCGGTGAGCGTCGAGATCGCGGAGCCTCCCGCAGTGAGCTGGGCCTGGATCGACGCGTTGAGCTTGGCGGTGTCGATCGTCGCGTTGAGAATCTTCGTACCGGTGACCGAGTCGGCGGCGAGCTTGTTCGTGTTGACGTTGCCGTTGAGGATTTTCGCGGTCGTCACCGCGTCGGAGGCGAGCTTGTTCGTATTGACGTTTCCGTTGAGGATTTTGAGCGTCGTCACGGCGTCCGGGGCGAGCTTGCCGGTGTCCACCGCCAGCGCCGCGATCTTGACCGTGGTCACCGCGTTCGTCGCGAGCTTCGTCGAGTCGATCGAGCCGGGCGTAATACCCACGTTGGTCAGGCCCGAGCCGTCGCCGATGAAGTTGGCGGCTTCGACTCCTTGCGCGACCTTGAGGGTGCCGGCCTTGACGTGGATCCCCGACGAGGTCTCGAGGCTGTACTGCGCGTTGCCCGTCAGCGTGAACGTGGCGCTCGAGGCCGTCAGGGAGCCCGCGAAGGTCCCCGTCGCGGCGACCACTCCCTGCGGAAGCAGGAGGTCTCCGGCGACCGTGAACGTCGCGTAGGAAACGCCCGCGTTGAGGCGGATGTCCGAGCTCTGCGACAGCTGCGCCGCGGTGACCGCGTAAGGGCTCGCGACCAGCTGCTGGCGCGGGGACATCTCTCCTCCGGGATAGACGTCGGGGTCGACCGTCACGCCGAGGTAGACCGCGCTGCGCGTGAAGACCTCGGCCGTCAAGGCGGGGCTCCCTCCGAGCTGGACGGCGAACACGCCGTTCGTCACCGTCGGCGTCAGGCTCTCGGGGCCCCAGAGCAGATTTCCCCCGCTCGCGGCGTCGAATATCCGGAACTCCATAGGGATGGCGCCCGCGCGCGGGACGTTCGACGCGTTGAGCAGCTTGCCTTGAAAATTCACCCGGAACGGCACGCCCGCCGCGCCCGATTTAACGGGAAACAGAAGCGTCAGCACCAGGAAAAGCGATTGTCTCATTTGGCGTTTTTGTGATCTCTATTTATCTCGTATATGGAGGGGGTCATATAATATATATGAAGCGCTAGGTTAGCACAAGGGAACGACGACGAGGGAATTAAGAAGGAACCTTCGCAAACTCTTCGCGCGAGGGCCCTGAAACTGCGGCGCTTCTTCTGATAGACTGATTCCGTGAGCCGACTTACCCTCATTATTTTCCTTATAGGCCCGGCGGCTTGGGCGGGCCCTCCCATGGAAGGCCCCGACAACCGGATGCCCCGCAGCGTCGTGAACGGCGGCGGCGACGCTTCCTCGTCCGCGAACGGCGGCCTCACCGGCTCCGTCGCGGAGGAGGCCGTGGAGATCGAGGGAGCGTCGGCTACGGGCAAGCTCAAGGCCGGCTGGTCGGAGCTTCACGCCTTCCCGGGCGCGGTGTCCGCCTTCTCGGCCGTCGGGGACGCGTCCGTCTCGGGCGGCACCGTGAACTGGGTCGTCTCCGGCTATGACGGAGCCATCGGCGCGCTGCAGGCCGGCAGCGCCTACCTCGTGCGCGTGGCCAGCTACACCTCTCCGCACAGCTTCGAATATTTCAACGCGGACTTCTCGATCTCGACGGCCGCGCCCGCCGAGCCCGCCGTCGGGACGGACCTGACCGGCCTGATCGCGAACACGACCCACTACGCGCAAATTTGGGTGCTGGACGCGGACGGCAACGTCTCTCCCCCCTCGCCCGTGCGTTCGACGTTCACGACGTTGGCGCATCCCGTGTCTCTCCTGTCGGAGAACTTCCTGGACGTCTATCTTTCGTCGGGCTCGGCGCAGTGGGCCGCGCGTCCGACCGTCGGGCAGGACGTCTCCTCGATGACGTCGGAGGGCTACCTCGTCGAGGCGTCCTCGACGAACTTCGGGGCCCTGACGTTGGGCGGGGTCGTCTACAGCTCGTTCACGCCGAACGTCGAGCTCAGCACCTTGTCGGTCGCGATCGTGCCGGGGCTCGTCAGCCTCTGCGTGGATCATTATTTCCGGGTCGCGAGCTTGAACTGGAACGGCGGCCGCAATTATAGAGTACTCGGCTCGACGCGCTCGACCGAGTACGGCGTGCTCGTCTCGACGCAGGACCTCGATATCGGCGGCATGAACCTCAACACCGAGGTCGTGATCTCCACGAGCCTGCTCGTGACGAATGTCGCCTGTCCCGTGACCTACCAGCTCAAGGTCGAGGCGCTGACGCCCGGCACGCCGTGGTACGTCGCCGCGTCGCCCGGGCAGGACGCGTTCACGGTCTCGGCGCTTTTCAATTCCGAGGAGCCCGCGCTCGGCGATTTCGTCGCCGGAGACATGCTGACCACCACCGCCGTCGCGAGCACCCCGACCAAGTTCGCGGGCGATCAAACCGGAGCGTCCGTGCCGTTGACGCAGGAGCGCCTCGCTTGGTTTAAGCTCTCGATGCCGGTCACGACCTCGACCGCGGACCCGCAGCAGGTCCGGGTCTCCGTCTACGCGGTGGCGCCTTGAGGACGCTTCCGGCCCGGACGCTCGCGGGCGCATTCTTGGCCCTAATGTTGGCCGGCGGCGCGGGCGCTCAAACCCTGACGGCGGAAAAAACCTCGGCCAACGCGGCCAGCATCACCGGCACAGGCTGGACCACTCCGACCAATATCCAGAACGACAACGGTTCCTACGCGACGTACAACAGCACCGCAAAGGCGTGGCTGTTCGTCAAGACCTTCGGGTTCGCGATCCCGACGGCCGCCGTCGTCGACGGCGTGGAGGTCGTGACGCAGGGCCAGGGCTCCCAGGCCGCGGCGGCCAAGCGCCAGTTCGACGTCGCTCTGACCAAGGACGGGACGAACACGGTGGGCACGATCGTGCTGGCCCTCACTTTGCCGCAGACGACCGACGCCAACATCGCCGTCAGCACTCCCGGCGCCTCCTGGGGCGGTACGGCGTTCACCCCGGCTGAGATCAATAGTGCGAATTTCGGCGTCATGTTCCGCGACAACAACACCACGGCCAACGACCTGAACTTCGACACGATGACGGTACGCGTCCAGTACCGGACGATCGACACGATCACCGTCACGCCCACGGCGCTGGCGCCGGGGACGATCGCCCAGGGCTCGGATTACGCCGTCGAGAAGCTGTCCCTCGTGACGAACACGAATACGGCACCTTGGACGAAGCTGACCGTCGCGAAGACGGGGACCCTCGCCGACGGGAGCGTGACGGCGGTCAAGATTTACCTCGACGACGGCGACGGCTCCTACGACGCCGGGGACACTTTGATCACCTCGGGCGCGAACACCTTCACCTCGGGCTCGGCGGCGATCACGCTCACCTCGCCGCAGACGATCACGACGACGCCGCAGGTTTATTTCATCGTGTACGTCCTGTCGGTCACGGCGACGGTCGGCAATACGATCGGCTCGAATATCGCGGCGAACACCTCGTTTACCGTCACCTACCCCGACACGACGGCGGCGACGAACCTGCCCGCCGCCTCGGGCACGTCGACCCTCACCGACGGCGCCGACACGATCACCGTGACGCCCACGAGCCAGGCGCCGGGCACGATCGCCCAAAGCTCCGACTACTCGGTCGAGCGCCTCTCGCTGGCGACGAACCAGGAGACGGCGGTCCTGACGGCTCTCACCGTGACCAAGACCGGCACCCTCGCCGACGGAAGCATCTCGGCGGTCAAGATTTATCTCGACGACGGCGACTTGGCCTACGACGCCGGCGACACTTTGATCACCTCCGGCGCCAACACCTTCACGGCCGGCTCGGCGGCGATCACCTTGACCGCCGCGCAGACGATCACGACGAGCGCGAAGGTGTATTTCGTCGTCTACACGCTCGGCGCGACCGCGACCGTCGGCGCGACCGTCGGCGCCTCGATCGCGTCGAACGCGGCGCTCACCGTCACCGCGCCGGACCTCGCGGCCTCGACGAACCTGCCGGCCAACTCGAGCAACTCGACGGTGACCGACGTCGCCGATACGATCACCGTGACGCCGACGGACGTCGCCCCCGGCACGATCGTCCAGGGCGCCGACTTCGCGCTCGAGAGGCTGTCGCTGGCGACCGCGGTGGACGAGGCGGTGTGGACGGCGATCACGGTCGCGAAGTCGGGGACCTTAGCCGACAACAAGGTCACGGCGGTGAAGATCTATCGCGACGACGGCAGCGGCTCCTACGATGGCGGCGACACGTTGATCACCTCCGGCGCCGACACCTTCACGGCCGGCTCTGTGGCGATCACGTTGAGCGCCGCCCAAACGATCACGACGACCGCGAAGGTCTACTTCGTCGTGTACACGCTCGATCCCACGGCCACGGTCGCGGCCACGATCGGGGCCTCCGTGGCCTCGAACGCGAGCCTCACGGTGACGGCTCCCGACCTCGTGTCCGCCTCGAACTTCCCCGCGAGCTCGAGCAACGCCTCGGTCATCTCGGCCGGCGACACCGTGACCGCTTCGCGCGTCGACCTGGCGCCCGGCACGCTCGCACAAGGAACCGCGAATACGGCGATGGAGCGGCTGTCGCTGGCGACGAACGCGAACACCGCGAGCTGGACGGACATCACGGTGACGAAGTCCGGGACCCTCCCCGACGTCGATGTCACGACCGTGAAGATTTACCTCGACGCCAACGCCAACGGCACCTTCGAGTCCGGATCTGACACGTTGATCTCCCCGGCGGTCAACACCTTCAGCGCGGGCCTCGCCGCGATCACTTTGAGCGCCGCGCAGACGATCACCACGACCCCGAAGCTGTATTTCATCGTCTACACGCTTGAGGCCTACGCGACCCCGGGCGGGACGATCGGAGCTTCCGTGGCCTCGAACGCGCACCTGACCGTGACGTCGCCGGACATTGTCTCGGCGACGAACTTCCCCCTCGATTCGTCGAACGCGACCGTGACCGACGTCGCCGACACCGTCACGGTGACCCCGACCAGCATGGCGCCGGGAAGCGTCGACCAGGCCGCGGACTACGCCGTCGAGAAGCTCTCGATGGCGACGGGCGCCGACGCGGCCGTCTGGACGGCGCTCACCGTGACCAAGACCGGCACCTTGGCCGACGGCGACGTGGCGACGGTCAAGGTCTACCTCGACGCGAACGCCAACGGCACCTACGAGGCCGGCTCGGACACCTTGATCTCACCCGGCGTGACGACGTTCTCCGGCGGCGCCGCCGCGATCACTTTGAGCGCGGCGCAGACGCTCACGTCGACGCCCAAGGTTTATTTCATCGTCTACACGCTGAGCGTCACCGCGACCGTCGGGAACACGATCGGCGCGAGGGTGGCCGCGAGCGGGGACGTGACCTTGACGGCCCCGGACTTGGTTGCGGGAACTTTTCCCATGAGCTCGGCGAACTCCACCGTGGCCGACGCGGCGGACACGATCACGGTTACGCCGACCGATATGGCTCCGGGCACGATCGCGCAGGACTCGGATTACGCGGTCCAGAAGCTGTCGCTCGTCACGAACCAGGAGACGGCGACGTGGACGGCGCTCACCGTGGCGAAGACCGGCACGATCCCGGACGCGGATATCACGACCGTCAAGATCTACCTCGACGCCAACGCGAACGGCACCTACCAGTCCGGGACGGACACCCTCATCTCCCCCGGGGTGACGACGTTCTCCGGCGGCTCCGCCGCGATCACCTTGAGCGCCGCGCAGACGATCACGACGACGCCGAAGGTCTATTTCATCGTCTACGTCCTCGACCTCGAGGCGGCGATCGGAACGACCGCCGGCGCGTCGGTGGCCTCGAGCTCGGACTTGACCGTCACGGCGCCCGACGCCGTCGCGGGAACGAACTTCCCCGCGAACTCGAGCAACTCGACCGTCACCGACCTCGCCGACACGGTCGCGGTCACGGCGACCGACGTCGCCGGCACCGAGGTCGGCCAGTCGGAGGTCAAGGCCTTCCTGAAGCTCTCGATGGCGACGGCCGCGGACGCCGCGACCTGGACCGCGCTCACCGTGACCAAGACCGGCAACCTGGCCGACGGCAGCGTGACGACGATCCGCGTCTTCCTCGACGACGGCGACGACGCGTTCGACGCCGCCCTCGACACGCTCATCTCCCCCGGCGCCGCGACCTTCACGGCGGGCTCCGTCGCGATCACCTTGAGCGCGGCGCAGACGATCACGGCCGCTCCGAAGGTCTACTTCGTCGTCTACACGATCGCCCTCGGGGCGACGGTCGGCAACACGATCGGCGCGCGCGTGACCGCGAGCGGCAGCCTCACGGCGACGGCGCCGGACGGGTTCTCCGGGACCTTCCCGATGGACTCGGCCGTCGTGACCGTCGCCGCGCCCGACGTCGTCACGGCGAGCCGGACCAACCTCGCGCCCGCGACGATCGGCCAGGGGGCGGACTACGCGCTCGAGAAGCTGTCGCTGGTCACGGACGGCAACACCGCGAGCATGACGGCCATCAAGGTCACCTTGAGCGGCACCATCAACCGGACCAACGTCACGGCGGTGAAGATCTACAAGGACGACGGCGGCGGCGACTACGGCAACGAGGATACCTTGCTCGGCGCCGGCACGTTCGGCGGACCCCGCACGGTGACCCTGACCTTGGCGCCGGCCCAGACGCTCACGACGACGGCCCAGGACTACTACGTCGTCTATACCCTCAACGGCGCGACTCCCTTAACGAATACCGTCGGCGCCTCCATCGTCGCCGCGACGGACGTCACCATCACCTCGCCGGACACGATCGCGACGACGAACTTCCCCTTGGCCTCGACCAACTCGTCGGTGGATACGCCCGATTATGGCGTGACGATCTCCCCGAGCCTCGTGACGGTCGGCGACGTCGCGCTGAACCAGAACTACGTGATCGCGACCGGGATCACGGTCACGAGCGTGGGCAATATGGGCACCACGTACGAGGTCAAGGCGACGACGGTCACCTTGAACAGCCCATGGGTGATCGCCTTGACGCCCGGGACCGACCAATACACGATGCAGGCGCTCTTCAACTCCGTCCAGCCGGGCCTCGGGGACTACACCGCCTCCGACAAGGTTCTCGATTCTGGTACGCTATGCCTCGGCGGAAAGTTCGAGGGGAATCAAGGCTGCCAGAGCGTTCGCCCCGGAAACGTCCGCACGCTGTGGATGAACATCGGCATGCCCACTTACAGCACGACCCAGGCGGTCCAGGATTTTCAGATCAATGTCACGGCGACCGTCCCCTAGCGCCCCCGCTCCCGTCCTCCCCCCTTCGACGCTCGCATTCTGGGGCCTCGGCCTGGCCTCGGCCGGCTCGTTGCTCGCGGTCTTCCCGATGCAGGCGGCGATGTACTCGATGCCGAAGCTCGTCGCGCTGGGCGCGGGCGTCCTGCTGGCCTGGATCGGGGTGGTCCGGAGCGCGGCCCCGGGACGCGCGACGCCGCTCGACCGGCCCCTGCTCGCGTGCGGCGTCGTCGTGCTCGCCGGCGCCGCGGGCTCGGCGGACCCGGTGCTGAGCTTCCTCGGGCGCTACCAGATGTACGCCCTCGGCGTGCTTCCTCTGGGCCTGTTCGCGGCCTTGTATTACGCCGCGGTCCGCACGGGCCAGCCCGAGGAGCCGCGGCCGCTGCTGCGCGCGTGCGCGGCGGCCGGGATGCTGATGGGGCTTCATGCGCTGTTCCAGGCGGCCGGCGTCGAGCCGATCGCGCACCTGCCGAGCAAGTTCCCGCAGGGCCGCGCCGTCGGCACGCTCGGAAACCCGGTCTATTTCGGCGCGTGCCTCGTCGCGCTTTTCCCGCTGTCGCTGGGCCTCATGCTCGACAAGGACGGCAAGGACCGCTTTCTCGGCGCGCTCGGCGCGCTCGGCGTCTTGGCGGGCCTGTTCGCGAGCGGCTCGCGCGGCGCGTTTCTGGGCGCCGCCCTTGGGGCCGCGGTCTACCTTTGGCTGTCCGGCCGCCTGCGCGCCCCGGGCCGGCGCGCGCTGTGGGCCGGCGCGCTCGCGGCGGTGCTCGTCGCCGGCGTCGCGGCGTCGCTCAGGCTGCGCCGGGTCTCCGTGTCCGACTCGGCGCGCCTGGCGATGTGGGACTCGGCGCTGCGCGCCGTGCCGGCGCGGCCGTGGCTCGGCTCGGGGCCGGACACGTTCGAGAGCCTTCTGCGCCGCGGCCGGACCGACGGCTTCATCCGCGCGCTGGGCCCCGAGGCGGGCCAGGCCAACGCGCACAACGATCTCCTCCAGGCGCTGACGACGACGGGGCTCGCGGGCCTCGCCGCGTACGGCTGGCTCATAGGGGCGCTCGCGGCATTGGCCTGGCGCTCGCGCGGCGACCCGTACCGCGCGGCGGCCGCCGGCTCCTTGGCCGGGCTTTTCCTGCAGGCGAAGTTCAATCCCGTGCCGCTGCCCGCCATGGCGTTGGCGGCCGTCAGCGCGGCGTGGCTCTGCCCTCCTCCCGAGGCGAAGCGGGAGCGCTCCCCGCTCCGTGACGGGGCCGCGCTGCTGCTCTGCGTGGCCGCCTTCGCGCTGATCCTGCGCCTCGCCTCGGCCGACTGGAGCCACAAGAAGGCCGTCGTTTTCGGCGCCGCGCGCCGCCCCGACGTCGCCCTGGCGTCGCACGAGCGCGCCGTGCGCCTGCACCCCGCCGAGCTCCAATACCGCATGATCTACGCGAGCCTGCTTCACGAGCTCGCGGCGAAGGAGCCTGATCCCGCGCGGCGCCTGGCCTGGCTCGCGCAAGCGGTCCGGACCGGCCGCGAGGCCGTCGCCTGGAGGCCCAACGAGGTGGACTCGCACCAGATCCTCGGGACGTCCTTGATCCTGGAGCGCCGCGCCGGTGGCCCCGACCGCCTCGCCGAGGCCGAGGCCGAGCTCGACCGCGCTCTCGAGCTCGATCCCAAGTTCTCGCCGCTCATCCGCAACCGGCTCGTGCTGGCCCGCGAGCGGGGCGACTCGGGCCGCGCGACGGTCCTGGCCGCGGAGCTCGCTCGCCTGCAGGGGCTGCAAGTCCTGCCCGCCAGATGACGCGCGTGGCGCTCGCCGCCGCCGCGGCCGCGGCCCTTCTCTTCTTTTGGACCGGGCAGGCCGAGCTCTACGGCGCCCCCCGCATGGCGGCGCTCGCGCTGTGCCTCGGCCTCGCCTGGGCGGGGCTCTGGACCCGGACGGGGCGGCGGAGCACGCCGCTCGATCTTCCGCTGCTCGGTTTTCTCGCGGCGTTCCTCGCCTCGCTCGCCGTCGCGGCGGATCCCTACGTGGGGCTCGTCGGCATGTATAGCATTCACGCGTACGGGCTCGCCGGCCTCCTGCTGTGCGCGGCCGCCTATTTCGCGTGCGCGTGGTCGGACGAGCCCCTCGAGCCCGACAACCTCCTGAGCGCCGCGCTCTGGGCGGCCTCGGCGGCCGCCGCCTACGGAATAATGCAAAAGGCGGGCCTCGAGCTGTTCGCCGCCGTGCGCGATTCCGGCAGCGGTCGCGTCGGCGGGCCGCAGGGCGACCCGGTGCCCTTCGGCGCGTGTCTCCTGCTCTTCATTCCCATCGCCGCGCACTTCTGGCGGCATCCGTCTCCGGGACGCCGCCTCGTCGGGCGTATCGGCGGCCCGCTCGTAGCGCTCGCGCTGGCGCTGACCTTGTCGCGCGGAGCCTGGCTCGGCGCGGCCGCGGGCCTCGCCGTCTTTTTTTGGCTGACCGGCGTCCGGCCGGCGAGGAAGCACCTGCTCCTGCTCGCGCTCGCGGCGGCGGGGGCGCTCGGCGCCGTCGTCTTCCTGCGCCCGACGAAGGTCTCCGACAGCGCGCGCGTGGCGCTGTGGCATTCCGTGGCGCGCTCGATCCCGAGCCATCCGTGGCTCGGCGCAGGCCCCGACTCCGTCCAGACCTTGCTGCGCCGCCATCGCACCGACGCGTTCATCCGCGCGCTCGGGCCGACGAAGTCCCAGGTCAGCGCCCACAACGACCTCCTTCAAGTCGCGGCCACCTTGGGCCTCGTGGGCCTCGCCGCCTACCTGTGGCTGCTGGCGGGCGCGTGGCGGGCCCTGGCCGCGGCCTTGGGCGAGGGGAAGCATCGCTCGGCCATGGCCGCGGCGGCGGGCGCCCTGGCGGGGCTGTTCGTTCAGGCGAAGTTCAACCCGGTGCCGCTCGGCGCGCTCGTCCTGGCCGCCATGCTTCTCGGGTTAGCCGCGCGGGGCTCCCCGGGCCCGGCGCGCGCGCGCCCCTTCAAGGCCGCGGCGGTCCTGATCTGCGGACTCATCCTGGCGCTCGGCGTCCGCCTATGTCTCGCGGACCGCGCGTTTCATTGGGCCCGGTCCTATGAGGCGGCCGGTAAGGTCGATTCGGCGCTCAAGGCCTACCGCTTCGCGCTGCGTCTCAATCCCTACGAGTTTCATTACCGCTTGACGGCCGCGCGCCTCATGGGCCGGTTCAATAGCGACGAGGCCGTAGCCTTGGGACGCGACGGCTCTCGGCTGCGGCCGGCCTTGGCCGACGGCCACGCCATCTTGGGGACCTACCTGATGCTCGCCGCCCCCCCTCGCCTGGACGAGGCCGCCGCCGCGCTGGACGCGGCCCTGGAGCGGGACCCTTCCTTGCCGGCGTTGCTTGAAAATCGCATAAAGCTGGCTGACGCCCTCGGCGACCCCGCCCGCGCGGACGCGCTCCGCGCCCGGCTCGCCCAAGTCGGCCGCTGAATCCCGCCAAAATCACCTAAAAACCCTAGTCGTCACTGAGCAACAATAGACACCACTGGATGGAAATTCCATACAGTGGTGTCTTTTATCGTTTACCTACCTTATTTCGGCGCCTTCCGCAACGCCGGACGTCTCTTATTTGCGAATGTTTTGTGAAGGAAACTTCTCAGGGAATGCGGCTATTAGGAATGACGGAGAGGGCTTGACATGACACACTCTCGTACGCGCGCGAGAAGAGACGCTCGGGCGCATAAGGTACGAAGCCTCAAGGAGATTCAAGATGAACTCGAAGATGAAGACGATGAAGATGGCGGCGCTCGCGGCGATTCTCTCGCTGCTGACCGCGACCGCCGCCCGCGCGGACGCGAACCCGGCCAACGACTCGGGCTCGTTCACGGTGCGCATCACGCCGAACGTGGACCTCGGCGTCGTGGTCGACACGACCGGCGCGAACTGGGTGGGCGCGTCGTCGAACCTGGACATGACGTCGGACCTGGCGACGGACACGCTGCTGGACGCTCCGATCGGCATCGCGATGGCGGGCAACTTCGCCAACCAGGAGCTCACGATCACGGGCGCGGCGCTCAACACGTGGCAGCTCGACACCGATGAGCTTGACGCGGTGGATGAGCTCCGCCTGTACGCGATGTTCGGAGTCTCCCCGGTCGTCTCGGGCTCGCCGATCAGCGCGAACTTCAACGGCGCGGGCAACCTGATCACCGGCACGCCGACGCGCGCGGGACAGCCCCAGGCGGACGAGGGCGGCAACACGAACCACACCTACGAACTCTCAACGGCGAACGCCGAGTACGCGGACGTGGACGGGATGCTGTCAACGGCGGTGCGCAAGCTGTGGCTGCGCGCGCGCACGCCGAGCACGACTTCGACGGATGGACAAGCGACGTTCACGGTGACGATTACGGCCGTGTCCGGCGCGGGCCTCTAAACAATAGTCGCAAGGAGACATGAAAATGAACATCAAGCTGAAGACGGTGAAGATGACGGTGATGGCGACGGCGCTGGCGCTGCTGACGGCGGGAACGGCTCACGCGGACGCGAACCCGGCCAACGACACGGGCGGCTTCACGGTGCGCATCACGCCGAACGTGGACCTGGGCGTGGTGGTGGACACGACCGGGGCGAACTGGGCGGGCGCGTCGACGAACCTGGACCTGACGTCGGACCTGGCGACGGACACGCTGCTCGACGCTCCGATCGGGATCGCGATGGCGGGCAACTTCGCCAACCAGGAGCTGACGCTGACGGGCGTGGCGCTGAACACGTGGGTGCTCGACACGGACGAGCTGGACGCGGTCGATGAGGTCAGGCTGTACGCGATGTTCGGCGTTTCCCCGCTCGCCTCGGGCTCGCCGATCTCCGCGAACTTCAACGGCGCGGGCAACCTGATCCGGGGCGGGGCGAACCGGGCGGGTCAGCCGCAGGCCGACGAGGGCGGCGACACGAACCACACGTACGAGCTGGCGACGGGCAACGCGGAGTACGCGGATGTGGACGGGATGAACGCGTCGCAGGTTCGCAAGCTGTGGCTGCGCGCGCGCACGCCGAACACGTCGTCGACCGACGGCCAGGCCGTGTTCACGGTGACCGTGACCGCCGTTTCCGGCGCGGGACTCTAAACGAAATGGAGCTGAGGCATGAACATGAATAAAACGACGACGACGGTAAGGCTCAAGACGGCGATGCTGACGGCGGCGCTGGCGCTGCTGACGGCGGGAACGGCTCGCGCGGATGCGAACCCGGCCAATGACTCGGGCGAATTCACGGTGCGCATCACCCCGAACGTGGACCTGGGCGTGATCGTGGACACCTCGGGCGCGAACTGGGCGGGCGCGTCGACGAACCTGGACATGACGTCGGACCTGGCGACGGACACCTTGCTCGACGATCCGATCGCCGTCACGATGACAGGCAACTTCACCAACCAGGAGCTGACGCTGACGGGCGCGGCGCTCAATACCTGGCAGCTCGACACCGACGAGGTGGACGCGGTGGACCAGGTGCGGCTGTACGCGATGTTCGGCTCGAGCGCGTGGTCGGCGTCTCCCGTCGAAGGCGACTTCGCGGGCGCGCAGAACCTGATCAAGACCGTGGCGACGCGCGCGGGACAGCCCGAGGACGACGAGGGCGGGGACACGAACCACGTCTACGAGCTGCCGATTGCGCACGGGGAGTACACCGCCGGAAGCACCGGCGAGGTGGACGCGCTGGGGCCGACGAACAGCCTGTCGCTGTGGCTGCGCGCGCGCACGCCGAACACGACGACGACGGACGCTCAGGCGGCGTTTACCGTGACGGTGACGGCGGTGTCGGGAGCGGGACTCTAAGGGACGCGAGGAACTGACGCATGAAAGTAAAAACGAATCGGCATGAGCCTTCGTTCGGGGCAGGCAGCGCCAGCGGCGCATCCGCGCGGCGCGCCCCCCCATCGATTTTCGGGCTCCCGGCGACGGGAGATAAGACGCAAGGAGACGAGACAATGAAAACGAGACAAGGGACGTTCAAGAAGGCGCTGCTGCTCGCGGCGCTGGCCTGCATGACGGCGGTGTCGGCGCGCGCGGACGCGAACCCGGCCAACGACACGGGCGGCTTCACGGTGCGCATCACTCCGAACGTGGACCTGGGCGTGATCGTGGATACGACGGGTGCCAACTGGGCGGGCGCGTCGTCGAACCTGGACATGACGTCGGACCTCGCGACGGACACGCTGCTCGACGCTCCG
>Ga0163144_10018332_pt1 | contig 14173 bp, 12 predicted proteins | sample OliLak19BULKMAT1_FD_123175 | JGI IMG/M metagenome (GOLD analysis project Ga0163144, IMG submission 123175) | Freshwater microbial mat bacterial communities from Lake Vanda, McMurdo Dry Valleys, Antarctica - Oligotrophic Lake LV.19.BULKMAT1 | ecosystem: Environmental > Aquatic > Freshwater >... | reverse complement strand
TGTGATGCAGTTGTCTCGCCAGAGGCATAGCTGCGTAGCGAAGTTTGGTCAGGATAAGCGCTGAATGCATATAAGCGCGAAACCTTCCCCAAGATGAGATATCCCTGAAGGGCCCAAGAAGACTACTTGGTTGATAGGACGGATGTGGAAGCGTAGTAATACGTTGAGCTAACCGTTACTAATAGCCCGTTCGGCTTGGCCATAAATTTTACAACAAATACAGCATTTTGTTGTTACTTCAGTACGCTCCAATTTTAAACAAAGTGGCTGTCTGTCAACATTCAATATCAAAGCTTTTCGATTGCTTTTAAGCCATCACAAGTTTTGGGTGACCATAGCGAGAGGGTCCCACCCGTTCCCATACCGAACACGGAAGTTAAGCCTCTCAGCTCCGATGGTACTGCACGGGCGACTGTGTGGGAGAGTAGGTCGTTGCCCAATTAAATTTAAACGAAACCCCAACTGGTCTACAGTTGGGGTTTTTGTTTTAACCTTGTCACTATGAAATCTATTGCGCTGCTCTTAACTATTGTCTCCGCCGCCTGGGCAATAGAAATCGAAATCAGATACCCGCTGCTTGAGAAACAGTTGGCTCAACAATTCTTTTCCCAGGACGGAAAGCGCTACGTAAAGGGAACTCCCACAACACGGTGCAACTTCGCCTATCTGGCAGAGCCCCATTTTTCGAGCCGGGACGGACAACTTCTCATCCAAGCGAAGTTTACCGGTAAAAGCTCGATGGATATTCTTGGGAAGTGTATCGGCTTTGGTGATTCGTTTGATTTTGAAATTTTGTCTGATCTTTCTACTAAAGATGGAACTCTGCTTCTCGCGAAGCCTACAGTGAAAATTCTATCCAGAGATACCTATTATTCCAGGCAGGTATTGAAAGCGCTCCAGACAAGTCTCGGTGATGCCATTCGATACCCGATCCGGGACGAAATGAGAAAGCTGCTCGCTGCCGGATCAGTTGCATCACCTTACAAAGTTACAATTCCTAAACTTGAGATTAGGAGTATCCAAATCTTGCCAGATGCCCTTCTCGTCGACGTCGATACCCGATTTCTTGTCGAGTAGGGCGCTTTAGTACGTTAGATCTATTCTCTAGGTTTAGTCTCAGGTTTACACTAAAAGTATTAGGCTCCTTCCTCCAGAGGAGTCTATCTGCGGGGTTCTTTGGAACCCCACATGTTCAGGCCGCTTCCCTCCAGGGCGGCCTGTTTCATTTTTAGGCGACTCCGTTGGCTTTGAACCAGTCAAGCATCTTGGCCCAAGCGTTTTCGGCATCCGCTTTGCCGTAGCTTGGTCTATAGTCGGCGTTGAATCCGTGTTGAGCTTCCGGGTAGACAATAATTTCGCTTTTCGATCTACCGGTCTTGAGTGCTTCTTTCATCTTGTCGAGACTCTCGATAGGGATTCCCTGGTCTTTTCCTCCGTAGAGGCCGAGAACCGGGACCGTCAGCGATCCCGCAATGTCGATTGGTTGTTTGGCCCGCATTGGATTCGCCTGTCCAACTACTCGTCCGTACCAGGCTGCACCCGCTTTGATTTTAGTATTATGAGCGGCGTAGAGCCAAACGATACTCCCTCCCCAGCAGAATCCGGTAATTGCTGCTTTCTTTGCGTTGCCCCCATCTTTACCGGCGAAGGCTAGCGTTGCGTCGATATCGGCCATGACCTGGACGTCCGGCACTTTCGAGACGATATCGCGCATTAGGGTTTGCATATTTTCAACCTTGGCGGGATCTCCTTGCCGAGCGTATAGTGCCGGGGCGATGGCATAGTAGCCCTTCTTGGCGAGCCGGCGGCAAAGATCCTTGATGTGTTCGTGAACTCCGAAGATTTCCTGGATCACAAGAACAATCGGAAAGTTTTTTCCTTTTGAAGGATGAGCGTGGAAGGCGGGGATCTCTCCGTCGGCTACGGGGATCTTCAGCTCATGCGCCTTGATTCCTTCCATGTCAGTCGTGATTGTTTGAGCGCTGATCGGTTGGACGGCCAGGGCAAAACCGACGGGGAGAGACGTGACCAAAAAATCACGTCGTGAGTTGTCTTGAGGCATAATGCCTTCCAGTGTATTACTTGGCGTCGCGCCAGTTTGGGCCGGAACCGGTTTCGACCAGGAGCGGCACAGAAAGCTGGAAGACATTTTCCATTTTTTCTTTGACTAGCTTGCGGAGAGGCTCGACTTCTTCGGGTGGGGCCTCGAGAACTAGTTCGTCGTGGACCTGCAATAAGAGGCGAGCTTTCCATTGATCGGCCCTGAGGATCTTATCCAGTTCGATCATGGCCAGTTTGATCAGATCTGCGGCGGTGCCTTGGAGTGGAGTGTTGACTGCTGTTCGTTCGGCGAAGTTTCGGGCGTTCGGATTCTTTGACTGAATGTCGGGGATGGGACGCTGGCGGCCGAATAGAGTTTTTGAAATTCCGGTCTTGCGGCAGTCGGCTATTGTCGCTTCAATGAAGCGTTTGACTCCCGAGTATCTCTCGAAGAATAGCTTGATGTACTGCTCGGCTTCAAATCGCGGAATGCCGAGTTGAGCGGCGAGGCCGAAGCCGGTTTGGCCATAAACTATGCCGAAGTTGACGGCCTTTGCATTGCGGCGCTGCTCAGAGGTGACCATCAGGGGCGGGATTCCGAAAACTTCGCTAGCCGTCCGGGTGTGGATATCTTCGTTGTTACGGAAGGCTTCGACTAGAACCTTGTCCTTCGACATGTGGGCTAAAAGGCGGAGTTCGATTTGGGAGTAGTCGGCAACTACCAGAGTCCAACCAGGGTCCGGGATAAAGGCGGCTCGGATGGCCTTGCCCTGGGCGGTTCGGATTGGAATGTTCTGGAGATTCGGGTCAGTGGAAGAGAGTCGACCGGTGGCGGCTCCAGTCTGGTTGAAGGTGGTGTGAACGCGGCCTGTGTCCTCATGGATCAACAACGGGAGAGCATCAATGTAGGTGCTCTTCAGTTTTGAAAGCTGCCGGTATTCGAGAACTTTCTTTGCGATCGGGTGATCTAGCGCCAAAACTTCGAGGACGTCGGCAGCGGTAGAGTAGCTTTTGGTTTTAGCGGTCTTGCCAGGAGTTGGCAGGTGAAGCTCTTCGAATAGGATGACTCCAAGTTGTTGGGGTGAGTTGATGTTGAAGGGGTGGCCGCCGAGCTGGTAGATCTCATCGGTGAGCACCTGTAGTTGAGCTTCGAAGTCTTTGGACATAAGGCCGAGGATGTCGCGGTCAATGAGGATGCCGGTCTTTTCCATTTGATCGAGAACCGGGATGAGCGGTTTTTCGATGGCCTCCCATACTTGCCAGAGATTGCGTTCTTCCAATTTGGGTTTGATTGTTTCGCGGATCTGCCAGATAGCGACGGCATTGTCGGCGGGTCGAGTGTGTAGGTGACGTTGGGCGAGGGTGTCGAGTGAGACAGCGCTCGGGTCTGCGTCATGGAGAAAGCCCAGGAGCTTGACGTCTTCGGCCATATGTTCGGTGGGATTGGCTTTGGCATCGTAAACGATTTGCGGATTGATGGGCAGGGGGCCGGTAATCTCAGCCTGGCCATGATCAGCGGCTACTCGATTGCCAGAGATAGCGTAAGGGCCGGTGAGGTCCTTCAGAAAATCTTCGTAGCTGAGTTCGGGAATGTCGGAAGAAGTGGCGGTTTCGGGTTCGAGTTGCTTCAGAAGACTGAAGAACTCCATCTCCTGGTAGACCGCGCGGAGGAGATTGAAGTCTGGGGGCTTGGCAGCGGCGTCTTCGAGAGTCCATTCGACGGGGACCTCGCAGTGGATCGTGGCGAGACGCTTCGAGAGGAGGATCTGGTCTCTGAATTCGATCAGGATTTCGCGCATCTTTTTCTTTTCAACTTCGGCGGCGCGGTCTAGCGCGGCTTCGACGGAGCCAAATTTTTCGAGAAGCTCTACTGCACCTTTGTCGCCGATGCCTGGGGCGCCGGGGATGTTGTCAACCTTGTCGCCTTTAATGGCGAGGAGGTCGGCGACCTGACTAGGCGGGACTCCCATGAATTCTTTGGTTTTTTCGGCGTCGTAGAAGGTATCGTCCTTCATGGGGTTGAGCATTTTGACGTTGCCGTTGACGAGTTGGAGCATGTCCTTGTCACTTGAGACGATGACGACTTCGACTCCGGCTGCGGTACCGAGGCGGGCGAGGGTTCCGATGAGGTCGTCGGCCTCGAAGCCTTCGGCCTGAAGGACGGGGATGCTCATGGCTTCAAGGACTGACTTGCAGTGCGGGATCTGCTCGATCAGATCGGGAGGTGTTTCAGTGCGGGTTGCCTTGTAGGCGGCGAATTCCTGTTCGCGAAAAGTGGGGCCGAGGCTCTCGTAGACGGCGACTATATACTCAGGCTTATAGATTGCAAGCAACCGACGGAGCATGTTGTGGAAAATGTACACCGCCTCGGTAGAAGAGCCACGAGAGGTGCGCATGGGCGGAGCAGAGGAGCGGGCGCGGGCGTGGTAGGCGCGGAAGATAAAGCCGAAGGAATCGATGAGGAAGAGGCGGGGTGGAATGAAGTCGAGGTCGGCCATGGCGGTATTATCATGATACTCGGGTTCACGAGTTTAGAGTGTGGTGTATTCGGGACACGTTTCGCCTTAGGATGTGTGGTTATTTTGACACGATTTTTGGCTTACAAGGTTTTCCAAATCAATAGTTTACAGTTTTCCATAGACTTGTTACAGTATTGAATTGAAGTTCGTATTTGAGCAGTGCACTCCGGCTTTGGAGGTTCACGTTGCAGTTTGAAACCACTATTCAGCACCCTGTTGCCACAAACGGCATAGGGCTGCATCACGGGGTACCTTCGAGTGTTCGGATCTTACCGGCACCGGCAGGCACCGGGATCGTTTTTCACAGAACTGATTTGAGCGGATTTGAGATTGCGGCTAGTTTTCGCTACGTCGCCCGTGTCAGTTATGCAACAAGTTTGATGCGGCAGGGTGTTTTGATCTCGACTACAGAACATTTGTTGAGTGCTCTGTACAGCATGGAGATCGATAACGCGATCATCGAGATCGATAACCTGGAAGTGCCGATTCTGGATGGCTCGAGTTTGCCTTGGGTCGTTTTGTTGAAAGAGGCTGGAGTCAAAACTTTGCGGCGGCAGCGGAAGTATTTGAGGTTGACGAAGGAGATCGCGGTTGAGGGGAACGGGAAGCGGATCCGGATGGTGCCGTCGGACCGGTTCGTTCTGAATTGTGATGTGTACTTTGATCATCCGATGGTGGGCCGGCAGAAGCTGGAGTTTGAAGTAACTCCGGATCGGTATGCCGAAGACATTGCTCCGGCGCGGACCTTTGGTTTTGAGCATGAGCTGGACCAGATGCGGAATATGGGCTTGATTCGTGGGGCGTCGCTGGAGAATGCGATTTGTTTCACAAAGCAGGGTGTGCTCAATCCGGAGGGTTTGCGTTATCCCAATGAGCCGGTGCGGCATAAGGTGCTGGATCTGATTGGCGATTTGGCTTTGATTGGCCGGCCGATTTTGGGTCAGGTGGTTGCGGAGCGGGCGGGGCATGCAATGCATGTGGCGCTAGTGTCGAAGATTATGAGCGATCCTAGTTTGTACGAAGTGATTCACTTCGATCAGCTGGTGGATCGCGTTGCGCATGCGTTGGTTTCCTAATTTTCTATCTCTAAGTCGAGTCTTTTTGGCACCGCTGATCGGGTGGATGATCCTCGAGCGGCATGCATGGGCCTGGACGATTTTCTTTTGGGTGTCGTGGACGGATGCGCTCGACGGATGGCTGGCCAGGAAGATGGGTGTTGAGTCGAAGTTGGGGGAGTTGCTGGATCCGATTGGGGATAAGGTCTGGGTGGTTGTGGCGACGCTGGCGTGGTGGAAGATGGGGCGGATTCCGGATTGGTTGATGGTGATGATTCTGTTTCGGGATGCACTGATTCTGGTGGGGAGCTGGGTGGTGTACCGGCGTACGGGACGCGAGGATTTTTTACCTTCGATTCACGGGAAGACAAGTACGGTAATCCAATTGACGATGCTGGCCGGGTGCTTCACGCTGGGTGAGTTTTGGCTGAACTGGCTTCGTTTGGCTGCGGCTGTTGGGACTGTCGTGAGCGGGGCCGATTATGTGCGTCGTGGAATCAGAATGCTACGCGCACAGGGATGAGATTGCTCGGCTGTGCGCGTAGTTGTGGCGCGGTCCCGGAAGGGGTGGAGCGGACGGATTCAATTGTCAGAGATCTTGCGGCTGTTGGGCCTGGTTTGTTTTTGGTTGTTATGCGGCTAGCTTGGCTTCGCGGTGTTTGTCGAAGATTTCGCGGGCCTCTGGCATTAGGGCCATCAAACGGATGGCGAGTATGCCTGCGCTGGTTTTGGTGAGGTCGGCTTTGCGCACTTCGAACATGGGGAAAGTGGCTGGGATGTCCATCTTTTTGTCGAGCAGATAGAACTCGGTGTGGATGTCCATGGCGAGGATTCGGTCTGTCTGGATTTTCTTGAGTTCGGTGAGGGCTTTGTCGGCACGGCGCTCCTGGGCGGCTCCGAGTTTGAGGATGCGCTCCATTTGGGTGAAGAGTTTTTCGCTATTGGTTTCGTTTATCCAACGGTTCTGGGCGTCGATTTCCATTTGCCTTGCGCGATCGGCCTGGTAGAGGGCGAAGACGTAGCGCTCGAAGGTTTGTAGCTCGAGTTCGCCTTCGGGGAGGCATTGCTTGAGGAGTTTTGCTTTGAGGGCGTCGTATTGGCTTCGTTCGTACGGGTTGTTTTCAAAGATGGTGGTGGGGTTGGCTGTGAGGCCGTGACGGGTATTGTTGGCGGCGGAGTTAGTGCGGCCTTCGGCGGTTTTTGGGCCGGTGGACTTTTTTGAATTTTGCCTGTTGGCATCGATTTGAGCTTGTGTCGACATAGCTATCCTGATTCCTGATTTGAAATTGAAAGAGGGGCGCAAATGCGCCCCTCCGATTGAGAAGTTATCAGGCAAGTAAGCTAAAACGAACCATGTTTTTTAGATCTTGTTGATTCCGGGGGAAATATAGGCGTATATTTTTGCGAACGAGTCTGGGATGGGTGCGTCGTTTGAGGTGCACGTTCGACCCGTCCCAAGCTGAATCCAGAAAATCCTGATATTCAGTTCGAGTTTGAGGCATTGGGTTAAGGATTTGATTTAATGAGTGTTACTGGCTAATTGGGTCGTTGAAGGCTAAGTTGCAAAGGTTTTAGATTCGATCTGGTGGCGAAGCAAACTGTCAAAAAATTGAGGAAAATCGAAGAATTTGGCTGGGACGGATCAGGCTGATGGCTTTGCCGGATCTGTGCGGGGGGCGGTCAGCGATGATTGTCCCTACCTCGACACTTTGCGATCACCTTGCCCGGTTTTATGAATTGGCGTTGGAAGGGTCCGGCACTGGAGCCAAGCCGTTAAGTTCGCGGCTGAGCCAAGCCTTGGCTACTTTCCAATCGCGCATGACAGTAATGCCTGAAACGCTTAGGGTCTCAGCAACTTCTTCGACACTCAGCCCTCCGAAAACCCGGAGCTCGACAATTCGAGCGCGACGGGGGTCAAGCGAATTGAGTTTATTGAGAGCTTGATCGACTGCGAGAACATCATCAGTGTGCACGGCACCGGAAGAGGCGATTTGGTCCCAGTTGGTGGGTGACTGAGGCGATGCGTCCTCGCCGCCACGTTTGGCGGCATGCTGGGCCCGGGCGGAATCGATGAGAATTCTGCGCATAAGTTGAGCAGAGACGGCGAAGAAGTGGATGCGGTCGCGCCAATTCACGCCATCGATATGAACCAGGCGAAGGTAAGCTTCGTGGACGAGCGCGGTAGTCTCCAAGGTTTCCGAGGGTTTGGCGCGCCTCCGAGAGCGACTGGCCAGATAGCGCAGTTCCTGATAGACCATGGGTATCAACAGATCCTGGGCGGAGGAATCCCCAGAGCGCCAAGCCTTCAACAAGCCGGTGATGTCGCCGGAATTTTCGGCAGAATTCATTGATTGCATCTATCTTAAGTCTTTTTGATATACTCCCGCTAACCACTGCCGTAACTATGGATTCAGAGCGTTGGCAAAAAGCAGTGTCGCTATTCCACGCAGCTCTTGAGCTTGGAGCTGAAGAGAGAGCCGCGATGCTTAACCGGGAATGCGGGGATGAGGAATTGAGGCGTGAAGTCATCTCGTTGCTTGCGCAAGATACTTCCCGGCACGGGATCCTGGAGAGAGTTTCAGCACTGGCCACAGGGCTAGAGATGCCTGATTTTATCGGGTGCTTCAAGATACTGGAAATCATCGGAGAAGGCGGGATGGGAGTGGTGTACCGGGCCCAACAAGATCACCCCAGGCGTAGTGTTGCACTGAAGGTAATCAGACCGGGGCTGGCAACGGGGGAAGTGCTGCGGCGATTCGAGCAGGAAGCTGACGCGTTGGGACGCCTGCACCACGCTGGCATTGCCCAGATTTACGAGGCTGGAGTTTCCAGAGGGCAGCCTTACTATGCGATGGAGTTGATTGACGGGCTGGCTCTGATCGAGTATGCAAGGGTCAACCAGTTGTCAACTCTTCAAAAGGTGGAGGTGGCCGTAAAGTTATGTGAAGCGGCGCATCATGCGCATCAGCGAGGAATTGTACATCGTGATTTAAAGCCCTCGAACATACTGGTGGACGAAACGGGGCAGCCGAAGATCCTGGATTTCGGGGTTGCGTTGCTTGGGGGCGCTGAAGGGGGAATGACACAGGCCACCAGCATGGGGACGCTCGTCGGCACTCTGGCATACATGAGCCCGGAACAAGTATCGGCAGATGCGGGGCCGGTAGATGCGAGAAGCGACGTCTACTCGTTGGGATTGGTGATTTATGAGTTGCTGAGTGGACGCTTGCCCTATGTGACAGGCGGAGCCGTACCGGGGGCAATGAGGGTTATTCAGGAGCAGGAGCCGTTGGGGCTGGGACGGGTGAAGCGGGAGTTTCGAGGCGACCTGGAAACGATCACCGCCAAAGCGCTCGAGAAAAATCGAGAACGGCGCTATGAGTCGGCAGAAGAATTGGCGGCTGATTTGAGGAGGCATCTTGCAGACCAGCCGATCCTTGCCCGCCCAGCGAGCGCGCTGTATCAGGCGAGCAAGTTTGCGCAGCGCAACAAGGCCATTGCGTTTGGTCTTGCGGCAGTTTTTCTGGTGCTGGCGGGAGGAGTGGTAGTAAGCACATGGCAAGCGGCGCGGGCCAGGCGGGCCGAGCAAGTCTCTGAAGCAGTAAGGAACTTTCTCGAGAAGGATGTATTGGCGCAAGCTGGGCCGAATGCTCAGGCGGCACCAACGGGAAAGGCCGACACCCAATTGACCGTGCGAACGGCGCTGGATCGGGCGGCGGGTAAGGTGGATGGAAAGTTCAACGCTCAACCTGAGGTTGAGGCGAGCATACGGAACACGATCGGAAACGCTTATGTGGATTTAGGCTTATACGGGCAAGCGCAACCAATGCTCGAACGGGCATTGGCCTTGCGAGAACGAGAGTTGGGGTTGGAACACGTGGAGACACAGGCGACCATGCAATCGCTTGGCATTTTGTATCGCCGGTCAGGTAAATTGGCTTCGGCCGAAGCCACAATCCTGCGTTTGCTTGAGATCCGCAAGAGAGTTAAAGGAAGTACAAACGCCGACACCATTGCGACTCAAAGTGAAGTGGCAAGCATCTTGACCGCGCGCGGGAATCACAAGATGGCTGCCGCGCTGCTATCAGAAGGACTGGAAGGACAACGGAGTCTGGTTGGAGAAGAGCACCCCGACACGCTTGCAATGATGAATAATCTGGGTACGACATACGCCAACCTGGGCCAGTATTTCAAGGCGGCGGCAATACTTGGGAAAGCCATAGATATCAAGCAGCGTGTGTTTGGGCAAGAGCACCCAACGACGCTCATGAGTATGAACGGTTTGGCCATGATATTGCGGAACCAAGGCAAGTATGCCGAAGCGGAGGCTTTGCTGAGCAAGGCATTGCGAATTCGCCGTCAAACGCTTGGGATGGAACACCCGGATACGCTGGCCAGTTTGAACAGCCTGGCACTTCTCTATTTTGCGCAGGGGCGTTATGCCGAGGCCGAGCCACTGCTGAAGCAAGCGGCAGAAACGGGGCAGAGACTTCGGCCGGAGAGTGCGGATACGCTGCGCATGCGGAGTAATCTGGCGGAACTTTACTGGAAGCTGGGGAAAACAGAGGCAGAATCGATCTTGCGGAACGTGATTGAAGTACGTCGCAGGGTGCTGGGAGAGAAGCATCCCAACACAGCGAACGGCCTGGCCCTCCTGGGTGAAATGAAAATGGATGAAAAGCAATATGGCGAAGCGGAGATGCTGCTGCGCCAAGCGCTGAGGATCCAAGAAACAGAGGCACCAAACGAATGGAAAAGATTTTACAATCAGGGGCTGCTGGGAGAAGTTTTGAATCGAGTGGGACAGCGCACCGAAGCTAAGGTGCTGCTACAGTCGGCCGTCGAGGGTTTGTTGCAGCGTCAAGAAACGATACCCCATGAGAAGGAGCCGGCGATCGAGGCAATAAAGCGCTGGAATTCAAAGTTTCAGTGATAGCCGATGACGAATTTTTCCGGTTAGTTGAGTAGGGCTAACTTCGCCCTAGAAACGAATCGGAGGGATTCTTATGGATTTATTGTTTCGTAGCAATACAAGTACCAGTGCAGTTCGGCTAGTGCTGACGACTCTACTTGTGATGGCGGGGGTGGCGCAAGGCGCAACCGTCCTGGATTTCACGGGCCAAGGGGGCAATCTCACATTGATTCCCCAATCGTATGGTGACAACTTGGCGGGCACACCTAATGTGACTGTTGGCTATCGCGTTGGATCGATTGCGACAAATGTGACGACCTTTTCCGACTTGACTAACTGGAGTACAGGCTATGGCGACCTCGTCAACGTGGCGTTCGGAGGCAGGTTTGGTGATTATGCCGAGATCGCTCTGACCGCAGGCGGAGGTCAGAACGTTCGCCTGAACAGCTTTGATTTGGCGTCGTTTGGATCTACTCAGGCCTTGCAAACGGTGAATGTTCTTGTAGATGGGTTGTCAAGCTTTAACTTTATCGGCTCGATTCTTGGAGGCAGTTCCCGGTCCTCGTTTTCTCCCAATCTGACGGGACAGACGGTCACAATCCGATTCGGGTACAACAACGAGAATATTGGGATTGACAACATCAGCTTTGATCAACTTGCGCCGGTTTCTAACAATGTAGTCCCTGAGCCTTCAGCGATTCTGTTGAGTCTGACAGGATTAGCGGCTGTGGCGTTGAGGTGCCGACGAAGCGCGCGTTAGGACAATCCTGGAAGCCGCCTCATGAAAGGCTGACCCCTTGGCACGATGGCAGACAACACTGAGTCGTGGTAACGATTCAGTCATCTTCGCGATTATTCAATATATAGGAGGCCTCTTGAAGTTTCAAATGGCCCGCCCGGCAATTCTCACAACGTTTTTATTCACGCTGGTCCTTCCTGCGACCGCCGCGATCATAGTTGACAACGGCCTAACGAACCAAACGGGTGGAGGCGACCTGAATCTGTTTCAACAAGCGGATAATTTTACTCTAGCCTCCGCTCGATCTATTGACCTGATCCGCTTCTGGACCTTGCAGGAGTCCACGGCTGACTACGCCGGGTCGATTGAGTGGAGCATCCTTCGCGACTCTGGCGGCAACCTGCCTGGCCTCGTAGTTGCTTCCGGAAGCTTCAACTCCACTCAGACGGCCACTGGCAATTCCGCTTCGGGGTTGTCCGAGTTCATCCAAGAAGGCTTGGTAAGCATCAATCTGGGTGTGGGAACTTACTGGCTGGTGTTACACAATGGCCCGAGTTCCTCCCAGCCTGCGACATCTTTTTACTGGGCGTTCGCCGACGATCAGACTGGCAATAGCCTATCGAAAGAACTCGCGTTAGGAAATTCCGGAACCTGGGTCAGCAATGGTGCCGAACTTGCGTTTCAACTCGAAGGAGACGGTGGCGGAGTTACGGTTCCTGAGCCTGGATCCGTCCTCCTGGTTGGCGCGGCAATGGCGATGTTTATGATTCGCAGCAAGACGAGGAGCGCTCTATGAACAAGTGGAACATGCTGGCGATATTGGTAATCGGCAGTGGATATGTCTCTGGCCAGAATATGACAGTGAGCCAGCCGCTGGCAACCGGCGTCTCATCTCCGCTCTCTTCGCTAAGGGGCAATGTTGCCCTGGCTCCCGAGCAGTCGGCCGGGCTAAGCCTGGATCGCACAGCCGAGGCTCCAGCAGATGCAGCCTCCGACGAGCAGGGCAAAGAACCCAGGTTGGGAAGGACCGCAGGCTCTACTAATGACCGAATTCGTACCGCATCGGTTCCGTCCGTGACAACGCCCTTCCAGACCACGCTCAACAATCTTCCAGTGACGGTAACCAAGACTATTCAAGGATTGGGCATAGGCTTCAGCCCCACCTGGACTTATACTGCTGACAGGCCAGACACGACGCTGGCAGTGGGACCCAATCACCTCCTCCAGTGGGTGAATACCCAATTGACCGTCATGGACAAGAACGGCACTCCGCTAATCGGCGGAGCTGATGGGTATATTTTCGGCAACGCGATTTGGGCGGGATTGCCTTTGAGCAGCCTTTGCCGCTCCTTCAATAGCGGCAATCCGTTAGTCCAGTACGACCGCTTGGTGGACCGCTGGATCCTAAGCCAATTTGCTAGCGACTTTTCATCCCTTGGGCAACCCCGGCCGCCTTTCAATCGTTGCATTGCCGTCTCGACCAGCGGCGATCCCACAGGTACATTTACTCTGTTTGAGTATAGTTTCGGAAATCTTCAACCGGACGCTACCAAATTGGGAGTTTGGCCGGACGCCTACTACTTCACGGACAACCAATATAACGGGAATACCTTTGTAGGTGGGCAGGTTTGCGCCTATGATCGTGCGGCGATGATCGCCGGGCTTCCCTCGGCGGCGCAGGTCTGTTTTCAGAACGCTAATCGGTTCTCGCTGTTGCCCTCCGATCTAGATGGCAGCAACCCGCCACCGGCTGGTTCGCCGAATTATGTACTGTCGAATAATTGGGCGTTTAATACCCCCCCGTATTCGCTAATGCTGCAGAAATTTCATGTCGACTTTGTCACTCCGGCCAACAGCACCCTGGACGACGGCCAGGGAGGAGGCAACAACAGCGCGATCGAGATTCCTTTAGGCACGTTGATCGCTTCCTGTCGCGATGAGGGCGGCCGCTGTGTGCCTCAACCCGGAACCGCAAGGGTATTGCAAACCCTATTTGGAATGCAACCAACCTACCGGCTTGCCTACCGCAATCGTGGTGCGGGGCTCGAGAGCCTGGTGGTCACCCAAATGGTCGATCCGCCCAGCACGGCCACGGCTTCCATTCAATGGATGGAAATCCGCAATCCGGGTGCGAATCTTCCCCAGGTCTTTCAAAGCGGCGCGATTAGTACTGCCGATGGCCTGAATCGATGGATGGGCAGTGGAGCCATGGACAAAGCCGGCAATATCGCTCTGGGCTACAGCGCCTCCAGTGGGACGGTATTCCCAGGAATTCGAATCGCAGGCCGGTTCCGTTCTGACATCCGGAATACGCTGCGCGGCGAATTGGACGTGGTTCCCGGAAGCGGCTCGCAGACCAGGCTCGCTGAGCAATGGGGCTTTTACAGCACCATGCAGGTGGATCCCGTCGACGATTGCACTTTCTGGTATACCAACCAGTATTACCCGGCTACTTCTAGCTTCAACTGGGCGACCAAGATTATCGCCTTCAAGTTCCCGAGCTGTAATTAGACCGCCTTATCCGGGCTATCCGTCGGAGCGGTTGCAGCATCCCCGCTCGCAAGAGCAGGGATGCCGACAGGTACTCATTGAAGCAGGAGAAATGAATTTGAGGACAGCCATCCATGAGGCGGCTGCCTCTGTCAACCGAAAATGTCAGGCTGGTATAGCTTTTTTGCTCCTTCGCCGCCGTAGCAGCGCTTGTGCAAGAGACGCGGCGGCAGTCCAGGCCGCGCGGGTTCTGCGTACCGTTAGCGATGCTTTGACGGAAGCGCGCGTTTCGTGCGATTTCGTGACTGTCGAGGCGAAGAAACCGGACGTATACGACTGCTTCATTTCGCCATAAACTCTTGGCTGTTTGGTTTTGCTTTCCGCTGCTGTGAAGCTCCGTTGAATCGTTGGAATTATT
>Ga0163144_10018331_pt1 | contig 14173 bp, 11 predicted proteins | sample OliLak19BULKMAT1_FD_123175 | JGI IMG/M metagenome (GOLD analysis project Ga0163144, IMG submission 123175) | Freshwater microbial mat bacterial communities from Lake Vanda, McMurdo Dry Valleys, Antarctica - Oligotrophic Lake LV.19.BULKMAT1 | ecosystem: Environmental > Aquatic > Freshwater >... | reverse complement strand
GACAAGATCCTGGCGGCGGCGCACAAGGCCGGCATCAAGTGCCTCATGCACTGCGCCAGCGGCGCCTTCGCGGGCGGCGCGCTGAAGCGCGGCTTCGACATGGTGATGGTGACGTCCGACATCTCCTGCATGATCGCGGGCGTCAAAAAGGAAATGGCGGACCTCAAGGCCAAGTCGGCCTGAGCCGGGTGATCGCATGAGTGGAGTAGGTGCGGCCAAGGCCGCCGAGATCGCGGCCCGCGTCGAGACGTTCGTTCGCGACGTGGTCGTGCCGTACGAGAAGGATCCCCGGTGCGGCGCCCACGGTCCAACCGACGAGCTGGTCGCCGAACTGCGGGACAAGGCGCGCGCGGCGGGCGTGCTGACGCCGCATATCCTTCCCGACGGCAGCCACCTCAGCCAGCGCGAGACCGCGACCGTCCTGAAGGCGTCCGGCCTGTCGCCGCTGGGCCCCGTGGCCGTGAACACGATGGCGCCCGACGAAGGCAACATGTACCTGCTGGGCAAGGTGGGCAGCCCGGAGATGAAGGAGCGCTTCCTGAAGCCCATGGTGGAAGGGCGCGCGCGTTCGGCCTTCTTCATGACCGAGCCGGCTGGGGAGGGCGGCGCCGGCTCCGATCCGTCGATGATGCAGACAACGGCCGTGCAGGACGGAAATCATTGGGTGATCAACGGCCGCAAGACCTTCATCACCGGCGCCAAGGGCGCGAAGGTCGGCATCGTCATGGCGAAATCCACCGCGGGCGCCTGCATGTTCGTGGTCGATCTTCCCGATCCGGCGATCCGCATCGACCGCGTCATCGACACCATCGACAGTTCGATGCCCGGCGGACACTCCATGGTGACGATCGACAATCTCCGGGTTCCGGCCGACCAGATGCTCGGCGAGAACGGGGAAGGCTTCAACTACGCGCAAGTGCGTCTCAGCCCGGCCCGCCTGTCGCATTGCATGCGCTGGTTCGGCGCCACCAAGCGGGCCAACGAGATCGCCACGGCCTATGCGGTCAAGCGCCATGCGTTTGGAAAGCCTTTGATCGATCATGAAGGCGTGGGGTTCATGCTGGCCGACAATCTGATCGACCTGAAGCAGGCCGAATTGATGATCGATTGGTGCGCCGATGTTCTCGACACTGAGGTGCTCGGAACGGCCGAGAGTTCGATGGCCAAGGTCGCCGTGTCGGAAGCGCTCTATCGTGTGGCCGATCGTTGCGTTCAGGTGATGGGCGGCACGGGAGTCTCCACCGATACGATCGTCGAGCAGGTTTTTAGAGAGGTCAGGGCCTTTCGCATCTACGACGGGCCGACTGAGGTCCATAAATGGTCGCTGGCCAAGAAGATCAAGCGCGACGCCGCGAAAGCGTCCTAGCCCGGGTCGGGAGGCTTCTCCCAGGACCCCGCCATCGATCGTTTGGCACGCTCCATGCCCGGGGATAAAGTCCAGTAAACCGGGAGGAGTTCAAAGTCATGAGCCGTATCACGCGACGGGCCGCCCTTGGCGGCGCCTCTGCCCTGCCGTTCGGCGCTGCCGGAACCGCGCACGCCCAGGCGAAGTTTCCCGACCGGCCCATCAAGCTGATCATTCCCTGGGCGGCCGGCGGGCCGGCCGATGCGGGCTTCCGCATTCTGGCCGAATCGGTCTCCCAGAAGCTCGGCCAGCCGGTGGTCGTCGAGAACAAGGGCGGGGCCGCCGGCGTGCTGGGCGCGCTCGCGCTGCAAGATGCCAAGCCTGACGGCTACACGATCTGCCAGATGCACATGAGCATGCTGCGCCAGCCGATGCTCAACCCGGCGCTAAAATACGATCCGATCAAGGATCTCACCTATATCCTGCAGATCACCGGCTTCGTCATGGGCGTGGTGGTGCGCGCCGATGCGCCGTGGAAGTCGCTGCCCGAGCTGCTGGCCTATGCCAAGGCCAATCCCGGCAAGCTGAACTGGGGCACGCTGGGCGCGGGCTCGACCCAGCATCTCGCGATGGAAAGTCTCGGCATGGCGCAGAGCCTCTCGTGGACGCACGCGCCCTATCGCGGCACGGCCGACACGATGCGCGCGCTGCTGGGCGGCGAGATCGACTTCGCCTCGGAGTCCTCGGGCTGGGCGCCGATGGTCATGGCCGGCAAGCTCCGGCTGCTGGCGGTCTTCACCGGCACCCGGGCGAAGCGCTTCCCCGACGTGCCGACCGTGCGCGAGCTCGGCCTTGAGATCGCCGTCGACAGTCCGGGCGGCCTGGTCGGGCCGAAGGGCATGGATCCGGCCGTGGTAAAAATCCTGGCCGATGCCTTCCGCGCCGCGGCGCAGGAGCCGAAGCATCTTGAGTTCCTCGAAAATATGGACCAGCCGCTGATGCTGCTGGATGGCCCCGCCTATCGCGAGGCGATGATCAAGACCATGGAGCAGGAGCGCGAGCTGCTACGCCGCCTGAAACTGCTGCCGGCCTAGGAGTCCTTTATGTCAGTCTTCCAGAGTTCGACCACCGTGCTGGACTCGATCCTGTTCCGCGACGCCTTCGGCACGCCTGCGATGCGGCAGGTCTTCTCCGACAGGACCTTCATGGCGCGCTGCGTCGAGGTCGAGGTGGCGCTGGCCAGGGCCGAGGCGCGCTGCGGTGTGATTCCCGAGGCGGCGGCCGGGGAGATCGCCCGGCTCAGCAACGCCGAGACGCTCGACTTCGAACATCTCGGCCGCGAGACCGACATCGTGGGCTATCCGATCCTGCCGCTGGTCCATCAGCTCGCCAAGCAGTGCGGCGAGGCCGGCCGCTTCGTCCATTGGGGCGCCACGACCCAGGACATCATGGATACCGCCGTCGTCCTGCAGCTTCGCGAGGGCCTCAGGATCGTGGACGAGGATCTCACGGCCTTGCGCGGCATCCTGGCCAAGCTGGCGCGAAAACACCGCGACACGCCGATGGCGGGCCGCACGCATCTGCAGCACGCGCTGCCCATCACCTTCGGCTACAAGGTCGCGATCTGGCTCGCCATGTTCGACCGGCACGCGGAGCGGCTGGAGCAGTTGAAGCCGCGCGTGCTGGTCGGCCAGTTTGCCGGTGCCGCCGGCACGCTGGCGTCGCTGGGCGACAAGGGCCTGGATGTGCAGGCGGCACTGTGCGCGGAACTCGGCCTCGGCGTGCCGAGTTCGACCTGGCATGTCGCGCGTGATGGCCTGGCCGAGGCGGTCAATTTTCTCGCCCTCGTCACCGGCTCGCTGGGCAAGATCGCGCTCGACGTCATGATCATGGCGTCGACGGAGTTTGGCGAGGTCTACGAGCCCTTCGTTACAGGTCGCGGTGCCTCCTCGACCATGCCGCAAAAGCGCAATCCGATCTCGTCCGAACTCATGCTCGCGGCCGGCAAGGCGGTGCGCCAGCATGCCGGCCTGATGCTCGATGCCATGGTCCAAGACTTCGAACGCGCGACCGGCCCGTGGCACGCGGAGTGGATGGCGGTGCCCGAGAGCTTCGTGCTGGCGGCGGGCGCGCTGCACCAGGCCAGGACGGCTCTGGGCGGGCTGATCGTCGATGAGCGTCGCATGGCCGCCAACCTCGCCATGTCCAAGGGCCTGATCGTGGCCGAGGCGGTCATGATGGGGCTTGCACCTGTCCTCGGCCGCCAGCAGGCGCATGATGTTGTCTATGCCGCCTGCCGGACGGTCGCCGACAGTGGCGGCGAGTTGGCGGACGCCCTGGCGAAAGTGCCCGAGATCACCAAGCATCTCGACCGGGCGGCGCTCGATCGCCTGACCGATCCCGTGAACTATCTCGGCATGGCGCCGCAGATGGTCGACCGGGTCATCGAAAGCGCCGGCCGCTGAAACCTCAGCGGCCGAGACGCCAGCCGACCTCGGATTCGAAGCTGTCGAAGAAAACCTTTTCGTAGGCGCGCTCGGGCGCGGCGCGCACGCGGGCATCGAGTTCCTCGGCATCGCGGCCGATCAGGATGCGCCAGCGTTCCGCCCTGACGCCGTCCAGGATGATACGCGCTGCTTCGGTCGCGGACGTCGGCGCCTCATCGAGGAAGCGCTTGGCGCGATCGGCCACGATCTTGCGCACCTCGTCGTCGGACAGCGAGGCGGCATCGCGGCCCATCGAGGCGATGCGCGCCCGCGCCTGGGCGATTTCCTTGGGCGTCATCACGTCGGTGTCGTTGCCGCTCTGGACCTTGCGTGAGTTGGCCACGATCGAGGTGCCGATATGTCCGGGCATCACCACCGAGCATTTGATGTGCGGCGCGTTGATGCGCAGGTCGGTGATCAGCGCTTCGGTGAAACCCTTGACCGCGAATTTCGCCGCCGCATAGGCGGTCTGGGGAATGTGGGGCGCGATGGCCGCCCAGAAACCGTTGACGCTGCTGGTGTTGACGATGTGGCCGGCATCGGCCTTCTGCAGCATCGGCAGGAAGATGCGGGTGCCGTTGTAGACGCCGCCCCAGCAGACGTTGAACGTCCGCTCCCATTCGTCCTGCCCGTTGACGACCAGGCTGCCGCCGCCGCCGATGCCGGCATTGTTGAACAGCAGGTGGATGCAGTCGGTGTCCTGATCCCGAGCGACGGCGTCGCGGAAGCCGCGAATCTGAACGGGATCGGAGACGTCCGCCACATGCGTGGTAATGCGCTGGCCCTGGCGCAGTCCATCGACTTTGCACAGGCGTCGTGTTTCTTCCATTGCGGTGGCCGAGACGTCGCAGAGCGCAACATTGCAGCCCTCGGCGACCAGCAACCGCGCCAGTTCGCGGCCCATGCCGGTGCCGCCGCCGGTGATTACGGCGATCCTGCCTGCAAAATCCTTCATGCGCGTGCGCCTCCCTGAGCCTGGCGTTGGTCGGGCCGGTATCTTCGCATCACCTCCTGCAGGAGGTCGAGCGGCAGCGCGTGGACGGTGCGGTCGTCCCGGCCGGACATGGTCTCGGCCATGCATATTGCGTTGAGGATCGCCTCTTCGGTTGCTTCGGCCGCGGCTCGGAAGAGGCTCGTCATTGCGTCGGGTGCCAGCATCTTCACGTTGCTGATCCTGTCATTCTGGCCGATGTGATTTCCCGTCGAAAACGCGATGAAGATATCGCCGCTTCCATTGGCGCCGATGCCGCCCACCCAGGAGAGCCCTGTCGTGGCCCGGCGGGCGAGCCGCTGGCATTGGAGCGGAATGAGAGGTGCGTCGGTCGCCAGAACGACGATGATGGAACCTTCCGTCGCTGGCGGCGGGGTCGTGCTTATACCCGAACGATGCGCCGGCACCACGTCCGGTCCGATCTCGCGGCCGACCGGCACGCCATCCACGCGCAACAGATCGCGCGCGCCATAGTTCGCCTGCACCAGCGCGCCGACCGTATAGCGCTCTCCGCTCTCGACGACGGTGCGCGATGCCGTGCCGGTCCCGCCTTTGAATTCGTGGCAGATCATGCCGGTGCCGCCGCCTACATTGCCTTCGGCGATAGCGCAGCCGCCAACCGCGCTGTCGAACGCGGCAAACGCATGCGCTTGCGTTAGTGGAAAACTCTGGATGTCGCTGAGCCAGCCATCGTAGGTCTCGGCGACGACGGGCAGATGAAAGGCCTGGGAGGCACCATCGCGAACCGCCAGGGCCGTGATGGCGTCACGGACGATTCCCACCTGATAAGTGTTGGTGATCCCGATCGGTGCGCCGAGCAGACCCTGCTCCGCGAGCCACGGAAGGCCGGTCATTTCGCCGTTGCCATTGAACGAGAAGGTGCCGGCGAAGACGTAGTCGGTCCAGATTTCCCGTCCGCGCGGCCAGATGGCAGTGACGCCGGTCCGGGCAATCCGTGGACTATCCTGAATGACGGTCGAGTACCCCACTTTGACGCCCGCCACATCGGTAATGGCGTTGAGTGGTCCGGGCGGGAGAGTCCCGACTTTAAGGCCGAGATCGCGCAGGCGTGCACGGGGCATTGCTTCGCTCTTGCTTCAGCGAAGGTTCATGCCGGGCGGCCGGGATGGCGCGGCAGGAACGCCGTCAGCAATCCCAGCAAGAGCAGGAACGGCGTCAGCTTATAGACGGTGTCGATGCTGGTGAGGTCGGCAAGCTGGCCCAGCGCCGCGGCGCCGAGCCCGCCCAGGCCGAAGGAGAAGCCGAAGAACATGCCGGCCACGAGGCCGACCCGGCCGGGCAGCAGCTCCTGCGCGTAGACCAGGATGGCAGAGAAGGCCGAGGCCATGATCATCGCGACCGCGACGGCGAGCACGCCGGTCCAGAACAGGTTGGCGTAAGGCAGCATCAGGGCGAAGGGCAGCGCGCCCACGATCGAGAACCACATCACCGGGATGCGGCCGACCTTGTCGCCCACGACACCGCCGGCAATCGTGCCCATGACGATGCCGACCAGGAAGGCGAACAGGTAGAGCTGTGCCGTCTGCACTTCGACGCCGAACTTCTCGATCAGGTAGAAGGTGAAGTAGCTGCCGAGGCTGGCGCTATAGACGTTCTTGGAGAACAGCAGCGCCACCAGCACCAGCACGGCGCCGATGACGCGCCCGCGCGACAGGGTCGAGATGGTGGGGCCTGCGGCGGCGGACTTGGCACGCGCGGCCGGCTTCGAGGCGGCTCTCTTCGATTCGGCCCGCCGGCGGCTGTACCAGCCGCCGACCTGGAACAGCACGGCCATGGCCACGAGGGCGGCGGCGGAGAACCACACGATGCTGTGCTGGCCATGCGGCACGACGATGAAGGCGGCCAGGAGAGGACCCGCGGCGGAGCCCATGTTGCCGCCGACCTGGAACAGCGACTGGGCGAGGCCGTAGCGCCCACCCGCCGCCATGCGCGCCACGCGCGAGGCCTCAGGATGGAAGACCGACGAGCCCATGCCGATCAGGGCCGCCGCCAGCAGGATCAGCGGATAGGTGTTGGCCTGGGACATCAAGAGCAGGCCGACCAGGGTGAAGCCCATGCCGACCATCAGGGAATAGGGCTGGGGACGCTTGTCGGTGTACATGCCAACCACCGGCTGCAGCATCGAGGCGGTGCACTGGAAGGCGAGCGTGATCAGGCCGATCTGGCCGAAGCTCAGTTCGTATGAATCCTTGAGGATGGGATAGAGCGCCGGCACCAGCGACTGCATCATGTCGTTCAGCAGGTGGCAGAAGCTGAGTGAAAGAATGACCGCGAAGGTCGTGTTGTTGGCCGAAGCGGAGGCCGCTGCGGCGACGGCGGGCGCCGCGGGGGCGGCACCGGCCGCCATCGTATTGTCGCTCATGCGGTCATATTAGTCGCCGGTCCGGTTTGAAGCCACCGCGTGTCCGGCAGGCCTGCGTTGCAGGAGGGAACGCTCTTCGCGGCCAGGCGTTAGCACGACGACCAGTATGGCTAATCAGCCCGCAACCCATACCCCCGCCACTCATACCGACGTCCCGGCACGTCTGGACCGCCTGCCGTGGAGCCGCTTCCATCGGCTGGTCGTGGTTGCGCTCGGCATCACCTGGATCCTCGACGGCCTCGAAGTGACGCTCGCCGGATCGGTGGCGGCCGCGCTGCAGACCAGTCCGCGGCTCCAGCTCACCGCCGAGCAGGTGGGCCTCACCGGCAGCGCCTATCTCGCAGGGGCGGTGCTGGGCAGCCTGTTCTTCGGCCACCTCACCGACAAGCTCGGCCGCAAGAAGCTGTTCAACGTCACCCTGGGTGTCTATCTCGTCGCCACGGCCGCCACGGCCTTCTCGTGGGACTTCTATAGCTTCCTGCTGTTCCGCTTCCTCACCGGCGCCGGCATCGGCGGCGAGTATGCGGCGATCAACTCGGCGATCCACGAGCTGATGCCGGCGCGGCTGCGCGGCCGCGTCGACCTCGCCATCAACGGCAGCTTCTGGCTCGGTGCGGCGATGGGCGCGCTGCTCTCAGTGTGGCTGCTCGATCCGGCATTCCTCGATCCCGACATGGGTTGGCGGGTGGCCTTCGGGAGTGGCGCGCTGCTCGGGTTGGTGATTCTCTTTCTGCGCCGCTTCCTGCCCGAGAGTCCGCGCTGGCTGATGATCCATGGCCAGCCGCGGGAAGCGGAGCGGGTCATGGCCGAGATCGAGGCGAGCATCGTTGCCAGCGAGCGTGTCGTGCTGGCGCCCGTCAAGGCGACCTTGGCGCTGGGCGATCCGCATAAGGTGACGCTGGTCTCGGTGGCGCGCACGCTACTCAGGGACTACCCTGGGCGCACGACGCTCGGCCTCGTGCTGATGGCGGCGCAGGCCTTCGTCTACAACGCGATCTTCTTCACCTATGCGCTGATCTTGACGCGCTTCTACAGTGTGCCGGGCGACAAGGTCGGGCTCTACATCCTGCCGTTCGCCCTCGGCAACTTCCTGGGGCCGCTGATCCTCGGTCCGCTGTTCGACACGATCGGCCGCAAACCGATGATCGTCGCGACCTATGGGATTTCAGGCATTCTCCTCGCGGTTACCGCCCAGCTTCTCAATGCCGGCCTGCTCGACGCGACGACGCAGACCGTGATGTGGAGCATCGTCTTCTTCTTCGCCTCGGCGGCGGCGAGCGCGGCCTATCTCACCGTCGGCGAATGCTTCCCCCTGGAAATTCGCGCGCTCACCATCGCGCTGTTCTATGCCTTCGGCACGCTGCTGGGCGGCGTTGGCGGGCCGTGGCTGTTCGGCGTCCTGATCGAGGGCGGCGATCGCGGCGACATCGCCGCCGGCTACCTGCTGGGCGCCGGCATGATGATCGCAGCCGCCCTGGTCACGACGAGGCTCGGCGTTCGGGCGGAGTGCCGGCCGCTTGAGGAAATTGCACCGCCGCTGTCATCGCGGCCATAGTCCGGGCGGCCATAGTCCGGGCGGCCATAGTCCGGCCCCGTTGCGTTCCCGGTTCTGAAACAAACAGTGCCTAGGGTTGGCGGCATGACCTTCCGCATCGCCCAAATTTCGGACACTCATCTCAGCGACTACAAACCCTTCTTCGTCGACAATTTCGTCCGTATCGGCGAGGCCTTGCGGAAGGCCCGTCCCGATCTCGTCCTGAACTCGGGCGACATCTCGCTGGATGGTGCGTCGAACGAAGCCGATCTGCTGGCGGCGCGGGCGCTGCACGACGGGCTCGATCTTCCGGTGCGCTACCTGCCCGGCAATCATGATCTCGGCGACAGCCAGGATGCGCCGGCGCACGGCGAGGGTGCGATCGACGCAATGCGACGGGCCCGCTACCTCAGCCATTTCGGCGCCGACTGGTGGACGTTGGATGTTCCCGGTTGGCGGCTGCTGGGTGTCAACGCGCAGCTTCTGGGCAGCGACCTCGATGCCGCCGAGCACCAGGAAGACGATATCGTCAAGGCGATCGCGAGCCTCGGCCGGCGCCGGCTGGCGCTGTTCCTGCACAAGCCGCTGTTCGACCGGACCGCCGACGAAATTGCGATCACCGGGCGCTTCGTCAATCCCGTGCCGCGCCGGCTGCTGCTGATGTCGCTGGGCGGCGTCGTGCCGGCGTTGGTCGCCTGCGGCCACGTGCATCAGTTTCGCGAGACCTGGTCGGACGGCGTGCATCACGTGTGGGGCACGTCGACTGCTTTCATCATCCCGGATGCGCGCCAGCCGCGCTACGGCATCAAGGAAGTGGGCTACGTCGAGCATCTCCTTGAGCCCGACGGCCGCCATGAGAGCCGGCTGGTGCGGGTGCCCGGCGTGCCGACACTCGACATCGCCGGGTTTCCCGCCGCCTACGGCCCGATCTAGATTTTTACGCCGGCCCTCTTTAAGCGGGAACAGGCCGGGCGCGCTGGTTGTACAGCAGCTTGCGGATGCGGGCCTGTTCCTCGGGCGGCAGCTTCTCGCGCTCGACCGAGAGGTCGGCGCCGACCGCCATGCCCTTCTGTACGGCGGGGCGGACGCCCAGCTCCTCGAACCAGCGCTTAAAGTGCTTGAACTCCTCGATGTCCTGGCCTTGGAATTTCCAGTTCACCGTCCATGGGTAGCAGATCATGTCGGCGATCGTGTACTGGTCGCCGGCAAGATACTTGTGTTTGTGGAGCCGGTTGTTGAGCACGCCGTAGAGGCGATTCACTTCATCGGTGAAGCGGGCGATGGCGTACTTCTGGTCGCCTTCCTTCTCCTGATCGACGCGGCGGAAATGACCGCACTCGCCCGACTTCGGCCCCTGGTTGGCCATCTGCCAGATCAGCCACTCGTTGACCTCGTACTTGGTCCTGATGTCCTGCGGATAGAACTTCCCGGCCTTCTCGGCGATGTACATCATGATGGCGCCCGACTCGAAGATCACGATCGGCTTGCCGCCACCCTTGGGTTCGTGATCCACCATCACCGGCATGCGGTGATTGGGATTCATCTCGAGGAACGCGTCCGTGAACTGGTCGCCGCGTCCGATGTTCACGGGCACGATCTTGTAGGGTGTGCCCAGCTCCTCGAGCAGGATGGTGACCTTCTTGCCGTTGGGCGTTGGCCAGTAATGCAGATCGATCATGGTTGCTCCGATGGTGTTGTGCGTGAGGTGCAGGCGCCGAGCGTCGGACGGTCGCCCCGCTTCGTCAATGGTGTATGCTGGTCACCGGAAGGAAACCGGGAGGATCACATGTGGGTCCGCAACGCTTGGTATGTCGCCGGCTGGTCGCACGAGCTCGAGGCCGGCCGCATCCTGGCGCGCGTCATCATCGACCAGCCGCTGGCGCTCTACCGCAAGGCCGACGGCCAGGTCGTGGTGCTGGAGGATCGTTGCTGCCACCGCTTCGCGCCGCTCTCCATGGGGCGGCTCGAGCAGGACGATCTCCGCTGCATGTATCACGGGCTGAAATTCGCGCCCGACGGGCGCTGCATCGAAATTCCCGGACAGAAGCTCATTCCGCAGAGCGCCTTCGTGCGACGCTATCCGGCGGTCGAGCGTGGCGGCTGGATGTGGATCTGGATGGGCGACGAGACGCTGGCCGATCCGGCGTCGATTCCTGATTCGGTACGGCTCGACGATCCCGGCTATCGCATGCGCAGCGGCCAGCTCGACTACGTCGCGCACTACCTGCTGATCGACGACAACCTGCTCGACCTCTCCCATCTCTCGTTCGCGCATGAAAAGACCCTGGGCCTCGACATGCCGCAGTGGGCCAATGAGCGGCCGCGCATCCTGCCGCTGGAGCGGGGCCTGCGCGTGGAACGCTGGCTGCGCGGCCAGCCATCGCGCAGCTTCATGCGCCGCTGGGGCGAGGCGCTCGACCTGTGGAACAGCTACGACTTTCTCTTTCCCGGCATCTTCCTGCTGCGCACCGCCTTCTATCCGGTGGGCACGGCCGAGCGCTGCAAGGGCCAGCCGCCGTCCGAGCCGCCGCTCTTCCTGCGCTACGACGACCAGGCGGTGACGCCGATGACGGCGCGGACATCGCGCTACTTCTATGCCGCCGGCGCGCGCAGTGCCGACCTCGATGAGGACCGCGTCGGCCGGCTCTATGCCGTCGTCGAGGCGGCCTTCAACGAGGACAAGGCGATCATCGAGGCGCAGCAGAAGTTGATCGACATGGACCCCGAACGGCGCATGTTGCCGACCAGCCTCGATGCCGGTCCGACACAGTTCCGCAAGCTCGTCCAGACGCTGCTCGATCGTGACGGCCAGCCCAGTCTGGCCAGGAACGCAACAGTACAAGTAGGATAGAGTGTGACCGACAATCAGAATGGGCGGTCCGTCCGCCGTCTCGAGGATGCGCGCTTCCTGCTGGGGCGCGGCCGGTATGTCGAGGACATCGACGCCGGGGTAGTGGGCGCCGTGTTGCACGGCTACGTGCTGCGATCGCCGCATGCCCATGCCCTGATCCAGTCGATCGATGTTTCGGGCGCCAGGGCCTTGCCCGGCGTTCGTCTGGTGGCACTCACCGCCGATCTTGCGGCTGATGGGCTGGGGCCACTGCCGTGCCTGGCGGCGGTGAAGCCGTTGATCGTGCCGCCGCGGCCGGCGCTGGCCGATGGCCGCGTCCGCCATGTCGGCGACCCCGTGGCCTTCGTTGTGGCCGACAGCGCCGACGTGGCGCGCGAGGCCGCCGAGCTGATCGAGGTCGACTACGATCCGATCCCTGCCGTCGTCGACGGCACGGCAGCGCTTGTCGAGGGCGCGCCGGCGCTGTGGGATCGGGCGCCGGGCAATCTCGCCTTCCATTTCCGCAAGGGTGACCATGAGGCTGTGGCGCAGGCGATGAAGAGCGCCGCCCACGTCGTTGCCGTCGAGGTGATGAACAACCGCGTCGTCGTGGTGCCGATCGAGCCGCGGGCCGGTATCGCCCGCTACGATGCCGCGACCGGCACGATGGATCTCGAATTGACCGGGCAGGGGTTGCACGGCATCCGCCGCCAGCTCGCCGAGTTCGTCTTCAAGGTGCCGCTGGAGAGCATCCAGCTTCATGCGCCCGATGTCGGCGGCGGCTTCGGCATGAAGAACTTCCTCTATCCCGAATGGGTGCTGCTGCTGTGGGCGGCGCGCAGGCTCGGCCGTCCCGTCCGCTGGATCGCCGACCGCGCCGAGGAGTTTGTGTCGGGCGCCCAGGGCCGCGACATCGCGGCCTCGGCCAGAATCGCGCTCGATGCGACAGGCCGCATCCTGGCGCTCGACGTGGCGATGGTGGCCAACCTCGGCGCCTATCTTTCGGGCAACGGTCCCGGTGCCTCGGCCGTCGCCGCCTCGACGGCGCACGGCGGCGTCTACGATATCCCGCTGATCGCCGTCGACGTGCGTGGCGCCTTCACCAACACCGTGCCGGTCGATGCCTACCGCGGCGCCGGCAAGCCCGAGGCCAACTACATCACCGAGCGCGCGATCGAGGCGGCGGCGCGCGTGATCGGCCGCGATCCCGCGGGCTTGCGGCGGCAGAACCTGATCGCCTCGTTCCCGCACAGGACCGCCATGGGCATGGCGATCGATTCGGGCGGCTTCGTCGCCAACCTCGATGCCGCCGTCGTGCGCGCCGATACGGCGGGCTTCGAGGCCCGCCGCGCGGCGGCGAAGGCACGCGGCCGGCTGCGCGGCATCGGCATCGGCTGCTTTCTCGAAACTTCGCGTGGCGCGCCCAACGAAGGCGCCGAGGTCCGCTTTGCGCCCGACGGCACGGTGACGATCGCGCTGGGCACCGAGTCGAACGGGCAGGGGCACGAGACCTCCTTCGCTCAGATCGCGGCCGAGCATCTCGGCCTGCCGATCGATGCCTTCCGTTATGTGCAGGCCGATACGCGGCAGGTGAAGAGCGGCGCGGGTCATGGCGGCGCGCGGTCGATGCACATGGGCGGCGCCGCGCTGCTGAAGGCGATGGACGCAGCCCTGGCCAAGGCACGGCGACTGGCAGCACATCTCCTGCAGGCGTCGGGGGATGATCTCGACTATCGCAACGGCCGTTTCGATGTGCGTGGCACCGACCGCGGCATCGATCTCGCAGCGCTTGCCAGGAGCGCCGAGGATGCGGCGAACCTGCCCGACGGCATGTCGCCGGGGTTGGGCGAGCACGTGCTGAACATCACCGATGTCTTCACCTTTCCGAGCGGCTGCCATGTCGCCGAGGTCGAGATCGACCCCGAGACCGGCGCCTGCGAACTGCTGCGCTACACCGCCGTCGACGACTACGGGCGGCTCATCAACCCGATGCTGACCGAAGGCCAGGTGCAGGGCGGCGTCGTGCAGGGCATCGGCCAGGCGTTGCTTGAGCACACCGTCTACGATCCCGCCTCCGGCCAGCTGCTCAGCGGTTCGCTGATGGACTATGCGTTGCCGCGCGCCGACGACCTGCCGTCGTTCGATATCGACCTGATCGAGCGACCGACCGCCGCCAATCCGTTGGGCGTGAAAGGCTCGGGGCAGGCTGGCTGCATCGCCGCCCCTCAGACCGTGATGGCCGCGGTCCTCGACGCACTCAGGCCGGCCGGCGTCGAAGCGCTCGACATGCCGGCGACGCCGGAGCGCGTGTGGCGGGCGCTGCATCCGCTGAAGTGAGGAACCGCCATGCCAAAAATCAACGGTGAACGACTCCTGGCCGATCTGCGACGCATCGCCGATTTCGGCCGCTATGAGACCGGCGTGCACCGGCCGCACCTCTCGCCGCAGGATGTCGAGAGCCGGCACTGGCTGGCGGGCCGCATGAAAGAGGCCGGGCTCGAGCCGGTGATCGACGGCATCGGCACGGTGATCGGCAAGAGCCCCAAGACCGGCCCCCGGCTGCTGATGGGCTCGCACTCCGACACCCAGCCCAGGGGCGGCTGG
>Ga0163144_10018329_pt1 | contig 14176 bp, 14 predicted proteins | sample OliLak19BULKMAT1_FD_123175 | JGI IMG/M metagenome (GOLD analysis project Ga0163144, IMG submission 123175) | Freshwater microbial mat bacterial communities from Lake Vanda, McMurdo Dry Valleys, Antarctica - Oligotrophic Lake LV.19.BULKMAT1 | ecosystem: Environmental > Aquatic > Freshwater >... | reverse complement strand
ACGTTTTGCCAGATACGTGCCGGCCAGGCATGGAGAAGATGGCATGTTGCCCGGCCTGCCATACAAGTGGTTGAGTAGGGGTAAATATGAATGACCAGACACCAGAGGGCTCCTCAATTTTTTTCCGAAATACCAAGGCCGTCGTTTGGGCTACTCGGTGGTAATCGAGTGGGTGTTGTAGTGCTCGTTTAAATACATCAATCATATCTATAGTATACGCCCCTCATGGGGCAGAATGTCAGTTACAAAGGCCGGTCCTTTGTAACTAATTACTCCATGTGGAGGGTGGCACCAATTTTGGCGACTCGGGCGGCTATGAGTGGGAAGGAGCGAGTAAGGTCAGGGTGCGTCTCGACGAGGTGGCGGGCTTCGGTGCGAGCTGCTTCGACGAGCTTTAGATTGCGAATGGCTTCCATACCGAGGTCGGAGAGGCCACTTTGCTTGCCACCGTAGAGCTCACCACTGCCACGGAACTGTAAGTCGTACTCAGCGAGTTCAAATCCATTCTTGGCCGTGGCGAGTGCCTTGAGTCGCTCCTTGGTCTTGTCACTCTTACTCTCGGTCACAGCAAAACAGTATGGTTGGTGCGTGCCGCGAATGACGCGACCACGGAGCTGGTGTAATTGGGAAAGACCGAATCGTTCCGCTCCTTCAATGATGATGTTGGTGGCATTTGGTACGTTTACACCTACCTCTACGACGCTGGTCGCTACCAGCACATCAATCTTGTGTTCAGAAAATTCTTTCATGACCCGGTCTTTTTCGGCTGGGGTCATCTTGCCATGGAGGGGTGCTAGTCGGTAGCCTTTGAATTCAGTGGTGGCGAGACGTTCAGCTTCGGCAGTAACACTCTTCATATTGAGGGCATTTTCTTTGCTTGGATCAGGTTCTTCAATGCGTGGGCAAATTACGTAGGCTTGGCGGCCGGACTTCAGTTCACTGCGAACATGTTCGTACATGTCTGCCGCTTGGCCAGGTCCAACAATTTGCGTGATGACCGGTTTGCGACCTTTTGGCATTTCATCAAGAAGGGTGATGTCGAGGTCGCCGTAGATGGTGAGAGCAAGCGTACGCGGAATCGGTGTGGCGGTCATGGACAGGAGGTGCGGCATGCGCGCGTCTTTCTTGGCGAGTTGCTTGCGTTGATTGGTACCAAAGCGGTGTTGCTCATCAATAATCACGAAAGCAAGGTGTTTGAACTCAACACTTTTGTAGATAAGTGAATGAGTACCAATCAAAATTGGTATCTCACCGTTTTTTACCCACTTCAAGAGCTGAGGTTTTGAAATGTTGGTTGGTTTGTTCGGATTACTTTTTGATGGGAACTTGTAGCAGCCACTACCAGTGATGAGACCAATACTAATCGGGAGATGCTTAAAGTATTCTATGAAACTTTCGAAGTGTTGCTTCGCTAAAATTTCCGTTGGGGCCATGTAGGCTACCTGTAAATTTCCGTACTCAATCTTTTTACCGAGGCCCTCAGGCGGGCGAGAGGTGGAAACAGCGTAGGCCGTCGTGGCGGCAACGGCTGTCTTGCCCGAACCGACATCACCTTCAAGTAAGCGACTCATGGCATGGTTACCACTGAAGTCATTCAAGATACCAGCTATGGAGCGCTCCTGACTACCGGTCAATGCAAACGGGAAGCGGTCGGTGAAGGCTTTGAGATGAGTAGCGTCAGTATTAAAACTGTACGTTGTGGCCGCATTGGCGGCTGCTCGGTTTTGGGCATTTTGAATTTGAATGTAGAACACTTCTTCAAAAGCGAAACGCTTACGAGCACTCTCGGCGTGTTCCGCTTTCTTTGGGGCATGAATCCACACCAGTGCTGTCTTCAGCTCTGGCAGGTTGTACTTCTTGAGAATTTCGAGTGGAATCGGGTCAATCAAGGTGTCGAGAATCTTTTTTTCAAAACATTTGAGAACGGTATGGTATAGCCACTTACTCGTGACACCCTTTGTTTCGCGGTATACCGGATAAATAGTATCGTCGGCATTGTCGGTGCCATTAAAAATTGAGTCGTGCCGATCAATTGGTAGGGCATCGAGCGGTTCGACTTCGGGATTTGAGAGATAGAGTTTGCCGTCACTACCGGCCACCTTGCCAGCGAGCTTTACATACATGCCGTTTTGGTACATTTTGGCCATGTACGGTTGGTTGAACCACATCACCTTCATTTTGGCTGAACCATCTTCAACGTAACCTTCGGCGATTGGTTTCTTACTCTTCCAGGCTTTGCGGGTCTTCAAGCCTGATAATTGGCCGTACACGATGGCTTCTTGACCCTTCACTAGGCCACCAACTGACTGCACGTCACTGATATCCTCATACCGAGCTGGGAGGTGGTAGAGGAGGTCGGCAACAGATGAAATACCCAGTCTTTTCAAGGCCTTTTGGTGGGTGACATCAATCCGAAAGTGGCTAACCAGCGCGTCATTCAATTGCATGGCTATAACTATAGCATCTTGTAGAGGCAACACCACAATACTTGACATATGTAAACAAGTATGCTACGATATAAATATCGATGGGAAACTGTCGACGTACCTTGAATTCAACAACAACCACCTAAGGGTGGATATGGAAGGAAATACCGAAATGCAGAAATTTGCAAACCTCGTCGCTCCTGTGACCAGCAAAGCCAAAGACGGCGCCTTTGCATCAACCTACGTCGGCAAGGTGGAGACGAAAATCTTCATCCCGGCACGGTTCGCAAAAATCGCCCTCCAGGTAGGTGACTGGCTTTCGCTCGACGGGTTCACGGATCCTTCGAACGGACAGCGAACGGCTATGAACTTTCGCAAAACCGACCAGCCGGTTTACTTCGGCCACGCCGACGTGAAGTTTTTCGACCTCGACAAAGGGTTCGGCTTCGTCACGATGCAGCTCGACGATGGTACGGCGGACGCCTACCTCTCGCTCGACCTCGTCACCGAAGCCGGCTGGATTCCTTCGCAAGGGATGCAGCTCGAAATCACGGCGGTTAAGGACGTAAAGCGCTGGAAAGTGCTGACGTTCCTGCTGGTCGAGAAAGCTGGCGAAGATGTCAACGACGCCGGCGACGGCTTCATCGACCTCGCAGCCGGCGACGGCAGCGAGGAGGCGACGAAAGTCGCCTAAGCACCTTTGACCCTTTATGGGTCACAACGACGGCAGGGGTATCATAACCCCTGCCGTTTTTCTTTATTTCAATTCTACTGCACATCTTCTCTAGCCCTAGGCCTTGCCTAGGGTTTTCTTTTTGACTAATGGTAAATAGCGTATACTAGCCAATGATTATTTTATTTATTTTCTAGGTATGGCAGCAGCAAAAAAAGATTTCAATAAGCTCGCGCTCGCATTGCATAAAAAGTTGAAGGGTAAGATTGCGACCGTTGCAAAAGGCTCACTGAAGACACGAGAAGACTGGAGTACGATGTATTCGCCGGGGGTTGGTGCCGTTTCACTCCATCTTGCGAAGAATCCAAAGGACGCACGTGAGTACACGATGAAGCGCAACATGGTCGCAGTGATTAGTGATGGTTCGGCTATTCTTGGTCTCGGCAATCTCGGTGCCATTGCTGCTTTGCCAGTCATGGAGGGGAAGTGTGCGATTTTTAAAACTATGGCGGACGTCGATGCGTTTCCGATTGTTCTTGATACGCAAGAGCCGGAAGAAATCATTCGGGTGATAAAAGCGATTGCCCCTAACTTTGGTGGTATCAACCTCGAAGACTTTGCCGCCCCGAAGTGTTTCATGATTGAAGAGCGTTTGAAGGCGGAGCTCGACATTCCGGTGATGCATGACGACCAACACGGTACGGCGATTGTGGTGCTGGCTGGTCTCTTGAACGCAGTAAAGGTGGTAAAGAAGCCACTTGAATCACTCAAGATTGTGATTGTCGGTGCTGGCGCAGCGGGCACTGCTATCGCAAAGCTCCTCGCGCTGGCGGGTGTGAAGCACATCATCATTACTGACTCAAAAGGTGCCATTTACGCTGGTCGTCCCGGGATGGAAAAGCACAAGATTGAGCTCGCCAAAATGACTAATCCCGAGAAATTGTCTGGGGATGTGTTGCAAGTCATGTCCGGTGCCGACGTCTTGATTGGCGTGTCTGGTCCTGGCACCATTGCGCAGGCACATATCGAACAAATGAATACCAATGCTATTGTGTTTGCGCTTGCCAACCCGATTCCTGAAATTATGCCTGCGGACGCCAAGCGCGCTGGCGCGGTTGTCGTAGCTACTGGTCGCTCTGACCTCCCAAATCAAATTAATAACTCGCTAGCATTCCCTGGTATTTTCCGTGGCGCCCTTGATGCTGGTGTACGAAACATTACTGATGAGATGAAACTAGCGGCGGCGAAGAAAATTGCTGCCTTGGTTAAGAAGCCAACCGCTGAAGAAATCATTCCACCAGTTATGACGCCAGGCCTGGTAGCGGCAGTGGCGAGTGCTGTGAAAGGAGTAGTGAAAAAGAAATAGGGGCTACAAAAAACGGCGGGCACACAGTGCCCGCCGTTTTTTTAATATTAAGACACTACACGCTCAACTTCTGGGTTGCGGCGAGTCGACGATTGTTTCGGATGGTTTGGTACGCAAAGACGCTGAGGAATATACAACCTTGGACAAAGACAATCGTGCCGCCAGTCGCCACATTGAAATAGTAACTTGAGTACGCGCCAACAAGTGAACTAACCACACTGATACCAACTGCAATCATTAACATAGGAGTGAAACGCTTGGTGAGTAGGAAGGCGGTTGAGCCAGGGGTAATCAACATAGCAATGACGAGAATAATACCTACTGTTTGAATCGAACCTGTGATGGTGACGGCGAGTAGGGATAGAAAGGCGTAGTGAATGAATTGCACTGGCTGGCCGAGTGACTGAGCATGGATAGGATCAAAACAAAACACCAAGAAGATTTTTCGGAACAACAGCACAATCACTGAAGCGATAGCCAAGATACCAAACGTGTACCACGCAGACTCGTCAGAGATACCAAGTACTTCACCAAATAAAACGTGGGTGAGGTCAACGGAACTAATGATTTTTGAAATAAGCATTAAGCCGAGGGCAAAGAGGGTTGTAAAGACGATACCCATAATGGCATCCTCTTTAATCTTTGTATTATTGCGGATGAACCCAATCAAGAAAACCGCAAACATCGCGAACGCAAACGCGCCGACACCAAACGGAATACCAATCATGTAGGCCAACACAACACCGGGAAGAATAGCGTGTGAGATGGCGTCACCCAACAGTGACCATCCTTTCAGTACGAGGAAGCATGACAAAATAGCGCAGGCGATACCAACGATGGTCGAGACCAGAACCGCCTTAAACATGAAGGCATATTGTAGTGGTTCAAGAATAAATGAAACGATATCCATACTTAGAGTTTGATGTGGTGGAGCATGCCATCGAAGGTTTGTTCGACCAGCTCGCGGGTAAACACTTCTTTGGTTGGTCCGTAGGCAATAATGGTCGACTTCACGAGAGCGACATGGTCACAGGTGTCAGGAAGGGAAAGCAGGTCGTGGGTAGCAATGATGATTGTCTTTCCAGCGTCTTTAAGGGCAATAAACAATTCAATGAGTGAATGTTCGGTTTTGGCATCAAGACCAGCGAACGGCTCGTCGAGCAAAAGAATGTCAGCGCCTTGCGCGAGGGCGCGGGCGACGAACACACGTTTCTTTTGTCCACCAGAGAGCTCACCGATTTGTCGGTCCTTAAACTGTGTCATATTCACCCGTTCAAGGGCGGTTGCCACTGCTTTATGGTCAACGTCACTGGCTTGTTTGAAGATATTCTGGGTACCAATGCGACCCATCATCACGACTTCATAGACTGAGACAGGAAAGTCCCAATCAACTAATTCATTCTGCGGTACGTACGCAACATGCCCATGCTTCTGCGCAGTTTTTGGATCGTCACCACAAATAGTGATGGTGCCACTGTCAGGCTTCACTAGTCCCATAATGGCTTTAAAGACTGTCGACTTGCCGGCTCCATTCATACCAATCACGCCGGTAAACGAGTGGTAGGGAATGGCGATAGACGCGTCTTTCAATGCGACATTTGCGCCGTATCTGACGGTGACATCTTTTAGTTCAATGGCAATGGTGTTCATACGACTATGATGAGGTAGTGAGTCCAGAGATGATGGTCGTAGCGGTGTGCTCGAGCAATTTTAGGTAGGTACTGGCAGGACCATCTTCTGGAGACAGTGAGTCAACATAGAGGACACCACCAAGGCGAGCACCGGTAGCCGCGACTACTTCCTCTTGAATTCGTGGTTCAACAGTACTTTCACAAAAGACGGCAGGAACATTTTTTTCTTTTACGAGTTCGATAATCTTTGCCACTTGTTGCGGTGAACCTTGCGACTCGGAATTGATTGCCCATAAGTACTCCTCGGTCAGACCGTAGTCATTGGTGAGGTATGAGAAGGCGCCTTCACAGGTCACGAGGATACGATTGCTTTCCGGAAGTGTGCTTAGTGCGCTGGCTAGCTCGACATCAACCGCTCTGATTTTGTCACTGTAGGCGTCAGCTTGAGCTTTGAAGTAGTCGGCATGTTCTGGTGCGGCGTCAGTAAGGGCCGCGCGGATGTTCTCAACGTAGATAAGACCTTGGGCCGGAGACATCCATGCGTGCGGATTAGGCTTGCCGGCGTAGGCATCTTCAGCAATGTACTGAATTTCTACCCCTTTGCTGACACGGATGATAGGTACATCAGGAATGCTGGCTTTGAGTTTGTCGGTCCAGATTTCAAGGTTCATGCCGTTTTCAAACATGAGATCAGCTTTAGATGCCTGTACCAAATCATTTGGAGTTGGCTGATAGCCGTGAATCTCGGCACCAGGTTTGGTGAGAGAAAGGGAAGTGATTTTATCGCCACCGACTTCGGCTACCATGTCGGCAATGATTGTAAAGGTGCTAAGGACGACGAGTGTATCGCTATCGGTCGCGGTAATAACCGCCGCTTGTTGCGAAGTGCGATTGTTGATACCAATCGCTGCAAGGGTCACAACGACAATTACTAGGAGGGTAATAAGAATAGATTTTTTCATATCAGTGCATTAATGGTTATTTAGAAATTGGTGAGCCATGTGGATCGTGAGTTGGATGGTTAAGAAATTTGTCGAGGCGAGCAATGACATCGTCGCTAAAGGCGTGTTCGAGTCGTTCGGCTTCGGTATGGATTAAGTGCTTTGGTACGGCGAGGGTCTCGTGCAGAAACACTTCAATCAAGCGATGTTTAAAGGTGAGTTGTTTACCTAACGCCTGGCCTTTACTTGTGAGCAGAACGGCCGAGTAGGGAGAGGAGCTGGTTAGTCCTGCCTTCGTCAGTTCCTTCACTCGTTCGGATACGGTCGATTTACTCAGTCCCAAACGGTCAGCGATAGCCACAATACCAGGGGTATTGCCCGCTGCCGAGAGTAAGTAGATGGCTCTCACATAGTCCTCCTTGGTCGGGGAAATGCGACGGGAATGAGCAACAGTTCGCATACACGAACAATTTACCAGATATCAATTATTATGCAAGTCGGATAGGGTATAAAAAAGCACCCACGCATAGCGCGGGTGCATGGAGTTTTTGTTTAGAGTGTGACCGAAACGTCTGCACCGAGAAATCCGATTGGCAGAGCGGTTGGTTTAGCGGCACGGATTTTTTCGCCAATCGAGCGGTACACCTGTGTGGTGCGGTCAAGTGTGTCGCGGGCCTTTTCACCAGCTGGGCTAATGTTTTGTTCAGACCAAACACCCAGCCGGTCGGTCACATCTTTAATGATGGTTGCTAGGTGCTCTGGACCAAAAATCTGAGCCCGGGCCTGAACTTCACTTAAGGCATGAAATCCAGGTACACTCGCTCCTGGCATAGCAAACCGACGCGATACCAGATTGAGCGACTCGATTACTCGGGTCGGATTAATCTGATATAGGGCCGACAATAATGTGAAGTACACCTGATGGTGTTTGTTTTCTTCACCGGTAATCTTGCCCATAATTTTGGTTAGGGTAGGATCAACGTTCATTGCCAAGCGAGCAATCGTGCCGTGAGACTGAGCCGTGGCTTTTTCTTGCAACACGACATAGGCCAGCAATTGAAACGGGTCTTTTGACCAGTGAGGCCAGAAGCCAGTATTCAGGTACTGGTACTGCAGTGCTTCCACGCGCACCATTTGGTCACGACGGAGCGCCTTCGCTAAGTAGTGCTTGATGACTGCACCGTGCCGGTCTTCTTCGGCGGTCCAGAGACGGGTCCATTCAAACCACGGTCCTTCATCGCCAAGATGAGAAACCAAGAGACCGAAGAAGAATGGTAAACCATCTTCTGTCAGTAGATTAAGGGTGAGTGCCGCCGACAGGAATGGCGGTAATTCTGGAGGAGTAAAACCCTCGGGAATCAGTTCACTCGGATACCATAGTCGCTGCTGCGACCGATGGGTAGCAATTACTTCTGCAACAAGCGGTTCGATAGACGCGAGAGCCTCTAGGTCACTATTGCGATGGTCTGACATTCTTTGACTCCTAAAGATCAAACTACTACTGAGACTACCGGTTTTAAGTAAAAATTCAAGAGTTTAACACTCCGATGAAGTATGCTATTCTGTCGGACACCATATATATGGTACAGATGACGAAATAAATATGGAGACGTGGCTATGGAATCTAAACAGTTTTAGATTCCATGCGTTCGGACTTGTCCGACCAACCGTTGCGTAAGCAGGTTGAAGCGAGACGAAGCCACGCTTCAAAATTGAGCGAAGTAAATATGGAGACGTGGCTGAGTGGTCGAAAGCACCTCACTGCTAACGAGGCAGGGTCTAAAAGCTCTCCAGGGTTCGAATCCCTGCGTCTCCGCGAGTTGAAAAAACCGCCTATAGGCGGTTTTTTCTTTCGCGGAGACGTAGCGAGCAAATAGTTTTGTTTGCGTAGAGATTCGAAAGCTTGAACGATGTGAGGAATTGAAGACAGTTTGAGAAACTGATTAAAACGAACGAGTGAGGCAGGGTCGAGAAAATTTTCTGCAAGAAAATTATTCGTGACCGTGTCCCTGTGTACTTCCATATAGAAAGCGCCCGACCATAGTATGGTCGGGCGCTGTTTAATCTATCAAAACCGATTGATGAACGTTGCTGCGACGAGGCAGATGACACCGCCTAACCCTATGAAGCCACCGGTCCAGTGCGGCTGGTGCTGTGAGAACCATCCGTTTAGGTCAAGACTGGAGGGGAGTACGCCGAGTGTACCTAGTCCTAGGTATATGAAGTATAGGCCGGCCAGAAAAGTACAGACTCGCACCGTGTTGAATAGTAGTTTCATTCGTATCTCCTCAAGAACAGTTGGAAGTACAGTACAACAAATATAGTAAGAGTCAAATTAATGCGCTAACGCTATGCATATAAGTGTCGCCGTCGGAGGAAGGTAGGGAGTGAGTGTGTTCTTGGCTGCTCGCATCGTCGAGCCGGTGGTAAGAACGTCATCGACCAGCACTATAGTCGCGTTCGCTGGAATTGTATGTAGATGCTCAGTCTGTACCGTAAAGGCATCACGAACATTCTTCAGTCGCTCTACTTTGGATAGTGAGGTTTGTGGAGGTGTGTCACGTGTCCTCAGTAAGATTCTTGTCTGTACAGAGCAGTCGTCCATCTGGAGTAACGTGAGGATGTTTGTTACTTGGTTGTACCCACGCTCTTTTTGCCGTTTTGGTCCAAGCGGTATCGGTACACAGTAAACTGCTCGGGGAAGTGTTTGTAGCTCTTTTGTAAGCACGTCACGTAATAACGCAGCGGCACGCTCACTGTGATAATACTTGTTTTCAACAATGGCAGCGTGTACTCGCTGATCCTGGTACGAGAGTAGCACAACAACTCCATCAGTAACTGCTTTAGAAGTAGGGAGGGGGATATTTAATTTTGCACACCGACGCACGATGCGCTCGGTAGCCCGAGGTGGAAATAGTAGATCAAGTAGTGTCGACCACATGTTCATTGATAAGCCTAGCATGAACCATATACATGCTAGTATAATTGGAGCACACATCTAATTATGAAAGCTCTCAAAGATATATTCGCATCGCTTTCAACATCCTCAGCTTCGGCCAGTGGTGCGGTAGGAATCGACATTGGTTCTTCGGCAATAAAAGTTGTTGAACTGCAAGAAAAGCAGGGAGTGGTCACGCTCACGACCTACGGTGAACTACAACTTGGTCCATATGCAGCTAAAGATCTCGGTTCAGTAGTGATGCTCCAACCAAAAGAAGAGCAAGAAGCGTTGGTCGATGTGGTTCGAGAATCAGCGGTTACGGTGCGAAATGCAGTGTTTGCCATGCCACTCTCGTCCAGTTTTGTGACCAATGTTGGAATCGAAGCTGAACCAGAGGCTGATTTGGCTCCCATGGTACGAGTCGAGGCTCGTAAAGTGATCCCGGCCTCACTTAGTGAAGTAACACTCGATTGGGCAGAGGTAGAGCAGTCAGTAAAAAAGCCGACGATAACTGCAAAAGATAAAGTTAGGCGAGACGTTCTCATTGCGGCTATCCAAAATAACGCCCTTGAACGCTTCAAGGTCTTGATGCAATTCGCAGGCTTCCGACAACCGCCAACAGAGATTGAATGCTTCAGTGCCATTCGCAGTGTGTTTGATAGTGATATAAAGCACATTGCCATCATTGATGTTGGTGCGTCCTCGACAAAGCTGTACTTGATTCGAGACGGTCTACTGATGCGAATGCACCGGGTTCGGGCTGGTGGTGCAGTAGTCACTGAGCAGTTAGCGAAGCATCTAAATGTATCTTTCGAAGAAGCAGAGCAAAGAAAACAAGCCACAACCCGTAGCGATACGTCATTTGCAGACCTGAAACGACAGCATGATGCTTCATATGACCGTGCATTTCGAGAGTTCAATCAAGTAATACGTGAGTACGAACAAAAAACTGGCGCTATAGTGAGTATTGTTTACCTTTCTGGAGGCGGGATTCTTTTTCCCGGCTTCGTATCCTACGTTAAAGAGTCTCTTCGAAAAGACGTTGAAGTCGTGCATCCATTTTCGAAAGTATCGTACCCGGCTTTCATGTCTGATGTGATCAAGCAAATCGGACCATCATTTACTGTTGCGCTCGGTGCCGCACTACGCACATTCGAATAATTTTCATAAATTGTTTCCACAGCAGTTGTGCATCGCAAAGCTGTAATCGGCGTATAATAAGACAATGCCTGGTTCCTCCCAAGACACGTCTTTTATTCCTAAGAATAATACCGCTCGTCGTAAGCGCACTACTCGGAGTGGGAACGTGTATGTACTTAGCGTTGTTAGTTACATAATTTTCTTCAGCTCACTAGCTGCTGCAGCTGGGGTATTTTTCTACGGAGGATATATTCAGAGTCAGTTTGAGCAAGAAGTGTTGGCTATGAACAACGAAGTTAGTTCGTTCAACGAGGCAGATATGCAACGAGTGATAGATTTTGATTCGCGTCTGCGAAAAGCACATGAACGTGTGCAGAAAAGCGTATCCGTCGCCTCTGTTTTTGATGCGCTTGAAGCCGCCACGGTCCAAAGTGTGCGCTTTGAGTCATTTTCACTCGAACGTGATAGCGACAAAAGTTTTACTATAGAGGCGAGAATTGAGACAGATACATTCGACTCGACTCTTTTCCAGCGCGGTATTTTTGACCGGAACGAAGTGGTCGAAGTGGTCGAAGTGGACGACCTTGTCATTGACGATGTTACAACTGAGTCTGGTCTTGTCTTTAAGTCCGTATCATTTACTGCCAACCTAGCCATTCCACTTACTGCAGTACCGTATAAGCCAACAGGAAGTACGGCCGGAGCAGCACCATTTATACCAACAGAAGATATCATTTCTAATGAAGGTGAGGTAACTGAGGATGAGTCGTCTGAAGTGTCAGAGGAAACAACCGATGAAGATACCAGTAATGAATCTACCTTATGATTCCTAAAGGATTATTTTCACAAATTCTCATGATTGGCGCTGCGGTCGCTATTGTAATGACGTACATCCAGCCTGCGCTTGTCGGTGTTCAAGAAACGCAAGAAAACACCGGGCTCTACCAAGCTGAACGTCAAAAAATCAGCGCCGTGAATTCACTATTAACTAATCAAGCTAGTCGACTCGATGCAATTGCAGCGTCTGATAAAAAACGGCTTGCCACTTATATGCCCGACGACGTCGATGAAGTCGATGTGCCGCGCACGATTCAGGCAATTGCTGTGCAGTCTGGGGTATTGTTCAAAAACGTGGTGTATGAATCTCTCCTCGACAGCTATCTAAGAAATCAAACCGCACAAGCCGGCACCTATCCGATTCCACACGTGTTTACGGTGACAGTCGACGGAACGTACCTGCAAATAAAAGATATGCTTCGATTGTTGGAGCAAAATGATTACCCACTTGAAGTGCATGAACTGACAATTAGTGTACTCGACGGAGGATTTTTATCAGCTACCATGAGAATTGTGACCTACGCGAATAGTCTTCCTATCCCGTCACAATTTGTAAATTAATACATATGTCTTCTACTGGTAAGTACATCATCATTGCGTTAGGACTAGCTACGCTTGCGTACGCAGGGTATTACTTCCTGTTTGCTTCAGGGTCACAAACTGTATCGTTTACTCAGAACGATACGGTGATGCAGAACATGCTCGCTAATTCACAGTTATTCATAGACCGTCGACAAAAACTCGAGGCAGTACAACTCGATACTTCAATCTTCACTGATGAGCGCTTCCTCTCGCTTGGCCCATATGTGGCTCCAGTTCAGGATCAGTTGGTCGGTCGTAATGATCCATTTGCGCCAATTGGTAGCACAAATTAGTTTGTATGGATCCACTGCAAACACTACAGGCGCGTGGAACCGTCGATGAGTCATTCATTCGACAGGCTGAACGCCTGCGCGGTGAAACCGGTCGTTCCTACGACAGTATATTTTTAGAACTCGGCATGAGCGCTGAGGATACTCGAACTTTTTTTGCTGAATACTACCAAGTACCAGCCTTTTCTATCCCAGAAGCGTTTACCGTATCGCAAGAGATTTTAAACTTTATTCCACCAGACTCAGCATCGCACTACGACATCATACCGCTCATGAAGGAGGACGATGTATTGATTGTGGGCGCTAACAATCCCGATGACTTGCAGATGCGTGAAGCGCTTAACTTCATCAGTACGAAGCACAACATTCCGTTTAAGCTTGTCTATATTCTCCATGCTGATTTAGACCGGGTATTTAAATTTTACGAAAACCTAGAAGGTGACGTAGGACACGCTCTTGAATCTCTAGAAACTGAACTTGATAAAGAAATTGCTGCGTCTTTAGAAGAGACAAACCAGTCTAAAGACAGTCTTGAACACATTGAAGAAGATGCACCAGTGACGAAAATTGTAGCGACAATATTGCGGTATGCCGTTGATGGTAATGCGTCTGATATTCACATTGAACCTAGTCAGCAACAAGTTGGAGTCCGCTTTCGTGTCGATGGTGAGCTGGCCACTAGTTTGGTACTGCCTAAAAATGTTCATATGGCCGTGGTAGCAAGAGTAAAGATTCTTTCGTCAATGCGATTAGATGAGCGGCGCAAACCGCAAGACGGACGTTTTTCGGCTACCTTCGATGGACGTAAAATTGATTTTCGTGTCTCGGTACTTCCAACCAACAACGGTGAAAAGGTGGTAATGCGTATTCTCGACAACGAGCGTGGCGTTGTGACTTTGGCCGATACTGGCATTTCTAAAGCAAACCTCGACATCATCAAACGAATGATTAAAGAGCCGTACGGTATTATTCTTATCTCTGGTCCAACTGGTTCCGGTAAATCTACCACTCTCTACGGCATGCTTGGGGAAGTGGATCGGCTCACACAGAACGTACTCTCACTGGAAGATCCGATAGAATACAACATTGATCATGTAAGCCAGTCCCAGGTACGGCCAGAAATTGGTTACACCTTTGCTAATGGCTTGCGTGCTGCTCTTCGACAAGACCCTGACATTATCATGGTGGGAGAAATTCGAGATAAAGAAACAGCTCAGCTGGCCATTCAGGCCGCCCTTACTGGTCACCTCGTACTTTCCACAATTCACACTAACAATGCGATTGGTGTGATTCCTCGTCTCATCGATATGGGTGTCGATCCGTATTTGATTGCCCCGACGTTGAAGCTT
>Ga0163144_10018328_pt1 | contig 14177 bp, 11 predicted proteins | sample OliLak19BULKMAT1_FD_123175 | JGI IMG/M metagenome (GOLD analysis project Ga0163144, IMG submission 123175) | Freshwater microbial mat bacterial communities from Lake Vanda, McMurdo Dry Valleys, Antarctica - Oligotrophic Lake LV.19.BULKMAT1 | ecosystem: Environmental > Aquatic > Freshwater >... | reverse complement strand
TGGCCTTGGGCCGAGCCGGTCGTCCACCTGGATGACCGGCAGTTGGGCTGGATGTCGGGGGCCGTATCCGACCTGCCTTCCACCCGGCAGGATGCCTGCGATGCTGACTGGTTCGTCAGCGGCATGCTGCGCACCCTTCGTCAGTCAGACCGGCCGGTCGGAGCCCCACCATGGCTCGCCAGCGCAATCGCCCGCCTGTCCGACCCACAGCGCTTGGTGATCGGTCTGCCTGCCCTGGTCGGGTTGAGCGGCCGCAGCAGCGCCCATGTCAGCCGCGCCGTGCGCGAGCATTATGGCTGCACCGCCAGCGAACTGGTGCTGCGGTTGCGCCTAGACCTCGCGGCCCGCGAATTGCGTCTGAGCAATCGTCCGATCCTGGAACTGTCCCAGGCCTGCGGCTTCGCCAGCCTGGCCCATTTCTACCGCTCGTTCGCAGCTCGTTTCAAGTCGACCCCTGCCGCGTTCCGCCATGCTGCGGTCGATATTACCCCGGATTAACGAGCAGGTGAAGCGTTGACGATGGTGTGAATGCGCTGACGAGACACGCCGGCATCGCGGGCAATGCTGGCGAGCGCCTCGCCGCGTCCGGCGCGGCTGCGAATATCTTCGTGGGTCAGGCTACTGTGCCCTGGGCGTGGCGCCTCGGGGCGCCAATCTCCGGATGGTGCGAGGTCTATTGCCACGGCTCCTCCGCCTGCTGGATGGATGACAAGTCGAGCAGAGAGAGCGGAAAAAAGCCGATGCGGGGTTGCCAGACGGCCGTCTGGAGACGTATCCAGTACCGCCTGCGCTGCACCAAGCGAGAGACCAGCGAGCAGAGCCAGATCCTCGGCGTTGACCGCGGCGGTGGCTGCGATGGCCCGAGCTGCGGCGCGTAAACCGACGGCTGCAACATCGACGCGTGCCGCCGTTAGGCGTTGCTGCGCCGCATCAAGATCGCCCGCTAGGCGAGCCGTCGAAGACCGCAGATAGCCACGTGCGGTCTCACGTACCTCGGATGATGAGAGGTGAGGACTCTGCGTGACGATCTGCGCCCGGTAGGCGGCAAGACGTCGCGTTTCCCATTGCCTGTGTTCATGGCTGCGACGCCGCGCGGTGATCCGCGGCATGGCGATGCTTAAGATGCGCTTGGGAGCTTTGACGGCGAGCTGGCAGCGCATGGCGCTCACCAGGGTCATCCAGGTCACGGTCGGCGTGTGCGGTCGGCCCAGGAAGGCAACGACGGCGCCGGGAGATACACCCGACATGGCAGCCAACTCCTGCTCGGACAGGCCGTTGTCGACCATCAGCCACTGCAGCGCGAGGGAAAGACTGGGAGCGCCGGACATGCGCAATTGTCTATCACCGTTTTGTGTGTTGACAATGGTCCTGGGTAACATATGGTCTCCATTCATGACCGCCGGTCTCATTCGCCCAGAGCAACCCAATTACCAGCACCCGGAATTTCCGGCGTGCCCAGGGGGACTCCAGGCGATGACGATGATGTAGGCGACCAGCCACTCTCGATCGCACCTGCGAACCCCTGGGGATTTCCCCAGGGGTTCGTGCGTTTCGGCTCTTCGACAATCGAAACTTGTGGCGAGTTCGCCCGGACCGGACCACACCGGCCAGGCTCATGCGCGCGTCGTTCAATGGCAGGACATCGGTCTGATATACCGACGATGATGGTTCGACTCCATCCGCGCGCACCACCGATTCGAATCCAACTGGCGAGACCACATCTGGATGTAGCTCAGTTGACAGAGCGCTCGGCTTGGGACCGAGAGGCCGGTGGTTCGAGTCCACCTATCTAGACCATTTCAGGGGTGCTGGTGCTAAGGGTAGCACGTCGGGTTGTGGCCCCGGAGGAGCCGGTTCGAGTCCGGCGCATCCCACCATACGCGGTAGTTCAGTGGCAGAACGGCGGTTTCTGAAGCCGCATGTCGGTGGTTCGATCCCACCCCGCGTAACCACTGCTGTGTCGTCCGATGGCAGGACACCGGTCTTTGACACCGAGGAACGCGGTTCGACCCCGCGCGCAGCAACCACATGGCCCTATCGTCCAACTGGAAGGACACCGATCTGAAGAGTCGGGGATGGCCGTTCGACTCGGCCTGGGGCCACCAGTATTGGGAGGTGTGCCGAACGGTAAGGCAGCCGGCTGTTAACCGGCCGAGGGCAACCTCATTGGCGGTTCGAATCCGCCCCTCCCAGCCAGATGCGATGCTGTAGAAAGATTAATTGAGGCCATCAACCTTGAGACGGCGGACTTAACTCCCCCGCGTGCACCAAATGTTCCTATGGTCCAACGGCCACGACACTGCGTTTTCAACGTATAATTGCTGGTTAAACTCCAGCTAGGAATACTATGTTGACAACTATACGAGGTATCATATCGTGCGCCTATCACCGCACGGGCGGTGTACGTCCCTAGCAACGGAGCCTGCCTTCCATGTTCTGCACCAAACCCAATCAGGGATGTGTGCTCACCTCGCAGATAACGCGTGGTGCATGGTCAGGATCCGTCGGGTCATCGGTGGGCCGCGGTTTGGATATGTTCAAACATCTATCTCGCGAACTCGCCACCGATGCATCCCCGCCGGGGTCTCCAGTCTCGTAGCCCAGCTGTCACCAGCTGATCGCGACACAGGAACCCCGGCCCACCAGCCGGGGTTCTTTGCGTTCCAGACGTCTTCACAAATCCATATCGTAGCACCAACCGCCGCCGGGTCACACCGGCGGCGACGGATGGGCCCCTAGCTCAGCGGAAGAGCACTGCGTTTGCAACGCGGGGGTCGGCGGTTCGAGCCCGCCGGGGTCCACCATTCTGCCGCTGGGGCGCAACGTGCCCTGAAGCCTCAAGCCCGAGGTCCTCACGGACCGGCATCGGGTCGTCGGTGTCACCGACCGGCAGTTGTTTCACCGCCCGGGTTCGCCCGGGCCCTGGGGTCGTGGTCCAATTGGCACGACGCTGCCTCGGCATGGCAGCAATCGCGGTTCGATTCCGCGCGACTCCACCACACTGCGGGTTCGCTGGAGATAGATCCAGTCTGGTCTCATAAGCCAAGTAGGAGGGTGCAATTCCCTCACCCGCTACCATCCGGGCCTGTCGTCCAACGGCAGGCGAGCACGCGGTCCGCCGTAGGCGGATGAGCCTCCCCGTTGGGGAGGCGAAAGCGGCGCAGGCTAGGGGCTTGTCCCCGAGCTGGGTTTTGCACGCGGAAGACGCCGGTTCGCATCCCGCCAGGTCCACCAGCAAGGCACGCCTCTTATGTCCGGGGGCACCGAGCACGCCGGTCGCGTGCGAACTGTGAGCGGTCACCACCGCCTGTCGGACTCCATGCCGACGCCACCTGCCTTGGGTGGCCAACCTCCTCTCCCCATCGTCCAACGGCCAGGACGGCTGCCTGTCGAGCAGCAGATGTGGGTTCGATTCCCACTGGGGGGGCCAACGTTGCACGCGCGAGGGTAGTCCGCGGGGCGGGCGCTGCGCAGCAAACGCAGAACCAGGTGGTTCGACTCCACCGCGCGTGTCCAGTTTCTGCATCCCACGGGATGCCGCAGGGTAAGGGGCGCATCAGGGCGCCAGAGATGGTCGGCGTGGCGTGGGGCCGGACCATCAGACGAGACCACGGGCTACAAGCATTCGTGGCCGATGCACCGGCTTTTTAAGCCGGGGAACTCGGTTCGATTCCGAGGTGGCCTACCATTTGGAGCGCACGCATAGACGGCGATGCACCCGGCTCTTAACCGGGAGAGGAAGGCTCGAGTCCTTCGCGCTCCACCATCTGCACCGTCCGACCTGCGACGGTTTTTGCGAGCAGCCGACCACGCGACCCGAGAACGGCGCGCGCCCCACGGGGGCTCGGTCGGAGCAGGTCGTTTCTTGTAGCCTGTTGGAGACAGGCGACTAGGTGGTTGGCCGAGCGGCAAGGCGCCGGATTCCAAATCCGGATGAGGTGGGTTCGACTCCCACGCCACCTGCCACACCCATGCGTCGTCTAGAGGCTACGATGCCGCGCCGCCTGCGCGGAGATGCCGGGTCAATTCCGGCTGCGTTGTCCATCTCTCGGGGTCGTCTAACGGATAGGATGCCAGACTACGAATCTGGCGACGATGGTTCAAATCCATCCCCCGAGGCCAACTGTTGCTGTCGTAGCTCAATTGGCGGAGCAGTGCACTCGTAACGCGCAGGCTGCAGGTTCGACTACACCCAGAAGATGGGGGTTCGAATCCCTCGTCGCCGACCATCACGCCCGCGTAGTTCAACGGCAGAACATCTCCCTGGTATGGAGGTGATTGGGGTTCGAATCCCTGCGTGGGCACCATCACCGCCGGCATCGCCGGCATCGAGGAAACCGTGAACAGATGTCTCGTGCTCAACGCCAACTACGAGTACCTCGTCGTCATCGATCGCTGGATCGACGCCCTGGCGCTGGTGGTCGTCGGTAAGGCGGATCCGTTGGCGTGCTACGATCGCGTCGTCCGTAGTGAGCGGGCAACCCACGCTCTGCCGTCAGTCCTGGTGCTCCGCGACCTGGTCCGGACGCGCCGGCGTCGCTCGGTGTTCGATGCCCCGGAGCGTGCAACCGTCTTCGCCCGTGACGCATTCACCTGCCAATACTGCGGTTGTCGCGTGACGCTGCGCACCGGCACCCGGGACCATGTGCAGCCGCGATCGCGCGGCGGCCGCGACGCCTTGTCGAACATCGTCACCGCCTGCGCCACCTGCAACCAGCGCAAGGACGACCGTACGCCGGGGGAGGCAGGCATGCGTCTACTCTCCCAGCCCCGCGCGCTCACGAACGAAGAGAAGCTCGCCTGCCTACTGCGCTGCGTACGCAGCGAGGAGCGCACCGCGTGGTCGACAGCCCTACGACAGCACGGCATCACGCTGTGGGCAAAGGGAGCCGCATGACCTCGCCAGGTGGCGAGGGGGAAGGTGTCGACAAGCTGACCGATTAAAACGCCAACACGGTGAGCCAGCGAATGGGATCCAGGCTAGCGCCCAGGTGTCAGGTCATTGGTGGCAATCCAGGCCACCGCCCCGTCAGGCAAACGGACCAGGGTTCGGCCGCCCCACGACTGATCCCCATCGCGATGCAGCAACGTGCCCTCAGCAACCGATCGCACTGGGGCACCGGTGCTGTCGAGCGCTGCGGTGTCGCGCACCGTGACGATCCATCTGGCTAGGCGGTCCACCTGCGGTGCCACCGCCCCGGGCAGCGCGATAAACAGCGCCAGAGCGCCACTACCAAGTAACAGCCAGCGGCCGCGACGGATCCCGAGGCCTGCCCCAATGGCCAGCCCGGCCAGGCCGCACAACACCATCCCAGACCAGCCGCTACCGGGTACGGCAAGCGGGCCAGCACGCTCGCACCAGGTGGTCGGTAGAGCTGCGCCCAATACGCGCATGGCATCACGAGGCTCGGCCCGCTCGGGCGCCAAGTGGTGCGCCATGGCCAGGCAGGCCAACGCCTCACCACGATGGCCGCTGGCAGCCGCTGCCAGACCGGCATCCAACCACGCATCCCAATGTCCCACGTTCTCGGCATGGGCGATTAGCGGAGCAACCGACTCAGCAGGCCGACCCTGGGTCCAGGCCTCGTAGGGATCAGCGGCAGTGACGCCGACGATCAGCAGTAACAGGCACAGGAGGCGGCTCATGCCACGCCCTCCAACTCGGCGACCCAGGCGGCGATGTCCGGCAGAGCCTCGCCTCCGAAACGACAACGCTCGATCGCGGCTTGCAGAGCCTCGGCAGCGGTTCGCTGGGCCTCAGTGGTCAGCAGTGGACGGAGTTGACGCAGAGCGACCTCCAAGCCCTGCAGGTCGCGACCGGCAGAGCGCAAAGCCCGACCGCGATGCGGTCCACGGCGGGAGCGACGCATCAACTGCACCAACGGCACGGTCAAGCCGATCAGCAACCCGCCTACCAACGCGGCCAGCGTCCCCCAGACGGGCGGATTGGGGATGACGCCACCTCGCTTGGGGGCAGGCAGCACCGGTCCAGCAGGCACGGCTTGAGCCGCCGCACTCGCAGCAGGCAAAGCGACGCCAACGATGCCGAGATCGCGACTACGACCAGGGATCACGTCGAGACGCAACTCCTGCGTGGCGGCGCTGCGATAACTGCGGGAGCCTGGATCGAAGTAAGCGAATGCGACGGAAGGAATGGTGATGCTTCCAGCGGCGGCTGGCACGACGTCCCAGCGGAAATGGCGGGTGTCATCACTGGTGGAGTCATCCTTGGCGTACAATTGGGCACCAGAAACGACCAGGGTCGGGCGCTTGATCAGATCGCTCTGACGGCTGATCACGCTCAAGGTCAGGACGGTCCCTTCTCCGGCAGAGACTCGCTCGCGCTCGAGAGCCGCGGTAGCCGCCAACGGGCCGATCAGTCCAGCGAAGCCATCTGGCCGGCCGGTTGTCGGCATGGGTTCGACCGTCAGGGTGGCCGCAGCGACGGCGATCTGATGGCGCGTGACGCGCTGGTCGAACCCGCTGCTGCCAACGACCTGCTGGTACTCCTGCTGTCCCCGCACGACCAAGCTGCCGGCGGTAGATGCGGTCATTGGCCAGACGATGGTCGTCGCCGTCCAAGGCTTTCCCGCCGCATCAAATGTCCGAGCGGACGTGATCGTTCGCTCGCCGAGCAGGATCGATCCGTCTGGCGGCCCTATTCCCAGCGTGTGGACTTCACCGCGACGCAGCGTGATGCGGTACACCAGCTTGGTGGTCTGGCCGGGCACAATACTGGGCGGGTCGAATGAAACCTCTGCCGTGGCGTTACCGGTCAGCCGGGCATCACCGTTGTCGACCCGCAATGTCTGTGGTGCGGTCTTCATGGTCGAGCCATCGGCCAACCGCACCGTCAGCTCCGGCACACTCAGCTGACCACGCTGCGAGGCCCGTAGAATCAGTCCAACCGTGATCACGGTCGAACGAGCTCCGTTGGTGATCGATGTCTGCGAGCCATTCTGGCCCGACATCTGGATCTCCAACCCGTCGACGCTCGGCAGATCGACGGCCTGCACATCCGAAGGGGGATCGACCACCCGCAGGGTCCCCTCCATCGCTACTCCCGGAATCACCGGATCAGGCAGTTCGAGAGTCGCCTCGCCTGCAGGCATGACAGCACAGAGACAGAGAAACAGCAGGCCGAAGCGCATGATCACCATGTCTTGCCCTGCTGTGTGGGCTTCTTCTGCCCGCCGTCCAGCAATTGGTAACGCAGGGTGTCGCGGCGTTCTTCGGGAAGTTGATCGAGCCAGTGATCGGCGGCAGTTTGCTGCATGGCAGCGGCCTGGGCGGCGGCCTGGGCGGCGGCCGCGTCCTTCTGTCCATCATCTCCATTCTGACCAGCCGACTGATCCTGCTTGGCCTGAGCCTGATCCTTCGATCCCTGCTGTCCGTCCTGCTTGGACTGATCCGGTTTCTGATCGCTCTGCTCCGGCTTCTGTCCGTCCTGCTTGGACGGATCCTGTTTCTGCTGATCCTGTGCAGACTGGTCGGTTTTCTGGCCATCCTGCTTGTCTTGGTCCTGCTTGGTCTGGTCCTTATCTTTGTCTTTATCTTTGTCCTTCTCCTTCTCCTGGTCCTTGGGCGGTGGGTCGCTGGCCGGAGCAACGGTGATCTGTACCTCTGCCTGCGTGCCGGCCTTCCAGCGGTCCTGCACGGCAACCGTAATCGTGCTGGTGCCCGGATCCTTGGCCACGCCACCGAGACGACCGTTGGGATCCAGGCGCAGTCCAGCCGGCAGCAGCCCACTAACCACCGACCAAGCATACGGGGGAGTCCCACCTGCGACGGTGATGGCTTGGTTCGCCGGCGCACCGGCTTGCAGCTGAATCGGTTCGGGCTGGATCAGCGGCACCGGGTTGACCGGCAGAGTCAGTTCGACCTGACGTCGGCGCTGGTCACCAGCCGTGATCGTCGCCGGAAGCGTCATCGTTCCGGCCTCTGCCGGCGTGCCGCTGATCGTGCCATCCGGGCTGATTCCCATCGCGGCATCAGCAGCAACTGACCAGCGGTACTGCTGCGCCGGTCCACGTACGGTCGTGCGATGCTGGTAGGGCGCCGTCGCCGTCGCGGGGGGCAAGGGTACCTCCGCCGGAGCGAAGCGATTACTGACCTCTAGGTCGATCAGGCGATTCGCCGTCAGTTTTCCAGCTTCGGCGTGCACATGCAGAGTGCTGGTTCCAGTCTCGCTGGGCGTACCGTGGATCACGCCATCGGCACCAGCGGTCAGCCCGGCAGGCAACGCTGCGATCGACCAAGTTGGCGAGCCGGGGAAGCCGACCGCCGCGAAGCGCGCTTCGTAGGGCTGGCCGATGATCGCTTCGGGGAGGATCTCGGTGGTGATCGCCGGCTGCGGGAGGATGCGCACCTCAACGCTACCGGTCGCCTTGCCGCCCACCTGATCGGACAGCGCGAGATCCAGTTTGGTTGTGCCAGCCGCCCGCGGGGTGCCGGTGATGCTGCCGTCAGCGGCCAGACTGATTCCCTCTGGCATCTTGGAGGCTCCAGCCAGAGCGACGGTGCGCGGCGGTGATCCGCCGGCCAAAGCGAGCGTGGCAGCGTAGACCTCACCAACCCGACCATCAGGCAGCGGCACCGGATCCAGGTGAAGCTTGCGTGCCTCCTCGTCGGCCTTGCGCCGGGCCTCGTCCAGACGCGCCAGGGTCACCCGACGGATCTCATCACGCAGACCGCCAGCCGTTGGATCCAGCTGGGCCGCGCGTTCTGCTGCGCGCAAGGCATCGTCGAGGCGGCCCTGCTGAAAGCGGGCAAGCGCTAGGTTGTGCCAGGCATTCGCGGCCAGTTCACCGCTGGCGCTGCTGACTGCCAGTTCCAACTGTTCGGCGGCCTTCGACGGATCGCTCTCCAGCAGCAGCGTACCCAAATTGAATCGGGCCGCGACGAAGCCGGGATCCCGCACCAGCAGCTGTTCCAACCCGACGCGCGCCTCGGCCGGTGGTTTGCGCGAGATCTCAGCCAGCTGATCCCAGGCGTCTCCGGCAGTCAGCAGTGTTGGGAAGAGCAGGAACAGGATCCACTTCATGTCCGCCTCCGCGTTGACAGCAACGCGCCTGCTGCCAGCAGCGCGATCGCAGGGAAGAGGAACCAGCGATAGCGCTCGCTGGCGACCACTCGCTGACGCTCGACCCACGGACGCTGCGCGACCGTGCGCCCGAGATGGTCGACCAAGGCCTGCACATCCTGATCCGTCGAGGTCGAGTTGACACTGATCGCGCCGGTGGCGCTGGCCAAGGAATCCAAAGTGGTGCGATTCGATTCCATGACTTCGCTGCGACCGTCGATGACCAGGCTGGTCTTGTGCTCGCTGTCACCAAGGAACAGTCCATAGACGGGAATACCAGCAGCCTTGGCGGCCTCGGCAGCCGCTTTGACCGCGTCTCCGTCATCATCGGCGCCGTCGCTCATCACCAGCACAGCCTGACCGCGCTCTACCTCGCGCCCAAGCACACCAAGAGCTTCCTTCACCGCAGTGCCAATCGCCGTGCCTTGATAGCCAGCCTCGGCCGGGAACAGGTCGGGCGAGCAGTCCTTGAGCATCTCGGCCAAGGCCTGGTGATCGCCGGTCAACGGGCAGCGCAGAACCGGCAGCGCAGCGAACGGCATGAGCGCCAGACGCAGCTCGGGGGCCAGGCGCAGCATGTCGAGAGCCTTGCGCCGGGCGGCCTCCATGCGCGTCGGATAGAGGTCGGTGGCCAGCATCGAGCGGCTGCAATCCATGACGATCAACACGTCGGCTCCGCTGGAGGAGCGAGTCTGCTCGCTGGCGCCCCACCGCGGTGCCGCCAGAGCGACCACACCTAGCGCGAGACCCGACCACAACAGTACGGCGCGTAACGCCTCGCGGCGGCGACCCACACCGGCAGTCAGATGAGCCGCGCCAGCGCCAATGCCGGCCTGCTGGCGGCAGATGCGGACGCTCCACCACCAGCGCAACAGCGCCAAGGCGGCAACAGCGCCAAGCAGAGTGAGTAAAGCAGCGTGACCCCAGCTCATGCGACCCCTCGCAGACGCGGTTCGCAGACTAGGGCAATGGCGGCCAAGGCCAGGCCTGCGGCGAGTGCCAACCACCAATGGTCGGCGAAGTCATCGCGCTGACGTACGGTGTGCGGGGTCGGCTCCAGGGCGCTGATGCCTGCGAAGACTTCGCCCAGTCCTTTGGCGTCATTTGCCGGGAAGGCTTTGCCGTTCGCCGTCGTCGCGATTGCCTGCAGACGGCCCATATCGGGTAGCATGTCGTCGCGCAAGCGCATGGTCCGGACCCGGCCAAATCCATCGCTCTGAGTCACTGTGCCGTGCGGATTGCCGACCCCGATGCCGTAGACCTTGACGCCAAGCCGATCGGCCTGCCGTGCCGCGACCAACGGATCGATCCAGCTTGGCTCGTTGCGCGAATCGACGCCATCGGTGACCAGAATCACCGCCCGACCACGCACCAGCGGATCACGCAATGACTTCAAGGCCGTGCCCAGTCCCAAGCCCAGATTGGTGCTACCACCAAGCAAGCCGTCCTGGCCACGCTTCCACAAGGCGCGCTGCTGCGACTCGGTGCGATCCATGAACTGGATCACGGTATCGTGATCATAGGTCAGCGGACACGAGGTCAGAGCGCCGGCACCGAAAAAGGCTAGGCCGATGCGATCATCCGGACGCTTCTCAACGAAGGCTTTTGCAGCCCTGACGACCGCCGCCAGACGATCGCTGCGGCCGCCCTTGCCATCATCGAGATCGTCGAACTGCATGCTGCCGCTGAGATCGATCACCAGCATCAGGTCGCGGCCGGCCTGTTCGCGTTCGACCACGGCCCGGCCGTATTGCGGACGGGCCGCAGCAACCACCAGGCAGACCAGCGCCAGCGCCAGCAACATCCTCTGGATCAACGGCCCGCGGCTCGGCCGTAGCGCGGCCTTGGCTAGCGAGAAGGCACCGAAGGCCGCCCCGCTGCGGGCGGGGCGCCACCACAGCACCAGCAACGGCAGAATCAAGCCGCACAGCAGCCAGGGATCGGCGAAACGGAAGATCATGATCCGCCCCCCTGCCGCTCAGCGCCCTTGGACGCTGCCTTCGCGGCCGCTTCGGCGTCAAGCCGTTGCTGCACGCCAGTGGTCCAGCTGTTGGCGAGGGTAGCGAGATCCTGCATCGCCTCGCTTGAGGCATCGCCGGCGCTCCAACGCAGATCATCGAGCCGGGCGAGTAGACGCAGCAGGTCGCGCGACTCGTCGTCGGTGATGCGGCCGGCACGCAGTCGAGTCAGCACGGCACCCATCTCGCGGGTCGTCAGACCGGGTCCATCGAATTCCCAGATCCGGCCTGCGTAGCGTCGCACCGCCAGACTGAGCCGGGCTCCAGCATCCTTGCCGTCGGTTGCGGTGCGGGCCGCTGCCAGCTCATCGCTGAATACCTGCCAGGCGCTTGGCCCGTGCTGTTCGCCGCCGCGACGACGCAGCCACCAGATGAGGACGCCTGCAACCACGACCAGCGAACTGCCAACCAGCCAGGGCCACCGTCGCGTGGCCAGGGCTTCGGGTGGACGCACCAGCAGCGGGCGCGCGGCGGGCAGCTTGGGCGGCGCCGATTCCTTACCGACTTGGACGATGACCTCTGGGGCCTGGACCCGCACCTCACCGTTCGCTCCGCGCACTGACATCGCCGGACGTGGCAGCTGCCAGGCTCCACTGCGCGTAGCGGCAACGGTGTAGCGGAAAGTACGACGTTCCTCCTCACCGGTGCTATGACGCTCGGCGGGCGGGGCAGCTGTAACAAAGAGACTGCGGAAATCGTTCGCCGGATCAGGCTCGGCAGCCGTCCAGCCATGCGGCCAGCGGTAGACAATCGTCATCGTCACTGTCTCGCCGACTGCGACTTGGGACGGTTGAGCCGACAGTTCGACCAGCGGCAGCTCGGCGGCTGCCAGCGCGGCCGAGAGCAGCAGGCACAGCGGTACCACCAGCCAGTCCCCCCTATCCATGCACCCTCCGTCGACGCTGACGGAAGAACCGCTCCAGGGCGCTGACCGCACTCTCGGTGGTCGACAGATCGACCAAGTCGCAACCGCTGGCGCGAAATAGGCGCTCAGTAGCGGTGCGACTTTCGCTCCAGGCGGCGGCGTAACGACGACGAGCGGCCGCGCCGCCGGCGAAGATGCCGGTGGCTCGACCTTCTGGATCGGCCAGGACCAGCGGGGCGCTGCCACCTGGCAAGCTTGCTTCGCCTGGATCGGCGATGCGCAGTCCGACCACATCATGGCGACGTCCAGCGCGCGCGAGCGCCGTGGCCAGGGCGGGGCGGGCGGCAGGATCGCCAAGGAAGTCACTGACCAAGAAGCACACCGTGCGACGCCGCGCCACCCGAGTCAGTTCGTCAAGGGCATGAGCGAGATCGGTCGGACGTGCGCTTTCGGCGGGCGCCAGTACCTCACGTACCACGCGCAGCGCATGGCCGCGTCCACGGCGGGCCGGCACATGGGCCTCGGTGCGATCGGTGAACAGAATCAGGCCGAGTCGGTCGCCGTTGCGCAGAGCCGTGACACCGACCACCGCCGCAGCTTCAGCAGCGAGAGCCAGCTTGGCTCGTGGGCTAATGCCCGGAATGGCGCCGAAGCGCATCGAGCCACTAACGTCGACCAGCAGTTGCACGGTCAATTCGCGCTCTTCGCGGAACACCTTCACGTACGGCTTTCCGGCACGCGCGGTCACATTCCAGTCGATCGCACGCACGTCGTCGCCGCTGGTGTATTCACGCACCTCGTCGAACTCCATGCCTTGGCCACGGAACGCCGAGCGGTAGCGCCCGGCGGCCAACGAGGACACCAGCCGCTCGGTGCGCAGCTCGATGCGCCGAACCTGCCTGAGGATGTCGGCGACGTCGGTCATTCAGGGAACGACGACATGCTCAAGCAGACGGACGATGAGGGCGTCGGTATCGAGACCCTCGGCCTCAGCCTCATAGCTTGCGATGATACGATGACGCAGCACATCCGCGGCAATGCTCTTGATGTCCTGCGGCGTGACGAAGGCGCGTCCGTCGAGGAAGGCGTGAGCCCGGCCGGCATGAGCCAGGCTGATGGTCGCACGCGGACTGGCTCCGACTTGGATGAGATTGGCCAGAGTCTTCACCCCAGCTGCCGCCGGATCGCGCGTCGCACGCACCAGATTGACGCAGTAATCGTTGAGCCGCGCGTCCATGTGCACGCCATCAAGAGCCGCCTTGGCCGCCTCCAGCTGTTCCGTGCTGACCACCGGGACGATGTCGGCAGGAACGCGTTTCATCGCTCGTTCCAGGATCTGCTTCTCCTCTTCGGCTGAGGGGTAGCCGACCCGCACCTTCATTAGGAAGCGGTCGGTCTGGGCTTCGGGCAACGGATAGGTGCCTTCCTGTTCGAGGGGATTCTGCGTTGCCAGCACGATGAATGGCCGCGGCAGCTGGAACGTCTCGTCGCCGATCGTCACCTGGCGCTCTTGCATCGCCTCCAGCAGAGCCGACTGCACCTTGGCCGGGGCGCGGTTGATCTCGTCGGCGAGCACGACTTGGGCGAAGATCGGTCCGCGTTTCACGCTGAACGAGCCGCTTTCGTAAATGCGCGTGCCGATGATGTCGGCGGGCAGCAGGTCGGGGGTGAACTGGATGCGGCGGAACTGCACGGCCAGAGCCTGGGCGAGGGCCTTCACCACGGTGGTCTTGGCCAGACCGGGCAGACCTTCGAGCAGCAGGTGGCCATCGGTCACCAAGCCGATCAGCAGCCGGCGGACCAGCTCTCGCTGGCCGACCAGGACCTTGGCGACCTCGGCCTCGGCTTGGCGCAAAGGTGCGGCGGCGTCGGCGAGCTGGGCGGTAGAGGCGGCCATGGCGAATGCTCCGGGGGCTGGCAGGGAGACGAGGCGGGCAGAGATACCTTACCGGAGCCAACAGACAACCCGAGGTGGGTCAGGTCATTGCGTCTGACAAGCACAACCCCAGTCACCGGTGCTTCACTCAGGTTGTTTGGTACACTATCGACGACACGCTGATGGTATGAATCGAACCGTGTCCTGGTCCATCTGCCTCGCCATCATGCTGGTGATCACCGCTTGCGGCGAGGGCACGGCCACACCGCAAGCCCCTCCGGTCCCGGCCGCTTCCAACCCGGCTGCCTCGTCCGCTCTGGCCCCTCCGACGGCCCC
>Ga0163144_10018327_pt1 | contig 14177 bp, 18 predicted proteins | sample OliLak19BULKMAT1_FD_123175 | JGI IMG/M metagenome (GOLD analysis project Ga0163144, IMG submission 123175) | Freshwater microbial mat bacterial communities from Lake Vanda, McMurdo Dry Valleys, Antarctica - Oligotrophic Lake LV.19.BULKMAT1 | ecosystem: Environmental > Aquatic > Freshwater >... | reverse complement strand
GCAGCGATGGAAGCGGCTCGCCGCCGTTGAGCTATGCTCGGCGCATGCAGCCCTCCCCCGCAGTGTTGGTGGCCCTCGAGGCCGCAAGTTCGGAGCAGCGCAGCGCAGTGCTCGAAGTCATGTTCTTCGTCGCTGCGGCTGACGGTCGGGTGGGGGCCGATGAACTGCGCGGTTTCCTGCGCCTCGCCAAGGCGACCGGGGCGTCGCCCAGCGCCGTGAGCGCATCGATCACCGAGTGGAGAGCTCGCGGCAATATCGACGTACCCGCGCGCCTCGCCGAGCTGAGCGCCATCCTATCCACGGACGAACTGCGTCGAGCAGCCAACGAGCTGGCAACCCGCACGGCGGCGTCCGATGGTCACCTGGGGGGCGAGGAGACAAGCGTGCTGGAACTCATCCACGACGCGCTCGGCCTGGGCTGAGGAACCCGTGGATCTTGCTCCCATGCCTGGATGCCAACAGATGGAATCTGGTGGCAAGGCCGTCGAGCCGCAGAAGACTAGGCTCGAGCGGCCCCGGCTGAGCTCTCACTGACAGCCGGCGTTGTAACGCTCTTCGCCGTCCCAGGTGCAGTTGCCTTCGATGCAATCGATCAGGTTGTTGTCAAAGGCGCCCGTGGCGTGGCTGAAGACCCGGAACCAACCGCCATCGTCCCAGACTGCCGTTGGCTGTCCGAACGACGACGCCTGCACGCTGTCGAACTGCTCGTACCACAGACGGATGTTGTTACAGGTCATCGTCGGGTAGACGCTCTGCCAGCCGACGCCCCACTCACCGATGTAGACGGGCATTCCGCCGCCCACGGTGTCGGCCCAGTTCTTCATCGTCTGCATCGGCGACGACATCTGCATGTCCGTCCACGGGTCGTCATACGTCCCTTGATTGTCGCCGCAGAACGTCCAGGGGTTGTAGTGGTGAAACTCCGCCATCAGGTACTTGTCCGCGCCGCTGCCCACTTCGTCGAGCTGAGTCCACACGACAGGAACCTCAGCCGCAGCAAACCACTGGTTGCCGCCGATAATCACGATCCGATAGGGATCGACCGCACGAATCTTCGCGTAGGCAAGCCCCGTCATCAGGCGCAAATCGGCCGCCGGCATAGGCGAGGTATCGTCCTTGTGCGGCTCGTTCAAGATTTCGAAGAGCAGCCGGTTACTACGGGTCTGGAAGATGTCGGTGATGTCTTGCCAGAGTCGCTCGAGCACGGCGGAGCGAGATTCGGTCTTCAGGGCTTTTTCGTGGTGCGCGTTGAGAACGACATAGAGGTCGGGCTTGGTCAGAGCGTAATCGACGACTGATTCGATGACCGCAAGGCGCGGATGATCGCGGTTGACGTCGCCCACGGTCGGGTCACCCACGAGCAAATCGCCCCCGACGGGCTCGGTCCACGTGACCGGAATGCGGAGGTTGCGGAAGCCGCGCGCGTAGTAGGCGTCGATCTTGGCCTTGGCGGCCTCGAGCGTGCGCGGATGCTGCGTGCTCTCGAACATCTGCCCCAGGTTGACGCCGCGCCCCATCCCCGCTCCGGCGATGGTCGCGGTCAGCGCACCGTCGTCTTCCGGGATCGGCTCGCCCGTGCTGCCCCCGGTCCCCGTTGAAGCGGACGCGCCCGTTCCCGAGCCCCCGGCGGCATCGGCCGCTCCGCCCGTCCCATCGTTGCCACCCAGACCAGGCGCATCGTCGCCCCCGCATGCGACGGAAAGTTGAAGCAAAAGAGAAACGGATCCAACGGTGGTCAGTGCGCGCCAAGACATCTGAGCACTGCTAGCTGAACCCCATGCGCGGGGCTTCTCGGAATTTGTCGAAATCGCTTCGAGCCCAGCTACACTGAGGTCTAGCCGATGCTTAGCTTATCCGAGTCGCGCGGCGGGCGTGAACGCCCTGGCGTGTGGTTTTCCACCGCTCTTTCGTCTCGACTCCCGGAACACGAGCACGGCGTGACCGAGCTCAACCTGCTCGTTGCCGGACGAGTGCGTTATCGCGCGCTCGGAGAGACGTTCGAAGTTTCGCGCGGTGAAGTGCTGGTCTTGGCCCAGGGAGTCCGTCACGAGCTGATCGAGGCTTCCGACGACGTTGCGATGTGGGTCGTGGAGTCGGAGCTCGAGCCCGCGCAGGGACGGTTGGAGCAGCTTGCCGTCCTCGCACCGACCTCGAGTTGGATGCAAGCCGCCGTCACGGTGACGAAGAAGCTCTGGATGCGTCCGAGTAGCGAGCGCGCGCGCAGCCTCGAAAGTGAACTCGCGCGCCTGCTCGAGCATTTCGAACCGGGTTCCAGGCCGCCGCTCCAACCGCTGCACCCGGCGGTCACCAAGGCGCGCTTGATTTGTGAGCAAGAAGTGATGGGTTCACTCGAGATGGACGTCCTGGCTCGTCGCGCTGGCATCAGCGGAAGTCGCCTCGCACACCTCTTTCAAGCGCAGCTCGGTCTCTCGCCCTTGCAGTACAAGAACTTCGCGCGCCTGCAGCATTTCATCCGCGAGCGCAGCGGGGACGAGCCCACGATCCTGCGCGCAGCGCTCCGCGCTGGCTTTGGCAGCTACGCGCAGTTTCACCGCATCTTTCATCAAGTCTGTGGCGTGGCGCCCGGCGCGCACCTCGCTTGGCTCCTGGAGAATGACGACGTAGACACCGCGCGAACGATGCGAGACGTCGGCTGATCGGCCCGTGCTATTCTATCGGGATTGCACGATACGCGTTCTGCGTCGCCGACCGAGTCGGAGCCCACCGACCGCCGCGGCCGTCAGGATCAGGCCATTGCCGTCCGCCGTCGGAGCCGCCCCGCCGCCGCCGCCTGACCCCGAATCGAGGACGAACTTCGAGTACTTCTGATTCAGCAGGGGACCGCCCGATCGAGAGACCGACGCCAGCTAGCGCTCCCATAGCGCGGCGACGTCGAACTCGATGGCCTCGAACGGCCGCAGCCGCTTGGCGGTCGTACCCTCGGCGCGGTCGACGATACGATAGGTAGCGCCGTCGAGCTCGAGGATCTCGAGGAAGCGTTCGAGTGGCTCGACCAGCCACACGTGGCTGACGCCTTCGCGCTGATAGATGTCCAGCTTTTTCCCTCGGTCGAGCGCGCGCGTGGACGGCGATGAGACTTCGCACACCCAATCGGGTCGGACGCTGATGAACGGCGCGTCCGGAACCTCTGCCAACGTGGTCCTGCGCCAGCCGGCGACGTCGGGAACGATGACGTTGGCGCCGAGGTGGATCTCGGGTTCGTCCAGGATGATCCAACCTCCCGGACCGCCCTTTCCCGATTTGAAGGGCGGGAGCAGCTCGGCCCCCACGACGGACGCGGCCTGAGCGTGAAGCACCGCCGGCCGGGGGCTCTGATAGACGACGCCCTCGATCAATTCCGACACAACCTCGGGTGGGCACGCGAGGAGATCCTCGTACGTGTGCCGGCGGAGTGCGGGCTCGTTCATGGGCACAAGGTACCACGGCTTCAACAGAGCGGCGCCAGGCCCTAGTCCCGCCCCGCCGGCCTGCTTCCCCGTTCAGCCCGGCGTGGGTATTCAGGGATACCGATGCTGACCAAACCCATTCCCGGTTGGATTTTGCTGGGGGGTACTTTGCTCGCGGCCTGCGCTGGTTGCGTCAATGCGGCAGGATTGATCGGCTTTCATCACCAAGCGCTCAGCCACATGTCGGGCACCGCGGCGATTTTTGGCACTGAGCTGGCGCGCAGCGAATATTGCGGACTGCAAAACGCGCTCGCGACCAGCTACAGCGGCGCAGTCATTCGCACGACGCACATCACCGGCATCATCACCGACCTTGGTCTTGCGGCGGGCGCTGCGCTACGCGGGGACCGAGTCGACGTGCGTCGGACGGGATTGTACGCCCTGCTAGCGCTGGGTTTCACCGGCGGCAGTGTGCTGGGCGAACTCGGCTATGTGGCGATGGGTTTCCGCGTATTGCTCTTTCCCGCCATGATCACGGGCACCGCCGGCTTGGGCTATCCGCCTACCAGATTCGCGAAAGCAGGCTCAAAGGACCCACCCCGCCGCCTCTTTGATTTCTCGCTGCTGAACGATTGGCTCTCATCGAGTCGATTGGGGCTAGAACAAGACCGTGAAACTCAACATCGCGTTTTTTGGGGCGCTTCTATTCGCGACGACGGCAGGCTGCGGGACGACGACCGCTGAGCGTCTCCAATTGGGAGAACTGCCCACCGTGCCGCAGGTCGATGTCGCGCGCTACCTTGGCACTTGGTACGAGATCGCGAGCTATCCGCAGAGCTTTCAGAAGGGCTGCACCGCGACGACGGCAACCTACAGCCTGCGCGACGACGGCGAACTGGACGTCTTGAATCGCTGCCGCAAGCCGGACATCAACGGAGAAGAAGACAGCGCCCACGGGCACGCCTGGATCGTGGACAAGAGGTCCAACGCCAAGCTGGAAGTCAGCTTTTTCTGGCCTTTTCATGGCGCGTACTGGATCATCGACCTCGGCAAAAATTACGAGTACGCGGTCGTCGGGCACCCTTCGCGTGACTACCTGTGGATCTTGAGTCGCAAGCCGAAACTCGACCCGGCGCTTTACGAGCAGATCCTCGAGCGCCTCGAAAAGCACGGCGACGATCGGAAACGCCTCGTCGTCACGCCCCAGAGACCGTGAGCAGACGCCAAACGGCAGGGTGGGGCACATCGCGGTCATCACGGTCGGCGTCCTCCAGTACTCGTGCAGTCGCGCACGCTCGAGAATCCGAGTCCGCGAATCGCGCGCTGGTCTAGCCGAGTCCAGGAAACGCCTGGCACAGGCCGGTCAGGATGAACTCGACGGCGAACGCGGACACAACGAGGCCCATGACCCGCTGCAGCACGTTGAGTCCTGTCATTCCAAGGCGCGCGCTCAGTGACCCGGCGGCGCGCAGAGTGACGAATGTGATGATCCCGACGAGCACGATGGAGGCGCCGAGCAGTCCGAGCTCGAACGGGCTCGCGTCGCGCGAGACGAGCACCATCACGGTCGAGGTCGCGCTGGGTGCTGCGAGCATGGGGATAGCGAGCTGGAAAATCGATATGATGTGGCTTTGGGTGCGAACCTAAGGACCATGACCGAACTCAATCAGGAGATACTTAGCTATCAGCCCCAGGAGATTTGAGGCGCCAAGTCCTCCCAATCATCAACAAGGCCATCGCATTGAGGCTTGCAGTCGGTAGTCGGAAGACTCGCCAACGCATCGAAGCGCGGGGTAAGTCGAGCTTTCAGGGATTCAAAGCTGTCGGGCGACATACTGCCCGAGCTTTGCCAACCTTCGATAATGCTGTCGAGAACGCCGACCACGGCGCGACGAATCGTCGGATCCCCGGCGAATCGTGCCTCGAAAAACTCCCGAAGAGCCTTTAGGCCGTCTTCTCCAAGATCGGCCGTGTTGACTTTATTTTGTCCAGCCATCGCTCGTGAATTTGGCTTTTCTTGAAGATGGCGTCGACAGGAACGTCCTCGCCGACGACTTTCCGGATCTCGTCAAGGCCACCATCTTGCTCACGATCCACCAACACAATGACCTGAGCAACCTTAAAACCGGCTTCTCGGCATTTCATGATTGCCTGGATTGTGGAGCTTCCGCTGGTGACGACATCATCGACCACGGCGATGGTTTCACCTTCCCGGACGTCACCCTCAATCAGCTTTTTTCTGCCGTGGATTTTGGGTTCCTTGCGGACTGCGAACCAACGAACCTGCCGATCAGTGCCGAAACTCGCAATTGAAGTGCTGACCGCGATGGGATCCGATCCCATCGTGAGTCCGCCAATTGCCACTACCTGGGGCTTGAGCCGAGCTAGAAGCAACTTGCCCAAGCAAAAAACAGCTTCCGGCTGGCTCAGCGCCAACTTGCAATCGAGATACTCGGGACTAACTCGCCCAGAGGCCAGCGTGAAAGGACTTTCAGGCTGATACTGGTATGCGTGCGTTGCTAGTAGCGTTAGGAGTCGTGATTGCTCGTCCATGTCTGCACCTCTGTTCCCTGAACAGTCCACCAGTTGTCCACAGCCTGTCAAGGCAGTGCATGTGTGGTCACGTACCGTCACGCAACCATCGCGACTAGTCGGCTGAAGGGCGCCGATGGTAGCACTTAGGGGCGCTCTCGCTAGTGGATGTTCGAATGGAAGTCCATCGTTCGCATTTCGCCCAGTGTTCCCAGGCAAAGTAGGCAACAAATAGAATTTTGCTCCTAAACGACGCCTCGCGCCACGCGAGCGTCTACGCAGTCTGGCAATGCCTCGGCAATGCCTCGGCATTGCTCTGGTGTTACCAAGGCACATGGAACGCGAACGCTCACAGTTGGTTATCGGTCTGGGGGAAGGCGCTGAGGGGCAACGACTTCGTGAGGCCCTTGATAGAGCCGCGCGGGCGGCCGGTAAGCCGATCACCGTCTGGGCCCGTGAAACCCTGCTGTCCGCAGCCGGCAACGGGCCGACTGATCCAGTCATAGAGGTTCGCATCAATGGTGCGGAGGTGACCCTCTTCCACTTGCGAGCCATCGACGCCGTTCAGAACGGTTGGGTCAACAAGATCCGAGCGCTCGTTGCCGGCGAATGGCTGGACCTAAGTACCAATGATCCGGAAGAACTGATTGCTCGCTGGAAGCGAGTGCACCGCGGCAGCTAAATCCGCTGGAGCAAGGTCTCGATTGCGCCTTGATCCCGAAGGCCAAGCGTCAACTTCCCGAGGTCGACTTCGAGGACGGACTCGATGATCCAGGAGTTTTGCACCGTCAGCGACTTTCTCGTCAGGGTTGGCCCACGTGTGCCAGATGCTTCGAAGTGGAAGGCGGCTGGCCCGAGAGGTATTCGAACTTCTTGGTCAGCCTCGGACCCTGTTAGGTCAGGCACGGGTCTTGCGACAACGCCCGCATGCACTCTGTCGTCCGCCGCTCTTGGCCCACCTTGCTCTTGGTCGCGCTGTCGTTGCTCGTGCCGCTGCAAGCGTGCTCGGGAGGGCAGCCGGGCGGCGACGGTACGGGGGGCGGCCCCGAGTCTGAGGACAACTGTCTGGCCGAGGGCACTCGCATCGCGACTCCTGGCGGCCCGCGGAAGATCGAGGATCTGCGCTTGGGCGATGACGTGCTCTCTTGGGATCACGCGAGGGGCCGCGTGCGCACGCAAACGCTGGTGGGCGTGCGCAATACGCTTCGTCAGGTGGGTCGGTTGCAACTCCCGAGTGGCGCCACCCTGCGCGCTACGGCCGAACATCCATTTTACGACGACGCGACTGGGCGCTACGTGCGCATCGGCGAGTTCCAGGTCTCAGGCGCGTTCGTGACCCTGGACGACGCCTGGGAGGCCCCAGATAGCTTACGTGCTGCGAGGGTAAGCGAACTCATCACCGCATCGCTGCCGGCCCCCCACTACCAGTCAGGTGACGAGCAGGCGCGCGTCTTCGATCTGACGGTGGCTGGCGACCACAACTATTTTGCGGAGGGCGTGTTGGTCCACAACAAGAGCGCTCCCGACGGAGACTACGAGGAACTGCCCTGCGGGTTCACCGCGGCGCACGAGCTCACCGTCTGCTCGGGCGATGTGCTCGTCCGCGAAGGAGACGACGGCACGCAGGTGATTGTGCGAAAGTCGGTGCTGGGCGGCGGAGGAGCCCCGGGCAGCGATGATGCGGCGCAAGGCGGCAAGGGGGGCGAGGGCGGCAGCAGCTCGACGGACGTGGTCGTCGTGGGCTTCGACGACTGCCGAGAATCCTGGAAGGAGACTTGGACTATTCATGTCGGACCCAACCAAACGGTGGGTCTGATGGAAGGCGCAGCGTGCGACGTCGAGGGCCGCCTTCAGGAGATCACGGCCGACGCGGCGGGTGACCTCGCCCTTCCTCAGAACGTTCGCATCGTCATTCAGGAGCCCGAGTTCGACTGCCTCTTCTACGGTCCGCAGCAGCTCACCTGCGCGAACGCCCTGAATGGGCCAGTGCGCTAGAGCTCTGCGCAGCCGGTCACGGCCCCACGCTGACACCCAACGCGAGGCTGGTGACCAAACCAAACACCTGGGTGACGTCGTCGTCCGGGTGGTGAATTCTCAGGTAGCCCGCCCCGCCCGTGAACCCGGCGCGCAAGGCCCAGATCGAATCGGCTCCGAGCGGGCGATAGAGCAAGAACTCAGCGATGAGCATCTGCGCCATCTGCTGTGGCGGCTGCGTCGACGCCGTTGTCGGGACGCGTGGTTCTCGACTCCCAGAGTTGCTGGAGGCTGGCTGGGGGTAGCGGGTGCAATCGGGCCGGGGCCTCGGCGGTTGGAGCGCCGGTTTTGCCCCTGCCTGGCGCTGGACCGACCGCATCGTTCACGCGGTCTACATTCCCGCGCTGCTAGCCGTGGCGTATGGGTTCTTGCTCTTTGCTGGACAGGGGCCCAAAGACGCCACCTTCTCCTCGCTGGCGGGTGTGACTGCGCTCTTTCGGAGTTCGCCGGAGATCATTCTCGCCTGCTGGACGCACTACCTCGTCTTTGATCTGTTCGTGGGCGCTTGGGTAGCGCGGGATGCGCGACGCTTGGGCGTTCGGCACGTTTTCGTGGTGCCGTCGCTGGTTCTGACCTTGTTGGTGGGACCACTGGGTCTGCTGTCTTGGCTGGTCATTCGCGTTGCAGCGCGCAAACGACTCAGCTTGGTCGAAGCTTGAGAGCTATGAGCAGAGTTGGGTGCGCCGGCGTCGCCTACGGACCGGCGTGGGACCACTGGGGGTCGTCGAGCGCGTACTGGAGGATCCACGGCAGCAGCGTGCTGCCGTCGCTGGCCACGGTGGTCGCGCCTTCACCGATCACGCTGTGCTGGCTTCCCCTCAGGAAAAAGGTCTTTTGGTTGTCCGCGGCGGCTTCGCGCAGCGCCAGCAGCTGGGTCTCGATCTGACCGCCGGTGAGGCCAAAATAGCCACCAATCACGGTGTCGTTCAGGTAGCCGCTCAGTGCGTAGCGGCGCGGGGCCACCATGTGCTGACCCAAGAAAGGGAGCCAGGCCGACAAGCGCTCGGCGCAGGCCGCGCAACCAGGGGGCAAAACCATGGACCAGTTGGAGACCATGGTCGCCCAGCGCGCGTCCGGCGCATCAACCAACAAGCCGGCGTCGTCCCAGATGTCGACGCGCGCGCCGGCGAAAGCTCCTTGGTAACGCCACCAGTTGAGCGTCGCGCCAAAGCCGCCCGCGCTGACGCCGCTCACCACCACCCGCGGCACGCTGACGAAGGTAGGAACCAAGCGCTTCAAGTACGCCGCGACGTTGTTCCCGCCTTGATGGGCGATCGTCACCGGCCCCAGGCCCGCGTCGTAGGTTTGCATGCCGCTACCGACGTGCAGATCGCCGGTGCAATAGGGCATGTAGACGTAGGCGTAATTCTCGAATGGATTGGCTTGGTTGTCGTGTTCGAAGAGGCCACCCAAGCTGCCAGCTTCGGCCAACACCGTAGCCTCACCCACCTCGTCCTCGAGGTGCACCGACGACTTCAGAAGCAGGCAGCTCGCCGCGTCCCAGCACGCTCCGCCGCCCTGCATGAAGATGAGCAGCCCCTCCGGCTTGGCCAGGGTGTTGACTGCGATGCCCGTGGACGTGCCGTTGGCGCATTGAGAATCGGGGAAGCCCACGAAGGTCCACTTGCCAGGCTCGCTCTCGATCGCTGGACCCGCGGTGACCGCATAGGGCAGGGCCTCGACCGCCCACTGTCCCGCGTTGGCGGAGCCGCCGGCCCCACCGGAAGCGCCCGAACCGCCCGATGCATCATCCCAGTCTCCGGTGCTGCTTCCGCACGACAGCGCGAGCGCACCAAGGAGCAAGAACGGGGCGCGAGTCATGCCTCACCTTAGCCCGCTGGGGGGCGCGAGCCACGTTCGCGCCGCGGTCTTGCCTCTGACTCAAAAGACGAACTTGCTGCCCACCACGAATAGGATGGCGGCGAGGCCCTGCTTGAGCACTCGCTCAGGTACGCGAAACGCCAGTTGCGTTCCTAGAAAGACGCCAGGGAGCGAGCCGCAGAGCAGCGCGCCCAGCATGGGAAAGTCGACGCCGCCGAGCGTCGCGTGACCCAGGCCAGCGAGGAGCGTCAGCGGGACGGCGTGAGCGATGTCGGTCCCCACGACGCGTACGCCGCGCACCTTGGGGTAGAGCGCGACGAGCACCACGACGCCCAGCGCGCCGGCGCCCACGGAGGTCAGCGTCACCAGACCGCCCAGTACCGTGCCCAGCAGCACCGTGCGCCAGGCAGCGCCGGGGCGACTTTCACATTCTTCCTCGGCGCGAGCCAGCTCGGCCTCGATTGCCTGAGCGTTCCTTGCCTCGACGAAGCTTTCCTCCACGGCGGTCGAGGGGCGGCGACGCGCTGTCAGCTTCTGGAAGAACGGCTGCGCGACGATGGCGGTCGAGGTGATGAGGAGCGCAACGCCGAGCGCGCGCGTGATGAGAACAGCGCTGGCCTGCGGATCGACGAAGCGCAGTGCCCAAAGCGTGGCGGCGGCCGCCGGTAGGCTGCCGAGCGAGAGGCGGCCGAGCACCTTCCAGCTCACCGATCGATTCAGGCCATGCAGCACCGTGCCGAAGCTCTTGGTGGCCGCGGCAAAGAGCAAGTCCGTGCCGACGGCGGTCGCGGGATTCACGCCGAACAGGAGAACGAGGATGGGGGTCATCAGCGAGCCGCCGCCAACGCCGGTTGCGCCCACGAGAGTGCCCACGAGGACCCCCGAGACGGCGAAGGCGAGGATTGTCGAGAGCTCCATCGGGCCCCCGATCTAGACACCTGGCCGCGGCGCGCAAGCGAAAAGGATGGAAGGGCAGCCCCGCAATGGCGCGCTGGTTTAGCCGAGTCCGGGAAAAGCCGCGCGCAGTCCGGTGAGGATGAACTCGAGGGCGAACGCCGACACGACGAGGCCCATGACGCGCTGGAGCACGTTGAGTCCCGTCTTTCCGAGGCGCGCGCTGAGCGACCCGGCGGCGCGCAGGGTGACGAAGGTGAGGAGCCCCACGAGCACGATGGAGGCGCCGAGCAGCCCCAGCTCGACAGGACCAGCTGCGCGCGAGACGAGCACCATCACGGTCGAGGTCGCGCCGGGTCCTGCGAGCATGGGGATGGCGAGCGGGAAAATCGATATGTCATCCTTTTCGATGCCTTCGGCCTCCTCCTCGGGCGTCGTCCGCTGACGCGAGCGCTGAGCGCCGAGCATGTCGATTGCGAGCAGCAGCAAGAGGATGCCGCCGGCAATCTGGAACGCACCGACCGAGATACCCAGGAGTCCGAATAGCGTCGTTCCGAAGAGGCCGAAGCCGGCGAGCGTAGCAGTCGTGGTCCAGGCGGCCCGCCGCGCGGTGCGGCTGCGTTGAGCCGTAGTGTCGCCGCTCGTCATCACCAAGAAGACGGGCACGGCCGCGAATGGGTCAACGACGAACACCAGCGTCGTCAGCGCACTCAGGAAGAAAACGAATTGCGCCATACCCTAGCTCGAGACGCTAACCGACCCTCCGGCCTTCACAAGCCGTACACGATGTTTTCATGACACGGCGAGTCGCTGCAAGTATTCAGGGACACCCATGCTGACCAAACCCATTCCCGGATGGATCTTGTTGGGCGGCGCTTTGCTTGCGGCTTGTGCCGGTTGCGTGAACGCGGCCGGCTTGATCGGCCTTCATCACCAGGCACTCAGCCATATGTCTGGCACCGCTGCGATCTTCGGCGCTGAGCTGGCCCGCAGCCAATATGCCGCCGCGCTGCACGCCTTGCTCGTGCTTTCGTCTTTCTTTCTTGGTTGCGTGCTCAGTGGCGTCTTGATCCGGCATGAGGCGCTGCAACTCGGTCGGCGCTATGGGGTTGCCCTCGTCTGTGAGTCCGCCCTGCTTTTCAGCGCTGCCTACTTGCTCGTCAACGGGCAAGCCGCTGGCGACTTCCTGGCGGCCATGGCTTGTGGGCTGCAGAACGCGCTCGCGACGAGCTACAGCGGCGCGGTCATTCGCACGACGCACATCACCGGGATCATCACCGACCTCGGTTTGGCTGCGGGCGCGGCGTTGCGCGGGGACCGGGTCGACCTGCGTCGCACGGGATTGTACGTGCTGCTCGCGCTCGGTTTCATCGGCGGCAGCATCCTGGGCGGACTCAGCTACGTGGCCATTGGTTCTCGCACACTGCTCTTTCCCGCCACGTTCACGGGCGTCGCGGGCCTCGGCTACGCCGCCTACCAAATGCGCCAAAGCGACGGCTAGCCAACTCGAGCAGGCGCTGCGTGTGCGCTGTTTCGCCTCGTGTTTGCCTGCAGACGAGCCGCAGCTATTCCGTCTCGCGATCGTGAGCGTGCTCGATCGAGGTGCGCAGCGGTGCAGGCAGCTGTGCGAGGTCAACGAGCAGCTTCCCGTCGTGGACCGCTTTGATGGCGGCCGCCGGGATGACCGCCTGGCCTACGCCCTCGACCTCGACCAAGAGCTCGTGCGCATGGATGCCGACGACGGCGCCAAACGCTGCGCCGTCCTCGCGCTGAAACAGCTGGTCACCAATTTTGACGGGTACTTGCTGGGTCATGGTTCATCGAATAGCACCAATCAAATCGCCGAAGCTACGGAATGGACGGAGGCGCTGCCTAGGCCTTGCCGAGCGCGCCGCGCACAGCAGCCCAAATGCGCCACGTCAGCGGGATCTGAAGCTCGTCCTTGCTGGACTCATACAGAGTCTCCAGTTGACCGAGCTCCCCACCATCGAGCCAAAGCCCACAGCCTTGGGGGCACTCGTCGATCATAGTCTGTGAGCCAAAGCCGTAGCGACGGCGGTCCATGGTCGCCCTGCATTGGGGGCAAGCGATGATTGCGGATGTATCCTGCGCGTCGACGGGCGCGCGCGAGATTTGCAGCGCGTCGACGCTCGCTTTGCGCTCGTCGGTATCGATCGAGGCCTGGAGCGTCTCCAGCTCCCCTTTGGCCAGGAACAGCCCGGAGCATTGGGGGCACTGGTCGACCTCCACGCTCGCCTCGTAGGTTTGGGTTCGAAGGTCCGTCGAGTCTCGGGGGCAACGCATACCAGAGCATACGGGCCGGCCAGCGCGGCTGCCAGGGCCGGCCCAGCCTGGTTCAGTGGAGGAAATGCGGCGTGACACGTCGACGCGCGCGTTCTTTGGCGTGGCTAGATCGACGGGGAAGGCCGACCCTGCGCCGCAGCGGAGCGGTGAGTCCTCGACCCGCCAGCCGCCACAATGAGGTCACCCCGGAGCGCGCCTTTGGGGGCGCCCACGTGTGAGTTCAGGACAGGGGCGTGCCACCGGAAGTGGTCTTGATTCGGCGGTTCAAAGGGATCTTGAAGAAGCGGCCGCCCCCCTCTTCGGGCTCGGGAAGGAGTCCCCCGAAAGCGTTCATCTGAACGCTTTGGTAGATGAGGCGCGGAGCGCGGAGGGTTTTGTCGCGCGCGTCGCGGAAACGCACGAAATCCTCGAGTTCGGTTCCGCTGCGGAGCTGGACGTTGCTGGAGCGCTGCCGCTCTATCGTCGACTCGTAGCGCACGCGCCGCCCCCCAGGTTGGTAGTCGTGCCCGACGAACACTCGGGTCGCGTTGGGAAGCGCGTAGAGCACGTCGTGGACCGAGTGGTAGAGCGCTCGAGCGCTGCCGAGAGGGAAGTCGGTGCGACCCGTTCCATAGTCTTCCATGAACAACGCGTCGCCTGTGAAAACGGCGTCGCCGATTCGGTAGCTGAGGCAAGCGGGTGTGTGCCCGGGAGTGGGCAGCGGCAAGAGTTCGAGCGAGCCGAAGCGGCTCGTTTGCCCTGGTTCGAGCAGGAGGTCGAACTGTGAGCCGTCGGTCTTTGCAACCTTCGGCAAGTTGAACACCTGCGGAAACGTTTCCTGAATGAGCGTGATGTCCCGTCCAATCCCGACCGATATGCCGAGCTTCTCCTTCAGGTAGTGAGAAGCCGACAGATGGTCAGCATGCGCGTGCGTCTCGAGCGAAGCGCGAACGTGCAGGCCCTGAGCGACAATGGCGTCCAGAATCAGATCAGCTCCACTGCTGCTCGTCTGCGAAGCGAACACGTCGTAGTCCAAGACGGGATCGATGATGACGGCGTCGCCGGTAGCCGGATCGGAGACGAGATACGTAAGGGTGGAGCTGTCCTTGTCGAAAAAAGCTTGGACTCGTGGGATCATGCCAGCAGAATACGCACCGGTCGTGCCAATTGGCGACCTGCTGCTTCAGGTGCGTCCCTGCTACCGAG
>Ga0163144_10018326_pt1 | contig 14177 bp, 11 predicted proteins | sample OliLak19BULKMAT1_FD_123175 | JGI IMG/M metagenome (GOLD analysis project Ga0163144, IMG submission 123175) | Freshwater microbial mat bacterial communities from Lake Vanda, McMurdo Dry Valleys, Antarctica - Oligotrophic Lake LV.19.BULKMAT1 | ecosystem: Environmental > Aquatic > Freshwater >... | reverse complement strand
CGAGGCGAAAGGAAAAGCCGAGGCTATCACAAAAATGCTCCTCAAAGGATTTAGCCCTGAGCAAATTGCGGATATACTCGAAATACCTATGACGTATGTACTCAACATACAAAATAACCTACCCAAAAAGTAGCTATTCAGCAAAATTAGCTTCGGCGAAAAGTTTCGGCGAAGCTCTTCGCCGAAGCTTTTTTCGAACATCCGAAAAGGCGAAAATTAACCAAAGAAACCCTAAACCAAGTATCTTCTATGCCCATCACAATCGATTATGATATTACAGACTTGCCTGCCTACGCCAAAGGAAAAGCCGAAGGTTTAGCTCATCAATAATTGGGCGAGTGCGAAATCGGCAAACAGAATAGCGATGCAACTGCTTGTTACGGCTTGTGTGCTGGATTGCCCTACTTCAAGCGCGCCGCCGTGTGTAAAATAGCCTTTGAATGCAGAAATGGAGGAAATCAGAAAAGCAAATACGAAGGCTTTTACCACCATAAACTGGACTGTAAACGGGTTAAAGTCGGCGCGAATGCCTCTGATATATTCCACTTCCGTCAATTGTCCTGAAAGCGTACCTGCCAAAAAACCGCCCCAAATAGACAAGAAGCCTGCCATAACGACCAGCATAGGGATTGTGATCATTGCGCCGAGAATTTTGGGCAAGACAAGGTACGATATGGAGTTGATGCCCATTACTTCCAAAGCGTCTATCTGCTCTGTGATGCGCATAGTACCCAAATGCCCTGCTATATTCGAGCCTACCTTGCCTGCCAACACGATACATGTAACTGTAGGTGCAAGCTCCAGCACTGTCATGTCGCGGACTATTTGCCCTATCACATAGAGAGGAATAAGCGGACTGATAAGGTTGAATGCCGTTTGCAACGCGCTCACCGCGCCTATAAAAGTAGAAACTATAGCCACAATAAAGACCGAACTCACACCTATAGAGTAACATTCATCTATCACGAGGCGCACGTAAACTGTGAACCGCTCTCGATTAATAAACAAACTATATATAAAAAGCACATATTTACCAAGTATAGTCATTTTCCAAAGTTGTTTTTTGCAAAACTAAATCTTTTTTGATATCTTTGCAACCTGATTTACAAAAAGTCTTTTCTTTTAGCTGCTATGGCACAAAATAACCCCAATTTGCCCTTTGCAAAACAAAACTACTACCTGATGTTAGCGGGATTGGCAGTTTTATTTTTAGGCTTCATTCTGATGAGCCTCGATAATACTACATTTGGCTTTGGCTTTTTAGGGCTAACGCTTGGTCCTGTGGTTGTGTTCGCAGGCTTCATGATGCAGTTCGCGGCTTTGCTTTACAAACCCAAGCGCGATTAGGTTAGAAGACCAAATCCAAGACGGTTTCTTGTTCAAGATTCAACCAAACCCCTTTTATTCCCACGCTCGTCGCGGCTTCTGCGTTTGCTTTGTTGTCATCAATAAAGCAAGTTTCGGTAGCTGAAATTCCTGCATCATATAAGACTGCTTCGTATATCTCTTTGTCAGGCTTGCGCATATTCAATATGTGTGAATAATAGTTTTTTTCAAACAAACTTTCTAACACGGCTATACCTGTGCAGGTTTGCAAGATTTGTTGGACTTTTGTGAGGTGTATTTCGTTTGTATTGCTCAACAAAAACAGCTTATGTGTTGCTGATAATTTTTGCAAAAAGTGTATGCGTTCTATAGGAATAGGCAAGAGCAGGCTGTTCCAAACTTCATCAACTTGTTCATCAGTAAGGGCAGGCAAGTTCACAAATTCGCGAAGACCTTGCCTGAATTCTGCTGAAGATATGTTGCCTAATTCATATTCGAGAAACAAAGGTGCGTACAACGTAACTGTGTTCATTTCGGGGTTTATACGCTTAAGCGTTTGATTTACAAGGGCTGTATCCAATGGAATAATGACTCCACCTAGGTCAAAAATTAAATTTTTCATATTTTTATGCGTAAATATTTGGAAATTAAAATGCAAAGATATAACTTTGCAGCATAATTAAAAAGGGCTTGTAGCTCAATTGGTTAGAGCACCTGACTCATAATCAGGTGGCAGTAGGTTCAAATCCTACCAGGCCCACAAAAAGCGCATTTACAGGTTGTAAATGCGCTTTTTTTCTCTAAAATCTTAAGAAATATTTTTGCAAGAAAATTTACGGCGGTCTATTTTTTAGTGTGTCCCTTATCTCAATCCGAATGTAGGTCGAAAACTAATGAACAACATTTGCGACTGCTCGAGGCGTTTATTCACTATGTCATAATAAGGTTCTAGTCGTGCAGTAAGGTAAATGTTGGGTGCAAGTTTCCATGTTTTGGCAAATCGAAAAATAATCAGTTGGCGTTTTGCTTGTGCGTATCCGCGCTGATGTGTAGGGTACGATTTGTATAAGTCGCTTCCCAGCGCATTGTCTATACCTTCTCCTTGCCAAAAACTTATCATGGCATCAAACCATTTAAACTTGCCTCCCACTTGTGCATAGAAGGCGTTTCCTGTACGGACAACAAGGTTTGTGTCTTGGTAAGTTTCACGCACAGCACGCACATAATAGGCTTCGGCATGCCATTTTTGGCGTGTATATTTTAGTCCGCCTGCTAGTTGAAATGAATTAGTGGCTGGAAGATTTACGTTCAGATCTTGCCCGCCATTATGAAAAGTAGTGGCTTGTAGGCAAGCTAATAACTTGTTTTTTTTAGTCGTTTTGAGCAAGGGTATTTCGGTATTTATGCCTGCCCATATAAATTCTTGTTTGGCAGCTTGCGGATAAGTCGCTTGTTGCCAATCCACCCAAGCATCAAGACGAATACGGCGTTTTTGGTGTTTGAATTGGAAGCCATTTTCCAAATGATTGGTCAATAAACGCTCAAAAGCATACAAAGGCTCAATAAGTTGATGTTGGACATTTCCTTCCAGGTTGCCTACAGTGATGGAGGTGGAGTCTTTTTGGTATCTAAAGCTAAAAATGGGAGCTATTTGTGTATAGTCGGGGTTACCAAAGTCTTTGCGGACAAATGCTCCCGCCTCTATTCGGATACGTTTTGTAGGATAATACACCAATGAAGGGGCAAATTGATAACCGAAATAGGTTTGCCCTGCGACTATGGGCGTAAAATACTCATTGTTGCGCATAAAATTCAGGTTGGTTATACACAAATAGAGTTTTTTTGCCGTGTCTTTTTCGAATTGTAATGGTTCGAACAGTGGCGTATTATCGACTTGGGCAGGCAAGAGAAGAGGTGCGATTGCTAATATTATGAGCAATAATATTTTTTTGTAAAAATATTTGGATTTTTTTTGGTTAAAAATTTGCATATATAAAAAACAAACGCTAATTTAGCACAAAAATTAGACAAATAGAGGTCTTTGTATATTATAAGCGTTATTTTAAACTTACAACCCTTTTTATAATTCACTCTTTTATTAAGATTTACGTATGGCTACGGACAACAACACCGCAGAGAAACTTAAAGTTCTGCAAGGCACTATCGAGAAGATAGACAAAATATACGGCAAAGGCACAGTAATGCGCCTCAATGACACACGTGTAGAAGGCATCTCGGCTATCCCTACAGGCTCACTTGGTTTGGACATAGCATTGGGTGTAGGCGGACTGCCCCGAGGTCGTGTAATTGAAATATACGGACCAGAATCGTCGGGCAAAACTACCATGGCTATGCACTGCATCGCAGAGGCACAAAAAATGGGGGGCATCGCGGCATTCATAGATGCCGAACATGCTTTTGACAAAGTGTATGCCGAAAAACTCGGCATCGATACTGAAAACCTCCTCATCTCTCAGCCCGATAATGGCGAACAAGCACTCGAAATCACAGAGCATTTAATCCGCTCTGGCGCGATTGACATCATCGTGATTGACTCTGTCGCGGCACTCGTTCCGAAAGCGGAACTCGAAGGCGAAATGGGCGAAAGCAAAATGGGCTTACAAGCACGTTTGATGTCGCAAGCACTTCGCAAACTCACAGGCGCAATCAACAAAACGGGTTGTGTGTGTGTGTTTATCAACCAGTTGCGTGATAAAATCGGGGTAATGTTTGGAAGTCCAGAAACTACCACAGGCGGTAACGCGCTCAAATTCTATGCTTCAGTGCGTTTGGATATTCGCCGTATAGGGCAAATCAAAGAAAATGCAGAGAATATTCTCGGCAACCGTACCCGCGTGAAGGTAGTGAAAAACAAAGTTGCGCCGCCGTTCAAACAAGTAGAGTTTGACATCATGTATGGCGAAGGCATCTCAAAAATAGGTGAAATCATTGACCTCGGTGTAGAAACGGAAGTTATCAAAAAATCGGGTTCTTGGTTCTCTTACAAAGAAACACGCCTCGCACAAGGACGCGAAGGTGTAAAAAGTGTACTGTTAGACAATCCTGAACTTGCTGAAGAACTTGAAAAACAAATAAAAGCTAAAATAGCCGAAATAGCCGCCGCGCCAGCAGTCAAAGGCTCTAAAAAAGCAAAAGCCGCAGCAGCAGCCGCAGCCGCAGCCGCAGGCGAAGAGGAAGAAGAGGAAGAAGAAGACGGAGAATAAGTATCAAAATTATTTTTAAAGTATTTATGCTTCTTTGACAAAATTTGCTTCTTTGCTCACTGAGATAGCGAGCAAAGAAAAATAACACAAAATTTGTCAGGTTACCATATTTATTTTCCCAAAAATGTATTTCTTGAAAAGCCCAACACCTTGTAGGTATTTTCAAGAAATATAGTTTTTAAAAAATAGTGCTTTAAAAAACAGCCTTAAAGAGGTTTTAGAGGCGTTTTAGGCTATGAAAAACTATAATATTTTAAATATTTACAAAAATTAGAAAAAAACTCACGATTTTTGTCTACCTTTGTGTAATAAAACGCCACAATGTTTACCTAAATTTTATGGATACGCAGACACTCACCACATTACAGGAAATTTGGATAATCGATGATAATGACATCGATGTACTGATCGGCACAAAAACGGTGGAACGCTATGACAGTACCATCACCGTGCATAGTTTTACTAAGCCAACAGAAGCACTTAATTTACTCAAACAAAAAACAGTACAAGCTGGTAATAAATTACCTGATTTAATTTTTTTAGATTTGTATATGCCACTCATAGACGGCTGGCAGTTTTTAAAGGAGTTTCAAAACATCATGGCAAATGCCCAAACAAACCCCACTAAAATACAAATAGTGGTAACGTCAAGCACACCAAATGAGCGAGAAATACCTAAACACAGCGAATATGCTGAGGTCATAGGACACATCATGAAGCCGATAGATATAGAAAGGGTAAAAAAAATAAAAAATGATTTCTTCATTTAAGAAATTATAACATTAATTCTGTAGCACAAACGCTTGTTATTACAAGAATTTGTGCTATTTTTGCTTCATAACTTTGGTGCTCCGACAATTTTATCGGAGCAAGGTATAAACTACCTAGAAAGATACAGCACAAAGTGTTTCGGGCTATGTTCTCTATATTTCTATGTGGTTCAACACAAAATTTGTCAGAGTACCATAACTTTCAACGTAATGAAAAAATTTATTTTTTTTATAGCCATAACTATTTTTTTTGTGGAACACAGTCAGGCTCAACAACAGTTGTTGGATAGCTTGCAAAAAGTTGTGTTAAAAATGAAAAAAAATACAGGTTATGAAAAAGACACCATCTATTTAAATACGTTGCATGAACTCGGATACGCCTATTATGCTACCAACCTTGATTCTATGCGCATTGTAGCCCTTAAATTTAAAGAACTATCAGAAAAAATAGCGTATAAAAAAGGAACCTCACGCGCTTTGCAAGATTTGGGGCTGTATTATTATGGCAATGGCAACTATACCAAAGCCCTCGAGCTGCTGTTGGAAGGCTTACGAATAGCAGAAATAATCCAAGACTCTAAGAATATAGGCTCTTGTTACAACAATATAGCCCTCATATATCAAAGCCAAAACAAAAACGAAAAAGCACTTCAATACCATTTTAAAGCCTTAGAGTTAAGCAAAAGCAATAAAAATAAAACGGGAGAAGCGAGTGCCTACAACAACATAGGGCACATATATGGCGAACTGAAGCGGCATTATAAAGCCTTAGAAAACCATTTCGAGTCGCTTAAAATCAATGAGAAAATACAAGACAGGCAAGGATTAGCCTACAATTATACCAACATCGGCTCGCAATATAGATGGCTTAAACTACCCGACGAAGCCTTGCTATACTTGGATAAAGCATACAAACTCGCCGAAAAAATAGGCGACAAAGATATAACAAGCGAAATACTACTCAATTTGGCAGAAGTATATATACAGCTAAAAGATTTTGAAAAAGCCCTCTTATTTTCAAAAAAAGGTTTAAAACTTGCCTACGAACTTAATCAAAAGGAAGGAATCCGCAATAATTACGAAACCCTTAGCAAAGTCTATGAAGTTTTAGGCGATTATCAAAAGGCGTTGGAAAGCTATAAACTTTCTAAAATACATCAAGACAGCCTTGTGAACAACGAAACCATGAACAAAATGCAACAACTGCAGTTGCAATATGAATACGAAAAAAAAGAAACTATTTGGAAAATAGAACAAGATAAAAGATTGACAGGGCAACGCATTTATACCTTTTCATTTATTATAGCATTCACTTTTGCTATTGTATTTATGTTTTTTTTGTATCGCAATCAACAGCATGTAGTGCGTAAAAATCATACTATATCAGAGCAAAAAGTAGAAATAGAAAACCAAAACGCAGAACTCGAAGCACAAGCAGAGCATTTGAGGGATATCAATGCACTGAAAGACAGACTTTTTTCTATCATAGGACATGATTTAAAATCGCCCTTAAACCAAATCAAAGGCATATTGTCTATCATGGAAAGTGGTGATATCACGATGGAGGAGTTCAAACATATATCGGGTGGTATCAAACAAAACCTTTACCATGCTTCGGAATTACTGGACAATCTTTTCGAATGGGCGGCATCGCAACTCGGAGGGGAAACAGTGAATCCTATACATTTTGATTTACACCAAGTTGTAGCAAATAACTTAGAACTTTATGAACAAGCAGCCGAACACAAGAAAATCATAGTAGAAAACAACCTTATACCTAAAACAATGGTTTGGGCTGACATGGATATGATTGACCTTGTGGTGCGCAATTTGTTGAGCAATGCATTGAAGTTTTGCAAAGCGGATAGTAGTATCATCTTTTCGACCTCAAACAGCAACACTTTTGTAACACTTTGCGTCAAAGATACAGGCGTAGGCATTGACAATGCTATCTTGCCTACCCTTTTTGGTGAAGGGCACGGCTCTGTGCTTGGTACGGCAGGCGAGAAAGGGACAGGCTTAGGCTTAACACTCTGCCATGATTTTGTGCAAAAAAATGGTGGAAAAATATGGGTGGAAAGCACAATAGGCGTTGGCAGCAAGTTCTATTTTACTGTGCCTATTGAGGAAAACTCTCCCAACTCGAATCGCGTCTAAAAAGAACTGTTTTGCTACTTTGGCTCGCGTCGCCCACAAAAAAATTGACGATATTATTTTGGTCGTGGTAAATTTCAGTCAAGATAGTATTCTGTAACTGCCATTTGGTAGGATAGCTTTTGGCAGGAAACTCCATGTAGAGTAGCATCGCCTCGCCGTCTTTCTCCTTGCCTATGTACGCGCCTTTTATGGCTTGCTTTTTAGTGTTTTGGATTTTTAGGCAGGCAAGGGCATATACGCCAATCTCTCCGTCATGTTGTTTGGTATTCTCTAATTGAATAGATTTTAGCCCCAAACGTTTTTTTAAAACAACTTCCAAATCATCTGTAAATACGCGCAAAACGACCTCTATACTTTGTTTTTTAGGCATGTAGCGCACTTCTGTTATGCTGGAGTGATAGTCGTGTGCTGGAAATAGAGATGCTGCCCAAACATGTAAAAATAAGAATGTCATCATGGTTAATCTATTAATTCTAAGCAACTTTTGTCTTTATCAAGGTTAAATTGGAGTATGAGTGCTTGGTTTTCGCTCAAGAGTTGTAATATATTATTGGTGGAATTGTCTTCGCAACGCAACCAAATAACTTTAATCGGATAGCCTGTAAGGGCATTTCGCTCTATAAAGTATGCGTCAAATGTAACTATAGCATAGTCGTGGGTAAGCGCGTATTGCCAAACCATAGAATCGCTCGTTTGCCCCATTCCTAATCTACTGATTTGTGCTACATCAGTATATAGTTTGGAAAGGGGCTTAAGTAATTTATAAGAGATGTTTTGGTCAAGCAAGAGTTTCATATTCACGCTTCTACTGTTTGTGATGCTACGATTGGCACACGCCTGAGATTCAGCTCTTTCATGAGTTGCATACAACTTTGAATATCTCGTGTGTTCAATTCTGGAAAATCGGCAATAATTTGTTCGCCAGTCATGCCTGCCTTCAGCCAGCCTGCAATGTCATAAACCGTTATCCGCAATCCTCTTATGCATGGCTTATCGCTGCGCTTGCCTGCTTCTACAGTAATGCTTTTGTGTAGCTTAATGTTGTTCATGTTCATCAAATTCTCAAGAAAGGTCATATAGCTATAACGCAATCTTTTTGCCAAAGTAGCAGAAAGTAATTTATTTTCTAAAAAAACTATCGAAGTCTGTCCATAGACTTGATAAGGTTGTAATCTCGCCTGATAAAACGACTCGCTAAAAAATTGGCAAGCAAGGCAAGTGTGGTACAAAAAAAGCCGATTTGATATGCGCCGCGTGTGGAGCCAGAAGACCATTTATCACCTTGCACACTGAAAAATATCATCAGGCTTATGGTAACCATGATAAGCAATGAGATAATCATGCTAAACCGAATTTGATGATACAAGGCAGTTTTGGTGTCTTTATCTTGGTTGCGGTAGCGCAAAACGGCATACAAAGCCATTGCGCCTGCGCCTATAGCGGCTATTGCAATATAAAATACGGGGGTAGTCTGGGGCTTTTCATTCGGCTTTTCATAACGCAATGTAAAAGCGTTCATCTGTGCGCTAACCTTATTGCTACTGCTTTTTTTTACCCAAATAGGAAATAATAAGCTCGCAAACATAAAAATAGCAACTAAGAACAAGAAGATGGTTTGGATACGTGAGAACATCGATTCAATAAAAATTTTGCAAAATTAAGTACTTTTTTTGATTTTTATCGAATGGCTTCATAAATTTTAAGATTCTTAAAAAGTTATTGTGGGAAATGTACTCAAATTAGGCATGCTGTGTAAGCATCTCTTGTCGCTTTAGCACCCCACAAAAGCTAAAAACACCTTGCCTATGTGCTGGACGCAGGCAAGGTGTTTTACTAATACTCTTTGAAAAGGACTATTTTTTAATCAATTTTTGTTGCCAACGTTCTGCGTTGTTTTGTCCTTCTATCAGGTAAGTGCCAACGCTCAATTTGGCGAGTGTTCGGCTGAGGAGTTCTGCTATTTTTTCGGGAGTTGCTTCTAAAGTAGCGATTTCCTTGCCTGTGATGTGCAATACCCGCAATTTAATATCGCCTTGATTTAGGGCTTTTTGTGGTATTGTTATTTTTACCTCGCCGTCAGTAGGGTTGGGGTAAATGCTCCACGTTTCGCCCTTGCCTCCTTCCACAAATATCATAGGGCTGTAAGAAACTGTGCCAGCAAGATCTCTTTGTTTTAGACGATAATAGGCACCTTCTGAAAATCTATCTATGTATTGATACGCCTTGCCTGAATTAGAAGTGCCAAGTCCTTCAACAAAAGCTATTTTTTCAAAATTAATAGCATCAATGCCTCTTTCTATTTCGAAGCCTTTGTTATTCAATTCTTGCCCCGTTACCCAGTCTAATTTTACATTATCCATGTCTTTTCTTTCACCTTTAAAGGTCAAAAGTGTAACAGGCATAGGTTGCGAAAGATTGCCTAATGTCCAATCTGAAAAAGCATTCACAGTACCAGCAACTTCCATATAAGGGTCGCCTGCGTTGGCATTATAGGCAGTAGTTTGTGATAGCCAAGAACCCGTATATCTCCACAAGCGCCCATCAGTTGTAGAAAGTCCATTAAATTCCAATGGTGCATAATGAATGCGTACTGTTCCGTTGGTGATAGCACCAGAAGTAGCCGTAATTTTGTATAATTTTTTTATGCTTTTCACACCTGTAGTAAGCGTTGGCGGGCTATGACGGCGCGCTACATCTACTACCAAACTTCCTGAAGTTCCTCTATTAAGGAACAATGCCAAGCCAGCAACACTCGTATTGGTATTATTGATAGTGCGATTGGTAGCTATTATTTCTCCATAAGAATTACCTACACCGTCATAAACTACCCTGTTCAAAGGGCGGTTTTCTACCAATGTTCCCGTTGTTCCTAAGTTAATATCATAGCCGTTCATGTCCAAATAACCGCTTGTTATAGTCAGTGTACCACTTATGGTCAGTGCATTTTGCAAAGTAACACCAGCCGAGTTATTAATAACCAAATTGCCTGTTATGTTTGCGGCTTGTGCGAGTGCTATCTGTGGTGTTGTGCCTGCGTAGGTAAGCGTGCCTGCACAAGCCAAATCGCCACCCGCAATTACTCTACCACTGTTACCTATTGTAAAAGTTGCACCATTATTGATAGTTAAGTTTTTACAAACAGGCGTACTCGTAACAAGATTAGGATAATTAGAACGACCTGTAGGCAAGGTTACATCATTCAAGCGAGTAGGTATTATTGCAGGATTCCAATTGGCAGTATTGTGCCAATCTGTATTGGTATTGCCTGTCCATGTAAGTGCGTCTGCAAATATAACAGAATAGTCTTCTGCTTGTCCATAAGTGTTTACATCGCTACAAGAGGCAGGAATAGCACTAAATTCTGAAACTATCCTCATTCTCAAGTTAGTAGATTTGGTAGGCGAGGCAGGAGTCGTGAAGTTGATAGTTTTAAGGACGGTAGTGTTTGATGCTGCTGTGCCTATTGCCTCGCCTGCGTCTGCAAAATCTCCGTCATTGTTATAATCAATATAAGCCGCACAACCTACAGCATTGCCACCACCATCAGCACTAACTGATAAGTTGTAATTGGTGCTTGGGTTCAAAACTGTACTTTGCTCACAAGAATAATCCTTATATCCACCATCATTTATTGGTGTCGTATTATTGATAGTTCCCAATGTAATATTTACTATTCCAATAGGATTTGCTTCATTTGAATTAGCGGCTACAACACAAGTAGATGTTGTGGGAGCCGTACCAATGATAGATATATAATTGGTTTTGGTGATACTTGATGCTCCATTCGCCACAGTCAAACGCACACTGTACACACCTGATGTGCTATAAGTATGGGTTGGGTTTTGGGTAGTGTAGTCTGTAGTACCATTTCCATCTACATCCCAAGCCCAAGAACTTCCTGCCCTTAGGCTTCCATCATTAAACTGCACGCTATTACAACTTGTACGCGTATAATCAAAATCTGCATACGGACTTGCCCAAACATCTGTAGTAAAAATACCACGTCCATGAGTACCTACCACTACAGTTTTGTCTATAGCTCTATGTTGTATCATATCACAGCGTACATTAGCAATATTGCTTGAGGCAGGTCCCCAAGCAGGACTTACTACATTAAAATCATCTGTGCTATAAATGCCAGTTTCTGTAGCAATCATCACCTGATTACGATTGCTCGGATTGTAAATACCCCAACGAACAGGCATATCAGGTATAGTGGCATTGTCTTTGTTTGTCCAGTTTGTTCCTCCATTAGTAGTTTCGTAAACAGAGTTTACACCATAGTTTGAAAGCGTAACCATAATTTGGTTATCTGTCGCGCCTACATCTATAGAAGATATGGTTGCTCCATTCGGAAACTGCGCGAGTGAAATATCTACAGTTGTTTTTGGACTACCCGTATTTGCTCCAGCAATTCTATACAATCTTGGAGGAGCGGAGGTACCTGGAGCATCACCTGCGAGAAATAGTAAATTGGCTGTATAAGGCGAAACTTTGAAAGCTGTTGCCGACCCTGAAAGCACAGGGATCAAAGCAACTGAAGCAGCAGCAGGCGTTCCCCCCACTCCCGTAACGCGGTGCATAGCACTTGCCGAATTATTGGTATAGAGGATATTCGCTTGGCTATCATACGTAGATGGATTTATAAAATCTCCACCTGCAGCATTGTTCAAAAGCGTTGTAGGAAATGTTATGCCACCATCTGTGGAACTATAGAAACTATTATATATATACGAAGTTATCACTACATTAGGATTATCCTGGTCAACGAAACAAAAAGCACCATCACCTCCAGTACCTTCTCTACCCGGTTTTACCTGAAAACCATCCATAACTAAAGAACCGTTGTCTTGCGATCCACCTATAAAGAAAGAGGAGTTTTGTGTGTTTTTTGTTGCTACTGCATAAAACTGTGTAATATTAAAATTCTTATTTCTTGAGGATATAGTAGGTTGTGCAACGCCTGTATTGCCTGCATTAGGCGAATAATACACACCACCATCATTCCCAAAAATAACTTGGTTATAGTCTGTAGGGTGAAAAGCCATGGCATGTTGGTCAGCATGCACGATAGGGATACCACACGTTACGCCTGTCCAATACGATAGGGGAGTCCAGCTTACATCGTTGGCAGGCGGTCCTGATTGTGAGTCTAAAGCGTCTGTGCTTCTGAATAAATCTATACCACCTGCAAACAAACAAGCCGCATTGGTAGGGTGAACTTTTAAAATTGTAGAATACCAAGCTTGTGCGCGTGTGTAATGGGTAGCACTTTGCGCGCAAGTGTTAGTGTTAGTAATATACCCAGGCTGTGTTAAATCTGTCCAATTGCTACCTCCATCGGTACTTCTTTTAAAGAAAGAAATATCATTGTTTCCCGTTGCATCGATATTGTAAGCCACCGCATATATAGTACCTGAGGCATTAGGAGCGCAGGCAAGTTCTATCCTACCGGGTGTTCCTGTAGCAGTTCCATAATTAAGCGTAGTCCATGTTGCACCATGATTTGTTGATTTACGAATAGTACTTGCATTAAATATACCTGTGGAGCAATATATATCACCATTATTTGCAACTTCCAAATCTGCACCTCGTATGCCCGAAACTACGATTGTCCAAGTAGCCCCACCATCAGTAGAGCGCAAAATGCCCGTATTGCGGTCAGCAATCAGCACACTGCCATCATTTGCTACGACCATTTTATTGATACGGTAGAATGTCGTGCCTGTAGTGGGTGTAGGGAAATGTGTCCAAGTAGCACCGCCATTGATTGATTTCCAAAAGCCGTCACCGCGCACTGCATCTGCGTTAAAAAAGCCCTCGCCTGTACCTACATAAAAGATTTGGGTATTATTGGGGTCATAGATTATAGACGTAACTGCCATATTAGCCCAAAAATCATCAACCTTTTGCCAAGACATGCTGGCATTGGTAATGTCATTGTTGTACCAAAGTCCGCCGTCAGCACCGCCAGCCCAAACTTTTTTGTAGCCATTGCCCGAATCATTGGGGTCATACATCAAGCTTTTTACACGCCCACTAATATTATTGGGTCCGCGTTCTGTCCAAGTAATACCTGTGATAGCCGCCTTTTCGCTTAATTTTTTGAGTGTATAAGCAGATGCGATAGAACGCCTCTCATAAGGCACTGTACCCGTAGCGGGGTCTTTTGTGCGCTTGATGTCATGCAAAAGTGCAAGGTCGGGGCGGTCAGGTTTGTTAGGTTCTTCTTTTTGAAGAAATGCCTTTGATAAGTTGGCAGGCAAGTTTCGGCAACTATACAGCCCTAAAGCTAATAAAAGTGCCAAGAGTACGGATTGCTTAGTAATTTTTTTCATTTTGAAAAATTTTAAAATTGGTTTTGATATCAAATTTAATAAATACTATGTTGATATGCAAATCGAAAAGAAAGTTATGTACTGATAACTATGGAAATCTCAAAAACCACCTAATTTGTAGTCTAAAATTAGGCGTGTAATTTTTCAAATGCAAAATTTTATTTATTTGGCTAATAATATACAACTTGCTAATAATCAATGTTTTATAATACTTCTCGGTAGTTGTCAGTATGTAAGAAAAACTGGTTCTTAAAAAGTTATTGTGGGAAATGTACTCAAATTAGGCATGCTGTGTAAGCATCTCTTGTCGCTTTAGCACCCCACAAAAGCTAAAAACACCTTGCCTATGTGCTGGACGCAGG
>Ga0163144_10018325_pt1 | contig 14177 bp, 8 predicted proteins | sample OliLak19BULKMAT1_FD_123175 | JGI IMG/M metagenome (GOLD analysis project Ga0163144, IMG submission 123175) | Freshwater microbial mat bacterial communities from Lake Vanda, McMurdo Dry Valleys, Antarctica - Oligotrophic Lake LV.19.BULKMAT1 | ecosystem: Environmental > Aquatic > Freshwater > Lake... | reverse complement strand
GCGAAAGCAACGCGATGCCTTCCTTCTCAGACGCAGCGACGGAGTCGACCGCTAGACGAGCCGTCGTCATGACCCGGCCGCAAACACGCTCATTGTGTCCTCCATCACGTCCATCGAGATACGCTGCCCTTCCGGCCCTGCCCAATCCACGGACGAGACATCCCGACTTCCAACGCGATTCGTGAGCGCCGCCATAATGTAGCCCTTGATCTCGCCGAGGAAAGAAGTAGCCTTGGTGTCGCCAACGAGTCGCGTCAACCGTTCGAAGAAGACGCGGCAGAAGAGCTCGTAGAGATAGAATCCGAAATATCTCTCAAGTAGACTCCCAAGATTTTCGGCCTCAGTCGTCATTAGGTTTTCGATGGCCTGAAGGTCGTCAGCTCCGTCAAACAACTCGTTCTGGAGCCGCGCCATTGCGGCGCGGGCATCAACCTCGTCGATTGTGCTGGATGCCCCGCCGAGACGGTCCAAGAGCGCGGCGAGGACCTCGCTGACGGGGCGGCCGATAAAATCGGCCAGACCCTCGCGACGTAGGGCCTCATTCAGGCCTACTGTGCCCACACTGGCGATGAAGCTGCCGAGCCGACCTGCGACAGATCGGGCTGCTCCCCCGCCACCCACGGATCCACCGCCGCTCCCGCCACCGCGGGCCATGGCGGGACCACCCCCATTCCGCGCAATGAGGCCCCTCACCAGGTCTCCGGCCTTTGCCCTGGTCAGCGGACCACGGCGCGCCGCCCTGGTGACTTCGGCCTTCAAATCTCCCCACGAAGGAGGAGCGTTGTAGTTCGTGGAAGTCCCCATCAGGCCCTCCGCGGTGCCAGCGCCTTGCCTACTGCCACTCCGACGCGCGTAGACGTCAATCCGCGAAGACGCTCAATAGCTGGCTCGAGGGCGGCCTTTGCAGCGGGTCTGTTCTGCAGCAGCGTGACGGCGCTAGTGCCGACACCAGCTGGGATGCGATCCGCGGTGGCTTTCATCAGGCAATTCGCATATGTCTCAACGGCGCCGACCACGTCGGACTCGATGAAGAACCGAAGGGCTTCGTAGTACGCGGCATTGTCTGGTTCGCGAAGGACATGTTGCTCGAAGAGGGAGAAGAGCGTGGCGCGCTCTTCGGCTCCAAGGCGCGTGGCTGTCTGCGCCGCCGTGCGTCGCTTGACGTCGGACATGGCGTCCTCAAAGACGCGACGGATTGCCGGTGGCACAAGCGACACGCCGCTGAAGGTCGACGCCAGACGATCACGCGCCACCCAGAAGTAGTTACGCAGGTCGACACTTGCGAGTCGCGGCTCCATCGCAAGCCATTTTCGGAGTGCGGGCGTGCTCCATCCTTGATCCGTGGAGCGGGGGGACGGCGTCGACTCCGACTCGACGCCTGCTTCAAGCTCCCCAAGCGATTTAGGGAACCCATTGTCTGCAGATTGCCAGTCAAACAGTTCGCGGAACCGGTCGAGGTGGGCGTACTCAAGAATCATGAGCTTGATGAGCACGTCGCCGCGGATATCGTCAAGCCTCGCCACCTGCGCGAGCTGCTTGCGAAGTAAGAACGCATTGAGGAAGCGCTTCACCTGACGCGGGTTGCCCTTTAGGCCTTCAGCAATCGCTGGTGCAGCTGTGGCGCAGAACCGGAGAGCGCCGGCAAAATCGCCTTGAACCACGTCGTTGCCCAAGAGAGACTGAACCTCGCCAAAGCCGAAGGTCTGGTACCGATTCGCGAGACGATTCGCATCGCACTTTGCAAGGCAGGTCTTGAACTGATCGCTGCCGAGGTGCTTTTCGCAGAAGAGCAACGCCATGTAGCTCTCGATCTCGCTCGGAGACAGGCGCGGCAGCGTGTACGGCAACTGAACGAGCTTCTCAAGATAGTCGATAACGAGGCGATCCGTCTCATTCTTGTCGATGTTATGCGTGGCTCGTTCGGCATACCGAAAGCGAATGGCATGTTCGACGATGCGAGGATCGGCGCCGATGACGAACGCTGTATGGTCGACAGCAAGGAACAGCTTGATGGCCTCGAGGTTCTCTAGCAATCGCTCTGGTGTGCACCGGTCCAGATCGTCGACAAGCACGACGAGTGTCTTGATGCCGCCGTCCTTTAGCAAGTTGGAGAACTGAGCGCGGAATGCTCGAACATCCGTTGCCGTCTCTTTGTCGGCGTCCTCCTTGAGAATTCCTTCTAAATCTGGCCCATTGCCGGCTTTGGCTGCAGCCTCGCCTTTCGACGTCGCCGCCGTCGGGTCATCGTGCGGTGGAAGGAGCTGCGACAAGCCGGTTGCGACAGCGAGGGCCGCCGGTATCGCCGCCGCGCCCCCCGTAAAGAACGCAGCCGCCGCCGGCACGGCGACGTGCTTCATCGTCAGCCGCCCGAAGCGCAGCCAGTTGACGGAACGAAGAAGCATCAGAGCACGGTCGCGAACCTTGGGACCAAAGCGCTTGTGTTCCTTCAGCTCCAGCAGCACTGCGCTGATGAGCGCAGCCTTGGCATCGTCGTACCCTTCGAACTGCCACGTGTTCACGTAGACAGTGGCGATTGAGTTGCATCGAGAATGCTCGGTAGAGCCCTCAGCATGTGTATCCGGATCGAGGCTCGTCTCGAGCATCTTCATGATGCTTGTCTTTCCACCGCCCCAGTCTCCGAACACACCGATCGTCAGCGGGAGCATCGAATCGTCGGTAATGACCGCGCGAAGTAGGTTCGCGTGAACGTCGAAACCCAGGAGATCGGTTGCCGTTTCGTTGTCTGGCCACATGAACTAAGACCTCACCTAAGCAGCAGTCACTCCCAATCGGCTTTGCTGATGCCGAGACTCCGCGCGTTTTCCGAGACTGCGCGCTTCAGGGACTCCGACGCGCCGTCCGGGAAGTCGGCGGAAATCTCCAAGGCGAGTCTGATGGTGGCATTCGGGTCGCTGGCCAGGACGGTCACGAGTTCCTCAGCGATCTCGACCAGACGCATCTTGGCCGTGGCTGCAGGAACAACTGCCGTTGCGTGGAATGCCCGAGGTTTGGCCGCCACGCCACTCGTCATGGACGGCGCAACGCCTGGTTGGGGACTGCTGTTTGTTCCTCCAGGCGGTTGATTCGGCGCGAGCGTCAGTTCTGGCGCAGGAGGCCTGTTGGCGGCTTGGTAGGCAACGGCCGCCGTAGGCTCTATCAGTAGAAGCGTCTCGTCGAAAATAACGTTACCGGTTCCCAGCTGAAAGCCGTCAAAGGTGCTGCCGCTCTGACCGTAGGCCGTACCGAAGAAGTCGCGACTGGCAGCGCCGGCGCGGATTGCATGCGCCAGAACATCACGGTTCTTGAACCGTGGCATGTAGAGATACCGCAGCGTGTCCTCGAAGAATGCCGCAGCGCCCGCCGTGATCTGGTCTTCCTTCCAGTAGAGCTCCTTGAGCTTGGCCCGCAGATGGATGGGCGACCACGTGCTGATGACAAGTTCGTTCTCGGTGCAGACTCGATCGATTTCGCCGCCAACGGAACCGCCTGTCGTGGTCAGCGGGAACATCTCAATGTTCGGCTTCGCGTCGGTCGGTGTCTCCTGCACCGGGCAGACCAACCATTTGTAACATTCGCGCGCGGCGCGCGGTAAGACCTCCTCGGCTGTCTTCAGTTCTTTTTCTGCCTGGTTCTTCTGCAGTAGATCGATGTTCAGCCGGCCCTCCTTCACGTCATCTACGATCGAGCCCCAGGCGAGGGCCACACGGGCGGCATCGTTGAGCCTCGACAGAGTGCCGTGGTCTGGAGCCAGAAAGATCAGGCGGTTGCTTCTGTGGCGAGGCTTGGGTCCATTGTTTCGAATGCAAGTGTGAACAGCCTCAGTGGCGGGCCGGAACTCCTCCTTTGAGTACCAGCTGTCAGGAGGAAGGACGACAAGACGCAAGGCAGTATCGTCGGGCACATCCGTGTGAGGCGTGAAGATGTGGACGCCATCGAAGAATGTCGCATTGCCAACTACACGCTTCAAGGCGTCCGCAATCTTCCCGCGGACCTCGGTCTTGTCGTCGAAGCGTCGCTTGCGGTCTTCCATCTCCCGACGAAGATTCGCGCGGGTGTCGAACCAGAAGCGCGTCGCGTCCTGTGTCTTGTCGCCGGAGGTGTTGAGATAGTGCAATCGGTCCGCGAGCCGATTGAGGGCGTCGGAGTACAGAGAGGATGCCTGTCCCGGCTGCAGGCAGCCGAGCAAGACACGGGCGCGGTCAATGCCGCGAGTGGACACTTTGGTCGCAACGGACGATGGGGCGCTGCCGAGGAAGATCGTGCGGGCCACACGACGGGCCGCGCTCACCTGACCAAAGCGCGGCTCTTTGTTTTCGAGTTCGGTGGTCTCCGCGCGGTCGCCGTCGATGTCGCGTTCAATGACGGCATCCCAGCCAGCCGGCAGGTAGTACGTCAGTTCGTTGCGGCTGCTGCCATCATGCAGGGGCAAGCTGCCCGGTAGGATCATCAGGTCCTTGTTGTCGTCTTTCCAAAGGCGATAGATGACTTTTGCCATCAGCTTCAGCACGCCGCGCGTGCGTTGAAATCCGTCGATGGTGGTCCAATCCTCATAGAGCCGATCGAAGACCTCCGGATGAAGCGGATACGCCTGCAAGAGGCGATCGCAGTAGCGCCCTTCCTGCGTCTCGGTTGGCAACTTGGCACCCTCGGCGACATAGGCATCGGCGAACGCGCGGCACACCGTCTCGCGTGCCTTTGCGTCGCGCACCGGCTCGAACAGTCGACGGCGAACGATCTCGAACGCTTCTTCGGTGGCGACCGGTTTCCAGAGCGCCTGTACGCGCCCGAAGGTCTTCTCCAGCGCCCGGAGAGCCGCGATGCCCCGTTGGCTACCGGCCTCAACATCCGACTCCGGCAACGAGGCGAGGACAATCGCGTTGGGCACGAGTTTCGCGGCCTCGGTCAGGGCCTGTAGAAACGACAGGTTGCTGTCATAGGTGCCACCGCTCAAGACCTGCCCCTCGGAGAACTGGCGGATGTAGGCCACCAACTCGTCGAATAGGACAACACACGGCGCGTGGCGTTCCAGGAGGTCTCGCAATACGTCTTTTCCGGGAGAGGTGCCTGTCGCGTCGGCCTCCTTGACGAGCGCGAATGCGTCGGCTCCGCCCAGCTGCCAAGCCATCTCGCCCCAAAGCGTCTTGATGCTCTGCTTGCCGCGCTTCCAAGGTTGCGCGGGCGCATGGGCCATGCCATCGAGTACAGCGACTCGAGCGGCCGGAACGTCCATCAATCCCGCGCGGTCAATCAGACCTGGGACTCCAGCCAACTCAGAGAGGGCGGTCTTCCGCGTGGCCAGGTGGTAGACGGCCAGCATGGTATGTGTCTTGCCGCCGCCGAAGGCCGTCTGGAGTTGAACAACGGGCTCGCCGCCCTGGCCCGACAGGCGCTGGGCTACCTGCGTAAGAAGGTTGGCCATGCCCTCCGTGATGTAGGTGCGTTCGTAGAAGGCGGCGGCATCCTGGTACTCGCGGCTTGCCTTGCCAGTGTTCACGGCCGTGATATCAGCGGCGAACTCCGATTGCTGAAACGTCCCTTCCAGCACGTCCTTGTGCGGAACAGCGATCTCTCTCCATGGCTTCATGCAGCTCGTCGTCCTTCCTAGCCAAACAGGGTCGATTGTCGCGGCACTGGCGTGGCAGCGGCGGCCGACTCGATGGCGCTCCAGCTAGTGACGATCTCGTTGTAGGCACGTGCATCGTCGGCCCAGCCGGCTCGTTCAGAGAGCGTGTAGAGCCGATACGCAAGCTGCCGAATAGCTTCGCCTTTGTCGTGAATTGCGGCCAGGACGACTCCGGCACCGGTCTCGCCATCAGTCTTGAAGACACGAATAAGTTGGTGAAGAGCTTCCCACATGGGGAGGCGGGGATCTTTGGAAGGGTCCCAGCTCGGTGGGTAGTCCGACCACTTCAATAGACGGACGACACCGCCGACTGCGAACAGAACCCCAGCCTGTTTCACCCCGTCAACGCTGGTGCCTTTGGCGCGCGCCAGCGTGTCGGCATCTCCGAAGGTGCCGTCCCGCCACCCGTGCTGCTCGAACCAATGCAGGCAAAACTGCGTGTCGTGGTCGAAATCGTCTTCAGCGAGAAATCGGTTGATCAGCTGCAGGGCTGTCCGCACACTCATCGGCGTGCCATCAGCCTCAAGGACAGCCGAATATTTCGAGAACACGGCCATGCCAGGGCCGATGATTGCTTGGGACAGATCCACCGGCGCCACTGGAGATTGCGAGTCGCCCGTACCCCTGGTCATTTCGTCGAGAGCCTGAGGGAGGACCTCATTTAGTTCGCGCTGAAACGCTCTCTTTGATGTCGTGGCGGCGCTGCCTGATCTGGGGTGACACACGAGTACGATGCTTGAGGCCAATGCATTCTTTTTGATGCTCACCGACCGATTCGCGCGTTCTGTTCGAATCGGCCACGTTCCTGAAATCGCAAAACCTGCATTCAACGTAGCTTCAAGAAATCGTTCCCAACCAGCCGATGACGTCCCACCATCACCTGTGGCCGCTTGCTTGTAGGCATAGTAGATCGTGACGGGGTAGGCAGGATGAGCCGTTGCGGACAGACTCGCCAGCGCGGTCGTCATCCCGCCCAAGAAAAACGACTCAGCTGCCTGTTTTCCGTCGTGTCTTGCATTCGACGCGACTAACTCTTCGGCCTTCGGTGTCGAAACCGTAGCAAAGAGGTCTGGGTATATCGGCCTCAGTGATCTTCTAAGCCATGCATAAAAATAGTCGGCCAGAATCGCATAGCTAATGTTGTTAAAGTACGGCGGGTCAGTCGACACGACTTTCTGCGTCGACAGCCGCTGATCCTGGGCTGCGGCCTGAGTGGCTACGCCGGCGACCTTAGGATCGCAATCTCGGACAACCCGAACGATCCACTCTATGCATGTCTGACTCCAGTTGCCAGTCCCGCCAGAGAATGGATTCGACTCGGCGTAGTCCCAGACCATGGGCAGCGCCTGCTTCGTGAAGACGTGTGATACAAATCCGCCGGAACTCTCCCACGTCGCGCCGCAAGACCAATAATCTGCCGCACGGCTCACACCGAAAGCCAAGTACGTCGCGACTGCCTGTGCGTAAGCGACGTCGGCTGGGGCATGGGGTTGAGCGTTCCCACTGGCGCGTCCGGCATCTGTCGCAACCTGCGTGAGTGCATCGGACACGAGATCGGAAAAGGTGGTGAGGGCCCTAATCTGGCGGGGAGTGAACAAATCGCCCCAGGTCTTCAAGCCGTATGCAGAGCAGACTCCGCCGGTAATCATCGCTCTCGTCGGCGTAGCACCGGAGAGCAGTGAGCCTCTGGTCTCCACCACGACGGGGTCAGCCGACAGACCGTCGTCGGCATGCTCGAGTTCCTCAGTTGCCGAAACGATCGTTCGTCCGCGTTCCGTGTTCACGACGACGGCCATCAAACGCCTGCCGAGACGATCGGCCTTTCCCTCTTTCTGAACGTAGGCCCGAGGAATCGGCGTCTTGCTGAGCAGGCAAATGAAAGCCTCCGCCTTGCCCGCTCTCGTACCCAGCGTCGCGTCTGAGGGGGGGACTCCATGCCGAACACGAAACGCGTATCTATCGCCTTCGACAACGGGTTCCGCCCAAGTCTCACTGCCAGCCTTCGAGGACAGAACGAATGACGACACCAATGGGACGGAGACGTGCGAGAAGGCTGGGTTGGGACTCTTCACGGTCCTCGCCCAGATCCAAGCGACGACCTCTAGCCGCTGTCCTACAAAAGACTTAAGGTCGGGCCTATCGATGGCCATAGCCGTCGTGATCTCTACGAGTGGGTAAAGGTGGCCGATGCGCTGGTATGCCTCGTCTCGCATCCACTGCCCGTAGTAGCGGACATCTTCGGCGAGTCCCTGTGCCCCCTTCCACCGGCGCTCAAGCAGGTCCATCTTCGCTCGCGCCTCGGGATTGACCGGCGGGCGTCCTGAGAACTTTGGCGGAATCTCGATCATCGCCTTGTTGATGAGCACTGCGACGGGGTTCAGATCGCTAGCGTACGCCTCAAGCCCAAGGCGCTGCGCCTCAAGCGGCAGCGTGCCGCCGCCGGCGAAAGGGTCGTAAAACGCGGGAAGGGCGTCAGGGTTGAATAGCTCGGCGGCCTTAGGGTGATCTTTGTTGACCTCGCAGGTCTCGAGCCAAGACCGGCGAATCTCCGCGCGCGCCTTCTCAAGGACGTCTTCGTTGGTAGTGTTCTCCCACTTTACGAGCTCTTCGATGATCGAAAACAGTCGCTTACGACTTGCCGCCCAGCTCGCCTTGAGATTATTGGGCGGAACCTCCCCGGCGTGCTCAAGTTCCCACTTCCATGAAGGATCGTTGACCATCTGGCCAAAAATCACGGCCCGTGCTGCCGCCGACGGCCGACGAGCCCACCATAGATGGAGGGTACTAGGGTGGCCGTGACGTATGGATTTCTCCCGCGCTGCGGCAGTGTTGATGGCATCCAGCGGAAGGGCGACTTCGATCAGTTTCTTGGGCGTGGTGGCTAGGCGGTGCGCAGTCATGGAGTCTCGGCGCGAGCCAATAGGTCGCCCAGGTTGAAGTTGATGGACGCAACGCCCCAGCCGGGCTCGCGGTCGAAGGGGTTGCGGATGTAATGTGGGCCTTCGACGGCGTCGTCCTCCCCAATGATCGTGATCGCGAGCACGAACTTGTCGCCTTGATTAAAAGCGTAAAGCATTTCGTTGCGCGTGATGCAGACGGTGCCCGCGCCCTTGATCCGACCCTTGACTTCAATGTGACGCGGTTGCGGCTGCTTGCCATCAACGGGCGGCGGATACGAGGTCAGATCCCAGCCACATTTCGCGGCCGACACATCGACCACGCGGCACCCGCGTGCCTCTTCAGCACCTCGAACGGCGTTCATCGCAAGTTGTTCGATCCGTTTGCGCGCTGCTGCATCGGCCGCGAATGTGGCGGCGACAGGGTCGACGGGTTCATCGCCGCGCAGCTTGTTCATGAGACCCGCAGGCACGATGAGCGCGGCGCCAAGCACGACAGGAGTTCCGTTGACGACATGGCGCATCGCCTGCAGTTCCTTCTTTCGGCCTTCCAGTCGGCTCTCGAGATCGGCAATCGTGCGACGCGTATTGTCAAGATTGAGACGCACATCTTTGCCAGCGTCACCGTCCTCCTTCAGCTTCATCCAGCGGTCTTGCCAAAATCCGATCTCCTTGGTGAGACGCTCATGGACGGCTGCAAGCGTCTTGTCGACATGGCTGATCCGTCGGTGTGCAACTTCTCCGTGGTGCTCCGGAACGAGGCTGCCCGCCGCAAGGGCGAGCGCGCGTGCTTCCTGACCGGCAGCGATCCACGGCGCGGCGAGGACATCCTTTAGTAGGGCACGCTCGGTGCTCGGTAACGGCTCAAGATCAAGGTGGGGCGCCCATCCGGCAAATACAGCGTTGCCGACGGCGCCCACGCGGACGAACTGCAACCGCCTGGAGAGCACGGCGCCGTCACCTGACTTAATCTCGTGGGTTAGAAGGAAGAGCAGCGAAGGTTCAATGCCCTCGTCCGATGGGTCAACCAGCACAGAGCCCTGCCGCAGCAGGTTCGCATTCTCCTCGAGGATGATGTCAGATATCGAGAGCATCAGCGGGTGTCCGGGGTGCATAAGCACGGCTCGAGTGAGGCCAGCTTTCTCCAACGGCTGAACAGCCACGCGCTCGAAACAGATCCGGTCGTAACGCTTCAGGACAGGCTCGTGGTCGCGTCGATTGCGGCCGGTGATTCGGCGGTCACGCTCGCGGACTGCCGCAGGGATATGGGTAATCTCGAAGCGCCCGGCTTCGCGCGGATGCACCGTGCCGCCGACGGCGTCAAGCGCCTTAAGGAAGAAGGCTCGTACGAAGAACGGCTGGAGGCGACGGGCTTCAGCTTTCTCCATTTCCTCCTTGACAGCAAACAGACGGTCGGCGCTCATCGTCTCCTGGGCGAGCGCGTTTCGATTCAGGAGCGACTTGAGGTGATCGTGATCGAGTGCCTGGTCGATCTTCGTGGTGAGGCGGGCACGGACGTCCGGCTGGTCGCCGTAGCGGATCGCCTCCAACAGCAGATCCTTCAGGCTCATCTCCTCAAAGACCTCCCCCAAAACATCGAACACGCGACCCTGCAACGCCTGGCTCTCGACTTCCATCTTCTTCAGCAAGCGGTGGTAGACATCGCCTTCGCGGGTCTCCTTGGCGACGAGATTCCATAGGTGACACACCTCCGTCTGCCCGATCCGGTGAATACGTCCGAAGCGCTGCTCCAGACGATTCGGGTTCCACGGCAAGTCATAGTTCACCATCAGGTTGGCGATTTGAAGGTTGACACCCTCGCCTGCGGCATCGGTGGCTACGAGGATTCGCACATCGGGATCGGAACGGAACAGCGCCTGGAGACGGCGGCGTTCGTCTCGGTGCGTGCCGCCATGAATCGTGACAATAGCCTCGGCGTTGCCGAGCACACCCGCGATGCGTTGATGCAGGTAGTTCAGCGTGTCGCGGTGTTCGGAGAAAATGATCAGCTTCCGTTGGCGGCCGGATGCGTCGTGCATCTCGGGATTGTTCTGGAGAATCTTCGAAAGTTCGTCCCACTTGCGATCCTGGCCTGAGGCAACGACGGCCTTGGCCTGCTTCTCGAGACCTTGAAGAATGATGATCTCGGACTCCAATTCGGCAACCGTCTTGGCAGCGGTCGCCTGGTCGATCAGCGTCTCCTCGAAGTTCTCCTTCTCATCGGCGGTCAGTTCGTCTTCGTCGTCGGGCACGGCATCGAGCGTGTCGGTGAGAGCGTGCTTGCCGCGATTCCCAAACTTCTCGTCACGCAGCCGAGTTTCGAGTCGTTCCTTGCGCCGCCTGAGAGACTGATAAATCGCCTCGGGGCTCGAGGCCAAACGACGTTGGAGAGCGGTGAGCGCGAAGCCGACAGAGCCTTTTCGGGCGCCATGGAGTTCATCGGCCTTGCCCATTTCAGTCTTCACGTAGTCGGTGACGGTCTCGTAGAGCGCGGCTTCGATATCCGAGAGCTTGTAGTTGACCGTATATGCGCGCCGTTCAGGGAACAGCGGCGTGCCGTCGAACTTAACGAGTTCCTCCTTCACCATGCGGCGCATGAGGTCCGACGCGTCGACCTTGTGTACGCCGTCTCGGAACTTGCCGTAGAAGCGATCGGAATCCAGCAGAGAAAGAAAGAGCTGGTAGTCCTCCTCTTTGCCGTTGTGCGGCGTCGCTGTCATTAGGAGTAGGTGGCGAACATGCGCACCGAGCTTCTCAGCGAAGCGGAACCGCCCGGTCTTCTCCAACTTGGACCCGAAATAGTGGGCAGCAAGCTTGTGCGCTTCGTCGAAGACGGCTAGGTCCCAGCCGGACGCGCAGAGCTTGTCCTGGAGCTCCTCGTTGCGAGCGAGCTGGTCCAGACGAACAATGAGTCGCGGATAGTCATCGAACGAGTTACCGCTGGGGGAGGTCTGCTCCAGCACGGTCGAGTAGATATGGAATTCAAGGCCGAACTTCTCGAACAGCTCGTCGCGCCACTGTTCAACGAGACTCCCCGGCGCAACGATCAGGATGCGGTGTGAATCCGCGCGCATGATCAACTCGCGGATGTAGAGCCCGGCCATGATGGTCTTGCCAGCGCCCGGATCGTCGGCGAGGATGAAGCGCAGTGGCTGGCGCGGCAGCATGGATTCGTAGACGGCGGTGATCTGGTGCGGCAGCGGCTCGACGTTCGACGTGTGGACTGCCATCATCGGGTCGAACAGGAACGCGAGGTCGATCCGCTTAGCCTCGCAGGCGAGCTGAAAGGCGGCGCCGTCACCGTCAAAGGAGAACGGGCGTTCGGCCGTTGCTAGGCTGATCGACTGCTCGTCGACACGCGAGAGCAGTCGCTCTTTCATCGCGCCGTCGGGTGTGCGATAGATGAGCTGAACCGATCCCTCGCCCAGCGGAACGATGGCGAGAACCGACACGACCTGCGTGGGTTCCACGCCAGTGACGCTTGCTCCTACTTGCAGCTCCTCCAGTTTCATCTGCGCCTTGTGTCTCCCTGGCTGCGCTCTGTCGACGGTGAGTATGCTACGGGGCACATCTGGTTTTAACAGGATGTCCCTGGTTCTCGGTGGAATCGCTAGATGAATGGGGTCGACCTACTTCAGTCGGCGTCGTCTCCCCAGAGCGGCTTGGAAGGACTGCGCTTGACGGTCCTCGCGCGAGCGGGAGTGCCCTGACGGCGGATCGCCTTGCCGGTTGCCGGCGTGAAGTGCAGCAGACACCAGAGGTCATCGCCTCTTCGAACCGCTTCCACCGTTACGGGGCCCTGACCGATTGGGCCACCTGATGTCCGCCAAAGACCAAGGTCCTCCCGGCCGGATTGCACCGTGCCCCACGCTGCCTCAAACGCTTTCGCCGCGATACTTGCTGTGGGCACTTCCATGTTCAGGTGAACACGGATCCCAAGAGCCTCCGCGGCGGCGTTCGCGCTGGCGTCTCTGACGCGCAACTTGGAGACGGGTGGCTCTGTCACGCTGGACAGCAGGTCGGTCGTCTGTCGCTCCTCCGCCTTTTTGAGGCCGAGGCGAGCCCGGATGGCATAAATAGGTTGGGGAGAGTGGCGAACCGCCGCCAGCAATGTGGCGTGCCAGCTCGCTTCGGGCGCAATGCGCTTTCGAACTCTTTCGATCGCCGCGAATGTCAAGCGCCTGGCTTCGTCGATCTCCTCAAGCAGGGTCGGCACGAAGATCGGCGGATAGAACGCCAACTCGCCGGCGATCTTGTCGACGAGGATTTCCTCTGGATGCTTGCGCTCCACGTCGGTCTTCCGAAATGCCAGTCGAAGCTGTCTGCCTTCAAGAAGAAGGTGGACAAGCTCATGCCACTTGCTGAAGTACCGCCTATAGGCGTGCCAGGTACGGCAGTTGATGACTGCGAGATACCGCCTGTCCCACGGTTCAGGGTTCTGTCGCTGCAGGACGATCGCGTCTGTCTTGTCGTCAAGCTCCATCTGGACGCGCGCGAGTGCGGGCTCCTTGGTTGGCGGGATCCGATCAAGGAGGGACCTCAAGTCGCGATCTTCGTGGATCTCGACTATCTCAAGGTCAAGACTGGTCGCGGCGTGCTGAAGAAGTTCTGAGAGGTCTCCTAAATTGCACTTCGACGAGAGTGCCGCGATCGCCTCGGTCGCATGCCGAAGCAGTGTCGCTTCGATGTTGCCGAGAACTGGCAGACCGAGGCGCTTTGCCGCGGATCGGAGTTCCCGTTGATAGGCATCTCGTTCCTCCGACATCACCGTTTCTCTTCCAAGAAGGGCTTTACGGCTTCGTACAGTCGTTCCCAGTACTCCTTGTCGCGAACCTGCCGCACGTCGCGGCGATGCGCCATTACGGAGCGATCGATTTGCAGAAGCGCGAGTGTCTGTCGGTACGTCAGGCCGGCGTCCTGCGCGAGGGCGTTAACCTCAGCTGGGATCTCGACGCTGGTGGGCTTGAACTCTTCCTCGGCTGCGACGCCCCGCATCAGGTATTCGAGGGAAGCTCCAAGGGCGTTTGCGACGCGCAGCAACCTCTCACCCCCAATATCGGAGCCGCGCTCGACCTCTGAGAGGAAGCTCTTCGATATCCCGGCCTTCTCAGCGAGTTGCTCCAAGGTCCAGCTCCGCTTTGTACGAACGAGTCTGATTCGCCCGCCGACTGATTCGTCAACCACGTTTTCTGTCATAACCCCAGTTAAATGAGACGCTTACGAGAATATTAGGTAGAACTTGCACCATTTCCGGTATATTGATATAATCCGGTTTATCGAACACGCTGGTTCGCTACACCGAAGCAGTTCATTTATACGCTGACTGGCTTCGATCAGCAAGTGACGGATTGACTTGGCGCGAAGCGCCGGAGAGGAAGTCGGAGATGTCGAAGAATTCCAAAACAACTCAGCGTGGCAGGGACGCTGACACGGGCCAGTTCACCACCGTCAAGGAGGCGAAGGACCATCCGAAGACGCACGTCGTTGAACGGGTGCCGAAGCCAGGCTACGGGGACACCAAGGGGAAGTGAGGCATCGCCATGGATCATCTAGTTGAAACACAGAGCGCCCGCGGGCCGAAGTACACGCTGAACATCGAGGGGCGTGACATCCCTTGGGAGTCCGACACGATCACCACTGAGCAGATTGCGGAGCTT